>JAEHJW020005071.1_pt1 | contig 54260 bp, 67 predicted proteins | sample 9271431 | NCBI WGS metagenome assembly JAEHJW02
TGGCCGGTGCCCGAGCACCCCGTCGTGAAGGTCTTTGACCTGCGCACGCACGAATTCTTCTGGGTTCATGCGGACAACATGACACCCTATGAGTACGACAAGTCGCTGCATGAGAAGCTGATCCTGCCACCCACGCACCGCGATCTGCTTGACGTGCTCACCACCGATCTCGGGGCCTTCGTCAACGACTTCATCGAAGGCAAGAGTGCTGGCAACGTCATCCTCTGCAAAGGCATCCCCGGTGTCGGCAAGACGTTGACCGCCGAGGTGTATGCCGAACTGATCGACCGGCCTCTGTACGCCATCCATTCCGGCGCGCTGGGCACCACGGCCGAGGACATCGAGAAGAACCTGAGGGTCATCTTCCAGCGCGGGAAGCGCTGGGATTGCGTGCTGCTGCTCGACGAAGCCGACGTGTTCATCGTCCAGCGCGGCAACAGCATCGAGCAGAACGCAATCGTGGCCGAGTTCCTGCGCGCCCTCGAATACTTCGACGGCCTGCTGTTCATGACCACGAACCGGCCCGACGACATCGACGAAGCGATCATCTCGCGTTGCGCCGCCATCATCGACTACGCCCCGCCGACCCCCAAGGACGCGGCGGCCATCTGGCGTGTCATGGAGACGCAGTACAAGGCCAGCCTGAGCGACGAGTTGATTGGTCAACTGGTCGAACTTTTCCCCGAGATCTCGCCGCGCGACATCAAGATGCTCTTTCGCCTGGCGCTTCGCGTAGCGGCAGCACGCAATGAATCGCTCACGCTGGGCACCTTCCGGCGCTGTGCGATGTTCCGTGCGATCAAGATGAAAGGGGCGTAATGCCCGCCAACGTCCTGAACCTTCCGCAGCACCAGGCGCTGCGTGTCGAAGAAGCCGGCCACGTCACAGCCGAGCTTGTGGACGTGACCGCGTGGTGTCCGCACTGCCGGTCCGACTGCCTGCCCCCGTGGGGCACCCGTGACCTCCATCAAGGCTAGCAGTCTCGAGCGCCTGGCGCCCGCATGGTCGGTGGGCGGCCTGAATGACGTGTTCCGCGCGCACGGTTTGTTCGATCGAGCTGCGCGGACCCACCCGGCGCAACAGGCGCAGCGGCCACGTTGCGCGAAGTAGGTCGGCCTTGCGGCTTCTTGAGCGCGAGATCGCCAAGGCAACCACGCATCTCCTGGGCCTGAGGTGCGACGCACCGTCCGCGCAAGAGCCATCGGCCTCAAGGCTGGGGAGAGCGCCAGCAGCCTGGTCTTGATCCCAATTTTTTCGCGGCCAATCTTTGGGCTGCCTAGATCCTGCCATCGAAATGCACTTTCACACCGTGGTGGATCATGGCTTTTGCTTGGCGGTCTTCTCCTCGAACGACATGGGCGCGTGAATCGTGGGTCAGTCCCGATCCGCAGCGCGATGATGCGCTGGGGGCTGTTTTCGTTGGGGAACGGGGCAATACGTTCTGGCTGGTGGCATCGGCCCCCTGGCAGAACGACTGTCGCGCGTTTCCTGGGCAGCCAGATGCACGTCTGAGCGCGCAGTGCGTGCATCGAAGCTTCGAGCGTGAGCTCGAAGAGAACACCCGCGCGTCGATGGTGACCCTGTTTGCGGAGGCAGACCGCAGCCTTGGAGCCTTCTTGCGGCAAAGCGCGCCGGCGCGGCTGGCCTCCGAGCCTCGGTTGTACGAATACGCTTGCGCCGTATCGGCCGCGGTCGTTCGGTTGCACGACTGGGGATTGGAGTACGCAATTCTCCAAGATGCCGGGATGGTGGTGAGAGCGCCCGCCATGAGGGACGGCAGGGTCTTCGAGGACCCGCGCCCCATGGTCTTTCGGGATGTCTTTCTGCAGGCACAAGCGCGGCGCCTGTTGCGCGCGCAAGGATTTTCCGATCCGGAATTCCTGCGGCACTTGCAAGCCATGCGCGAGCTAGAACGCAAAACGCGCAACACCCCAAACGGCTACCCGGCACTGGTCGGAGACGAACGCATCACACGCAAGGTGTTGCGCGAACGCCTTCGTGTGCCGATGCGTGATCTCGAGCTCGTGCTGGTCAGCCCAGGCGCTGCCAGGGCATGGGATGTCTTCCAGATGCCCTTGCGAAAACTGTTCACCGATGGACTTTCCGACTGGGCGCAAGAGCTGCGCCGGCGCGAAAGCAGCGATGACCAGGGCCGCTGGTTTCCCCGCGAAAGCCGGCATGACGATATCGGCATCTTGCGCATTCGCGTCTTGACAGCCTGAGCCCAGGCCTCGCGGGGGCGGCGTGTGGTTTGAATGGAGCCAGTCGCGCGTGTTATGCGCGTGCAGAAAGTTCCGGCTTGTCGTCGAAAAGCGCGCATCTCGCGTCTCCAATTGACACCCTCTTGCTGTGGGTTTCGTGCGTGAAGCGCAGGCAACGGTTGCCGGCCCTGCACATTCTTGGAGACCCTCATGGGATACACCCACTACTGGAAGTCCGCGCGCGGAATCGACGCGGGCAAGAAGGAAGCTTTTTTGGACGCGGTTCGCAAGGTGCTCGCCCACTCGTCATGCCCGAAGGTTTCGCTCGAGTACGACGAGCCCGATGAGGCCCCGCAGGTGGATGACGCCTGTGTACGCTTCAACGGCATCGGCGACGAAGGTTGCGAGACCTTCTCTCTCGATTTGGCGAGGCCCATCGGCTTCGAATTCACCAAGACACGGCAACGCCCCTACGACGTGGCGGTCACCGCCGTGCTCACGCTGGCCCACCACGTCGATCCGGACTGGCTGGAGATCATCAGCGACGGCGGAGCCGTCGAATGGGCCGAAGGGGTGTGGCTGGCACAACAAGTCGTGCCGGAGGCGAAAAATCCCCTGAAAGACTCCGCCCAGGACGAAAACGAGGACCCTGGCAACGGCCCGGCCAAGGCCTGCCCGCGGTGCGCAAGCTCCGTCGTTACGCGCCAACCTCATCTGGACCGCGAAGCGTTGCTGGGCTACACCTGCAATGACTGCGGTCACGATTTCTGGGTGCGAGGCGACTGAGCATTCTGGCATGCGACGCACGCTGTCGAACTTCCGCACGGGCGGCGCCGACCATTCGAATGCATCACCAGGCCCTTCGCGGCCTGGTTTTTCTTGCGCGAAAACAAAGCCCGCCGTCGTGGCGGGCTGAAGACTCGATGGGCGCCGGCTGCAAGCCGGAGCATGTTCGCTAAAAAGGAATGTTGGGGCAATCGGCTGCGTGGCTTTGCATCCAGCCGTGGGTGTCACAGCCACAACTCTCGCAAAACTCGGTCGAGGGACGTCCGCCCTTGGGCACCCGAAATACCACGTCGCCTTGCGCCGCGGCGGCCGCGGCCTCTTGCGCAGTCTCGAAGGGCCCTGCGATGAAGTGCGAAGCCTTGCCCTGGGTTGCGTTGCGTGCCACGCAAAAAAGTGGGCGCTCGGCGTGCATGAGATCCCAGGCGATGCCCGCGGCGCGCTCCTTCTCCTTGCGTTCTTCCGCATCAAGGTCGCGGTTGCGCAGCCGGTAAGACTCGCCAATGGTCGACAACCCGACATTGAGCGGATACTCCAAGGCTCCCGTGGACACGTTCCAGATGGCAAAGCCCACGCCGCAGCGCGTGACGGCCTGAGCGGCGGACTTGGCCACGAGCGTATGGGCGAAGCCGTCGTTGTCCCACAACGGCAGGCGCCAGTCAGGCGCCGAAGTGTTTTCAACCATGTTTTCTCCAGAGATGTCCTGCGTCTCACCATGAGGCGCCAGGCAACACGCCAAGGACAGTGCCTGCCAACGTTTCGAGCCGGTCCAAAAGAGACGAATTTCCGAGACATGCTCGAATGTTTTGCTGGAGCAGGCTCCCTCCGCGGCTCAGGCCAATGCCGGGGCGCTCAGGGCGGCCCGGTTTTTCTTTCGCCCAATGGCGCGCGCGATCTGTACCGGAGGTGTTCAACTATCGCGCAGCCGTGGCGGCTGTGCTGGAGAAAATCATGAAAAAATTTTTGATGAACGTAGCGATCGATGCGATCGCTACCGCAGGGATCCTCCTGAGTCTCGGAGGATCCCTGGCCGCCATGCTCTTGGCGGCCCACAACATGCTGCCCTTCTGGGCAGCATGCATCGGGTTTTTCGCCGTCCCCGTGGCGGGATGGCGGCTGATCGCCTTCGCGGGCGATCTGTGGCAAGACGCCCGCATTTGATTGAATTGAGCTGCTCTAAATGGCAGCCGGTGTCCACCCGAAAATCCCCGCCTTACGCGGGGATTTTCTCTTGGGCCTGCCGCCATGACGTGTCTGCGACACATACCAACTCCGGAATGTGTGCTCGCGACTCCTTGACCATGAGGGCCGGCCCTGCACCAGGCAGGCAGATGGCTTCGCAGGCGACTTTGCATTACGCTACCCTCCATGAACACGATTCTCTCCCCGATCGAGTCCGAATTCGGCACGCAGCAGGAAGCCCAGGCGCATGACGCCTGGTTCCGCAGCCGTGTGCTGGAAAGCATGGCCGACACACGACCAGCCGTGCCACATGACCAAGTTGTGGCCGAGACGGAGGCCATCATCCAGGCTGCCGAGCAAAGGCAGTCAGTCCGGCGGCGTTGACGCTGCCCATCCATTGGTCGCAGCAGGCGCGCGCCGACCTGCTCGCGATTGTCCGCTACATCAGTGAGCGCGATCCGGACGCCGCGCGCAGAGTGCGTGACTGCATCGTCAGCGCCGTGGCCACCACGGGCGATCACCCCTGCCTGTACAAGCCCGGCAGGATCGCTGGAACGCGCGAGCTCATCGCCCATCCGAACTACATCGTTGTCTACAAGGTCGGCGAACGCGTCGACGTGCTGGGCGTGTTGCACTCCCGCCAGCGCTACCCGATGGATGATCGAGGTCCGTAGATAGCGTTCGCTCTCCCCGGCGGCAGTTGTCCGCCCGTGCGCCAATTCGTTGGTTTTCGACCTTGTGCGTCAGAGACAGAACGGCTCTTGGGCTTGCGCCGGCCAGCCCGGCTGCTCCGGTTCTGAGGCTGAGCCGGGTCTCCAAGGCCTGCGGCGCTAGTGCAAGGCCGTGACCGCCAGATTGACTTGCAAATCTGGGGCCTGCGCACACGCGGTCTGCAACGTCAACAGCACCCCAAGATCGTCGGCTTGCGCGTCGCGCGCTGCCGCCTGGAAAAGCTCCTGCGCTTCTTCGGCGGATACAACCCCGGAGGGAAACGCCTTCCCGGTGAAAAAAGAAGCCTCGAGCACCCCGACGAGGGCCTGAACGTACACGATGGCCATGGAAATTCTCCCGAAAGACTGGGCCCGCCACAGCGGTGGGCCCGGAAAAACGTGCGCACACGGGCCATCGTAGCCAATTTTTCGCGGGCAGAGACTGTGGAGTCGACCTGGACCCTGTTCTTCTCGACACCGAATTCAAACACTGTATGGACTCCACCCTCGGTAAAGTACTGGCCGCGATCCTCGGCCTGCTGGCGCTGGCCGGCGTGGCCATCGCGGGCTACGTGGGCTACTCACACGCCCGCACCAACTCGGCCGTCGCGGATGTGGCCACGCTCGCCACCAAGATCCGCGGCGACTACGTCAACAACCCGGCGGGCTACGCCACGCTGAGCAATCAGGTGGCCATCGCCGCCGGCGACGTGCCGGCCGACATGCTCCAGGGCAGCTCGATCATCAACGCCTGGGGTAGCGCGGTGACGATCGGACCGGTGGCCGGCACGCCGAAGGACTTCACCATCAACCTGGGGTCGGTTCCCCAGGCCGCATGCGTGCAGCTGCTCACGACCGACGGAAGCCTCATGGGGGCATCTGTGGGCGGAGCTCCCGTGGCGGTACCCGCATCGCCTGCGGCGGCAGCGCAGGCCTGCGCCGGCGGGGCTTCTTCGGGCATGGTCCCCATGTCGGTGCAGTACGGCCAGAGCAAGCTGCCGCTGTGCACCAGCGGCCAGCAAGTCTTCGGAACCTATGGCAATACGACGTTCGCGATGCCCGCGGGCTGCGCCACGCTCACTGTGTGGATGTGGGGGGCTGGCGGTTCCGTGAGCAATGGAAACAACGTTGGCGAAAGCGGCGCTTTCGTCCAAGGGGTTCTCCACTCCGTGAGCCATGGCGCCACATTTTCCTTGCAAGTCGGCCAAGGCGGCCGGCCCAACGGAGCGGTCACTTTCGGCGAAGGAGGTGCGGGTGGCATCGACCACATCTCGGGCTACGGGTATGTCGGTGGGTCCGGAGGAGGGGCCAGTGGCTTGTTCGATGCTTCGGGCCACCTACTGATGATGGCCGGCGGGGGCGGAGGCGGAGGAACCGCATCTGTTGGAAATCCTGGCGGAAACGGCACCCTCAGTGCAGGTGGCGCCGGTGGTGCCGCGACGGGATCTTGTCTGGCTGGGTCGGCAGGATCACAGTTCCATGGAGGGTCGGCCCCGCAAACGCAAGGCGCCGGAGGCGGAGGAGGCGGCGGGTACTTCGGAGGCGGCGGGTCCAGCGCCGGCTCTTTTATCGGAGGTTGCTCGGGAGGCAATCTGGGCGGCTACGGTTCCAGCTATGTAGCGCCTTCCGTCTCGGCAGCCTCCATCGTCAATCCCAGCGGATACAACGCTCCAAACCCGGTGAACTACGCCAATCTTGGTATCGCCGGATCGAGCGCGCAATACGACAGCTGGGGCTGGTACGCCGGCAACGGTCTCATCGTGCTTCAGTGGGGGCCTTAAAAACCAGGAGCCTTCAATCCACGTCCATGCACTGTTCCTTGGGTGTTCGTTCCTAGCGGCTGAGACCTCTCAGCCCTCACACTTCAAGGAGAGACCGTCATGTTGGAGAAAGTACCCTCCGAGCTGCAAGCCTTTGGCGTGTCCTACGCCTGCAAGCATGCGCTCGCATTAAAACTGCCCCGTGTGGGCGACGCGGTGCGCGAAGTCTCGCCCGCCGAGGCGCACAACATCGAGGCGGCGTTTTACGTCTGCCGTCACGCCCAGACCCAGGAGCAACCTCCGGTGCTCGTGACCTTGCTCGACAAGAGCGAGCAATCGGGCGGTGCCAGCATCACCAACGGCGCCGAGGCGATCACGGGCATGATCTACGAGACCTACCTCAAGGACTTCAAGCTCGACTGGGAGCACATCCGCTGGATCTACCGCGACAGCATGGGCCAGTGGGACGAGATCGTGGCCGACTGCGGGCCGCTGGCGCGCGATGTCACGGTCGACTTCCGTAGCCTGAGCGGGGCCAAGACTTTGGACGAGGCTCTGGCGTGCATGTCCCGCGCCGCCGCAAAGGTGGCGCCATGAACGCCGTCCTTCAGGAGATGCCTGCGTCCAAGCTGCGGCGCGAGAGCTTCGCCGGCGAGCGCGTGCTCGGTAGCGAGCTCGTGTTCGTCTTCGGCTCCAACGAGCTTGGCGTGCACGGCAAGGGCTCGGCGGCTCACGCGGCCAAGTACTTCGCGGCCACCAGCGGCATCGGAGAAGGCGCCATGCTCGACAAGACCGGGCTGCTGCGCTCCTACGCCATTCCGACCAAGTCGGAACCGGCCATGGGGGCGACGTTGCCGCTGGAGCGCATCGCGCAGTACGCCGAGGACTTCAAGGCCTACGCCGACGCCGTCGAGCCCATGAACTACCGCTTCCAGCTCACGCGCGTGGGCTGCGGACTGGCCGGCTTGGACGACCGCGAAGTGGCGCCGATCTTCTTCGATGCCCCGCGCAACGTGATGCTCTGCGGAGCATGGGCCGCGATGCACGACGACCAGGTTCGTCGCTTCATCGTGGCGGGCTCGCGAACCTTCGCCAACCAGGAGGTCGTCTGGAAGCATGTCGAAGAAATCACGTTGCCCTTCTGGGCGTGTGAGGGCTTCGAGATCGTCTCCGGCATGGCTGACGGCCCGGACACCTTCGGTGCCAACTTCGCCAAGGAGTACGGCTTTACCGACTGCCTGGTGGAATTCCCGGCCGAGTGGAAGCTCTACGGCAAGCCCGCAGGGCACATCCGCAACGCCACCATGGCCTGGTACGCCACCGACCTCATCGCGTTTTGGGATGGCAAGAGTTCTGGCACCAAAAACATGATCGACCTGGCTCGGCGCGAAGGCCTGACCGTCACGATCATCGACGTGTAACGCTTCCAGGCCTTCGGGCCTGGATCTTTTTTTTTTGCGCAGGCGGCCAAGCTGGCGCCATGCGCGGCATTTCAAAAACTTGTTCGCATGGACTCGATCGTCGCAAAGCTGCTCGCAGACCTCAGGAGCCTGTTCGATGGGGTTGGTCTCGCCAACAATCGCGCAAGGTTTTCGCGCACCAAGACGCGTGCGGCCGGCATCGACGGAAGCTCAACCCCGCCGAAGCCACGCCCGTCCTACTTGTCCTATGTCGCGCTCGATTTCGATGGCGTGTTGCACCCAGGACAAGCCGAAACGTTCGTGCACATGCAGGCGTTCGCGGCATGGCTGCGACAACATCCCTGGGTTGGTGTCGTGATTTCAAGCTCATGGAGAGCGTTCATGAGCCTGGAGGACTTCAAGCCGTTGTTTCCAGCCGACCTTCGAGAGCGTGTCGTCGGGGTGACTCCGGATCTGCCGGACTCGCGACGCGAGGACGAGATCGACGCGTTCTTTGTCGAGCGTGGCGTTCCTCATGCCAACTGGGTGGCCCTGGATGACGACGAGCGCGGCTTTCTGCGGCACAAGTCTCGTCTGATCCAGACGCGGTACACCGAAGGTCTTCGACCTGAGCATTTGCTTGAGCTCGCCCGCCGCCTCGGCGCGTGAAGGTCTGGCGCACCCCGCGTGGCGCGGTCCTGCGGGAGCCGACTCAACCCTGATCGAGCTGAGCTCGCATCGCCTGCTCGACGGCGTTTTCGCGCATCGCTCGGCTCGACAAATCTGCGCTTTCCTTCCCCGCCCTGAAGGACGGGGCTTGACGCGCTACCGGGTCAGCGATGCGGGGAGACCGCCGTCCAGTCGAGTCTGGCGACACGCCCGGCACTCGCAAGTGGAGTTTGCCGGCGCAGGTTGCGCCAGCGGCAGATCCAGGCAGGGTTCTCGTCCGGGAAAACTCGGAAAAGACGCAAGCGCAAGCAACGGAGGCAAGGATGGTTGGGACATGGCGACACAAGGCAAGGCGCACGACAGGTGCGATGCCTTGCACAGTCGGGGCTCGAAATTCTTCACCCCAAACCGCGACCCGCTTCTGTCCAGATCGTGCGATCCCGGAGAAAACGTGGTGTTTTCTCGCTGCCCGCACGTCTTCCTGATCAGGAGAACGACATGTCTCAAGCCATCCACGCCCCCGTCAGCCTGCCCGAATGGTTCAAGCTGGCCAACCCTCGGGCCATGTTCGGCACGAGGGAAGTGGCCGAACTGCTCGGCATCACCCAGGAGGCGGTGCACCGCCTCAAGGCCAAAGGCGTGCTGCCCGAGCCGGTGAAAATGGCCAGGGTGTTCAGCCCTGGCCACCGCCACAATGACTACAGCCTGCGGTGGAGCAAGGCGCAGCTCGTCATCGAGCTGCGCAAGATGCAGATGCAGGCGGCCGGAGCTTCCAAGCTTCATTGATCCGTCAGAGTCCACGCAGCGCCCACCAGAAGGTGGGCGCTCATTTTTTGTCACGCCCTCACTGTGGCCAGGTATTGATCCTTTTCTGGAGCCTGCCATGCCCGCTGCTTATGCCAGCGCCTTGCCCGAACAAGATCCGGGATTTTCTGCTGCAAACGACCCCGCGCTGTCCCTGCGGCAAGCCCTGCTGCTGGCAGCGCTCGCCTGCGCTTGCGAGGAAGACCCGGTGCTGGAAGAACGGCTGCACGAGCTTCTCGATATGAAAGCCTTGGAGCGGGCAGCCGACGCGTTCTTGCGCGATCGAGACGCCGACACGCATCCCGAGCGATTCCGCGAGGAGGTCTTGCGCTACACGAAAGCGGTGTTCTTCGAGTTTGTCCGCCAGGTTGGCGGTCGCGTAATTCCGGCGGGAACTGTGCAAAAACACGTCTGATCTCTTTGGGAGCCTTCGCCATGACCGCCGCCATCTCTTTGGTCGCCGCCCACGCCAGGCCTGGTGTTTTGCGCTGGGCGCGCCACTACGCGCCACCAAGCTCGCAGCAACTGCGCCGTGAGCGCCAGCTCGATTTTCTCAAGTTGATGCTCACCGTGGGTCTCGGCTCGGTGGCGCTCGTGATGGTGGCCAGCCTGCACACGCCGACGGCATGGCAAGGGCTGATGTCGATCCTCAAGGATGCTCTGTTCGTCGCCATCGTCGTTGTCGGCCTGAGGGTGTGGTCTCTTGGCCGGGAAACCCGCTTCGAGGATGCCAACGTGCACACGCTGGAGGCGCTGGCCGAGATCCGGGACATTCCCGAGATCGCGCAGGTTTTGCGACGTATCGCCGCGCAGGGCCGTCCGATCACCCGGTTCGAGGCCCATCAGCTTCTTGACGTCGCCTGCACCTTGGCGCTCGAGCACAGGATGGCCCGGCTTCGTCGCCTTCTCCTGGGGTCCGGCGATGACCTGGGCCAGAGCGGCAAGCTTGCAGCGCCGGGTTCGACCTCGGCCCAGCCCTGATGGGGGTCGCCGCGATGGACGTGTTGAATTTCGAGCCCGCCAGCATGGGTTCGAAGGCGGCGCTGCAAGACGCGCGTCTGTCGCACTGGTTCGATCGGGGCCGCCTGGCCGGCTACACGCACCTGTTTTTGTTTGCGCAAGACGGCCTTCGGCTGGTCTACCCCTATTACGTCCAGCAACCTGCGGACGAGGCTCGGCAGATCTGCAATAGAGCCCGCAAGGAATCGGGTCGCGAACTCCTGGCGGTGCTGCTTCTGCAAGCGGACTTGCAGAGCCAGCTGGCGCAGGCCAGCGACGAGGGGCTTTTTGTTTTTGGCGACGAACCCGCGGACGCAGGGGGCAATGTCGTGGGCTTGTCGCAGGCTCGCCAGCTGCGCGCCAAGCAACCCGCCGCGAACAAGGCCGAGCGCTCGGCGCTGGCCAAGTCCTTGAGTCTGCGGGAGTTGATCGACTGGAAGCTGCACTGGCTGACCATGGACGTCGAGGCTGTCATCAATCGCTGGGCGGACGTCGTCAAGGATTTGCGCCTGCTGGCCAGCGATGCGCAGGCCGAGGACAAGCTGCGCGCGAGTTTCGAGCGTCTTGGCGTGATCGTGGGCGAAACCCTTCGCCTGACCCAGGAGATCGGGATCATGTCCGCGGGATTCGATCACTCCAGAATCCTCGATGAAGTGCGGCAGCTTCCCCGCTACGTGCAGTTCTGCGCAACGCTGGAGCGTGCCCAAGACCTGCTGGTGGCTTTGCGGAACAAGTTGCACGACCAGGCCATCGCAAAGTTCGTCGAGCCGGTGTTGCCGCGTCTGAATCGGGGGTACTGAGCATGCCAGACACCCCGCAGGTCGTGCCGGATCTGCTCTTGCAGCGCGACGACGTGTGCCCGGCCGAAAAGGCCGCGGCCATCAAAGCCTGGGCGCTTTGGTCGGGGCGGCCTCCCAACCGTCGCACAGCCACGCTCGCGGATGTGGTGCAGGGCGTTTTCATCCAAGCGCCCGGGGAGCACCCACCTGCCGTTCCGATCGGGACGGTGGAATTTTGTCGCGCCTGGATGCGTTCGTGTGGCTTGCACGAGCCCGCTCCGCTGGATTTTCCCGACGCCTTACGAGAATTTCTGGGACGAAGGGTGCAACGGCTGGCCTGTTATGCGCTGGCCCCGGATGGTGCCTGGGTCAAACCCGTTCGCACCAAGGCGTGGGCCGCACATCGCAAAGGCATCGACCCCACGCCCGAGGACCTCGATCCGACCGGTGAAGTTTGGGCCAGTCAGCCGCTGCAGCTTCAGGCCGAATGGCGCGTCTATGTGCTGGACACCCAGGTTGTGGGTGTCGGCCGCTACGACGACGGCGAAGACGCCCTGGACGCGCGCCAAAATCAGGCGCAGGTCTGGGCCCAGCAACTGGCCCGTTTCTGGGCTGCTCGCGAAGTCACGCCGGCCGCCTACGCCTTGGATGTGGCCTGCACGCAAGATGGGCGCTGGGTGCTCGTCGAAGTCACCGACGCCTGGGCGATGGGCTACTACCGCGGCAGCTGCACCGAGCAGAACTACCTGCGCATGCTGCTTCGTCGGTGGGAAGATCTGGTGCACGACCGGTTTTTGGCATGAAGCCGGCGCGATCCTCGACGAAGGGCTCATCGCACTGGGCCAGGTTTCATGCCTGGGTCAGCTTTTACGGCTCCGCGGCCGTCGTCGCCTATGCGATGGTGCTGCTGAGCTCTGGATCCATGCGGCAGCAGCTCGTGCAGGCGTTACAAGCCCTGGCCTCGCCACGATGGACACAAACCAGCCCCGCGCAACGATGTCTCACCGACGCTTCCGGCACGGTCCTGGAGCCCTCGGCCAGCGGAATGGCTGTGTGCGAGCCTATACCCAGTTCGAGCCCCTCGAAATCGCCGGACTCCATCACCTCGGCCCCAAAAACGCGCCCCAAGGTTCTTGAACGTGCGAATACGCGCGGACTTGCATGACCATGATGGCGCCGCAATCGTTCAGGAGGGCGGCATGTTTCAAATCTTGAGTTTTCAGGTGCAAAACACCGTTCTTTTGCCGCTCGTTCCCAGTGATCTTGGCGAACGAGCGGCGATGCAGACGTTGCTTATCCGGGATACCGCGGGACGGGTCTACGTCTACCCGGTCGGTCGAGGTCGCGACGAGCTTGGCGCCGCCGACCAATATCTGCTCTGTGTGCAGCCTGGCGAGCGCATCACGGTGCGTGTGCACGTTGCCAAGTCCGGTCCGCTGAACACCGAAGTGCAGCGGCGCATTCTGGCCGTTGAGCTTCCAGAAGTCTTTCGACGCTTGGGCGTTGACGAGCAGGGCGATTGAGCCGGGGCCGTTACTTTCAGCTTGAGACGTGCGCAGGGGCCTTGCCCGAACCAATCGCGCGCTGTGACTGTAGTCGTCGGTAAGCCCAGACCTTCCAAGCTGGGCCGCTTTCCCGGAGACGACATGCCACTTCACGACCTATGCCGACAATCGCCCCGTTGGATCCCCGACGGCATTCCTTCGCAAGTCACCGATTGGAGCGAATCGCGCTGGAAGCAGTATTTTCAGCAGGCTCCCGTCGAGTTTTCCACCTTACGACCTTCGGGCAAGCCCGGCGCACGCGGTCGTTGGGACAAACTTCCGCGGGTTCAACAAATCCGTGCCTGGCTCTTCGTGCCAGAAGAACGAAGCTCGACCTGGTTTTGGAACCAGCGAGACAGCGTACAAGTGGCCTGGCTGATGTGCGCTCTGGACAATTTTGACAAGCTCCTGGCATCGCTCAAGGAGCGGGGCTGGGTGGAGGCGGGCCCACAATGGTTGCAAGAGCAGTCGAGTCTGCTCGGCCTGGACGCGGGGGTTCTCGCACTCCTCGACCACAGTGCCGTCCTCACCGCGGTGTCACCGCTGTGGAGCGTGGCCAACCGTCGCCTGGCCGATTTCATGAGCCTGGTGCACGACCAGCACATCGCCACCTTGGACGTCGACGAGCAGGCCGTGTGCTGGTTGGCCATGCTGGCGCTGGCCGACCTGATGCGACTGCCCGAGCTTGCGCTATGGGCAAGCCGCGAGCCCAGTTTTGCGCAGACGTTTCCCAGCTGGACTGGGCTCGATCAACTCGTGTCCCAGTACCGCCAAGTCTGCCCAACCCACGTGCAGCTTCTCTTGCAGGCCAGCGGGTTTGTCGGCGCGAAAGTCAGTCTCGATGCCGCGGGGCAATCTCCCAAGGTCGGCCGCATGCCGGTGTGGATGCTCACGGGAGAGCCTATTTTCCGCGACGAAGCCGTTTTGCTGCAGTTCACCCAGGATGCGTCCTACCTGCTGTTCAACGCGGCCACCGGGGCGCTTTCCAGCGTGCAGGCGCGCCAGAAAGAGGCCGTTCAGACCCTTTTGCAAGAGCATGTGCTGAACTTGGTGCAAGGCAGGGCCGCTAGCCACGTCTTGCCTGTCGTGCGTCAGGTTGTCGATGCCTTGCGCGAGGACGCCCAAGGTTTCCTGCAGGGCCGCTACGCGCTCGAGGAGCAGGCCACGGATTGGCTGGAGTGGGCGTTCGATCTGGCGACCAGCGCCATGAACGTGCACAAGCGCTGGGACCATCTGGAAGCGCGCGTACAGGAGCTGGCCAAGCAGCCGCGCGACAATGCCGAGCGGCTGCATGCGCTCAGCCAGGAGCTCATCGCCTTCAGCAAGGAAGAGCATCCCCAAGTCCAGGAACTGGCGGTGGCCTTGCTTGAACGACGCCCGCTTCTTCCGGCGCCAAACCCTTCGGACGATGAGAAGGCGAAGGCGGCGAGGGTCGCGGAGCCGACCCTGGCGCGTCCCAGCGCGCAAGACGAAGCGCTGCGGCAGGCGTTGGAGATCGCGCAGGCCCAGAAGGAAGCGCTCGAAGGCAAACTCCGGGATGCCGGTGCGCGCATCGCCTCGCTCTGCCAGGAGGCCGAGGCTTTGCGCAACCAGCAGGCCCTGGGCGCGTTCGAGCCGACGCCAGCGCTGCTCAAACGACTGCCCAAGATCGGCTGGAGCACGCTCGATGTGCTGATGCTGGCCGCCAGCGCCCGCCCGGCACTCGTGGTGACACCCAGCGCCATCGATTCGGCCCGCAAGGCGAACATCTTTCGACGCACTGATCGGCTGCTCGAGCTCTTGCTGCTGCTGGGCGGCGAATACGCGCAAGCCCTGGCCCAAGGCAAGCCCGATGGGCAGGCGCGCGCCGTGCTGGGCCAAGCCTACCGCGCCTGCGAAAGCGACATGACGCTTGCGAGCAAAGCCTTGCGAGAGCTGCGCACGTTCCAGGTCGACGGAGAGCCGGTGCTCATGGACGCGCACTTGGCAATCGGAGCTGCGCACAACGTGGCCGAGACGCTGCGCGTGCATTTCGTCTGGAGGGGCGGCAAGATCGTGATCGGCTATGCTGGCGAGCACTTGCCGGTTTCCGGGGTCTAAGGCATGGTGACATCTCGACAACTTCGCATCCTGGCCACGAATCCTTCCGCGATGATGGCTTTCCAGCTGAAAGGGCGCCTTCCGAAAGGAGTGCGTCCGGCATCCCCCTTGCTGGACGTGCTGCGCCGCATCACCCCGATGGACCGATCGCGCATGCTGGGTTTCCTGGTCGACGAAGATCTTGGCTATCAAGGCGCCAGACGGTTTCCCAGCGTCGGCCATGCGCTGCATTGGCTGGCGCCCGCAGAAGAGGTCTTCGGCAGTTTTCCGGCCGAGAGCTGCCGCATTCGCGCGTTCGCCCGTGTTCTCACTTTCGAGGACGTGGCTGCGGCCTGCCAAAGCGTTCCCGACGATGTGCGCGAGCGCTACGGCAAGAAACCTCAATCTCAGGACGCAGCAAGTTGACGCGCCATTCAAGCATTGCCTTTGGCCAACGGATTGGGTAGGATGCGACGCATGCCTTAAACCCCATGCATGAGCACAAGCGCGCGTGGCGCCTTGGCCGATCTTCTCGTGAGCACGTTCATAGGGAACGTGCGCCTATCGAGTCGAGATCCTCATGCACGATTTGCTTCAAGCCGCCATCACCTTGCTGCGCCAAGGCGCTTTCATCCAGGAAAGCAGCAGCGAACCCATCACCTATCGCCTGCACGTTGCCGGCGACAGCGCCCCGATTGCGGGCCACCTCGTCCAGCAACTGATCGCGCACCGCCTGGTGCGCCCCACGTGTCGTATCAGCGGCTGCATGCGCTACGTGAGCGCCTGAGCGCTGCCCGCCGGCAAGACGGCTACCGCGCGTATCGCGGGGCTTGACTCGCCGCCCAAGAAAAACCGCCGGCAGCGTGCCGGCGGAGAACTTCTCGAGCGCGTCCGATCATCAGTCGGACGCGGGTGGCTGGGGCGGTGCGCTCCAGCCGTTGCGCAGCAGGCATTGGCGAGCTGCCTGGCTGTCCACGCGAACGTCGAGGAACGGGGGAACCTTCTTCAGCAGCAGGTCCACCAGCTCGGGTTGCATGGGGTCGAACCGATCGGGAATGCCCAGCACGATGGGTTTTCGCCCACGAAGAGCCGGGCCGAACGTCTTGCCCAGCATGACGCGGTGGCGATCTTCCATGCAGAAAATCGCGTCGGCCCAGGCCAGATCCTCCAGCGTCGCCTTTCGGTCCGACCCCCAGTCCAGGCCGCCGAAGCGGGTCTGAAGGCCTGGCACGCAGGCGAAGACACGCGCGGCCGTGGGCGAGCGCATGCGCGCCATCGAGCACAGGAACAACAGTTTGCGCGGCGACATGGCGACCCCTCACGATGCGGGCCGCCCAGGGCGTGCGCGCATGACCTCGCCGGGCGCGCGGGCTTGCGCGCCGTGCTCGCCTTGCGCCAAGGCGGACTGGGCAAGGCCCGCGACGCCGATCTGGGTCAAGGCCTCGAAGGCCTCTTGCATGGCCAGACCGGCGCGGCTTTGCGAGCTGGTGTTGGGCGGACGTTTGGTGCGCCCGCTCGCCTGGGCGAGATGGGCACGATCCTGGCGTGTGGCGCCCTTGCGTTTGGCTTGTCCCATGATGGGCTCCTTGAAAAGGTTGCAGGCCAGCTCACACCCGGCTCTTGGGGTAGAAGACGAACAGATCGTCGAAAGTCTGGCGAAGACGCTTGAGCGTTTCGGCGCGCGCCGGCACGTAGTTGGCGATGGCGAAGACCGGTGCGGCAAAGCGCGGAAGCGCATCGAGATACGCGTCGATCGAAGCTTGGATGTGTTGGGTGTTGCCGAAGGCAAAACGCACGAACTCTCCAAACTCGTTTTCCTGGCTGTGGTCCACGCCCACGTAGAAAGCGTGCTCGCGGAAGTACCAGGCCTGCGGGGCGTAGGCACAACCCAGGTCGAGCACGCCCCAGTGGAGGGGGATGATCTCGGCCAGGCGCTTGTAGGTGCCGACGAACCCGAGAAATTCGGGGTCGATCTCCACGCGAGCCGTTCCCGAGAAGACGCGTTCAATTTGGGCGGGGTCTTCGTCCTGAATGGCTCGAAACAGTTCCTGGCTGTCGTTTTCGAAGCCATGCCAGCGCGCGCGAACCTTTTCGTCGTACAGCTCGGGATGGGCGCGCGAAACAGCAGCGCGAATACGCTCGCCATATGACGCGCCCTGGGGGCTTTGCGGGACTTGGTTTTGCATGGGTGTTCTCCAAAGAGATGGGGAGTGCTCACCGTGAGCACTTGGCATCAATCACCCCTCAGACAGTGCGCACGCCCGAATTCATGCAGGGCAATGGCCGCGAACAACTGTGCTTTGCGTGCGTTCGAAGTCCCGCGGGGGACTGCGCAACTTTTTGGAGAACACCCATGCGCAATAGCAAAATCGGCCAGATCAAGGCCTATGACACCACGCTCGACCTGGTGCGGCAGGCCTACAGCGATGGCAATCTGGCCATCGAAGTGGTCAGCGCCGAGGACGGCGAACGGTACGGTGTCCTCACGGTCAACCTGCCGCAGTCGGTGGATCTTGCCAAAAATGGCGAGTTCGCGGTGAAAACCTGGAACGAAAACGCGCCCATGCGCGAGCCGGCTCTGGCCAGCGGCTTGTTCGTCGATACCGGCAAGCGCATCCCGACGGGTTGGGTCGAAGCCGAGGTCTGGCGCCTGGCGAACTGAAGAACTCGGCCGGGCCCAAGGATCGGCGTTCAAGCCTTCGCGCGCGTACCCAAGCCCTCGGATGTCCCGAGGGCTTTTCTATTCTCTAGTCGGTGTCGCCTGGAGCCTAGCCTGCTGCGATCGTCGCGTCGGCAAGATCTGCAATCTGCCTGGGATACATGATTCGTTCGCCCCCGTCTGGGTGGCCTGGTGGTGAAGCTTCCAGGCATCGAAAGCTTGCTGGGCAGTCTCAAACCTGCAGCGGGCCAAGAACTCTGGTGTGCGCTCGCTCGGCGGGGGCTCGTACTCGAATCCGCCATCGCGCGAGAGCACACCCATCCAGGCGCGTACCGCCCACAACACGGCAGGGATCTGGCCGGCGCGCTGCGGGCAGCGCTCGATCGTGCAGCCGTCTGGCAGGAGGTAGGACTGCACGGCTACGCCAGGGGCCATGACGAGGCTCGAGCCGTCGGCGTGGCGCTGTCCGAGCAACGCGCGCCGGTGGCGTGCAACCAGCAAGGCGTCTTCCTGGCTGTGGACGCCCTGCATCTCCGCGCTTTCGATGAGACGCTGCAGGGCCTCCCAGACGCCGTCATGCACGTCATCTTGTCCTTGCCCGCGACCCGCCGGGGTTTCGTTCGACTCAGGCATGAAAAACCTTGCGGGTGGAGGGTGTGGTTTGCAGGCGTTCCCACCGGGAACCCACCGCCCGAGGCGTGCGCTTCAAGACCTTGCCGATTTCGGCGAATGTCTTGCCGTCGGCCTTGAGCCTCACCAGCCTGGAATCCTCCGTGGCCGTCCAGTACTGGCGATAGGTCTCGCTTGGCGCGCGACGCGCCATTCTCAGGAGATCGTCGACGGGCATCTGTCCTTCGCCGCGCGGTTTTTCCAATTCATGCGCGGCATACGCGCCGGCGCAATGTGCCGTCGCCGAAGGATTCGCGGAAAACTGCGAGGCGTTCGGGGAGCAAGTCTTGGCCCGTCCTGGATCGTTCGAGCTTTGCGCGGACGCACCGTGACTGCGAAAACGTCTGCTGAGGGTGAGAATGCTCTCGCCGGCTGCGGCGAAGTCGACGAATTCCAGGCGCCAGTTGACCGCGCCCAGATCGATGAGGTCATTCCAGAGGTCCAGCAGCGCGTCTTCCGGGAGCATGACCGGCTCATAGATCTCGCCCAGTTCGCTCGAGCGCGCAAGGGTGTAGAGCAGGCCGCGAACCAGCAGGTTGCCGCCCGCGGGAAGCGGGCGCTCGATTTCCCGAAACAAGAGCGTTTCGCCCAGCAGATCGCGCACGCGATGTCCGGCTGGCGCCGTGGAGGCGTCGATCAGCATGAACTGTGGGCGCGGCGTGATCTGGGTCCAACGCGCCAAAGGGTCGCCGGCGAGCGGCTTGGTGTGTTCGAAGGCATAGGGGCCGAGCAGGGCCAGTTCGGGTCGACGCAGCATGGAGGGGTCTCGAATGTCAAAAATTTCTGTAAAGGTGACCAAACCAGATCCGGAAAAGGCAAAAAAGCCCCTTCGGAGAACCAGGCTTGCCACACAGTAAGAAGGAGAAATTCGTGCCTTGACTGGCAAGCGTGCGCGCAATCCCTGGCAACTCCGAGCCAACTGCCAGCCACGCACTGTGGGAACGGTGATCAACCTTTCCCGCTGTCAAGGAGGCCTTTCGTGGATAAATCCCGCCATCCTGCGCCCAGGTCCGCGCAGTCGCGCCCGCTCCAGGCCGAGCATCCCGGCGTGTCGCCGACCTGGTTTCGATACGAGGCCAGGCACTACGCCCCCGTCCTGGACGAATACGGATTCGCGAGGGGCTCGGGACGCCTGGAAATCGCAGAGCGCGTTTTCGAACGCGTACGCTGCACGCCCAAGGGCGTGTGGTTGGTCGAGGTTTGGGGCCCGTACCGATCGGGCACGAAGCGTTTCGTGCGTCTGGACGCGCGCAAGCAGTACGCAAGCCCCAGCCGTGAGCAGGCGCTGCAAGCCTTCCTGGAGCGCAAGCGCGCGCAAGTGCGCATTCTCGAACGCCGGCTCGATCAGGCTCGCATCGCCCTGGAGGTCGGCAAGACGCGCGCGCAGGCCCTCCAAACCCTGGCCGCGCCCATGTCCGGGCCGCCGCGCCGGGAACAAGTCGTGTAGCGCCCGCCGCCACATTTGCGCTGGCCTGTTTCGCACAAAAAAAACTCCGCGGAACCCCGCGGAGTGGATGCTCAGCGCAGCACTTGCCGCGATCAGACCTTTACGGGTTCGAAAAGGTCGGGCCGCGACACGTCGTGCCGTCGTCCCAGGGACGCTGGTTTCGTCCTGGATGCGGGCTTGGTCGACATCGCGGCAGACGCGTGTTCATTCCATTGCGCAAGAAACCCGAGTTGTCTGGCCAGCTGGGGCGCCGTCATCGGGAACTTCAACTCGAAGGTCGTGCCCGCGCTTTCCTGGATGGAACCGTTGGCCAGCAACGTGGTCTGCAAGACCCACGTCTTGCCTTCGTCGACGACCCAACGGGCTTTCGCGCGATGCCAGGCGATGTGCGACTGCACGTTGGCCACACGCAGTCCGCGCAACAAGTTCTCGGCGGTTCGGGTCGCGTTGTTCGGATTGATCGCTTCGTCGAGCAGTTCGAACAGGTCTTCCAGGCTCTTGAGCTTGTTTCGCGCGGCAAGTCCCCGCAAAAACCGGGACCCGGCACCGGATCGATTGGACGAAAAATCCTCGCGCACCTCGACCCCGAACAGCGGCTCGACGACCCCGGTCAAGGGTTTCGAGGCGTCGACGTAGCCGCCTTCGGATTGGCCCGTTTGCGGGTCGGAAGCGACGTAGGCGTACAGGTTCATGTCTTTCGCGCTTTCAGGCACGAAACGGCCGGTGTCGGCGTAGTCACCGGCAACGACCAGGTTCGCGCCGGTCCATGCCCCCTTGTGCTCGCGGGTGTTGGCAATCGCCGCGGCCAGCACCGAAAGGGTGCCGCGCCCGCTCATGCCGAACTCCAGGAGTTTGAGCCCGTCTCCCATTGCGTGGGGATACAGGAACTGTCGGTCGCGCAAATTGACGATCTTGTAGTACTGGCCCATGGTCAGGCTCCTTGGTTGGTGGAAAGGTGGAGTCGGCCCTGGACGAGTCCAAGGGACGGGAACAGAAGCGTCAACACGTCCGCCGGGCTGGCGCTCGGCGCGATGTCGGGCAACACGGTTCCTTGTGGCCCAGCGACAAAATACAGGGGCAGAGTCGTCGAGCTGACTTGCCCTTGCACCGATTTGAGCTCCAACAAGGCCTCTTCCAGTCCCGAGCCATCGGCCTTGGGTTGAAGGGTGAGCTGCTCGACGCAGTAGGCCGCCGGCGCGCGAAGCACGCGGGCCAGATCGTTCAAGCCTTCCTGCAGGCGCTTTTCACGCACGCCTGGCGTGAGCGCAGGCGGTTGGCCAAAGATCGCGAACAGCTCGGCCAAACTTTGCAGCGGACGGTGCCAGTAGGTGCTGGACAACAGCGGCTTGTCGGCGAACTGCAGGCAGCGGCGCTGCCAGCGACGCGGAATGACACTCGTGGGGTCGAGATGGCCGGCGATCCAGCCCTCGGCTTGGCTGATGACGGCGATGACGCCGGCCGAAAGGTCCGTCCAGGTGCCCACGATGTCTCGCATCGACACTTGCGCGACCTCCATCGCGGTCGAATCGTCCAGGATGGCTACGGCGTCGCCCGACCACGAGCCGATGAGCGCGTGATCGACGCGCAAATCGCCGCCGCCGCGGTTGTTGCCGTCGGCCAGCAAGACGGTCAGTCCCGTCATCGAGCCCTGCCAGGACTCGACGATGGCCTTCAGACTAGGCTCCTCGCCGAACACCTCCGGGTCGAGATACTGCTTTTTGGTGAGGTTGCAAATCAGCATTTGCGGTTCTCCACTGAGTGACGTGTGCGCTGCGCTCGGGACCGCCGTGGCCCCGATTCCGTCGCGCACGCACCACACAGTGCGAGAAGCCGGATTCGCCGGCGTCAATGCAGGCGTCGTTGTAGGGATGTCGTTGCGCGCCAGCCTCCGAAATGGCGCGGCCGCACTGTAGCGAGCACGAGTGATGGTTCGCCGCATGCTGTGGTTGAAGTGCTGGTGGCTTCGGACTCGGTGACGGCGGCAGCATTGGAGCCAGAGACTTTTGCGATCGATGCGCCGAAGGGCGCGGTTCATTGAGAGGGCTAGTAATGGACAAACAATTCTGGGATGAAGGGCGGAAACAGTGGAACGGGCATGAGGCCTTCAACACCATCAACCATCACCATGTCTCCTGCTACTTCCCGGCACCTGGGCACGATGACTGCGACCTGGCGGTCGTGGAGTGCGCGGACGGCCGCTGGTACGTCGCGGATAGCTGGGGCGGCGACGCGCAAGGCGCGGAAAAGGTCTGGAACCCGTGCGATCCCAATGCCGGCGAGCCGCACTTCTTCGGAAGTGAGGAGGAAGCGCTCGCGCATGCGGTCGCTGTCGTGGCCCGTGTCTGCGGCGTACCGGAAGACAAGGTGAGCACCATCTAGTAGGGACTCCATCCGATGAAGTACGTTCAACAAACCCTCCCGAATGGCGAGACGCGAATGGTCGATGCCACGGGCAAACCCTTAGCCAAGGGAGACGCCGACCGGCCGCTGCTGCACGTGTTGCCAAAGCTGCTGGTGCCTGTCGACGCCCTTGGCAAGAGCTACTTGCGCGACCAGTCGCTGATTTGGCGGGACCACATCACACTCACGGTCACCAGTTCGCTCCCTGGCGGCATCGCGCCGGAAGGTGGCATTCAGGTTCGGCAGCCGTACCCGAACCAGCGCTACTTCGTCGGTGGCTCGGCCCTGATCCGCAATGGCTGGCTGGTCCCGCTGCCGCTCGATGTCATCGAATTCGACATCACCTTCGTCTGGCAGATCGAAGCCGCCTGGCAAGTGTTCCGTCAAGACGACTGGGAGATCAAGCACGTCATTCACGTCAAGCTGCATCCGGGCAAGGGAATGATGTACTCGATGGATTCGAGTTGCTGGCCGCAGCCGGATGGGCCAACGCGGCGGTTCGGCCCAGTGTCCCGGCTGGGCATCGAGGACGACGACCCCGCCGAAGGTGGGCGCCGGCAGATCATCAAGTCCAGCGATCTCGTCTATACCGGCGGCGAGATGGCCGGCGAACTCGCGGGCTACTATCTCGAAGAGCAGGTAGACATCACAGGCATCCCACGGGACCAGGCGTGGACCGTCGACGCTTTCCAGGAGGAGCAGATTCACGAGGTCAAGCACACGGCGATACTCAAGGAGGACAACGACGTGCACCGCAAGAACGGGCCGGTCGAAATGCCGCCGGAGTTACTGGTCCGCGCCATCAAACTCGCGCAGGAAGTCCCGTTCGAGCGCGACAGCGAGTTCGGCAAATCCATCGCCGGCATCCCCGGTGGTATGGAGCGTCATCCGGCGATGCGGTTGTTGTGCGACTGGTGGGAAACGGTTCGCCCGGCCGGCGAGCCATTCAAGCCCGGTGCGGCGATGCCGCTCGTGCGCGTGCGTGATGACGGCGAATACTGGTGGGGCTACTACGAGACGCCCAACATCGCTGTCGAGGACTTCAACCCCAACGGCCGCGATGTGGCGCGCATTGGCGACCTTGCGCTGGTGCTCTTTTACGCAACGCAGGAAGTCGCCGAATTCGACGACAACGGCATGACGATCCTGCTGCCCAGCGGAGAGCCGTACAGCACCATCGGCGTCGACAAGGAGAGCTTCCTTCGCGGCGAGGTCGATGAGGCGTGGTACTGCCTGCGAGGGCTGAAAGCCTTCCCCTCCCGCTTCCCGGCGGCGTGGGAGTTCCTCAACGGCAAGGGCGGCGAATACGCGCAGGTGCGCCGCATGGCAGTGGAAAGAGTTGTGCCACTACCGAAAGGGACCAAGAACTGTACTTGCGGCAATCCGCCGGTTCTGACCGAAGACCCGACAGTGGAGGGAGACGGTCGCTTCCACCTAACCTGCGCCGGCACGGACGGCGACAAGAACCACACCCATCTATGGGGTGCGACGCTGGAGGAAATTCTTAACGACTGGAATGACGACTACGACCTCATCCAACTCGGTGCCAGCGAAGAAGAATTGAGGGCACGAATTCCAGGACAGGCGCCATGAAGCAACGTCTTCTCGATGATGGTATTGCCCTCATGCAGCGCTTCTGCGAGGCCAATAAACTGGCAGAGCCGCCCGTCAACGTGCGGTCCAAGGCGGAGTGGCCGTTCGGCGTCTGTGCCTACTACCGGCCGACAAAGATCGAGGTCTGCCTTGAGGCTTGCGCCAGGATCGGTACGGCTGGCATGTCGTGGTCGTACCCCGGCTACACAGTGGACCGCACGCCCTATGGCGTCATCCAGCACGAGTTGGGGCACCACGTCGATGTGACGCACTCGACACAGTTTCGTGCGTACCGTGGCGACTTCAGCATCAACCTTCGGAAGGAGACCGGCGAGAACCCCATCAGCGGGTATTGCCCCGACGACGGTGAATGGTTTGCAGAACTCTTCCGTGTCTTTGTCACCAACCCGGACCTTCTCCGCATCATCCGGCCTGCGACCTACGAGCGCTTGCGCAGCAGGTTTATTCCTGTGGTGACGGACTCGTGGGAAGCGGTGCTGGCAGACGCACCCGACCGGACGAAGAACGCCTGCGCCAAGAAAGTAAGTGAAGCACTACGTCTGAACGCAGCGCTGCAGTTTCCGGCAATGGCGGGCTGAAAGCAATAGTCGTGGCGAGCCTAGAGCGAATTCACTACACCCCGCACACGGTCGTTGCCGACTACGGCAAGGTCGAGTACGTGGAAAGCAGGCGACCAACAATTGACCAGGTGGCGCGTCAAGCCCCGCCGTTCAGGGCGTGGAAAGGCTAGCGCCGGCTCTCTTTGAATCGCCCGCCTAGACTGTGTCGTGTATGCCGCGCGCCAGCACGTCCTCGTTCGTCGTCACAGGCAGCCTGGGAAACCCGCAGGACGCACTGGCTTGGAGAGCCGAGCAGGTACGACGCGCGTAAGCGGCGTCTAGGTTTGCAAGGGGGCGTTGCTCGCAGCCGGCGTTCTTGTGCCAGCATGCACGGCACGCACCAGCGCGATCTGGTTGCGCAGCATCAGTTTGATGTTCTCGTAGGCCAGCTCTTGCCGCGGAAAGCGCCGGCGCGCTTCCTTGAGCATGGGGAGCACGTAAGTCTCGGTCTCATCGACCTTGCGCATCTGCCGCCCGGGATTTTGCTCGCCTAGGGTACCCTGGTTGTTGACCCGATCGGCGCCCTTGACGATGCTGGCAATCGGGCACAGGGCCATCCAGGAAAAGTGCTGGGCCAGATCCAGCGTTCTTCCTTCGGTCAGGCGCGGTTTGCTCACGCGCAGCACCGCCTGGGCCACGTCCTTGCCAAAGCGTTCTTGCAGCTGCGCGTGTTTGACGTCGCAGTCCTCCAGCACATCGTGCAACAAGGTGGCCGCAACCGTTTGCACGGGCTGCGCCAGGCTTGCGTGCAGCGTAAGCACGTACAGCGCGGCCTCCACCGGATGGAAGATGTAGGGCGTGATCTGGTCATCGCGCGTCATGCCCTGGTGCGCCTCGCGGGAGAACTCCAGGGCGTCGAGCGCGAGCAGCCAGTCCGGATTTTCATGTGCGGCCCCCAGCAAGCGATAACGCAGCGTGAGAATGGCCTTTTCGGCGCGTTTGATACGGGTTTGTTGTTCTTCGTGGGTCAGAATTCGAGACGATTCGGTCGACATGGCCTGTTCCTGGAAAGGGTTGCACAACGTGTGCTCCCTACAGTGCAGGACGATTTTTGGCTGCCGCGCGGCCGGGGCCGCGGCAAATGCGGGGCCGAACTGTAGGCCTCAACACCCATTGCCCTCAAGCCTGCCATGCCCGCGCCGCCTCCCGAGTCTTTCGAGCCCAAACGTCCGGCCAAGCCGCCTGCTGCGGGTTCTGCCGACAACAGCCGCCCGGCGCGGCCGAACAAGCCCACGACCCAGCACGTCGTCGACTATCTGGTACGGAGCTTGCTGCCGAACACCATGTCCGACGCCAGGCTGGCGCGTTTGCTGGCCAGCTCGCTTTCGCGGCCGACCACCCCGTGGGTGGCCCAGATGCGCGCGTTGCCGGTGCAAGCCACGGTCGTGAACGCGGTCACCTGGGTGCTCAGCAACGGCGACGTGACCATTCGCGCGGTGTCTCCGCCCTGCGTCTCGGCCGAAGTCGCCTGGGGGTTGGCCAGCGCGCAGCTGATGGCGCTTGCGCATTTCCTGCGGATTCGCCGCCTGGAGGTCGGCTATCCCGAAGAGCGCCTGGCGCGCCTCGCAGCCGCTTTGGAACAGCCGGAAGATTCGGCAAGTCCGTTCTGGCGGGCCGTCCAGAAACTGCAGGCGGACTTGCCGGAGGTGTCTTTGTACTGCGGCACGCCGTAGCCTGCGCAAGCCTGGAGAAGGCGTGCCTCGAGGGCTCCTTGCAGCCTGCCGCGCAATGGAAAAAGCGTGGGGTCTGTGCGGTGGATGGTCTCCCTGCACAGTTTGCTCTCATTTTCCGGCTTGGCCAGCGCCGCGGCCGCCGTCCTCAATCTAGCCGGGTGGGCCCAATACCTGCGTGCCCAGACCGATGGCTTAAGCCGCTCTTCGCCTGTGAACTGGCTGGTGTTCTTGATGCTGGCGATTTGCGCCTGGAGCATCCAAAGCCGCGTATCCACCCCCATGCAGGCGCTCCTGTACGGGACAAGCACCTTGCTGTGCCTGGCAGTCTTTCTACGCAGCTTGCGCAATCCATGGGCGATCTCGAGCTCGGACGCGGTGTTGCTGGGCTTGAGTCTCGCGTTGCTGTTGGCGCTGTGGCGAGAGCCGCGCTGGGCGGTCGCCATCATGGCGACGTATTACCTTGGAAACTACGCTTCCTTCGCGCACAAAATCGTTCGAGACGCGACCGAAGAAAGCCCGGCCGCATGGGGAATCTGGGTCGCCGCCTCGGCTTGCCTGTTGCTGGCCCAGCCTCGGCGCGATCCCCTGGCCTGGACCTTGCCGGGAGTCAACTTCGCTTGCACCCTGGCCGTGCTGGCGGCCATTACATGGTCCCGGCGAGTTGTTCGACCCGCGTGACCCGCATTGGGTGGACCGCCCTCAGATCGCGGACACCACGAGACTGGAAGCAGGGCCGCGCATGCGGGCCAGCTGTTGAGCCTGCAGGCCGCCTTGCGCGGCCAAGGGGTGTTGGAACACGGCTTCCCAGTTGAACTGGCGAAGTCGACCCACGGTGAGCACGCCAGCCTGCAAAGCCAGGCCAGGACCGTGCCCGTTCATTTCGGCGGCGAGGTCTTCGCCGGTGAAAAGACCCACCAGCACGACACCACTCTCGCGGGCCTGCTCCAGCAGGTCCTGGGCGCGCTTGGACATCGAGGCCGCCAGCCAGGGCGTGCAGTGGTCCAGCACCACCATGTAGGGCTTGAGCAACTGAGCGCTGTGTCGACGCAGCGCCATGCCTTGCAAGACACCCTCGAGGATCTGTTCGACGAAGTTTCGCGTGTCGTGAAACGATCGGATCACGTCCGGACCGACGTAGATCACCCCGCGCTCAAGCAGACGTTTTCGCAGCACCAAGGGGTCGCACGCCAACACCACGTCGCTGCCGCGCGCATCTCTCCAGGCCGCGACGCTCCAAAACGACGCGCCAGGCATGCTCTTTCGCGCAAGATTTTCGAGAAGCAGCTCGGTTGCGGCGCTGGCCCAGCCGTCCAGCCAGATCAGCCCACCCTCGCGCTGGACCTGCTGCCGGGCCAGACGCTGCGCAATGTCCGTGCGTGTGCTTGCATCGTCGCAAACCACGGCCATGTGCGAAACCAGGTCAACGGGTGGGCGCGGCCAGGCCCGCCAGCCCTTGTGGACGCGGTAACGGGTGGACCCCGACTCAAGCCGCATGGGACGGCTCCCCGGCCTGGTTTTCGCCAACTTGCCCGGAGGACGGGCGAAGCAGCCTGATCTGCACGCCACCGCACTCGCCGTACAGAATCTCGTGGGGCAGCCCACGTATCCGCAAGTATTCCAGGATGGGCCAGGCCGTGGTGCATTGGGCGCTGTGGAAACTGCAGCCACACTGGACAAATTGCTCGATCAGCCGGCGTGCGGTTGCACGCGTCAAGGGCGCGGGATGGCCGACTCGGGTCTCCGGCTCGTCGGCGATCAGCCGGCGCCGGCCATCACCCTCGAAGCGGGTGGCGCCAGACAACGGCTCGAAAACCGGGCATCGGGATGTGGCAGGCATGGCAAGACGTCGTGAGACGAGGAAGCGAAACGTCTTGCTAACAGTGCCCGGGCGCAATTCGAGAACCCGGCGGTCTTCTCCCCAAAAAAAAGAAGTCCGACCACCAGGGTCGGACTTCGTGGTCGCCGGCTCACGCGCCGGCGAATGGACTCAGGCGGCGGACTTTGCGGGCGCAAGACCCGGCGCCAGCCGCAGCCCGCGCGGTGCTCAGTGCAGCGCTTGCAGCACCTGTTTGACCGCTTTGGCCTGCAGATTGCGGTAGATCCGCATGTCGTCCATCATCTGCGCCCCGCCGGTCAGCGTGGTGGACTTGTAGGGTACGGTTTGCACGAGCGGGATGGTCAGGTGCTTGGGTGCCTGGCCCTTGGCCGTGATGGTGATGTCGTCCACCAGCTGATCGTGCTGGATGTAGTAGCGGCTGTGGGTAAGCGGAATCAGGGCCATGGCCATGGTCTTGCCCATCTCGTACTCGGTCCAGACCAGGTGGGTATGCCCGGGGGCCGGATGCAGCAGCGCGTGGATCACGATGTCGGCGTGCTTCGGATCTTTGCTGATGGTGGCGCCTTCCTGGCGCAGCGCTGAGACGATTTGGTTGCCGTACACGCTATCGAGCTCAGCGGGCTGCATGACGGCGGAGCCGTTGTACTCGGGATGTTCCTTGGTCGGCTTGAGCTGCGCGAAATTCGCGCCCTGAAAGTCGATGGTCGGGCAGACCACCTTGCCGGCGAGGGCGCCAGCTTGGGCCGGGCCCTTGTAAGCCAACGACGGGGCCTGGGCGGCGCATCCACCCAGGAGAACGCCGGCACCGAGGGCGCAAGCAAGAAGGAAGGTTCGATTTTTCAACATGGATTGTCTCCTGATCGATCGAATGGGTTGGAAGAAAACCAGGCCCTCGATTTTACACGTTTGAGAACTGTTGTCAACCATTTTTCGCAGTGGGTGTGCACGTGTCGCGCAACGGGTACACCTCGCACCACGGCGCATCCGCGCCGGGCTCGACCGCGCCCAAAGAGAACGGCCCGCGACAAGCGCGGACCGTTCGGGATTACATGGCGGACGCCGAACGCTCACGCGTCCGCGCCAACCATTCTTTTCCCAGGACCGGCACGACACCGATCCCGACGAACCCCGCCCAGGCGGGAATCAGACGCAATCCGGGGCCGGCCAGGCAGGCCAGCGGCCCACCGGAAGAATAAGATATCCGAAGAATTTTTTCATGCGCAGCACTCCTCATTGGGCGGCGATCCGCTCGCCCTTGGTGTAGGTCTACAACGACTCTGGCGTCGTCGGCAGCTTGGGCTCGGCCGCCGGCGCGCTGGGGCCCACCCAGGCGGTCAGGAATTCGTCCCAGTGTGAGGCCCCTACGGGGTCTTGCCTGAAGAGATCGTCCAGCGTGTCGACCACCACCTGCATCTCTGCGTCGTATTCGGCGCGCGAGATGCCGCCACTGATCTGCTGGAATCGGAGATACAGCAGATACGTGTTCATCACGTCCGTCTCACAGTACTTGCGCACGATCTCCTGTTGGCCAGACCGCCAGGTGTCGTAGACCTGCGAGCCGTCCACGCCGCCCACCTTGCCCGGAAAGCCGCATAACCTGGCCATGACGTCGAGCTTGGCGCTGGCGCGATTGTTGTGCATGGCCAACGCATCCATCACGTCCAGATGGCGGACGTGGTAACGATTCTGGTAGTTGTTCCACTTGAAGTCGCGGTCGACCGAGCCCAGGTCCCAGTAAGTTCGAGCCGCAACCCCGTGCACCATCGACCGCAGGTTGAGCACCGGCAGATCGAAACCGGCGCCATTCCAGGACGCCAGCTGCGGAACATGCTCGTCGATCAAATGGAAGAAATCCTGAACCACTTGGGCCTCCGAGGCTCCGTCGGCGTCCTCCAGCGAAAGCACGCGCAATCCCTTGACTGTGCGCAGCACGCAAGAGATCACCAACACGCGCTGGCATGGAATGGGCAGAAAGTCCGAGCCGGTTCGCTGCGTTTGCAGCGCCCGGGCCTCCTCGATGGCCGCATGGTCGTCGGACGCTTCGCTCAGCTTGGCGGCGCGAAGGGCCTTCGGGTCCGGCAGCGTTTCGATGTCAAAGCACAGGATGGGCGGCGAGCCGATCTTATTCATGGGGAATCCGGTAGAGCCGAAAAAAAGAGAAAATCCGCAGCACGCGGATGTTCAAAGGTTGCATCTACAGTGCGGGCTGGCAATCCAAAAAACAGCCCCGCGCAAGGCGGGGCGTGGTCACACGAGCGTCGTCGGTTCCGAGGAACCCTTGTTGCGCACCATTCTGGGTCAGGCAGCTTGCGTCAGGCAAGAAGCCTCGGGGGTTTCTTGTGCAGGCTCGACCCATCCCTGGAACTTCAGGTGGGTGACTTCGGTCTGCAGGACGTCCTTCCAGGTGCTGTGCGCCTTGATGCGAAACTGTGCCGAAAACCACTTGCCCACACTGTCGACTTCGGTCAATTGCTGGGGCGGCCGGCCCGTCTTCCACACCACGATGCGGTGCTGTGCGTCCTCGAAGACGAGGAGGAAGGTCAGCCCGAAGGTGGTGTCGTAGGAGCTGGTTCGCAGCAACTTCAACGGAGCCTGGAGCTTGTCCCCCACCGTACCGAAGTGGGTGGAGGGCACGCGTAGCTCCTTGTCCGAAGGCCCCTGCGCCTTCTGGTACAGGCTCCAGGCGGCAGCGGCCGTGGCCAGCTGGCGCCGCTCCGACAGGTCCAGCATGTCCTGCGCGAGCACGATGCGCACGTTACGGGCGAAGTCGTCGCGAGTCTCTGCCGTCGTGTCCTGGGCCCAGGCCAGGATCTTGGCTGCCTGCACTTCGCAAGCCCCTTGGAGCGTTTGAAACTTCTCCCGCATGCCGCTGTCGCGCTGCAGGGTGTAGTCCAGATTGACCGCCTCGAGGTAGGTCGGCTCGGCCCCGGTATCGCGTGCCTTGCTCACGGACCAAAAGCCGTGGACTTGGGCGCAAAACGCCACCGCCGTCAGGTATTCGTGCGTGAGGATGCTGCGCCGGCCACGGCCGAAGCGATCGTCCTCGTCTTCGCACGACAAGAGTCTTCCGGTCAGACGGGCCAGGAAAAGCAGTGCCGAAGGATCGATGCCTGTGTACTCCCGCAGGCACGAGCTTCCGACCTGGCGGACCGTTCCGGTGGCTTCGTCCTGGAGCACAAAGCCTAGCGAGCGCTTGCGCTTGGCGTGGCAGTGGTCGCAGCCGATGGGCTGCATCCGGTAGGGATCGAGCAGCCGTACGTCGCCGTCGTCACGACTGAAGGGAAAGAGCAGCGTGCCGGTGTCCAGGGGCTCCATCATGCCGATGACACGCCAGCCGCCAAGCTTGACGATGGGAAAGCGCAGGTCGATCTGCGTGGCGCGCACCAGGACGTGGGGCAGTGTGCCCTTGGCCTGGTCGGGAGAGGCGATGGCATGACTCACGTAAAACGCGTGGCCACGGTCGTCGACTTCGGTGATCTGCTGAAACAGCCGGGGTTTGCGCGAAACGACCTCGATGGGCTCGAGCCGATACTTGGCCGCTTTCGCGTTGAGTTTGGCCAAGCGGGCTTCGAACTCCTCCATCTGGCCGTCGTAGACGATGACGAAGGCTTCTTCGAGGCCGCCGTCACTGACGCGGCGCTTGGCGCGCGACGGGCGCGCCGAGGCGGATGGCTCGGCGGGCTCGAGGCTCGCCAGGTCTGCTGCGGGAGGATCTCCCGCCTGGAGGTCGGCGCAAGGTGCGCAGACGCTCTTCTCTACGGGGGTTTGCACGACATTCTCCTTGATTGTTGCGTAAGCCGGTACCGCACCGGCTCCTGCACGCACACCGCTGCACAGTGCGCGACCGCGCTTCGGGCGGCTGCGATACGCGCGCCGGCCCGCGGCGGCCCCTCTCACCGGTCCCCGGATGCGGCCGGCGAATCCGACGTGCCTGCGATTGGGCGCGGCTCGTGCAGAAATCAAGCCTCAAACCATGCCTTCGAACTGTCTGGCTTTGTGCAAGGAACGCCCAAGCGGTTGGGCGACGACGTACATAACCAGGAGAAACGCGATGGCAGTGGGACAGATTTCCATCAGTCCGGAGTTTTTCAAGAAGGAACGCTACTCGGCGTATTCCGATTGGCAGGAGGCTTTCTGGCGGGAGAACTTCCAGAACAGCATCGACGCCGGCGCGCGCACGATCACCGTGCGCACCACAGAGATCGAGCCCAGGCTCGTACGGGTGGAGTTTTTCGACGACGGCTGCGGCATGACGCGCCAAGTGCTCGACGAGGTCTACTTCGACCTCGGAGCCAGCACCAAGACTGGAGACAGCACGGTAGGCGGCTTTGGCCGTGCGCGCATGCTGACCTGCTTCGGCATGGCGCGCTACGCGATCGCCACGCTGGACAACAGGGTGGAGGGCCGCGGAAGCCACTACGAGATCGCGCAAGGCGATTTCGTGCAGGGCTGCCAGCTCATCATCGACGTGGACGCCACGACGAAGGAGGACTTGGATGCGGCGCTTTCCAAGTACTTGCAAAAATGCCAGCCCCAGCGCTGCAAAGTGCTGGTCAACGCCCAGGAGTGGGTGAGCTGGACGCCGCGAGGCCGGCAGGCACGGGAGCTCTTCCTCGACGATACCGATGGCGACAACCAACTGTCGCGGGAACTTTTCGCCAAGGTCTTCGTGACCAAGAAGTGCGAGGAGCCCCGGGTGATCGTGCGAGTCCATGGCGCGGCGATGTTTTCGCTGGCCACGCGCGCTCGCGCGCTCGTGGTGGTCGAGCTCGAACCGCCTTTAGCGCGCAAGGTGCTCACCAGCAACCGCGACGGCCTGGTGTACCGGTACCGTCGCGTGCTCGATGCGTTTCTCGAAGAGTTGGCCGTGGATACGACCTCCTCGCTCAAGCCGCGGTTTTCCAACAAGAGCACGGTGTTCGAGGGGGCAGGGTGGATCATGGCCAGCGCCTTCGTGCAAGACGAAATCGGCGGCGAGGACCGCTCCGATGGCCAGAAAATAGCCGGGGTGGTGGCCCTGCGTCACGAGCCGGCTCCGCACGACCCTTCGCAGAGCTACCAAGTCGTCCTTGGCGGCGATCGAACGGCACCCGAGAGCCTGGAAGGCCAGTGTTTCGCCAAGAAACTGCCCTACCTGCGCATCGACGTCGATACCGAAAACCCGGCGGTGCATCGCAGCATCCCCCGCTACGACCCGAAAAACTGGGTCTGGGTGAAGGGCAGGGACGGCAAGCTCGTGCGCAACGGCGGCGACATCTACAAGATCATGCGCGCCTGGGCGGTTTGCGTGCGCGAAGCCGTCAAGGCGTTGCTGCGCGCGCGTGCGGACACCGAAACCTTCTACTACGGCGTGGGGTGGGTGTTTTCCGACGAGACGCAGGCCTCGTGCACGGGCTCGTCCCAGTACAAGAGCTTCTTGCTCAACCCCGTGGACGCCGACGGCAACCTGAAATTTCAGCTCTCCAGCCGCGACAGTCTCAAGCGCATGATGGCCTACGCCAAGCACGAGGCCGCGCATGTGCTCGAGCGCTGGCACGACGAGGGCTACGCGCGGCTGCTCACCGAGGTGGACGCCCATTTCGATGAGCGCCAGGTCGTGGCCGAGATCAACCGCGAAGTGCGCGGCTGCTGAGGCTGCGCACCCGCACCTTCGTGTGCTGCCCTCCCCTTGCGGGAGGGCTTTTTTTCAGGCGCGCCAGGTTGGCCAGCGCGTCACACCCGCCCGCCAGCTGCAAGCCTCGGCGGCTACCCTGGCCGCGGCGTTCTCGCGCGGGCAAGGTTTGCCACGGCCGAAAACGCCGCAATCGTCTGTTTCTGGGGTGTCGGAGCGTCTTGCACGGAGGAAGACGACAGACCCTATCCCCAGGAGAAACCCATGGAGCAACTGCAGTTGCCGGCGTTCGACGCCGGTTTGGAAGATCCGCAGGTTCACCCGCTGCTGGACATGCGCGCAATGCGAAGTCCCCCAGCATCCGAGCCCGCGTTGCAGGACTACGACCGGTTCGTGCAATTTTTCAGCGGCGGGAAAGACAGTGTGGCTGCCGTCTTGCATCTGATGGAGCTCGGTGTCGACCCGGCCAAGATCGAGCTGCATCACCACGACATCGACGGCCAGGAGGGCTCCACCCTCATGGACTGGCCAATCACGCGCAGCTACTGCGAGGCCTTCGCCAAAAGCTTTGGGCTCCAGCTGTACTACAGCTGGAAGGTCGGAGGCTTCGAAGGCGAGCTGCTCCGCGAGAACCAACGCACCGCGCCGATCGCGTGGCAACGCGAAGACGGCACGATCGCTCGCGTGGGTGGCGACGGCGGCAAAGACGCCACCCGGCGCAAGTTTCCGCAGGTCTGCGCGGATCTTCGCACCCGTTGGTGCTCGGCCTACCTGAAGATCGACGTCGGCGCACGCATCCTCACCACCGAGCCTCGCTTTTTGCAGGGCAAGACGCTGGTGGTCACGGGCGAGCGCGCGCAGGAATCGTCCGCGCGGGCGCGCTACAAGACCTTCGAGCCCGACAGGGCCGACAATCGCGACGGCGCAAGGGTGAAGCGCTGGATCGACCACTGGCGCCCCGTGCATGGCTGGGACGAGGCCCAGGTGTGGGACATCTTGCACCGCCACGGCGTAAACCCGCATCCGGCCTACTGGCTGGGATGGGGGCGCACCTCCTGCCTGGCCTGCATTTTCGGCTCACCCAACCAATGGGCCAGCGTGCGCAAAGTGGCTCCTGCCAAGTTCGCGCGCATCGCCCAGTTGGAACGGGAATTCGGAGTGACGATCCACCGCAAGCACTCGGTGACCGAGCTGGCGGACAAGGGCCAAGCCTACACGATGGACGAGGCCATGATGGCTCTTGCGATGAGCGATCACTACCCCACGGAAATGATCCGTGCGGACCCGACGCAATGGAAGCACCCTCCAGGGGCTTTCGGCGAAAGCACGGGGCCGACCTGAGAATCTGCTCGCGCGCGGCCTGCCGCAAACTCGCGATTTCAAGCCACCCTCGCGGTGGCTTTTTTCTGCCGCGGGATTACCGAAGCAATGTGCGGCAACCATTTTCCTGCGCTGTCTGTAGCAGTCGTGTCCGTTGACTAGCGAACCCGACGGGGGTTTGCACGGAGCACGAGGAGATCACCATGCACGTTCGCGCACACGTCATGACGTCGTATCCAGCGCTGGCAAGCTGCGTGGATGCACTGGAGGAGTTCTTCGCGGCTCACAGCGATGAGGCTCCTTCGATTTCGGCGTCGTTCAATCAGGTATCAGGAGGCGTGTCCATCCAACTGGATGCCCATGTGCCCAATGCCAGCGGCGCACAGCTACTGGCGCAGGAGCTCGCCGCCTTCGCCTTCGGCCCCACCGCGGTCGTAGGCAGCGAAGACGATAAGACCAATGTCTCCAGCCAGCAGATTTTCAAGGTTCCAAACGGGTTTGAACACCTGGTTCAGTAAGGGCGGTACTCACCCCAGACCAAGGCGGAAATTCCCGCGTACACAGTACGTCAAAAGCCCGCGCCGATGCGCGGGCTTTCTTTTCAGGCACGGGTGCGCGTTTGCGTGCACCGAAGCCGGCCCGTGGTTTTAGTCGGCGGTGTCCGAACCTGCGGACGTGCTTTCGGTACGGGTTTCGGTCTTCACGAACGCGGTATTGCCCTTGCAGGCCATGGCCGCCCAAATCATGCAGGCGATCCAGGCCGGGAAGAACAGCACGGTGCCGATCCCGAAGGACAGCGCGGCGATCACGGCAATCACCAGGTACGCGCCCAGCATGACCAGGCCGCCCATGATGCTGGCGTAGAACAGGCCGAGCGGGCCGAAGAAGAAGGTCAGCAGCAGAGCGATGAAGAGGTTTTTGGCGGGAATCTGAATGGTGGTCGTGGTGGTCACGCTATCGGACATGGCAATCTCGCAAGAGCAGGATGGAGGGGAACGCAAACAAATGGGTGGAGTTTCAGGGCGTAGTCTTGCGTGCAAAGCCTCTCCCTGTGTTGCCTACAGTTGCCTTGATAAATTCAAAGCACCTGTAACCGACGCAATGCACTGTGGCAAAGGTGTTCGATGTCCAACCGCGACGGGCGGCCGGCCGAACTTTTTCCTTTTCCATGGAGATCTTCATGACTTCGAATCGCACTCCGCTTCGTGTGGCGACGACCTCGCTGACGGGACCTTTTCTGACCTACTGCGTGGCCCTGGCCTTGGGCGAACGTGTTTCGATGCGTGGCGCCGACGTCCTCGGTGAAGACGGACACAAGCGCCTCTACGGCTACGACGTGTCCGACAGCGATGCGCTGATCGAGCGCTTGCAAATCCGGACGAACTTCGACGAAGACGACGGGATCTGGCGGGCCTGGCTCAGCGAAAACAGTTCGCTCGGCAAGGACGTCGATCCGGACGACGAGGAACCGCCGAAGCATGCTGTCGAAGGCCCCACGCGGCTGGAGGCCGCCATGCGCGCACTCGTTCGCCACAAGTTCGGCGAGGAAGTCGACATCACCGGCGACGGCTCGGGCGACGCGCAGGCGTTGGACGCGCAGCTCCGAATGGGCGCCTTGGGTGCCTTGAAGGTCGACGTCTGCGAAGGCCTGGGGATCAACGCCCCGCATTGGTTTCGCGACGAGGCCTTTCGCAACTGGCTCAACAGCGACGAGCCGAAATTCACCTGGCACCAAGGCGGAGAACCCACTGAGTGGTCCGACGTCGTCGTGCTCGTGGATCCGGGCCTGGGCGGCGAAGGCACCGAGGCCGGCACCATGCCGCAAGGCATCTGGGAAGGCATCCTGCAAGTCTGTCGCAAGCACCTCGTGCCCTCACGAGGCGCGCACGTCATGGTGCGGCTGACGAATCTGGCTAGCTGATCGTGCGTCCTGCCCTCCGAAAATCGGAGGGCATTTTCTTCGCCCAAGAAAACCTCGCACGGACAAGGCGCAAAGACCGCAAGACACCCTGCTGAAGGCTCTTCCGTCCGGTGGCTCAGAAATTTTTCCCAACCAGCCCTTGCGCGAAGGTAGATCTAGCAGACCGAACCGCGGGTACGAGTGGCAAAAAGAGAGCCGGCCTCACGGGCCGGCTACAGGTCAACTCGGCTGTCTCGGGACCAACTGCATCTGTTGTTGGATGACCCGAATGTGGGCCTGGTAGGGTTCCAGGGCTTTCGTCACGGCGGCTTCCATGAAATCCTGGAAGCTGATGTTTTCGATCAGCTTCAGAACCTCGAGCTGGTTGTGCAGCTCCTCGCTGGTTTTGAAGCTCTTCATGTGCCACCCGTCATCCTTGGGGGTGCGACGTTTTTTGATGATGACTTCGGGGGCTTGCTTGGGCATGGAGTTCTCCAGTTTGTTAAAAGGAAAGGCAGACTTTGAAACATCCGCTGTATGTACGAGACGGGCCTTCCAACGCCGGAAGGGTCTGTCGCACGACACGAACAGCCCTTCGGCATTTTTTGACCGGGAAAAATTCCAGAGAAAGCGGGGCTCGGGTCCTTGGCAACGCTTCGAGGCCTCGTCGGAACGAACCCCCGACGTGGTGGCGATAACGCGCTGTAGACGTCGCGCGGCACACGCTCTCGACCGTCGGCGAAAACGTGACGCCATTTCAAACAATGGTGCTTTTCTTCGTGTTCAATGGCGTCCACGCACTGTCATGAAGCGTGCGCGTTCCACAGCCAACTGTGGCTGTGACGGCCTTTTCTCAGGAGATATGGATGAGTAAAACAGAATCTATTGCCGCGCGGATCAATAGCAGCACTTACACGATCGAAGGCGGCACCGTGTACGGGCGTACCGCGCGCGTGTATCTTCGCAGCGGCTCCGCCATCGTGGTCTCCAATGCCCACGCCATGGACCTCCAGAGCGGCTCCCTGCTCGAAGTCACGCTTGCGGTCGGAAAACCCCAGCGCAAGGCGCTGATCAACGTGGAGGCGATCGACTTCGTGGAAATCAGCGTCGACCAGGCCCCCTGAGCAAGGTCATCGCCCGTCCCAACTTCGGCGCGTAGCGCTTCGTCGTGGGAGAGTCCAGTCCCATGCCGCCCCATCGGGGCGGCTTTTTTATCCCATCACACAAGCAAGGCCGGCTCGGCCCCGAGCCACGCGCACGTCGCCGTCTTGGTGCCGATTGCGGTCCTACGTGCATGTTCGGTCGCCGGGCTTTCCCGCATCCGCAACGGCAAGCTCTTTCTGTATCTGGGGTGACTTCAACGCACACAACCGCGGTGGTTGGGTGCCACGCCTCCTGGAGATGGACATGAAAGGAATTTTGCGAAACAAACTCGAGTTGAACCCTTCGATGGGAGAGCTCGTGCTGCAGCACTTGAAAGAGAGGGTCGACCTCGACCCGATGGTCAACCACCTGCTCAACCAGGCTTGTCACGACGTCATCGTGGCCGGACAGGCCGTGGCTTCGGCGGTGAGCGAGATGTTCGGAGACGCCAGCTGCGTCGTGTACAACGACGTGGACGCTTTCGTGCTCATGAAGAGCTACGCGCGCTCGGCCATGCTCGGCCCGGCCAAGGATCGCCGGCGCAATGTCGTGCACACGCTCAAACATGAGAAAGTCGCCGTCGTGCAAAGCGCGTACGGACATTTGACAGCAAACTCGGAGGGCGTCTACCAGGTCCTGGAGACGCATCGCCGTGATCTGCTCAACGAGGTCTTGTGCCTTTACGAGCCCCGATACCTGAAGTTCCATGCCGCCGAGGCCGCTCGCTTCCTGAGCACCTTCGACCTGAACTGCGTCCAGGTTGGCGTGCGACTGTCCGACAAAGCTCTGGTGTGGACGCCGGCCTTCGCACGGTTCTGCGCAACGCGAGAGTTGCTCGTGGAAAACGTGCGCACGCCGGTGCACACGGCCATTCGCTGGTTCAAGAAGAAAGCCGAGCTTGAAGGCCTGTACGGCCACGACGAGCGCGCTATGCAGTTGCTGGGCCTGGCCGCGCACCAAGTGCACATGCTGCAAAACGGCGCTCCAGGGTCGATCTTCGGCGGTTTCATGCACGGGCAGCAAGATTCATCGCAACGGCGCGCTCGTACCCTGGCGTCTCGGCTGGTCTTTTCGCACACCTACAAGGCTCGCCTGGACGAGGTGCGCGGAGCGCTCTCGCGCTACTTCTCGCTGCAGCCGCTGCAGAACACGCGCATTGCACTCTACACCTTGCAACCGACCTTCGAATTCCAGATCGACGGCAAAGACATCTGGCGGCTGCCCGAGGCCTTCTTGCCCACCTATGTGCGAGCCCGCCAAGGTTTTTGGCGCAAGCACGTGTGCGAGAAGATTCTGGAGGTTGGGCGACAACTCAACCGACCCTTCGAGGAATTGGCTGGCAAAGACATCTTTACCGCCCAGGTCGCTTGCGAGCGCGGGCCAAGCACCGTTGTACCTCCCCACGCCAAGGAGTTCGCCTCGGTGTGCAAGGTCTTTTCGGAGCACGGGAATCTGCTGAAGTTGAGCCGCCTTCTGCCCTACGAAACTTTGCCCGCGACCATGCACGCCTTGCAGGAGCTAGCCCAGGAGCTAGGCCCCCACGTCTTCGGATTCGTGGAAACCAACCTGGACCGACTCGTTCAAGCCGTGTATTCGCTAAACACGCCTGTGGAACTGGCTGACGTCCGATCTGCCATTCGCGAGGTGGTGGCCGCCATCGGCCGTGAGGCCGACGAGATGGCGAGCAAGGGTCAATTCCTGTTGCGCCAGGGCTTTGCTCCGCTGCAACTGCACGGCTTTGAGGTACGCGAGCTTCGCCATCCCAAGGACTTGGTCGTAGAGGGTTTTCGCATGCACCACTGCGTAGGCGGGTTTATCCATGCCGTTTTGGGCGGGCAGTGCGCCATTGTGCAGATGCGCAAGCATCGGACCCAAGACAGCCTGACACTCGAAATCGTCAGGAGGACGCAAATCCGCGCAAGCGCTCGAGGACCGTTGTCTCACCTCACCCGGGCAAGTCTGACGATCGGCCAGCTTCGAGGGCTTGGCAATCGATCTGCCACCTCTGCGGAGATGGAAGCCGCCGAGCGGCTCGTGCGTGCCTTGAACCTCAAACTCACATTCCGGCGTCTGGACGTGTTTCCCATGGCCGTCTACCTGGCCATGGCTCGCCACGATCCGAAGACACCCCTGGGACGCATCGTGGACGCGATGGGCAGCAGCTACAGCGTCTCGCTCTCCAGGATCGGATATCGCCTCAAGCAAGCCTGGCTTCAGCGCAAAACCTCGATCCGCCAGGGCGCGCTCAAGGCACAAACGCTCGACGATCCACTCGATTTTCCGTTTTAGCGGAGCCACCTGAGCATGCCGGCAGGACCTTCGGGTCCTGCTTTTTGCTTTACGGACATGCCTCGAACATGGGCAAGCTGGGATTGAGCGGGGTTCTTGCGTGCGCGATTTGGCGCAAGCCCAAGTGCCTGCGCACACTGTGCGGGATGTGTTTGTCCCGCGCCACGGTGGCGCATTTCACGAGGAGCATGCCATGCGCATTCCCCAACCCAATCAGTACTTGTTGTCTCGCGCATGCGCTCGTACGGGCTGTCGCGAGACCGTTGTCTACACCGGCCCCTTCGGGCCAAGTTCGCCGGCTGGAAGGTCGAGAGGGTCATTCGATGAAACTTGAAACCGGAAATCTCGAAGGTCCAGCGCTCGAGTGGGCTGTCGCCGTGTGCGAGGGTCGAAAACCGCAGGTCGCCATCGCTTTGGTGAAAAGCGGGAGTCTGTCCTACAGCACGAACTTCGATGCCGGCGGCCCGATCATCGAGCGTGAAGAAATTCACACGTTTACCCAATACCCGAGGGCCCCAAATTTTCCCAAGGTGTGGTACGGCCGGTTCAAAGGCAGGGTGCTGGGCCAAGGCCCAACCTGGCTGATCGCCGGGCTTCGTTGCTTTGTCGCGGCCAAGCTGGGCGAGACGGTCGAAGTCCCGGACGAGCTCATCTCTGGCAAGACGTGATGTTGCGTGTCCGCGCCGCCCCATCCTGGGGCGGCTTGTTTTCGCCCGAATTTCTCGTGGCGTGTTTTTGGGGATCAGGCCGACACGGGCCTCCCAAAGAAAAAGCCCAGCATCTTGCTGGGCTTGAATACGCCGAAAAACAACCTCGAGAATCAGTCTTGCGCGCTCGACTGCGGCGCCTCGGCGCTGTTTGCGCACGCGGCACGTGCCGTGGAAGTCTTGGCCAGGGATTGCGCCAGGCCTTCGCACGCGCTCTTGAGTTCGGCCAGCGCGTAGTCGTGGCCGTAAAAGTCCCAGCAAGAATCTTGCGGGCCCTCGGCTTCGAGCTTGCCGGCGTCGTTGAGCGCGAACGCCTGGTAGACGATGCCGTAGACGTCGCCGCTTAGCCATTCGTTGTAGGTCTCCAAACACCCGCGAGCCACGTCTTCCTTGGCGCGCAGCAAGCCACGCTCGAGCTGCTCCTTGCGGGCATGCCCGAACTTGCCCACCTTCTTGGCCGCTTCAAGCGCCTTGAATGCTTGGTGCCAGTGCTCGAACGACCCCAGGTTGTGTTGCGGCTGGTCCGGAGCTTCCAGAATGGCCTGGTACTGCTTGGTGCGCAAAAATCCCGGATGCAACACAAAGCCGAAGGCGTAGACCTTGGCGCGCCGATCGATTTCTTCTTGCGCGCAAGCATCGGGCACCCAGACCGCGCCGCCGCGGGCTGTGTCCCAGCGGCATTGCATGCCTTCGCCCGAGATGCTGTAGACCTGGCCGCTGTGGTCGTAGACGTCGAGCAGCACGGCGTACTTGTTGGGCTTGCCGATACGGGTCCAGTCGCTGTCCAGGCCAAGAGCCTCTTGCATGGCGTGATGCTCATCGCGGGAAGCATGCCGCTGCGCCGTGTGGATGCGACCCAGCCCGTCCTGGTCTTCCAGAGGGTTTGGAGCATCGCTGTCGTAGCACAGCATGCCCAGCACCACCATCTTGTCATGGCCCGGAACGGGCACGGCCAGGCCGCTTCCATCCACCACCGCATGCCCGTCCAGAAGGCGCTCGATTTCGCCAGAGGACAGTTCGGAAATGTCAAACATGGAGTTCTCCTGTGGGTTGCGTTGTCCGCCTTGCACCGCTGCAAGGGTCAGGTCCGCACACAGGCATTCACAGTCGAAGAGCGCCCTTTGGCGGGCAACAAAGCCGTTTTGCGCGCGGGCGCAATGCCGGCTCGAACTGTGCAAAGCGTGCGAGTCCCGAGCCACGGTGGCTCCAAACCGACTTTCAGGAGAATTCCATGAAGATTGCTTGCCAAAATCTCACGGGCGCGGCGCTGGATTGGGCCGTTGCGCGCCTGCAAAACGTCGAGCTCGACGAGAACAACGTGCCGATCTGGTTTGACACGGACGGCCCCGGCGCCGCCCGCGCGACCTACTCTCCGTCCACCAACTGGGCGCAAGGCGGCCCCATCCTCGAGCGGGAAAAGATCAGCCCGGCCTACGAGCCCAGTCTGGTGTACGACGACAGTTGCCGCTGGAAGGCCATCTGCCAGATGTCAGACGACGGCCCCCACCACGGTCCCACGCTGCTCATCGCCGCCATGCGCTGCTACGTGGCCTCCAAGTTGGGCGACACCGTCGACATCCCGGACGGGCTGGTTGTCGACGCCTAAACCGCGCGTTGCGCGCGGACCTTTTGTCATATCGGCAATTTTTTCAGGAGATTCTCATGCAAACACATCTGCCCGTGCCCACGCACACCCTCGAAGGCGCTGCCCTGGACTGGGCGGTGGCCACGGCCGACCGCCACGACGAGTGGAGTGACGACGGTCTGCAGCCGCTACGCTGGTTCGACATCAGTGACCGCGAATCCGAACGCCGCCCCTACGAGCCGTCTTCTCAATGGGCGCACGGCGGGGAGATCATCGCGCAAGCGCACATCGACCTGAAGTACTGCGGCGACGACAACCCGCCGTACTGGGGCGCCGTGGCCTTTCAGCCAAGCAGCCGCTCCCGCCAGGGTGCTACCGGCCCCACCGCGCTGGTGGCCGCCATGCGTGCGTTCGTGCTGAGCCGTCTTGGCGAAACCGTCGAGATCCCGCAAGAGCTCATGAAACCTTGAGCCTGCCTGCGTCATCCATGCCGCCCCTTCTGGGGCGGATTTTTTTGCCATTCGCCAAGCGCTCGCGCGCACTGTACCAAGCGTGACATCCGGCGCCGATTTGGCGCCAGTTCGCAACTGCTCAGGAGAAGACCATGCAACAAATCATGACCGAAGAGCTGACCGGCGCCGCCCTCGATTGGGCCGTAGCCGTCAGCCGTAAGCACAAGCCATCCGTCGGGGTCTATCTCGACAAACCCCACGTCTTCATCGACACCCCGGAAGGGCGCGTGCGCTACCAGCCCAGCGTGCAGTGGTCGCAGGGCGGGCCGATCTTCGACGAAATCGTCGAAGAATTTCACCGGGAAGACGACGGAACTTGCTGGGCTGCCAGCAGGGCGTTTTGCAGCAGGGGACTCACGTCGCTACAAGCGGCCTTGCGAGCTTTCGTGCTCGAAACTCTGGGCCAGTGCGTGACTGTTCCCGAAGAGCTTGTCGGAGCGTTCGCCTGCGGATGACCGCGTGCCGCCTGCAAAGCCAGGGCACCTTGCCCGGACGCGGCGACCTGCCCAGGGCAAGCCGCCCGAAAATGCGTGTGTATTCCAAACCCTTCGCCTGCGCGGAGGGTTTTTCTTTGCGGACTGGCGCTGCTTCGAGCAAGCGTAAGACCCTCATGCCCACGGACAAGTGGCTGCGCAAGACCAGCAAACGCATCGAAGCGCTGACCCCGCAACTGGATGTGCTGCGGACCCAAAGCGTGAGTAGCCCGCCAAGGCCGGAGCAGGTCGCGCTGCAGGAGAGCGGGTTGTTTCGCGAGCCTCAGCCCGTCTGCCTGAGCGGCTTGCTGAAGGCCAGGCCAGGCCAGGGCATTGGCCGCAGACCACTTCTTGCACGGGCGAATTTTGCGGCGTCACCAGAAAACCCGCGCAAACGGGCTCGCCGGTGCGAAAATTCCGACGCTGGATCCTTTCGCCTGGTTTTACATGAGTTCCTCTGACCCGTCCACGTCCTTGCAAGCGCCGCCGTTCCAAGACGACCTCGAGCACCTATGCCGCCAGGCCCGCCGCATGTTCGTGCGGTTGCTCCAGGTGTCGGACATCCGGCCCGCGCCGGGACTGGCGCCCACGCGCGACACATGCTTGTACGCCAGCACGATGCTCGCGGAGATGCTGCACCGCTTCGGTGGATGCCGTACCACGATCCGCGGCGGAGACGGCAAGCTCGACGGAGGTTACGTGCACGAGCAGGGCGAGCGCTTCGGGCACTTCTGGGTCGAAGTGGTGTCCGCCGACGGCCAGGCCTTCGTCTGTGATATTGCGGCCGACCAGTTTGGCGCGGACCCGGTGGTGGTGTTGCCGCTGGAAGCCTCGCAAGCGCGCTACGTGTGCGGCAATCAGGCTGAGGTTTCGCGCCAGGCCGACGGCCTCATGGCCGAGGTCCTGGCCACTCAGCGCAAGGGCTTGCGCGGCCTCTCGCTGTAGTCGGGACCTCCCCAAGCGGTTTGGCAGGACCCAACTGGCGCGCACCGCCTGTTCGGTACGTGCTGGAGCCTCGCAAACGGTGCGCGGTACAGCCCAGTTCCAAATAGGAGATTTCGATGAACCCTATCTCGCTGAGCCTCTGCGGAGGCTGCCATGCCTGACCACGCTTATTTCGCGCCGCTTGTGGTCTTGCCGGTCGTGATCGACCAGCCTGGCGACTACCGCACGCGCGAGGACCTGATCGTGCAAGTGCGCACGGCTTCCACCCGCCACGATTTCGGCTGTCTCGGCACGTACCCGAACGGGGTGAAGGAGCGTTGGCACAAGAGCGGACGGATTTTCGCAGGCCAGCGCACTGTCAACGACATCGTGGCGCGCGCCTGACCTGCAAGGAGACCTTCATGCCGCAACTTTCATGGCCTGACCTTGCGTTTGGCCCCTGCAACCTGTGGTCGCTGCCGCCGGCCTGGAAGGTCCGCGCGACCCAACACGAGCTCGATGTGCTGGCAAGGCGCGCCCAGGCGATTCAGCCAGCCCAGCTCTCACGCAGCCCTTCGTGCGCCGCCATCCCGCGCTCGCACTAGCCAGGTGTTGCATTTCGTGTCATTCAGCCTCGCCAACGCGAGGCTTTTCTTCGCGCCTGCACAAGATCTTCCGGGTCGCCTGCACCGCGCGGCACGGGAACCCGATGCCTGCCGCATGAAAAATATTCCCCGGCGCAAGGCCGGGGAGGATGTCAGGAAACTTTGGGTTCATGAAGGTCTCCTGAGGATGGGTGTGTGCGCCCCCGGTGGGCGCGAAACAGTTCACACGCATCCACAGATCGACGGGCATGGTTCGGCGCAGGCATATCTCGCAGGCCGGATCCCGTGGCGACCTCGCCGGCCGAGAAAATCTCGCACGCACTGTTGAAAGGACTGTCCCCGACCACGACCGCCTTCATGGCCCCAGAACTTCCATGCCCAAGACCGACGCATCCTCCGACGCCCAGCTGCCTTATCACGTCTTCGCCGACGAGTTCGGCTCCTGCGGCGACGTTCGACTCCCTCTGAACACTCTGAGCGGCGCCCAGCGCGACAAGGTTGAAGCGTTTTCCGCGGCGGTCGCGCGCGCCACCGGCGCGCTAGACGTGGACCATCCGCGGATCGAGCAAACCGAACTCGGCAAGTTGCTTGAGCTTGCGGCCCGTTGCAGCGAAGGCGACGACGCGGTGAAGGCGCATGTGGATCACGTCTTGTGGTTCCAGGTGTACCCGTGCGTCATGCGCGTGACCGTGGCCGAGTTCGAGGCGGCCACCGCGCTGCGCGAAGGATCGCCACAGGACCTGTCCCAGGCGCCGGAGCCCGTGCAGGCTCTGGCGAGGCTGCTTTGCCGAGCTGCGGCGATGGCATCCCGGCCGTAGCGAGGCCCCGGTCCGCAAGGCCTCCTCCATGCTCCATGCCGTTGAGACCTAGTACGCCGCGCCGACCTCATCGAGGTTGACATCTGCTCGATAACATTTATTATCGACACCTCCCCGAACCTGCCAGACCTGCCACCATGGACGCCTCTACCCCCGAGAGAAACACGCACCCCATGCACCGCCTGCTGGCGCACCCGCTGCCGATCCTGGAGGACGATTTTCAGTCAGGACAGGTCGCCGCGTTTGTCGATCACGTGCATCGTTGTTTCGGCTTTTCCGATCTTCCAAGACGGAAAGTTCAAGACCTGGTCGCCCAAGGATTCGGCTATTCCGACTGGTCGACCATGCGCGCAGGTCCCGCCGAGGACTGCTTGGACGAGCCGGCGCAGTTCCCCCAGCGTGACTTCGACCTCGTCCACGCCATCGCCTGGCGCATCTACCGTCGGCGTCGCCACGGACTCATGGATGCCTACATGGCTTGCCTAGGGGCATGGTGCGCCACCGCGTTGCTCGTGCGCAAGGAGTTTTACCACCCATGGATGGGGTGTCCGGATGGGTTTGCCGATCGACCAGCATTTTCCGAAGAGCTGCGCGAACACCTTTTCCCCGAAGACATCGATGGGCCTGAAAACCTGCAGCTTCTGGACCAGGAAATCCCGGGACGAGGACGCGCCTGGTGCAACCATCGCTTCGAGGTCGTCGAAGAGTTGGCCAGTTGTTGCTGGACGCCAGGTTGCGGCATCACCGCCAAAGATCTCGAGGTGGAGCTGCGCCAGGGCTGTGTCGTGCCGCTCGACGTCGCGCTACGTGAAAGCTGGTACAGCTCGGAAGTATTTCCGGTGGGGCTCTCGCCCGCCCAGTTCGAAGACGAGCAAGGCCAGCTGCTTGGCTACGGATGGTGGTGGGAGGAGATGCACCGCTACCTGGCCTACGTCTTTGCCACGCCTGAGGATTTCGTGCAGTCAGGCGTGGCGCTGTGGCTTCGGCAAAGTCCGAAGGCTTTTGCCCGCCCCGCGTTGCCGAAGCTCATCCGTTCGGTGGACTTCGTCAACCCCTTTCGCGTCAAGGATGCAACCCGCAGCGAAGATGGCGGCGCGGACCGTCCGCCACACATCGCGCATGTCCTGCGCAGCCGAGGCGCCCTGTTGGAGGCCAACGACACGCAGGACATCGACGGAGATCCCTGGACCGCGGAGCTGTACCGCTTCTCTGGGACCGAGCTGCGCCGCGCCCAGGAGCTTCTAGGCCTTGACCCTGTGAGTCCGAAGCAAACGCAGCAAGCGGCCCGTGACTTGGACTGGTTGGGAGAGCGCGTGCCTGGGTTACTGTCACAGGATGACTTCGCCACGCTTTGCGAAAGCGTGGCTCTGGACGACGCCCTGAGCGCACGATGGGACAACACCTTGCAAGCGCCGCAAATGTATGAGCTCGAACAGCTCGTGGTGTGCAGCGCGAGCGTGGCCAAACGCTCGATTTCGCGCCAGACCAAGGACATCCTGGAGTCCCAGCACGACACGCTGGAGGGCAGCGACGCCGCCGATGCGGCGCCTCTGCTGGGGAGGCTGTACCCGGAACTGCAAAATCTGGGAGCGCTGCAAATCGGGGAGTACGCACTGGCCCTGTATGGGAAGGACGACCTGCGAGGCCACTATTCGGCGCGGCATCGCACACGGGATACGAGTTTCTTGCGGTACGCGGTGCTACGCAATCTGGGCCTGGATCCCGAGGAGCCTGGGAACATGCGCTGGCGTGGAGTTTTCGAGGCTGTTCGTGCCTACTGTCGGAAAAATCCCCAGGTATGGGTCTCCGCCAAGGATCTGGAGACGCTGCGTTGCGGCGCGGCAAGCCTGCTCATGGCCGTCCACGCACACCTCGACGCGCTGGAAAACCTCGACCCAGGCATGAGCCCGTATCGCATGCAATGGCTGGGGATGCGCACGTAGCAGGCGCCGGCTCCTGTTCTGGGCAAGCGCCGGCTCACGTCGGATCTGACAAGCCCGCGCAGATGGCAGGGTGGGCGCAAAAAAACCGCCACGAAACGTGGCGGGCGGCATGGGCGCGTTCTGGCTTTAGGCGGCCTGAACGTGGTCAGAGGCGGCTTGCACAAAGCGAGACCAGGCCGGCGCCACAGCCACTTCGATGAAGCGGTTGCGAGCATCCGCACGACGCCGCTCTTCGTCTTGGAGAACGGAACGGTCGCCGTAGGCTGGCATGCTTTTGGCTTGCGCGTCCAAAAACCGGGCCTTGCGCAGCAGCTCGCTTTCTCCGACCTTTCTCCAGTCCAGGTCGACGAAATCAAGGCGCGGATAGATCATCTGCAGGGGGCCGAGCTGCAAGGCTGCGTCTTCTGCCAGCAGATGAAACGACACGTTGCGCATGTTTTCGCGCAACGCTTCGACCGCGGCTGGAATCGTCTCCGGTACGATCTTGACGCGCCAGCACTTCCAGGCGTTCTTGTCGAAGGGCAGGCCACGTTTTTGAAGGGTGCGCTCGCCAACGGCTCGCATGTCGAGCAGGATGTCCACGTCAGCCGGCTCGGGCGAGCCCTTGGCGGTGGAGCCGAACACCCACGCCCGACGAATGACCGCGGCCGGGTACTGTGTGTTGGGGGTGGCCAGAATGCCGTTGATGCGTTTGAGGTGCTGCGCGATGCGCCGCACGTGCGACATGGCGGTTTCTCGTCTCATGGAAGTCTCCAGGGTGAACAAACACCCTGCAGACAGTCGATCCCCGCGATTCGCCCAAGATTGATTCGCCCGGGATGAATGACGCCGCAGCCGGCAGGTGAGCCTGCCTGCGGTCATGCGGGGCGGCTGCGGCGTATTCCAGACGGTCCACGGCCACCGTCGAACTGTGCTTCGCGTGCGTTTTCCAGGGCAAGCCGTGCTGGCGTCCTGCGCACTCTTTCTGGAGCAAACCGATGAGCAGACGTCTCATGACATGTTGCTGCTGCGGCGGCGCAGCCGGCAGGTTCGCGCAGCACTGGAGCCGCGATACCGGCTACAGCATCTGCCCAAGATGCGTGGCCGAGCAGTGCGCCACCAGCGCGCCCGACGAGATTCGGCTGCGCTACGGCCAGCCCGGCATGAACTACGACCAACCGATCGTGCGCAAGGACGGCCGGCGCTACAAGGTGCTCGCCACGACCCAATCGCAAGACGTTGCCAACGCCTTCATGGAGCGAACCCCGTTCGCCTCGGTGCTGCTCGTCTTCGAAGACGGCACCATCGTCCTGGCGGACTCGCGCGACGAGGGCCAGGCGCTTGAGCAGCCCGAGGAAGCACTGGCCTAGGGCCTCGAGCATGGGCCGCAGCCTTGCGCCAAATTTCCCCTGAGCACGACATCCCGTGTCCACCGGCCTCGCACTGCGAGGTCTCTTTTTCGCAGAAAAACAGCGCGTTGGCCCCTGGCGCGCCAAGACGGGGCAACGATCGAGGTATTTTTTCTGGGCGATCGTCTGTCAAGACCGTTGTTCTTTCGATTCCGCACGTCATGTCGACATCTCTCGAATACCTCCAGGAAAGCTTGCAAGCCCTGGATGACCCCAAATTCTCCCCAGAAGATCGTCTGATCCTGGCCAAAGCGGCGCTCCTGCGCTTGCGGACAAGCTTCTCGGCGCCGACGCTTTCCGGGGCCCGTTCGCAAGAACCCCCTGCGGCGCCAGCGCCGTCCTTGCCGGAGATCCTGGACAAGACGCCTGCCGAAGAGCCTGACGCCTCCGTGTTTGTGGCGCCCACGGCGCCTGAGCCTGTGTTTTCAGGATGGGATGCCCGCGCAGATGCCGCGCTTCGCAAGGCGATGGCGAGCAATACCCCGTATGCGCGCATCGCCAAGCTCCTGGGTGTTTCGCGTGGCGAGGTTGGCAAGCGGGCCAAGGCCTTGAGGGTTGCCACTCGACAGGCCAAACACGCACGCAAACAGGCTCGCAAACAAGCTCGCAAACAGGCTCGCAAACAAGCACAGGCGCAGGCGCGCAAGACGAGTTCGCCTGTCATCGCAGCCCGCACCGCGACTTCGGCGCCACGCCGCATGCTCTGGACGGCGCAGCGCGATCAGGACCTCCGAAACGCCGTGCGCCGCGGCGGAACGTGGGCGCAAATCGGCCAGGTCATGGGCTGTTCGGCTGATGCGGTCGCACATCGTGCAGCCAATCTTGGCCTTCGAAAACCGCCGTCAGTTCTTCACCCGGCGGTTTTTATGCCCGTTCTCGACAACATCTCTTCGGGTGTTGCCAAGCCTGTCCGACCGCTTTGGACTGCACAGGATGACGCGCGACTCCTGGCCCTGCGCAAGCAAGGCGCGCCCATTGCGCAGATTTCGAACGTGCTCGGCCGGACGATTCAAGCCACCTATAGCCGTCTGCGCCTGTTACGACAGCGCGAAGAAATGGCCCCCGCCCAAATATCCCATCAAAAGCCATGGGATAGCGCCTCGGTCACCAAGGTTTTGACCATGCTGCAACGAGGACAGTCGTTCCTGGAAATCGGCAAGGCGCTGGGGCGCTCACGAGATTCCGTGCGATCCCACGTCCGCCTATCTGCGCAGGCCCAAGCCATTCTTGCCACGCGCAAGAAGACCGTGCAGGCCAAAAAATCCTCTCCGCAACCCACGCCGGCGGCCAGCGCGGTCGATCCTGCGGCGCAGGCCGCACAGACGGCTTTCCAGCCCAAAGTCGACGCCAAAACGGGTCGTCCCGCAGGCGGCGCATTCCTCGCCTGAGGCGGCCTCGCCTGGAAAGACCCGTTCGCGCAAACCCACGCAGCGCGGCTTCGCGTGCCGCGAACTTCGGGTATCCGGATTGCGCTGGGGGCGTCTTAACCCAGCCTTCCTCCAGCAAGTGCCGGCCCCGGCGCCAAAACAACTCTTCGCGCAAACGAATGGGCGCATAGGACGACAGCGTGTGGTTGTCCGTGTGTTTCATGATCGAAGTCTCCTCCAAGGTGGGTCTGGGGCACGTCGCCTTGCATGTTTCACACCAGGAATACAGCCTTTCCGATCGCTGGACCCGCTGCATTTTCCCATCGCGACAGACTTGCCAGGACACATGCCCCATCCTATAGTTTGGGCCGCTCCAAGCAACCGGAGACCCGCATGGGCCAAGCCAAACGACGAGGAACTCCTGCAGATCGCAAGCAACAGGCTCAGAAGGGTCAAGGGGGACCGGCGGCCGCAGCCACGATGGGCCAGGCCCTATTCGACGCCATCGCAGGCGGCCAGGTACAGCACTACGCCTTCATCTTCGACCGTTCCGAGCGTGGGCGACTTGGCATGAGGGCGTTATCCGAAGCTCCAGGGGAGCTTGGCGCTCGCTTCGAGAGCTCCAGCTTCCACCAAGTGTTCTGGCTTTGGAACGAGGATGCCTTTCCCTTCGTGGCGATCTGGGGGACCTTCGGGTACACCGGGGGCCTGACCATTCCCGCAGTCATCGAACAAGCCTTGCTCGACGAGGCCTTGCCCAGAATCGTGGAGCGCAACGCCGAGAAGGGCGGCTTGTGCGCGTACATTCTCGCAGTCGACCCCGGCCTGCAGGAGCGCTTGGGCGCGCGCTTGCGCGAGCTGGAGGCCCAACACGGCTTGCAACAAGCCAGCCTCATCCCGCTCGTCGATGCGCTAAGCCCTACCGCTGCCGAGACGGATCCCTCCGCCCGCGGCTTGCTGGACCTGGCGCTTGCACAAACCGGGCGCGAGATCGACATGAACCGCGTGCAGATCCTCGACCAAAAAGCCTTTGGCGAGATCGCCTCCAGCATGATGCTGCTGGCCTCGCAAAGCCTCTCGAAAAACAAAGCTCTGCGAGAAAAAGACCTGGCTTTGCAGGGCTGGGAGCAAGACGACGGACGCCTTGTCGTGCACGCGCCGATTCCAGGCGAAAAGTACAAGGTCATCACCATTGCCAGCGGTGGCTGGAAGGAGCTGGGAACCCGCGACGCCGATGCCTTGCTGGAGCAGTTAGAAACCCAGCATGCGGAGCAGCCCGCCGAACGGGAAGCCCTGCTCGATGCCCTGGCCGGCCAGATGCAGCACAACAGCAACGCCTGGCAGCAAGCGCGAAAGGAATTTGAGGAGCTCGACCCCGACAAGACCGGGATGCTGGTGGCTTGCACCAAGGCCCCCACGGCGCTGGCCAGGCTGCGTGACATCACAGAGCACACCCAGGAATGGCTGCCGCACGTGGAGACGTGGCTGGCATCCGACGACGAGGTCTTGGTGCTGCACACTCGGCCTGAGGCCCCCAGCGCCACGCTCTACCGTCTGGAGCGCCAGGAAGACCTGATCACCGGCTTCCTGGAGCATGCCGCCGCTCAGATCGGGTCCAAAGTGGAGTCCACCTTGGTCGTCTTCGCCGAGGTGCGCGAGGACATCGCGGAGGCTGCGCGCCAGCGTTGGCGCGAACTCGGCGGCAAAGCCTGAGCCGCGGGATGCCTTCCCTCTACGAGCGGTCTCCCGAGTTCTTCCCGCCCCCGGGTGAGCCGATCCGCATCTGCGGCCAAGCCGACCCCTTGGCCCGCAGCTGGGCACGCTGCCACTGCACGATCCAGTCGCTGGCCTGCTCCAAAAACATCGGCCCGGCCAGCACCACCTCCGGCTGATCCGGCCGCGGCGCAGCCGTCACGACGCTGGCCCATCCTGACCCCGCCGGGGCGGCCTTGTGCACGAGAAGGCGCGGCCGGCTTCGCGCGAGCCTGCGCGCAGCCAGCTCCCGCTCGGCGATCTCCTCGGCTTCTTCCAGCGTTGCGGCCTCGCCGTAGTTCGTCGGCCGATCCCAAGCCCCTCCGTCCAGGCACCGCACGGTGTAGCCGCCGCCTTCTCCCACCGGCCGGCTCACCGCATAGGGACGGTCCCACCAGGCGTCAAGCTCCTCGCTCGAGCGATCCTCGTTCGGGGTGCTGTCGAAGTTCGGCGGGAGAACAGGATTTACCGGAAGGGAAGGCATGTCCGAAAAGGAAGGATGGGCCGAAGGGTAGGGCGGATCAGCCGGTTAGGACGGCTTAGCCGAAGGCGGTTTGGCCAATGGCGGATAAACCAATGGTGAGGGTGCCGGAGATGGGTGCGCCGAAGGCGGTTCATCCGTGGGTGGATGGCCCTGGTCCTGGGCGCGCAAGAAGGCTTGGTGGAGCGCCCGGTAGGAGGGCCATCCGTGGGTGCGGGCGAGCATCTCCAGCGCCTGCTGGCGCGACATCTCGCCAGACCGCGCAATCGCGCGGGCCTGGCGGCGCAGGCTCTCCAGCGCGTAGGCGGTGGCGCGAATTGGCGGGACAGTGGAGGAGGAAGGCATGCGCAGACTCCTGGCAAGCGCTCATCCTACTGCGCCGAACTTTCTCGTATCTCAAACACGAAAAAGTTCAACATCGAGCGTCGGCATTCGCCGGACGCCCCGGACCGCAAGTGGCCTCAACGCTCGGGGCGAACCTCGTAGATCTTGCCCGGCATGTCTTGCGCCAGGTGCGCATTGACGACGGTGGGTGCCACGAAAATCCACTTGCGCAGGGACCACTTTTCTCCGTAGGCCTGCGGCCGGTAATGTCCTCGGCGAAAGTGGGTCGCAAGCGTGCGCCCGGTGTGCCCGCCCAGCGCCTTGGCCACTTCGATGGCCTGCGCGGATTGCGCAAAACGACGCCCGATAAACAGCACCTTGCGATAGCCCTCGTTGCGCAAGGTGTTTTCCAGGGTCTTGCGGGTGCCAGGCTTGAGATCATGGCGGGCGAGCTCTTTGAGGTCGTCGGGATCGACATCGCGCGACCAATCTTCTTGCGAGTCGTCTTGGTGGGCAAGGTAGAAGATCGCGTTGATGGCTGCCCGCAAGGCCTTGCGCATCACCTCTTGCCGATGCGGCGAGAGCTCGGTAATGGCCTGGGGGACCTCCAGGTCATGTCCCGGGAACATGCTTCGAATGCGTTCCAGCTCTTTCTCGAACTGCGCAAGACTTCGGGAATAGGACTCTTGCATACTGGCCAGCCCCTGCTGCAGGGCTTGTTCGATGGCCAAGTCCTTGTCCGAGAAATCCATCACAGGCCCCCACAGCTCCTGCACAGGCTCTGCGTAGGCAAAACCCGTCGATCCATAGTCCACCTCGGCCAGATGAAAAGCGACCCGCCCGTCATCGATCTGATCGACGAACACGCCTTCCACGCGAGCGGCTCCCTCCTCGACGGCACTCTTCGCGCCAAAGTGCAGGTAAAACGACTTGGCAGGAAAGCTCAGCGCCCCGCACGGAACGTCATCGATGTCGGTCACGCACAGATTGCTCATCAGCACCGGGTCCAGGTCAAAGATGACCCGCCCCCCAGCCAGGAATGTTGCAAACACCTGGAAGGCCGTCATTTCCGCACTGATCACCTGCCCACGAACGTCCCGGCCGATTCGTTGCAGATGCCTATCCATGCGTCGCTCGTTGTGCAGACCCATCAAAAAAGCCATGCGCGATTGTTCTCCTCGGGCAGAGTGCTGAAGAAGCTCTCGGCCTAAGGGGACGGCAAAGGGCCGTGTTGCTTCGTAGCGAATGGGCGCGTATTCGCTGAAAGGGTTGACGGGTATGGCTTTCATGAGGAGGCCTTGAGACTTGGGAGGAAATTTTCCAGATCGGAA
>JAEHJW020009001.1_pt1 | contig 54134 bp, 95 predicted proteins | sample 9271431 | NCBI WGS metagenome assembly JAEHJW02
GGTCTGTTGTCCCGTCGGGACATCCTTCAGGTCTTCCTGCCTTGCCATCTCGGCTAGGATCGGCTTCCGCTCTCTGTTGGTCACCGTCATCGGGTCTCTGAGGATCGCCCATCCCCCAGACGGCAACTCCACCCTCCGTTCTGCCATGCTCTCTCCTCAGTAGACCCCGGTTGGGATCGCGTTGACGAGGGTCACCTTCAGCGGCGACTCTCCGCCGGATGCCCCGGCGTCCGTTGCGTTCAGGATGGCGGTGATGTCCACATCCGCCGCCATGTAGCTCTTCTCTTCCTTGAGCTGGTAGGTCTTCATGTCCACCAGGCTCATTTGCAGGTTCAGCGATTCCTCGGTCGCTCCCGTCCCACCCTGGGTGAAGTTGAGAACGAGGCTCTGCTGGGTGTCGTTCAGGAACTCGACCTGGATCGTGTCTGCCGGGTCCACCACGAAGCTCAGCTTGCCCGTCACCGTCACGGTCCCGCCGAAGATCGACCCTGGGATCTGCGTCCCATTCAAGACCTCAATCGGCGTCGCCTCCCGCTTGATGGTGATCGTCCCGTCGAAGATGTCGTAGTTCGCCGTCCCGCCAAGAGTCACGGTGCCCAACCATGCGGGCATCGGAGTGGCTGCGGTGACGCTTGGAGTGACCGCCGCGACCTGGGTCGAGCCGAAGGTCGTGGCCGAAGCCGTGCACATCAGGATGCCAGACGAGGTGAACTTCAGCGTCACGGTGTCCCAGATCCCGAATGCTCGCTGGCGGCTCTCCGTCGCGCCCCAGAAGTGGGTCAAGGTGTAGGCATGGGGCTGGCCGGGGGTCGAGTTCAGCAGCGAGAACGTGTGGGTGTACGGGGCAGCCGTCCCGGATTCCACGATGTCGCCCATGATCCCAGCCAGGGCAAACCCGTCAGTGTCTGGGTAGAAGTACCCATCAGACTCGACCGAGCCGACGATGATCGTCGGGATGACGTTGAAGATGGTGCCCATCGACCCACGCAGGGCCTCGATGTCCACCTTCTTCGGATCGTCTTTTGCCGTGATGGTCTTGGGGGAGAGAAAGTAGGTCGGGACCACTGGAGTGCCGGGGGTCGTCTCCTTGCCAATTCCCAGCCATTGAAGTGGCCCTGGTAGGGCGTTAGTTATCGGCATCTGTGGGCTCCTTCTTGGCCTTCACGATCTCGAAGTGCGGGTGGATGATCTTGACGGGGGATTCGAAGATCTCACCCGGCTCCACCCATCTCCCGAGAGGAAGGGGCAGAACCCGGATTGATCCTGTGTAGCGGTACTTCACTTGAGCCACTCCTTGGGGGACATGGCCCCGGTTGGCAGCTTGGACGTGATCGGCCCAGAGGCGAGCTTGCGGGGCGGATCGAGCGTCAGCCTGCGGATACTGCGCATCCCGACTCTTCGCCCTTCCTTGCCCAGTTGAGCGCCCATCCTGCCGATGCTCGCCCCAGACTTCGGCTGCTTCTGCTTGCTCTTGGAAGAGCCGGGGGTCGAGTCCTGCTTCGGCTTGCTCATGTGTTCATCTCGATCACCGTCACCTCCACCGTCGAGAAGATCTGGGTCAACTGCAAGCGGATGGTCGAGGGCAGTTCGGAGTGGATCACGATGTCCACCCCTCCCACGGTGTCACCCTCACCCCACTGGAAGACCGCGCCCGTCCCCGGCGTGCGGTTCTCCTGGATGGCCAGGACCAGCCCGTCGAGGAAGGTGTCGTTGTCCGCGTCAGCCTGCTCCGCCTTGGGCTTGATCGACCTCAGGAAGCAGATCAGCGTGGCCTTGTAGGTCCGCATCTTGCCGTGCAACTGGAGGCCGATCTCCCGGACCCGCTCTTCCGACTGCTCCTGCAGGTAGACGTAGATGACCGCGCCCGAACCCTTCCCCGGAAACTTGCCGATGTCGAACTCACCCTCTGGTGTGACCTTGGGGGGATGAGGGAAGACCGACCCCAGGAACGGGATCGAAGACGATTGCAAATACTCTGTGATCGCCGCCCGGACTGTTGCCCTGGGCATCAGCGACGACCGGGCTTGTACCGCACCCTATAAGGCTCCAGCGAGTGCATCGCCCAGGTGAGGTCCGACCACTCGTCGCCCGCCACCTTCTGGACCTGCTTCGGCTCGGTCAGCTCATCGAGCACAATCGAGTTGTCGCCCCTGGTCTTGATGAGGAAGGTGGTCGCGAAGATGCAGGCATCCCTCACGTCCGCAGGCATAGCGGTCACGGGCAGGAAGTCCGGCCACGTAGGGATTGCGTGAGCGTTCTGGAAGGGGACTACTGGAGTGATTGTGGTCCCGCTGACACTCTGCACCGTGAACCGCTCTGTCTGGGAGCCGTCCCTGATCGTCATCTGGGTCACATTCGGGATGATCCCGAGTAACCCCGTCCCTCCATCCGTCGGAGCGACCACGCACGAGGTCTGCCCCGCCGTGATCGGCTCGGTGAGGTAGGTGTGCGGGTAGCCGTTGACGTAGCTCCACACCGCGACATAGTTCCCCGCCGCCCTTGAGACTGCCGGGTACATCGTGCTCCCGCTCCGGTAGATCAACGGCATGAGCGGGACGTAGATCGTCCTGATCCCTATCCTGATCTGGCTCTGCACGCTGGCCCCAACAGAGGACAGGTTGGACATGTCGAACCCGACATCCACGCCCGTACACATGATCACCGGCTTGTAGTTGCAGACCAGCCTCAGCGTCCCGTTGATGGCCGTCACGTAGTCGGTCTCAACCGAGGTGGTGGCGCACAGACTCGCCCCCTTCGCCGCCGCATCCGCACCCATCGTGAAGCGGTCGATCCATGCCGAGGCCCGCTGGATCGTGTCCGCCAGGGACTGGATCTGATCCTGCCTCTCCCCCGATGGGATGAGGCTCATGGTGTCCATCGCCGTAGGGGCGAAGGCGTACTCACTCACTGAGAGGTACGGATACGGAACCCCAGCTCCCCCCATCGCCGGGTTTGCGACCGGAACCGCGAAGGGAGTCGGAGAGTAGGGGGTGACGGTCATGACTCCCTCCTAGAGATCAGGCGGACTTCTTGGCCTTGGGCTCCGGTAGCTGGTCCTCGGCCGACACCGCGCCGACCCTCACGTGCTCTCCGACATCCGCATCGGTAAGGAACCGCGCACTGCCAGGGGTGCGGAAGCTCAGCATGTGCTTGGCGACATCCATCGGCACGCTGAACCACCCGTCGCCATCCGCCTTGTAGGTCTTGCCCGCGTGGGAGATCGCCGAGGCTCCGGTCGGGATGAGCCGTTCCTCGCTCGCGTACCTACCCGGACGAAGCGGGTCTGGGACGCGCACGAAGCGCGACTGAAACTGCTTGATGTGCATTAGCTGCTCCTTGTGTCCCACAAAGGGGCCGGGTTGCCCCGGCCCCCGAGAGGGGTCTAGCTCAGGTCGCCGATGTTGGACAAGATGCCCATCGCTGGCGCGGCCTTGTTCTTGAAGGACTGCTCGGTCCGAACTTCGAAGTCGAACCGTGGCCCACCATTCGCCCGATCAGCCCCGTAGTCGAAGCGGAAGAAGTCGTACAAGGTCTCGACTTCGATCGGGTTGACCATGTTGGCCCCAGGGAACGGGATCTCGTCCGCGACGGCGATCAACTGTCCGGGGGGAAGGTACGGCATCAGGTGCAGCTCGATGGGCCGCCCGTTGACGGTCTTGTTCAGGTAGGTCGCGACGTGGCCACCGGCCACGACGTGCGCCCTGCCATCCCTGTCCGTTGGCACCAGCCAGGTGACCGCCTGCGGGTTGTCCAACACTGCGTTGGAGATGTCGTTGATGACCTTTGACCCACACAGCATCCGAGTCGTCGAGATGTTGTAGGTGTCGTAGATCGTGCGGTTCATCTGGTCGATCTCCAGGATCGCCGCACCACTCACGGTGAACGGATGCCCGTTCAGAGAGTCGTAGTACGCGCCCTGCGAGACTCCAGTCCCAGGGGTGACCAGGTTGGCCTGGAAGCCAGACTGCAGGTCGTCCGGGTTGGCCGAGAAGTCGCCCATGATCGAGGCGTTCAGGCCGTTCTGCCAGTAGGTCTGGTAGGACTGGTCTGTGGTCGGGACCGCAGGACCGGCCTGCCCCGCCTGGAACAGCCCAGGAAGAGCCGGGATGGTCGCGGCAACGGTCGGGACCGAGGTGATGTCAACGGTGTTGACGTAGGTCGTGGTGTAGTAGAACTCCGCCCCGGTAGCGGAGCCGACGAACCACTGATACCCGGCCGCACCCTTGACCGCAGTGACGGTCGCGGTGACCGACGCGTCGGGGCCGGTGACGGCCAGCGAAGCCTCAGCGGAGGCCACGCCGGAACCCTGAGCTGAGAGGCCGTTGCCTCGGTACCAGTTCAGCCCGGAGAGCGCCGCGCACTTGACGTACACGGTCGAGGTCGCGATCGAGCCGCCCGTACCGGCCACAAGAGTCGGGGTCGGGCAAGCCGGAAGCGCGAAGGACTGCGCGTTGAGCTGGTGGATCTCCAGCGAGATCAACTGCTGGTTGATCGTCTGGATGGTGTCCACTGCCAGCGCGTCTGCGGTCCCTTCGGCTTCGGCCAAGGCGTCCCAGGTGACCTTGCCCCCAGAGCCGACGACGGCGTAGGGGGAGTAGACCCACTGGTTCTCGATGTTGATGACCGGAGCCGCAGAGTCACGCGCGATGCCACCGTCAGGCTGCGAGCTGTTGACGTTGAGCAGGACCTGCCACGCGGCGAACCGGGCACCACGAGGGGCCGGGCGGCGAGGGGTCGAGTTGAAGAACGGGGTGTCAACAGGGACCAGAGATACCAGCTCTTCCACGGTGATGTTGTAAATCGCCGAGGTGTTGGTGATACCTGCAGTCGCTGCCTTCACCATCTGGAAGGTGTCCTCGGTGATCCCGAGGGCGTCAGCGCCCCAAGACATGGGTTATCTCCTTGAGTGGGTTGGATTCAGGTCGAAGGTCTACCGGCGACCCATCGCGGCGCGAGCGTTCGCGAACGCCTCAGGCGGCTGGCTGACGAGGGCCACGGGGCCGTGCGGCAGCGCGTTGCCGTTCTCGTCCTCGGGCACCTGGATGCGGTTGTTCCCCAGGAACTTGCCCTTGATCAGCTCCTGCTTGAGCGCAGTGCGCTCCTGCGGAGTGGTGGCCGAGTCCAGCGCCTTCTGCACAGCCTCCAGGCCCGCCGGGGGCGAGCCGCGAAACACGGGCCGAAGCCCGGCGTCGTTCATCGCCGCACGCCGCACCGGAGCGTTCTCCAGCGCCATCACCCGCTTGGTCAGGTCGCCGTCCTCGGAAGTCCCGCCTGCCTTCGCCACCGACTTGGCAGCCTTTGCAGCGCGCTTCGCCTCCTTCTTGGCGGCCTTCTCAGCCTTGCGAGCCTTGGCCTGGTCCCGGTCGTCGAGCAGCTTGAGCAGTTCCTCGGTTGTCATATCCTCTATCTCCTTTGCTGCGGTGGTGCTGACGGCGCTGAAACTGCGCACCGCAGCGTTGATACGCTTCGTAGCCTTCTTGGCTTCCCGCTTCTCGCGGGACTCGAACTGAGCGGCCAGATTGAGGGCTTCGCGCAGGTGCGCGACGGCCTCCGCCGCCAGGTTCACGTCCTTCTCCTGCCACGCGGGGTTGCCGGGGTCGGTGTCGGGATTGGCTCCCGTAGCCTTGGCGGGGTTCTTCATCGAGAGGTGCTTCTTGGGCTTCTTGGCCTTCTGGGTCTGCGTGGCCTCAAGATGCATCTGATCCGCATTCGGATCGACCTCGCTCTCGCCCTCGTGGTTCTCCACGGTCTGGGACTGGCCCTCGCGCTCTGCCATCTTGGTGTCCCGCTTGCGGTTGGGAGCCAGCGTCCCCTCAGACGACGCCTCATTGGGGCCGATGACGTTCTTGGTCGCACTCTCTTCCCTTGTCTGGGAGAGGGCCTCGGTCTCCGGTAGGGTCTTGTCTGGAGCGGTGTCGCCGTAGCCGGTGTGCTCATTCGGGCGACGCTGCGAGTAGGGCTCGGTCTTGGGCTTGCCCTCGTCGTTCTGCACGTCGCCGTGCACGATCTCGTCGTCCCCGTTCTCGCGGGTCTGGCCGAGCGAGTCATCGGGACTTCCGGCCTGCTCCCGTCCCTGCACGTCGCCCTGGGAAACGGTCAGCGCCTTACTGACGCGCCAGTCCTTCGGCAGCATGTGGGTCAGCCCCAGCGCCTTGGCGCGCTTGATGATGTGCCGCTTGGCCTTGCCCCGGCTCCCCTTGTAGTTGCCCAGCCGACCAATCGCTGAGCGAAGGTGGCCCTCATCCGCAATCGGGAAGGAGCCGTCCGGCATGGCGACACCTGACGCGGCGTACTTCCGGCGCGCCTCGGCGGAGACGAACTTGACCACGCCATCGTCGAGGTCGGCGTCTTCCTCCCCGCCCAGGCTCTTCAGCATCAGGAAGGGTGTTCCGTTGGCCGGGCCGAGCACGGCATCCACACGGTCCGGGTCGAGGTATTCGAACTCGGTGATCTCGTCCATTTAGAAGCTCCTCAGATTGGCTAATGACTCAGCACTCGGCGCTCTCCGGCGGGCCTTCCCCTGGGGGCTGAACCCGTTGAGTCCGCCCGCCTTGATCAGCTCCCAGGTCGGCGTATCCCACACCACACTCAGCAGCCAATCCCCCGCCTTGATCACCTGCTCCGAACCGTCGCTCGCCTTGATGTGCCAGTCCGGCCCTCTGTAGATGTAGCTCTCGGCCACTTCCCCGTGACCTTCGGTCCCATCCCGGTGCTGCAGACCGACCTTGCCGCCCTTGCGGAGGAACGACCACGCGGCTTCCTCCAGGGCGTCAGTCCCCACGAAGTCTCGGAAGCCATCCTGCGCCTTGCCCACATCCGCACGGTTGGCCGGATATGCCAGGCCCAATGTGTAGCGGCGCTCAGGAACCGACTTGATCACCTGGCACCCGGCGAAGTCCGCCTTGGTCACTGGCCCCGCCGACCTCCCCCGGTAAAGCGCCAACGTGCGAGCGATGCTCCCCACAACCGTCGGAACGTCCGTCCCGGCATGGTCCGCCGCGCCCTTGAGGGTCAGCGTGGTGATGGCGCGAGAGTCGCCGTGGTCATCAGAAGGCCTCAAGCACGAACAGCTCCAGCACACCTCTCAGCCCTCCTTGAGCTTGTCGCGCATCTTCATCACTCCCCGCACCACAGCCACATCCCTAGCCGCGTCCTGGATCGGTACTCCCCGCCTGCGCTTGACCTTCCGGCCCTTCCATCCCGCCGCTTGGAGCTGACGCCGCAGGAGAGTCCGCTTGGCACTCATGGCCAGCCGACTATCGAGGCCGAGAAGGTGAAGCTCGGACTGGTCCCGGAGATCACCCATCGAAGCCGGATCGTCTGGGTGAAGACCTGAGCCGTCGCGCAGCCCGGCCCTACACTGGTGGATGCTGTGCCTGCCGCCGTGATCGCGGTCGGACTCCAGATCTGATACCAGTTCCCATCCGCCGCCAGCCTTTCCAGGATCAGCGTCAGGCTCGGCGACGTGCCGGAGGCAGCGGAGACGTTCACGTCCACCGCCAGAGCCTGGATCGCCCTCGGGACAGGCCCAAGGCTGATCGAGCCGCTGCTGCCCGAAGTGGTGTAAGCGGTCGGCTCCAGGGCTAGGAAGGTCTGCATTGGAGGCTCCTTTGGGTACTCATGTGCCCTCGTCGTGAATGACCTTGCGCTTGGCGTCGATCATGGAATTCCACGGCACCAGGGCTAGGCAATACTTCGAGGCAAGCTCGGCATTTTCTGCCGAGTCGTCGAACAGGACATCGACATGGTGGTTCGCAATCCACTTGGCCTTAGCCTTGTGGGGAGGGTCTCCGAAGACCACCAGAAGATCCCAACAAGATCCCTGGCCGATGGACTGGAGGTACTGCGCCTTCTCGTCCAGGTCCTTCTGCGTGGGCACCGGCTCCGAGCATCCGGTCAGAATCACCACCTGGTGGCCTGCCGCTTGCAGGGCACTCATCAGCGACGCGAAGACCGAAGGGTCGGAATCGATCGTTCCGTCGATGTCGAACGCTGCCCTCACCTCAAGCCCTCCGAGGAAGGACTGGCGTCAGGTTGCACCTGCAGGCGGGATGTTCTGGTGGCATCAGCATCGTCTCCTGCATCGTGTGCGGGTTGCTGTCCTTGATGGCTCGGCAGACCGGGCACGGGTCGAGCGCGGTCAGCAGATCCCACTGCTCCAAGCCATGCGCCTTGTAGGTCTCGTAGGCCGCCCGGCTCATGGCCCGGTTGCACTCGGTGACTGCGATCAGGTGCGCCCGCTTGGGATCATTCAGGTACTGGTCGATCTGCCGGGCGATCTCATCCGACCCCAGCCCCTGCTCCACGCCGTCATGCAGGACCTTGGCGATGTTCCGGCAAGTGGTGGAGTCGATCTCCTTCAGCCACTTGTCGGCCTCCATCGGATCGAAGAAGATGTCGTAGAGGATCTTCTCGTCCGGTGGATGACCCGGCCTCCACTTGTCCCACTGGACCTTGAGCGCTTCGGCAACGATCCTGAGCCGCGTCCGCAAGGCGTTGGGGATCGTCTGGCGGATGTGCTCCACCGCGTCCCTAACCCCTGGCAGCCACGAGTCGGCGTAGAGGTCGGTCAGAACCTTGCGCAGGGCCTGGTGGTCGATCTGCATGGCCGAGGTGTAGGCTCGGGCCACGTCCATCGCAGCATCGCTCGTGACCGGTAGCCCCGGCGTCTTGGCCCACTCCCGAAGCCATCCCTCGGTCACCGCAAGAGCCGGCACCTCAGCCATGAGCGCGGCCAAGAGCGGCGCTTCCCAGTAGGCGACCAGCAGCGGCTCCAGGTGGCCGAACGGTCCTGGTCGCTTACGGTCTTTTGGGTCGGGCTGCCCAGCCTTCTCGATGGCGTCGAGCGCGACCAGCTCCGGCCCTCTGAGGCCGAGCCGCTCGACCTGGGCATCGGCCATCCCGTCCCGGAATGCCGCCTCCACCTCGTCGAGTGACGCCGCCTTGTACAGCCGTCCCCAGATCGCCTCATGGGTCTTGGAGTCGATGGCCGAGTCCGCGAACATGCGCGGACTCTTCCCCTTGCGGACTCGCTCCCGCGACTGGCGCTGCCAGTTGGCAAGGTCGATCGACTTCTGACCCCTCCTCGCGTTGCGCTCCAGCCCCGCAGTCCCATACCCGGCAGGTTTGTCAGCCGTCTCCGTAGCGGAAGACTGGTACTCAGCGTCCATCGGGTCCACCGGCGCTCCGGCGTGCTCCGAGCCTCGCTGGCTGTGAATGTCCTGCGGCCCAAGCTGTCCGATCTGCGGGGTAGCTGACCCGAACCCGGCCACCATCTGCGGCCACATGGCCTCGGTCGGCTCTTCCGTAGGGGCGTAGGTCTCGCGGTCCACTGGCCCGGCCAGGGCCTGAAGCTGCTTGACCGGGATGAATGCTCCCTTGGCCGAGTAGAAGCCCCTGGGCACGGGGTTCTGGTTGTCCACCGGCAAGCCTAGGATCTCATCCCTCGGCTCGTCCGGCGATTCCGCCCCGATGCTCACCCAGATCTGATGCGCCTGAGCTTCCATTAGCCGGTCCTCGGCTTCCCTTCCCGTGTCGAAGTGCGCCGCAACCGGGAGCTGGTAGTCCTCCTGGGTGACCGAGTTGATGATCGCTTCCCAGTGCCTCACGTGCGGGAGAGTCCCCACTCTGAACTGCTGGTCGATCTGGGTCTCTGAGGTCGCGCGGTTCACGTCGTCCAGGACACCCAGGTTCTGGGGAGTCAGCCCGAATGCCGCCACCGTCCTCCGGATCACGTACTCGGCTATCTTCGGGTCGATCTGCTCGATCTGTTTGTACGGCTTGACCTCAGACCCAGCCGGAAGCCAGAAGGGGCCGTGCCGCGCCGCCTGGTTCCCCAGGAGCCGGTTGTTGGCGTTCTCTTCCCACTCCGCCAGAGAGTCCGGGTCGGACTGGTCCGGCGGAGCGAGGATGAACATCTCCGGGACTGCCGTGGCCGTGAAGAACTCCAGGAAGAACATCTGAAGCCGTACGTCGGTGTTGGCGTTGAGCAGCACGGTCTCGATGGGCGAGACCCCATAAGGGCTCTCAGGCACCGGCCACATCCTGGAGTAGATCAGGTCATCCGTCGTAAGCCAGTCCCACGGGACGCCTTGAATGTATTGCTGGAAGGCGGGAGCGGGAGGCTCGGCGTACTCGCCGAAGTAGTCGAGCATCGGGGCCAGGGTCGTCGCGTCAATGACCTTGAGCGCCAGCATCTTGCCCGCCGCGTTCCGCTCCCGGTAGAGCGCCGAGGCGTCGTACCTAAGCTCGTCCATCATCGCCTGGGCCAGCCAGTCGCCCAAGAACAGCTTCCCGTCTGGGCGCCGCCAGAGTTCAGCCGCCTTCATGACGTCCTTCTTGGTGTCGCCCTCGTACCCCACCATCGGCCCCCACTTGAGTTCCATCGAGCGGAGGTCGTTGATCGTGTACCGGATGCACGAGAGCGCGATGTCGTAGCCTTCCACGACCTGCTTCAACTGCTGAAACGGGATGCGATCCGGCCTCGTCTCGGTGGTGATGTTCCGGCCCACCATGTAGTCGTACATCCTGGGTCGGCGAGAGTAGCCGTAGTACGGTGTCAGCGGAGTGCCTGGGGCGAATGGCTCTACCCAGTCGATCCCCTGCGCTCTCAGAGCCAGCTCGATCTCTGGTGGCGTCACAGACGACGACGGGGCGAGCTGTGAAGCCGCCCGTTGAGCAATCGTCCGCACGTCGAGCGGAGTCGGCCCCTTGGACCTAGCCTTGCCCGGCGGGTTGTGCCATGCACCAGGAGCCATCGTGACCGCCTTGGCGACTTCCTCCACATGCTTGCGCAGAGGTTCTGGCTGGAGGGCCAAGAGTTCGGGCTTCAGGGCCACCATGACCCCGCGTTCGATCTCCTCTGCGGTGATCGGCGAGGGTCGGCGCAAGCGGAAGCTCAGAGCCAAGTGATCGCCTCCTTGACCCTAATCGCGATTGCCGCCGCAAAAGACGCAGGTGTCGCCGCGCCAGCGATGCTCACACTTCGGGTCCAGCTTCGGAGCGCCGCCGCCGAACACCGGCCCGCGTCCCATCTTCCGCTGAAGTTGGCGAACCGCCGCCGCGTCTTGGGCTTGCCGCTTGGCTTCCCCTGAGTTGGTGGTCAATGGGTGCTCCTTCCAGAAGTCCAGGAATGCCGCGCCCTGACCCCTGGCCGTGTAGAAGGCCAGGAGAAGAGCATCAGCATCGTCCGGCGACCTGCCGATCCTGGCTCTTGTGTCAGCCTTCGGCTCGACCTTGATCCGACCGGACGAGTCCAGCGCGTACTTCGGGGCTGTCAACTGAGCCACGGTCGCATCGTCGATCTCGGAGAGATCCCAAGCTTCGTCCTGGCAGAGCATGCGCCCGACTTCCCACCAGACTTGATCCCGGAGCTTCGGGAACCTGTGAGGCTTGGTCGAAGCCTCTCCCACATTCACCCGGATGACCCTGGCTCGGTGAGCGCCTTCCCTTCGCAACTCTTCCATCCGGTCCGCGGCACCGTGCCCAATTCCGATGGAGTCGATCTTGATCGAGGTCGCGCCGGTCTCTTCCAGGATCCGGATCACGTCCCCGCACTGGGCCATCGTGTCCGCTCCCTTCGGATACCAGACTCTCCCCGCCTTGACCCCGGTCCTCTCGCGGACCACGGACTTGTCTCCCCCTGCGCCAACATCCCAACCCAACTCGACGGGCAGGAGATCCTCTGGCGCGTGCTCCTGATCTGGCTTCATGCACTTGCGGAGAGCCGATAGGGAGACCACTCCGTCGTCTGCGTCCTCGGGGAACTCCCCCAGGACCTTCGCCATCCACGGGCCTGATTGCTCCCCGACATCGTGGCGCATCTCTTCCACGTACGTCGGCCCGATCAGCAGGGGGGTCAGCGACGCCGGGACCACCTCTCCTGTGTAGTTCGGAGTGTCCTGGTAGCCGATCTGGAGGACGTTCCACCCAGACCCCGGCTTGCAGACCTGGGCGAAGTGAGACCCCGGATCGTCGGGGTTGCCTATCGCCAAGATCCGGGACTTGTCGTTCGCCGCCAGAGATCCCGCCGCCAGCCAAAGCTCTTGGTCGATCCCACACGCCTCGTCCAAGATCACCAGGACGTACTCGGCGTGGATGCCCTGGAATGCCGTCGGGTCCGCATCGGCTGGCTTGCGCCCGAACGCCACCAACTCATCCCCGATCCACCACTCGGTCTGGTTCACCCTCCCGAGTAGGTTCCCCTTCCTATGTGCTCGACCGATCTCACGCCATAGGACTGCCCTCACTTGCTCGAACGTCGGGGCAGTCGAGACCACGAACGCCGTACCCGGCACATGAGACCATAGCCACCAGGCCGTCAACCTCGAGGCCGTGAAGCTCTTGCCCGCCGCGTGGCAGCTCTTCACCGCCGTCCGGCGATGCTCCACGACCGACCGAGCTACTTCCCGTTGCTTCGACCACAGGATCTCGCCCAGCTTCTCCGAGACGAACTCAGCCGGACCTAGCCTCAGCTTCGGGTCGAGCATGTCCGCCGCCAGGGCGAACGGGCTAAGCGATGGCGCGGAGTTCCCTTGAAGCGACAACCAGCGCCACCTCCTGCTGAGCCGGACTCAAGCCCAGCTCCACACTCTCGATCAAGGCCCGGACAAACTCGGCGAACACTCCCGCCTGCTGCTCGGTCACTTGAACCCGGCGCTCTTCCAACCCAGCCGCAACAGCCTTCGAAGCGAAGTTGAACGCCCGGTCCCGCTCCTGGGCTTCGATCACCACCAGGCCCCGGATGTACTCCCCGGCCTTGTGGACGCTTCCGTCCATCCCGGTGATCATCGAGTCACCGACCAGAGCCTCTTGCAAGGTCTCGTACCCTGCCGAAGCTCGGGCCAGCTCAAGGGCATAGGCGTCTGCCCTTCGCCTCGACTGAGTGATCAGCTTCAGCATGACCTCGCCCGGATCATCGACCGCATCGCCCATCACCCACTGAGCGAGTTCGTACCGGATCTCGCCCTTCGCTCTGACCTGCGGAGCTGCCCCGCCATGCTTCCAGCAGACCTTGCCGCCGTGGATGGCTGGACTCTTGCAGAGCTTGCCTGCCTTGGTCTGCCCAGTGCATCGGATCGCTTGGGTCATGTGGTCACCTTGGGTCATGGGGTCTTGAGATCAGCCACTTGCATTTAGGTGGCTTGTGTGATAGCTTGTCCGTAGAGATCGGCAACTTGGAGGACTGGACATGATCGCAGGAGCGGACTACACTCTCAGGTTTATGGGAGCCGAACGGGCCAAGACCAACCTCAGCAGAGCCGAGAAGGTTCTGGCGGACTCCATCCGGTACGACTGGAAGCCATGCTTCCGAGAGGCTGCTATCGCTCAGGTGAAGGAGGCTCAGCGAGTGCTGGAGACCTTCGAGGATGTGGCCGACCTGATCCAATCTGCGATCAGTTGAAGCCCGGCCCGAAGCCCAAGCCCCCGAAGGGGAGAGGGAAGCCTGTCTTGGCCTATCCCGAGGGACTGACGATCTGCCCGATCTGTCGAGTTGGGTTCTGCCCGACTAGGCACTCGGCTAGGTTCTGTTCAGGGACCTGTCAGCACCGGGCCAGCTACGCCAGACGCTCCGGCCAGTGCGCGTGATCTCCCCCTCTCCCGTCGGCGAACCCGAGGCACAGCACCCCGTCAGCCTCTAGGTCATCCCACTCTTCCCGTGTGTGGGCCTTGCCGAGCTTCAGGTCACGCTCGCCTGCCTCGATGTCAGCTCGCTCTTCGGCGGTGAGCGGATCGGCGCCGATCACCGGACTGGAGCAGCACTCGATGCAAGCTGGAGCCTTCGCGCCAGCTCTCGGTTGGCTTCGGCGATCAACTCCTTCACTTGCTCCACCTGGCGCTTGCTCAAGCCCGGCGGCTCCGGCACCTTCACTGGGTAAGGAGAGCTAGGCGTCCACACCTCACCATCCTCAGCCACCAACTCAACCTCGTCGGTAGTGTAGAGCCGGACTGGGTTGCCATTCACCCTCTGGAGGAACGCCCCAAAGGGCGGCTTCGGCATCTGTCCCCAGGTGTCCAGCAGAACCTCCATAGAGGCCGGATCGAGTTCGATTGGCTCCAGGGCCTCGCCGTTGACGGCCCTTGGCCAGAACAGGTACTTCACCGCTTCCCCCTCTTGTGCCTCAGCTTCCGTAGACGCCTAAGTAGCCGCCTGTTCTCAGCCTTGAGCTGCCCGCGCTCGTACTCGGAGCGCTCTAGCCTCTTGACTAGCCACAACACCTCAGCACGGGGCCAGTCGGTGTCAAGAGAGGCGTCAGAGCCGGGCATGGGGAGCCAGGGGCCATATGTCCGCTTGCCTCGCTCGGGGGTGGCGTACTTAGGCCGCACCGGGGCGAGAGGAGTCCCAGCGGCGAAAGGCTCCGCAAGAGGCGGCAGTTCCAGCGGCTCATCTTCCGGCTCAGGGCCGCTCGGCGTCCCCATCCCCCAATCGCCCTCTTCCCGGCTCTTGCGCGCATCCGCTACGGTTCCAGCAGCCTCAGCCATCAGCCAGAGTTCCCGGTCAGCAGCCCACGCAGCGCGGCTAGCTGCCGCTCATACTCGGCCAGCTTCGCATCGACCTGCCGACTGACCTCTTCTGCTATGGCCCCTCGGATGTCGGCCATGAACTCCGAAGTGTCAGCCCGCACCTTCACGGTCACCGGGGATAGCTCAGCCATCAGCCGATCACCGTCATGGTGGGCGATGGGCGAGGCAGCATCGTCCCGATCTCGCTACGGTCTGACACCGTCACCGTGCCGCTGTTGATCCACTGAGTCCCGTTCCATACCCACGGCTGCCAGCTCGGGTAGCTCGGCTGGTAGGGCACGTACGGAAGCTGGTAGACCACGCTCGGCCTCTGCCGCGCAAGCTCAGCTATCGCCTCCACCAGTTTGTCGATCCGAGCCTCAAGCTCAGCGATCCGCTCATCTCTTGGATCAGGCTTGGTCATCACTCCCTCCAGAGGCCGGCTACTCAGCGCGGCCAGCCAACGCGCTCCCCTCGGCGTACGTAGATCCCGCCGTGTCTCAGGGCCAGCTCCTGCCGTCTAAACAGCAAGGGGAATCGACCCTCAGAATAGCGCGGAAGCACCTCACCGTCAACCGCCCAGGCAGCCCAGTTCGGGGTAACGGCCAGCTCTTGGGTTGTACTTGCTCTGGTGCCCGAGCTAGACTGCCGGGGAGGTGCCGCCACTAGCGCGCTGCGGCAAAGCGCGGGCCGGGTGTCCCTCTCGGCCTATTCCCGCCCAAAGGGGAGTTCGGGCGGCCTGCAAGTTCCTATGGGCACTTAACAGCGTTCCATAGGCTACCAAAAGTTGCGTTAGCGCGTCAACTGCCTCAGCCACCAGCCGATGCCAAGCCGCCCGGACCACCACGCGATCCACCTGGTCCTCTCCCTGCCCCAGTCGGCTCGATAGGTGCAGTCCCAGGAGTGGTCGCGGGGCCGGTCAGACACAGCCGCACTCCCCTCTCTGGTGGAGGCATACGGGGCCAGTGCAGAGGAGACAGCCTCGGTTGGCATGCATCTCCGGCCTCGCCTCAAGGTAGCGCCTGTGCTTATCACAGACATTCAGCCGCAGTGTTAGGAGCTGTCCTCCAATCCCGGCGGCTGGCACCGGCAACTCAATCTGAAAGTCAGCGCCCACACAGCAGCCCTTCGAGGCACAAACACCTATCCACGTGTCACGCGGTCGGTCAGGCGATGTGCTCATCATGCCTCCCCATCCACCAAACAGCCACCGTCAGCAGAGCCAAGAGAGCGAGCAGGCCCAGGAGCACAAACGCCACCCCGTCTCGGACTGCCCGTGGCAAGTCATACAGCAGGAGCACGAACGTCGTCGCGACCCAGAAGGAGCGCCGGGATACGGTCTCCCTCACCGCTCGCCCGATGCTCCGCAGCGGCCTACGCACCTCTACTCCTCCTCGGGCCAGTATTCCATCCGGTGCGAGGTGTTAGGCCCGTCATGAGTGACCGTGATCCTCGGCTGAATGTTAAGCCCTACTCGTGTGATCCCTAGCCGCTCTTCAGAAGAGCACACAGCGGGCGCGGCCGCGAACGCAGCGGCCTGCGCCTGTACCAGAGAGTCATAGACGCCAACCACGGCATCGCCGCCGTACCTCTGGTGGACTACCCACACCTCACCGCCCCTCTGGCCTCCCCGATCCGACTCTGGCAACGGCACCCACGCCGCCACCTGGAGGCCGTATTTCCGGGTCGTCTCTTCCGCTTTAGCGAAGTTGTATCCGGCAAACCATGCGTCCTGCTCAGCCATGCGCCGCCTCTCTGATCGCCTTGGCCGCCGCCTCGTAAACGCGCGCCACGTACATGGCCTCATCCCGTGTCAGCTTCGGGTTCTCCCGCCCGCCCAGGTCCACGGCATAGGCCATCACGCCACGCCTCGGGTTGTCCTGGTCTGTGGTCAGCCACACCATCCCCACCACTTCCTGAGCCACCACGTCCTCGGGTAGCTCCGAGGTACCGAGCGCAGTAGAGAAAGGCTTGTGCGCCGCGTTTAGCCGCTCCACATCGGCCTGTGCCCTAGCGTCACAGACAGGGCATCCGGTGGTCGCTTCACTCATCCTCAGCTCCTACGCACGGGATCGGCCACATGTAGCCGCACCCCTCGCAGGTAACCCCAAGGTGCTCCTCCGATGGCTGCCTCTCACATCCGCACACGTACATGGATGCACCGTCCATAAAGCCCTGGTGGTACCGAACCGGGCGAACTGAATAGGTCATCGCCCCGCACTTTGGGCAATCCGCGTTCCGCTCTAGTGTCTCATTCATCCCTACCTCCTAAGCGCCGGGGCCTCTGGGAACTCCACAGGCTCCGGCTCGATCTCTGCCCGCTTCTGCCTCAGCGGACCCTCTAGCGGCTCTTCCCCCATGATCCGGCTCATGGCCCTTGCACAGTCGTCCAAGAGCCACGATAGCGTCTCAAAGCTCGTCTCGCCGGGATTCTCCCGCTCCCGCTGAACCCGCAGCGGGTACCAATGGGCCGACCACCTGCGCTCCAGGAACCGCACCACTTCACGGTCCGACCTTCGGATGGAAAAGCGCACGGCGTCCCCTTCGAGAACCCTCTTCGGCGGCTCCACGTCCCTAGCCGCATAGCCCACGGCCCGGAGAAAGGGGTCTGCCACCAAGCTCAGGGCGCGGTCGAAGTCGGCCTCGCGCACGGGACCGTCGAAGTGGCGATCAGGCTCACCGGACCCCGACACGCTGCCGCCGTAGGTTGCGATCTTGAGAGTATGGGTCGGCGCATCCCCAGGCCACCGATACGTGAGATAGAGGCGCGCCTGGCAGGCCAGACACCGGCACTTGTCTACCCAATGAGGCTCAGCCATGCTCACACCCCCAACTCAAGCTGCCCCGCCGCTGCTACCCTAGCCGCTCTCGTAGCCCTCGCAGTCTCCGCGTGGTGCCGAGCGTCATAGCGAAGATGGCAGCCTTGGCACATCGCCCGAAGGTTGGCCGGGGCCACATCCTCCGGGGTGTGGTTGAGATGGGCCACGGTCAGCACCACCCTGGAGGACCCATCCGGCCAGTGGATCGGCCATCCCTGCCGTTGCCCGCAGCTTCCGCCCACATGGGTCTTCCCACACTCCCCATTGCACTCGCAATACCACTTGGCTCGATCTCGCCGGATCGACAGACTGATCTCCGGCCAGTCCTTCGGATAGCGCGCCTTCTCACTCGCTCGGATCGGCATCAGCGCCCAAGCTCCCCCCGGCACGTGCAACACAACAGCCGGGGGCCATCTGTCGTCGTCGGTAGCTGGATGGCCTGCCCGCACCTCACGCATGGCCCATAGCCCACCGGCAGCAGCCTCCACGGGCGCTTCGGACGGACCGGGAGAGGTTGGGCCGGTAGGGGCTGGATCACTCCCAGATCTCCCACACGCTCCGTTGATTGCCCTTGTGGAGCACCCGGCGCTGCCTAATCACTGTTCGCTCCCAGCTGTACGAGGGTGTGGCTACGAGAACGCTGATGGAGGGCGCACCGAGTGTACTCCCTGCGGCTCGTTCCACCTCCACAGACTTCGCATTTTCCGTACAGTCTACCGCGCCGCGCCGCGTTGGTTGCCAGTCGCCGGCACTCGGAAGAGCAGAACTTTTGGATACGGCTCTTGGCACACTTGAACTCGACCTGACACCAGCCGCATGTCGCAGTTGCGAAGTGAACCGTCTCATAGCACCTCCGAGAGCAAGTAGGCTGCTCGGTTCCTTTTGAGGAACGACTAGGAGCGCCACATACAGCACAGGCCACCCGGGGGTGCTGACGCTTCGCTATCGCCGCACAGGCAGACGAACAATACATCCGGACACGCGCCCCCGATGGGTAGACCCTAAAGGGCCGCTGGCACACCAAACATGGCATCTCCTGGCGGATCAAGCCAGAGCCGAGCGAGACAATCACCATCTCCGTGCGAGGCTCAGGATCCGATCTGGCAACTCTCGCATGAAGCTCCAACACTTGGGCATCATCCTTCCAGACCACCCCGGTGCAAGCATCAAATACCAACTTCACCATATTGTCCACGTCTCGGCGCTGCATCGTAGCGGCATGGAAAGAGAGCCGCACCTCAAAAGCGGCATCCTCGTCCACTACGAGAGAGCGATTCCCTATGCGGACAGCCGAACGGATCAGCGCTTCCGCCGCAACTGTGTCCTTGGGCGTGTAGATGCGCATCCCACCGCCTGTTATCGCCGCGCGCGGGCGTTGCTTTGAGATCGGATCCCCCGGAATAACCGTCGCTACCAGGATCCCGGAGGCCCGGACCCTCTTTGGCCAAGAGTACAGGCTGGTCGGCCTCCGCATCGGATCGAACTGGCGCATGGGGGCCGGTGCTGCTGCTGCCGCCAACTTCCCTTCTCGCATGGTTGCCAGTCTGGCATGAGACTGCCCGCAGGCCCGCTGTCCTGGGCGCACCACAACAAAGGAAGCGCCGCACCACACGCATTTGGCCGCCAAGTTCGGGGGCCGACCAGGAACCACCACCACCAAGGACTCAGACACCCCTCAGCCTCGCCTCCAGCTCTTTGGCCCGTCTGTGCAGTTCACCCGCCTCATGGACCAGCTTCCCGGCCTCCTCCAGGGTCGGCGGGCATCTGTGCTCATTCATCGCGCAAGAATCACACGTCGGGGTGGTAATCCAATGCTTGCCCGCTGAACACTGGTGCAGCTCCCGGCTCGCTTCCGCTCGGGTCCAGGTCATAGCTCCACCTCGTCTTCTCCTGCCCGCTTGGGGAACCGGCTCTGCATCATGGTGGGGCCATCCTCCCCATCTAACGCCGCCTCAACCGCCGCATGAAGCCGCCGAAGCTCTGCCTGTAGGTACGCCTCAGTGGAGTAGACCGCTACGAACCACAGCCCCTCGTCTTCGGCCTGCTGATCCATCACTGCCCGGAGCGTGGCAAGTGTCTCCTCAGTCATCCTTCCCCTCCAGCGCAGCCCGGAGGCTCACGGCAGTTCCAGTTCGCGTCTGCGATTCTCGCGCCTACGCCCGTACCCAGCGAAGTCGAACCGAGCGACCGCCGCAGCGCACTCCGAGCACAGCGGAGTTCTGAATACCTGTCTGCCCGCAGGCTCGCCCTCCGCGCTGTAGCCGCCCTCAAAGGTCACCTTGGCGGGGCTGCCCTCGGCTTCCTCGTTGCAGTTTGCACATAGTGTCAGCTCAGTCACGCCAGCCCTCCTCTTCGACCCATGTTGCGATCTGCTGATAGACCGGCCCGAAGCCACCAGGCTCGCGCGCCAGCGCCTCTGCGTGGTCTTCCGGCAGGTAGAAGTCTCCGGACTGGCCAAGCCAGCCGACCTGCCGAAACAGGGTCTTCTCCTCGATCACTAAGTCGCCGTCGTCGTTCCAGTGGTTGCTCACCCCTTCCCCTCCAGCGCAGCCCCCAGGTCCACCTCAAGCCCCTCCTGCCAGACCGTGTGACACTCGGGACACCACGCGCCGCCCTTCAGCAACATCAGCGTGATGCCGTCCTTCGGGCACGGGTAGCCACTCACACTGTCTCCGACCGAGATCACTCTGTTGGCGCTTGCCTCGATGAACTGCTCCAGCTCCCCGACGCGTCCCCGCAGCCGCTCCACCTCGTCCACCAGGCGGGCGGCGTCGCAAGGGGCGTACTCACACTTTTCTGGCGCATGCCACGCGCCACAGCAGCAGTACTCGTCGCACTGCGGGCACGTGTGCCCCACCGAAGGATGTCGCGCCTTGATCTCCGCGAACTCCTCCGGGGTCATCTCTCGTGTGTCCCTTCGACTCCCCGTGCCTCGCGCTGCTGGGTCCGCTGGTCCAGGAACGCCAGCGCCACCTCCAAATGCTCAATCGCCGCCGCGTTCTCTTCGCACGCGAACCGCCCTCCCGCCGCTTTCTGGTAGTACTCGATCCGCTGCTCCGCCGCCGCGATCACCGTCTCGACGAAGGCACCATTTGGAGCACTCCGGCCCTCTCCACGGCCCAGCGGACCATCCTGCCAGTCGATTCTCAGCCCCGTACCTAGGACATGGCCGCCAGCCGGGTTGCCGTCGAGATCATCGAAATTGACCGCCTCGAACTTGTCTAGCATCTCATCCCTCCACAATCGAGCCGCCGAAGTGGGCCACCAGCCATCCCAGCAGCCTCCCCCACTTCCCCGGCTCACCGAATACCAGCTCCGCACCGTCCGGGGTATCTGCGTCCATCAGCGAGCTGACGGCGGCTCTGGTGGGGATCGGCAGCTTCCCCCACAGCGGCACTACCCGGCGTCTTTCGTCGCGCTCGACGAAGCCACGCAGGAACAGCTTATTGGCAGCCCTCCACGCTCGGCCATAGTCCCAGCCGCTCCAGTGCGCCAGGTCGCTGACCCGGAACGCCTCTACACCGGGGCGCATCCTCGCGGCCCTCAGCATGTCCAGCTCGGGCCGGGTAAGGTCCGGGATCTCTACCGGCCCACAGACAGCGCCGCAGGTGGGGCAGACGTTTGAGGTCATGGCGCGTAGTCCCTCCAGGCGTGTCCGGTGCTCTTCCGCCGCACCCTCACAATCTCCGGGGCGCGGCACTGAGTGCGCCTCCAGCTCCACCTCCATCCCTCACGCATTCCCACGGCCACGTACCCAGCTTCCCACGGGGTAGCCTCTTGCCCACATGCGCCGCAGGGGCGAGTCACAGCGGGCCAAGGGCAGTTCAGCGGGGGTGGTGGGCTACTCACGGCTTGGCCGCTAGCGCCTCCGGTTGGCTTGGTGGCGGCAGCGGAGCGGCTAGGGCAGCAAGGCTGCTTTCCAGCCAATCCCTAGCGCCGAGTTGCGTAGGGTCGGCTAGATAGATGCGCGCGGCACTGGCTACGGTCATCAGCCGCGCATGCTCAACCCGCAGCCTCTCCCCTTCGGGTTCTGGTGGCGACTTGGTGATAGTAATGGGCTGCATCCGGACTTTCTCCCTTCGTTTCATTTCCGCTTCTGCCGATGCCGCAATGCCAGCAAGAGGTGCGCCCGAGTTGAGCAAGTCGAGCGCCAATCTCCCGGCGTTCTGGTTCCATAGCCTGTCTAGCTCGTCGTGATCGCTCATGCCTTCCCCCTCCGCATAGCCCACGCCTCGCAGGCGCTCCGGTGTAGCCGCCAAGAGCGCTCAGCCTTCCATTGCTCATCCGTGGCAACGTCCATCCCCCGCCCGCACTCACATGCCCACTGCGACACCCCGAGCGTTCCCAGCACCCGGAGCCACACGAGCCGATGCTCGCTAGCCCGCACCTCTGTGCTTGCCTCGATCAAGTCAATCACGGCTGGCCTCCACCGGCTCGCCGCACTTGCTGCCCCGGCACTTGTGAACCTCCGTGCGTGGCACCAGCCCGATGTGATGCGTGACGTACCCGCCACATGGCAGGGGAAGGGTACACCCTCCAATGGTGTAGTCGAAGGTGCGAGGCTTGCGCGCAGGAATAGGCCCAGCCACCATCGCAGTCAGCGCCTCCTGCAAGTCTCCAATCTCATCAGCCAGCGCCTCGGAGTGAGCGACTTCCCGCGCTAGCTCGGCCAGTAGCCGCTTCCCCGCATCTTGGCAAGCCGGAAGTAACCGCTCCGCTGCGTCCCACTCGTCATCCTCCCCCTCATCCATGAGGGCTCGAATTGCCTCCAGCTCAGCAGTTGTCATGCCTTCGCCTCCCCCGCCATCCACCTAGCCAGCCGGATCAGCCCGCCAAACACCACCGCCAGGAACACCATCGCCGCCCAAATCGGCCACAAGATCAGAAAGAGGAACTGAGCTACCTGAGAGTCGGCAGCCTTGGCAAAGTGGATGGTCAAGGCCAGGAACACCGTCCCCAGCAAGAGGTAGCCGACCACGAACAGGACGCCCTGCCAGATCATCCCCTCTCCTCCATCGGGTCGAATCCATCCTCTGCCAGCGTCCGCACATAGGCCCGGATCACGTCCAGCGGGCGAGCATCCGGCCACGGCTCGGGCAGCCTCCCGTCGCTGTGATCGTTCAGCCGGGCCATGCAAGCAGTCTGCACCTTCACGGCCTCTTTGCCAAGTGGGTCCGCGTGGATGCGGTTGTGGCAGTCACGGCAAACCCCACACGTCAGCAGGTGCCAACTGGCAAAGGGTTCCTCGATCAGGTGCCCTCGGCCCGCTACATGGTGCCAGTCGATCCCCACTCCCTGGGCCTGGCAGACTTCACACCGCCCTCTGGCTCGGCGGCTCACTATGGCACGATTCAGGTCGCGCCACTTCATCCACCGCCCCGCTTGGCGGCCCACCTTCGGCAGCGGACGGCGCAGGGTGCTCATGCCCAGAGGCCCCTGGTAGCGGGGCGGGGGGAACTTGCGTTCTCACCCCAGCACCCGCTACACTTGCCGGAGCTAACACGGCGGGATGTAGCGTACCGTAAATGGCTACATGGCGGCAACGGGGTAGTGCCCAGCCGCGCAGATGGGTTAAAGCCGGACCCACTCGATGTCCCAAGCTCTGGACCGCAGCTTAGTAGCGGACTCCGGCCTAGGAACCGGATGGAGCAAGCCAAAAGCCGACCAACGGCTATACGCGACGCTTCCCCTAGACCTCTCTTTCTGAGGGGGGTAGGGGGGAGCTTCCTCAGCCTCTCTCGGGCTACCGCGATCACGCCCGTCCCCACCGAACCGCCCTGTTCAGGTCTCCCCCCGGCAAGGAATTGCCGATGGCACCCAACGCCAGCAGCAGCAGGAACATCACCCTCCACTCCGGCAGGACCAAAGCGCCAGTGATCCATCCCACCCCCTCGACCAACGGCCCCGCGATCCACTGCACCCGCAACGCCACGGGGTCGATCCCCGCTGGACGGAACCCCCAGCCGACGCCCCGGAGTCCATAGGCCCTGGCCGTCAGCCACGGATGCGCCCCGGCCCGACGCAGCAGCAGCCAATGAATAGCCTCGTGGGCGGCCAGGATCAGCAGGGCCACGAGGATGACGCTCACTCCTTCCCCTCCAGCGCAGCCCGGGTCTCCAGCCAGCGGATCAGCTTGCCGTGCTCCTGCGCGTAGGCGATCTCACCCCCAGTCGAGTCCCCGACATAGCCGCCCACGTTGATGACCAGCACCTCGTCCGCCAAGTCGATCTTCCGCTTGTGCAGCTCGTCTAGAGCGGCCTTGACCTCCGGCGCGACACGCTGAGGATCGCTCTCCCGCGAATATGAGACCACCTCTGGGCGTACCACAATCCGGCCCGCCAGCGTCTCCCTCTCTGCCGCCCGGTTCATCTGCTCGGCAAAGCGCGTAGACCCGCAGATGCAGACGATCTTGGGCCGACTGGCCACCACTCCCCGCAGCCGCTCCACCTCGGACACCAATGCCTTCACGTCGTCCTTGGCCCGCTCCAGCCCCGGCAGCTCCCCGCTCTCGCCACGGTACGAATACCCCTCTGCGCTGCTTCGCTTGATCTCCGCCATCTCCTCCGGGGTCACGGCCTCTCCTCCAGCCAGTAACGGCTCACACTCCCGGCATGGCGATGGACCTTGCACCGCTCCCCTCTGATCCCGATCCCCATCGCCCTCAGCCGCGACACCGCGTTCCGGGCGCTGTAAGCCACGCTCTCCGGCATGTCCGTCACACATGCCCCCAGGCTGCCGCTCAGCCTGAGCCATGCCAAGACCACTCTCTCTCGGGGCGCCGTTGGCTCAGTCACGGCTTGATCTCTGATTGAGCCATCGCAACCAAGAGCTTAGCCGCCGCCAACTCTGCCCGCAAATGCTCCACCTCGGCCACCAATGCCTCAGCTTCGCTGGCCTTCAAGTCGGCCCCGAAACGCACCAGCGCAATCGCGGCGTCTGCCTTTGCCCGGATCGTCTCTGGCTCAGCCATGCTCCACCATCCAGCAGGCAACCCCGACCCCGACCACCAGCAGCCCACCAACCAGCGCGGGCAGCTTGCCATCGAACACCCCGACCGCAGTCAGCCACAGAATCGCCGCACCAACCACAGACACGATCAGCAGCGGGCCGTGCCCCTTGGCCTCTGGCTCAGGCTCCCCGGACAGCATCCGGCGCAGTTGCTCGTACTCTGGCTCCACTTGGTCGCCCCAGTCAGCACTCATGCCACACCCTCCAAATCCTCAGCCGACGGCCAGGTCAGGATGACATGGCCCACTGGCTCGAATGTGTCGTCCATCACCAAACCCCGGCTCACTCGCCGGTACAGCACCCACCTCACCGCCTCACGGTCGAAGCGGTCGATCCGCTCGAAGGTCCAAGGGTCCACCCACCATCCCGGCTGCCTGCGCAACCCAGCCGCCAGACGGTCCCGTTCCACGTGCCGCCGGATCTGGTCAATGTCCGGCGACTGTGGCGTCCACGTCGCCCCAGAGGTGCCCGCAGCCTCGACCACGTACTCGACCTCGATCTGGCCGATGCGGTAAGGGGCGTTGCCCTGCAGGCCGCCCCAGAGCTTCACAGCTTCCCCCTCAGCCAGCCCACCTCGGCTCGCAGATCCTCCATCATCCCCTCGATCTCGTGACGCTCAACCCGCCGACGAAAGCTCGACACGTTGTCCTCGGCCACGTCCTCCAAGTACGTAAAGGCGGCCTCCAGCGACTTCCGCAGGCTCTCCAGCGCGTCCATCGTGTCGATGCGCGCTTGCTCCACATCCTCCAGCCTCACCACGGCGATTCCTCCAGCTCGAAGTCCGGGATCGGCTCGGCAACCCAGTCGCCGTCGAGTCCCGCCGTCCACTCGAAGTGCTCGCTCTTGACCATCTCGGGCCGAGCGCCACAGTCATCGCACACGATCCCTGGCATGCCCGCCCAAAGAACGATGCTCACGCTTTCGGACTCACAGTCCGGGCAGGAACGCCTTTCATGCGGGAAGTCGGCGGGGTCAGGCCCCGGCTCCGAGTCGCGGGTCAGGTAGCGCATCGCCATAGTCAGTCCTCCTAATTCGGCCCTACTCAGCCGATGCCACGACGTTAGCAGATCCCAGGAGAGAAGTCAATCCCTTCTGGCCTTCTTCTTCGGATGCGTCCGCCACTCCGGGACCGTGCCCGCCTTCTGGTGCCGATCCAGCCACGCCCTCCACCTGCAGGCCCCGGAACAGAACCTCTGGGTTGGTCGCTCTGGGGTCCACGGGAACCAGTTGTGGCAGTTCGGAGCTTCGCAGGGTTTCATGCGGGCACCCCCTCCAGCACTTCCAGCAGCCTCTGTCCGATCCACTCGGTGTAGGCGGGGGGGATGGCTTGAGCGACCCCGTGGGGCGGCCTTCCCTCCATCCACGGCATGTCCAGGTAGCGCCAGAAGTCCCGAGCGGCCGGCTTCAGAGAGTGCGGCCTGTCACACTCTCCCCCGTGTCCCGTGATGGTGTAGGGGCGCTCAGCCCCATGCCGGCACTCGGGCTGCAATACGAGCCAGCTTGTCTCGAAGTTCCGGTGTCGTCGGATCTTCATTCCGAACATGGAGCCGCACAGCAAGACGCCATGCGAATAGGGCGCGCCGACTACATTCTCGATCACGAATGGCAGCCCTGTGGCCAATAGCGCCTCTCGGGTTGGCGCGTACAGATCCGGGTGCTGCGCCCGATCTCGGCTCATTGTGGAGTACGCCTGGCACGGCGGGCTGGCGTGGATCGCGTCGAAGGTTCCGCCTGTCTCCCTTTCGATCCACTCCCGCTCATGGGTCAGGGCGTTGCGCCAGTCGCAGAGGACGAACTGGAACGGATAGTGCGGCTGAGGAGCGACGTCAACGCCCACCACTTCGAAGCCCGCCCGATGGTAGCCCATCGCGGCCCCACCGGCCCCGCAGAAGAGATCCAGTAGCCTCGGCTTGCTCACCGCTTCCCCCTCCGCTCCACCACGGCCATCATCTCGGCAAAGGTGGCTACCTCAGCCATCCCTAACCTCCAGCTTCTTACCAGGCCACGGCGGGCGCACCAGCCCAGCCAGTCGCGCCACAAACTGTTCCGGGACCCCGTACTCCGCCGCAGCGTCTTCTATCCACTCGCCCGCGTTCACGTACTCCCAGATGGCATCTGTGACCCTGTGGCGCGCGTCGGGGCCGCCACAGATCCCGCACGGCCCCCGGAAGGGCATCTCGGCATCAATCCACTTGGGGAGCATCGGCTATCTCCAGCTTCTTGCCAGGGTCCGTCATCACAAGCCCCGTATCCCGTGCCATCCTCTGCCCGCAAGAGTCGCACAGCTTCCAAACCCGCCTAGCCTGATCGTGCCACTTCAGCGGAGCCACGAAGCTCACCGTATGGGTCGCTCTCCGTAGGCACCTCCAGGTAACCGGCCCTGCGATGTTAGCAGGTGCGCGGGCGATCAGGTCCGGGGCAAAGCCTTGGCATCGGGGGGTCATGGCTAGGACACTTCCTCTTCATCGGGAACGAACAGCTCGACTACCTCGTGTTGCTCCTGACCCAGAGCTTCCAGATTCTTGATAGCCTGGCGATAGTAGCTCGGCTTCAACTCTACCCCCACGCCATATCGTCCGCTTCGCACTGCCTCGTACACCTCGGACCCCACCCCCATGAAAGGAGTAAAGACGCGCTCTCTTGGGTTGCTCCACAACTGAAGGCACCGCTGGATCACATCCAATTGGAGAGGGTGCATGTGCTTCTCGTCCTCTTCGTCCCTGGAGTCCCGGAAGGGTAGCACCCGGCCAATCCTGATATCGTCCCAAAAGGCCGAGGCGTACTGTCTCCAGATCCAATGAGAGTACCGATTCTGGATCTGATTCCCCTTCCACCCCCGGTAGCGCTGCAACTCAGCCGGAACCTGTCTTTCCCCCGCATACTCCGTCAGCCCATTGGGGTGAGCGATAGGAGTCGGGTTGTCGCCTCGCTTCCGAAACACTAGTAGGTAGTCTGCCGAAGCGACCGAGCACCTAGAGGAGTCGTCCACAATGGTCTTGTGGGCCAGGTTCTTAGCCATCGTCCGGTTACGGACCCCCAGGGGCTCTTTCCAAATGTGGTATCGAGCGATGTAGTCGAACCCCACTTCCCGATGCAGCCGGATGATATCCCCCGGCAGGTCCATGAGCGCATCTCGCCCGGAGTTGCCTGTCGGCACGTCCATACAATGCACTGCCGTCACCCTGCCCGGCACCGTTAGCCTCTCCAACTCCCGAATCACGAATCCATAGTGCTCTAGGAACTCCTCGTAGCTCCGGGCATTGGACAGGTCCCGGGCCGACGAGCTGTAGTGGTAAAGCCCTGCAAAGGGTGGGCTGTAGACCGACAGGTCAATGGACTCATCGGGTAGCCCAGCCATCACCTCCATGCAGTCGCCGTTATAGATGGCATACTGTTCTGTGACCTTCTGGTCCGCTACAGCCATGCTGGTACCTCCATTGCCTTCTCGAACTCCTGCCCGCTCTTGACCCGCAAAGCATCATTCATGTGGAGCAAGAGCGCATCAAACATCGCATCCGCTTGCTCCGCCTTTCTTTGGAGGTTGGCCAAGGCGTTTGAGCCACCCTCGGTAGTGATCATATCCACGGTGACCGGCCGGGTCTGCCCGAATCTCCAGCACCTCCTCACCCCCTGGTAATACTGCTCGTAAGAGTGGGACGGGAAGAACACCACCCGGTGGCAGTGCTGCCAATTGAGCCCCCATCCCCCGATTTTGGGCTTTGTGATCAGCACCCTGGTATTCCCTTGGCTGAAGTCCCGGAGCTTGGCTTCCTTGGCCTCTACCTCATCGGACCCGCTGATCTCTACTGCATCCGGGATCAGCTTCCGCAGGAGTTTCCCCTCATCATTGAGGTTGCACCACAGGACCACCGATTCGTTGCCCTTGGCGCACTCTGCCGCCGCCTCGCAACGTTCCTCAATCGTGCGGCGCAACTCTTCGCGTTCTTCGTCCAGTCCCAGGGCGGGCATATCAAACAGCTCGCCGTCTCGAAGAGTCCGGGCCTTCACCACATGAAGCCGATGTTCCAAAGGAGGAAGCACGAAGCCGTCATCGGGAAACCCCATGTCAGACGGCTTGCGGCACGCTCTGGCCCAAGATGACACCCAGCGCCAGAAGGGATCTTGGGCATGGCCCTTGAAGCGCCAGCCCTTGTCTGGCCTCTGCACCACCTTGTGGTCCCCAAAGATGCGCCTCTGGAAGCGCCCCCTCACATCACTGGTCCGCTGATCGTTCACAAAGAAACGATTCAGCATGTCCATGTACCCCAACTGGCCCAAGGCTTCCGAAGCCGTCCCCAGCTCGATGTAGTCATTAGGCGCAGCCGTGGCGGTCCCCAGGAGCCGGTACGGGATCTGCCGAAGGAACTCCGTCACAATAGCTCGACGCACTCCGTCAAACGACTTAATCGCGCTCGACTCATCGCACACCACCCCGCCAAAGTCGGATGAGTGGAACTTCTCCAGCCGCTCGTAGTTCGTGACTGTGATCGGCCCAGCCACTCGGCCATCTCTAGAGATCGCAGCCTCTACTCCGAACTTCTCGGCTTCCCGGACCACCTGAAACCCCACGGCCAAGGGAGTCACGACTAGAACCGGCTGGCCCGAGAACCGCCGGACATTGTCCGCCCAAGCCAACTCCATCGGAGTCTTCCCCAAGCCACAATCCGCAAACAGCCCTGCCCGTCCCTGCCGGACCGCCCACTCAGTCAGCACCCGTTGAAACGGGAACAGGTGGCTCGGTATATCCAGCGGGGCAAACCCTCCCCCGTCGGCTAACTGAGTCTTCGACTCTAGGAACTCTGCGTAGCTTCCCACTCGATCAGTCCTCCATCAATCCGCTCGACGATCTGAACCGCCACCGCCGCCACCTGGATCAGCTCCGCTCGAAGGTCTGCCCTACTCCCCTTGGCGAAGCGGATGTCATGCACCGCCCGTGCGACCTCTCCACACTCTTCCGCTAACACCGTAGCATACACGAAGGGCGAGCATACGAGGTGCCCCCACTGGGCATCTTGCTTGCGCCGTTCGGCCTTGACCTCATCGTAGACGCTCATCGCCATCACTCCCCCCTCCCCCAAAACGGTATCTGGCACTCTTCGCATGTCATGTCCCCGCCCCACGTCTCCGACAGAACGGGCAGCCTCCACCTAAACCTATCCGGGTGCAGCACCCGATCGCGGCACCTAGGGCATAGCGGCTTGAGTCCAAGTTCAGCCTCCAGTACAGCTATGCGGCGCTCCCGCTTCTGCCGGGCCTCTTCGGCCAGTTTCGCTTGCCGTTTCGCCATCGCTGCCTCGAAGCGCCCAAGCCGCTGCACCCCGATCTCGTAGCCGATGCACAGCGGCATGATCATCATGAGCCACAGCCAGGGGGTGAAGAGCTGCACCGCTATAGCTACCAGGAGGCCCCAGACACCGCCCAGCAGGGCGGCGGGCCAGAAGACGCGAACAGTCAGCCTCAGCATCACTCCCCTCTCCCCACATAGCGCCTAACCCAGTCCGCGTGCGCGTCGCTAGCCTGCTGTGCGACCTCCAGCGGCTCAGAGGCGGCCTCGGTCTCGACAGCCGCACGTGCCTTCGCCACCGCCCGCTCAGCTCGCTTCAGGCGTCCACGCACAGACGCCGACTTGAGCGGCTCCTGGGCCTGGAGCGCATATGTGGCGCCCCTAACTGCCTGCTCAGCCATGCCAAGCTTAGCTTGCGCCCGCCAGAGCGCTCGCGCCTCTCTTAGCGGCATGTCTCCGGCAAACTGCGTCAAGGCATACTTCTCTTTGGCCCGCCACAGCCTCCTTTGGGCTGGCGTCATGGCACCCACTCCCGTCGCCCAGACTCGCTGCCAAGGCCCGGCCTCGGCATACCCTCGGCATAGTGAGGCCCCCAATAGCGCAGCCCGACGGGGCAAGGTGAACCGACCCGATCACGCAGCGGGTTGGCCTTGGTCGCCACGGACGGCGGCGCAGCATATGCCGCGCACTTGGGGCACGACTGCTCGTGTAGCAGTTGCTTCCGGGTCGCCTCCAGATTCAGCCCGTAGTTGGCCTCCCATGCCTCCAGGTCCACCAGCGCCGTGGACCCCACGAATCCCCCGGTCACCGGATCGATCCCCTTGGCTTCACACGTCACCACCAGGCACCGCCACGCCCACTTCAGCATCGGGTCGTCATTGCGCCCCGCATAGGCTCCTGGATAGCGGGCCTTGATCTTCTCCTCGATCTCAGCGCGGTAGTCCGGGTCCAGTGCCAGGTACTCGGCGTCATAGCTTGGCATGGGGACCACCCCGGTGTCTGAGGCCACCGGTCCCGATGTCAGCCGCGCCAGCCGCTCGCCCTCCCGCTTGCGCTCCAGGACTTCCTCGTAGGCATCCGCCAGCCCCTTGACCGTTGGGCGGTCGTTGCGCTTGGCCGCCATCCGCACAGCCTCCATGAGCCACCGGGGGTTGGAGTCCCCAAAGGCCGAGGCCCACTCGATCTTCACCACCTCGTCGGCTAGGCTCGGAGATCCCGGCCAGCTCCCCCGGATGATGTTCCAACAGCTCTCCCACTGGTCAGCTCTCATCGCCCGTCCCCAGGTACGGATCGGCAGCCAGGGCCTTGGCAAACCGAACGTCCTCCACCATCTTCACCACGGCCCCTGGCGGTGGCGGGAATTCGCGTCCCTCTGTGGCCAAGCGACGCAGCGCATTCTCGACTTCCTGCGCCGTATAGCCGTCCCACAGCTCCCTCCAGGCCGCTGCCACGACTCCCTTGGGGATCTTGGCCTGAGCGGGCCAGTAGGCCGCCCAGATCGTAAGCACCCCCTCGAACTCGCCGTCTGTCATTCGATCAGCCCCCCTAGCCGCTCTTGTTGCATCTTACGGTACGCGGATTCCGCCAGCGCGTTGATCTCATCCATCTGATCCCCCCTGGCTGCCTCCCTCCCGGACCGTAGCCCTCGCCGGATATCCCGAAACCGCTCCAAATGGGCCGCGTCCCGTAGAGCAAGCTCCAGCCCCGTCTGTCCATGCTCCACATTCCACGAACTCTCCCAGATTCCCTCCGCCGCGTCGATTAGGTCCGAGAGCGTATAGCCGTCCCGGAACCGAGCCCTGATCTTCCGCTGCCGGTCATCCGTCAGCTTGGCCCGCCCGTTCAGATGGCCCGCTTCCCGCCAAGCCTCAAAGACCAGCTCGGTCTCGCCTTTTTTCGCAAGGGGCTTGCTCTGAGTACTACTTACCTCCACTTCGTCTCTTTGTAGGGTTAGAGAGATACCAGCGGGAGAAAGAGAGACTGCACCGGTAGGTGCAGTAAGTACGGTCCTAGGTCCTAGGTCCACGGTACTAGGTCCGTGCGCTAGGGTCTCGGGATATGTCGCTAGAGTCTCGCTAGAGTCTCGCGAGGATTGACACTTACTGAGATCGGCGGCGTGAAAAATGCACTCCGAAAGCGGCTCATGGTCCCGACACGGGGGAATCCGGCTCTTGGACGGGTTGTCGATCTTCTGGTGCTCCCAGCCGAGGACGTGGAGGTACCGTTTGCCGTCGCATCCGGTGTAGAGACACACTCGCGAGAGTCTCGCTAGGGTCTCGACATGGCTCGCTACCCCCTCTGTGCCGATGTCCTGGCGGAGAGGGAACACGTCGGCCAGAATCAGCCTCGGATCAGCCCTGTGGCGGCCTCGGTCATCGCAATGAGGCCAGAGCATCACCCAGAGGCAGAGGGTGTCCAGCGGCACCTTGGCCAGAGCGTCGGACTCGGCCATATCCGGCTTAATGCTCCGTATGCGGCTCACTTCCTCTTGGCCGCACGGTTGGCCGCGTAGTCCTCCGTGAGCACCGCCATCACCACCAGCCGGTCCCGGACGTTCTCCGGGGTCAGGGGCCAGCCGTGGCGCTTGAGGTAGAGCCTGGCCCGCCGCCGGCGCTCCGATTCCCGTTTGCGCGCCGCCTTCCCCTCGGGATCTGGTATTGTCCCCATTGACCGCCTCCTCATCAGGTTGGTCTATGGCCCCCGGCTCACCCGAGGGGCCTTTTCTATTTGCGGCCCCGATGGTACGCCGACCGGCTAGGCAGGCGCAAGTCCCATGTGCTAGGCTTCGTGGGTCGGGCGGAATTCAGTCCTCCAGCCCGGCCACGCCCCAGGAGCCTACTCTCGCTGGGGCTTATTCTTGCCCTCTTGACTTCTGGCCCCGGACCTGCTAACGTGGCGGGTGACGGCGGTAGGGCCGGATCGACCACCAGGAGGACTGCGATGACCACGACCAGCACCGGCTTCGAGGTAGCTTCCTACGGAGCCTTCACCAAGGTGACTGCGGCGACCTTCGCGGAAGCCAAGGCGGAGGCAGAGAGGATCGCTCGGGGCAGCAGCCTCCCCGCCGAGATCACTGACCGGCACGGCTGCCGCTGGGTGGTCTACGGCGACGGCACCTTCGACGAGCACTGCCCGGCGGTCGCCGCAGGCCGTGGCTCATTCTGCGAGTGCGGCCGCCATGCTGACTGACCTTCAGCGCGAGCACTACCACCGGATCTGCACGGCTGCGAGCGCGGTGGGCACAGCGCGGGAGAAAGTGGCGCGGCTTCAGACCCGCTTCGCCTTTCTGGGCGTGACTCATGCGGAGATCGACGCCGCCGAGGAAGCGGACCAGCGGGCCTACTCGGACTTCTGCCGGGTGGTGATTGACAGCATCGAGGCCCTTGGGGCCAAGGAGGACTGATGATGACTGAGGCCAAGACGGACCCGTGGGAGGCGCTACGCAAGCCCTTCCCAGCCGAGCGAATCCTGAAGCTCCCGGCGACCAACAAGCGCCCGGAGTTGGACTATGTGTCCCATGCGGATGTGACCGACCGGCTACTCCAGGTGGACCCCAACTGGTCCTGGGAGTGGGGGGTCAATGACCCCCAGACCGGCCTGCCGAGCAAGGCGCTGAGCCTGATCCGGGAGGATCGCGTGGTGAAGGGCAACGACGGGCGCGAGTTCACCGCTTCGGAGTGGTCCCTCTGGATGGCTCTCACGGTAAACGGGGTGACGCGCAGGGACGTGGGCTACGCGCCCGCCGACAAGGACGAGGCGCTGAAGCATGTTGTCTCGGATGCCATCCGCAGGTGCGCCATGAGGCACGGGGTAGCCCTGGACCTGTGGCAGAAGGATGACGCGGCGACGGTCAAGGCTGAGGCCGGTCCGGTTGTGGCCTGTCCTCAGTGCGGCAAGCCGCTTCGTGAGCGCAACGGAGCCAAGGGGCCATTCGTCGGCTGCTCGGGCTACCCGGCCTGCAGGTTCACCACGAACGGCACCTTGGACCAATTCACGGGTGAGGCAGACGTGGACCCGGATGACTTTCCTGGGTTCGGGCCGGAACCCGGCCCAGCCACGGACGGGCTTGGCGCTCAGATCGACAGGTTGGTCGCGCAACTGCCCGGAACCAAGGTCCGAGACGCATTCTTGGCCGTGCCGAATGTTGGGCCTCCCTGCATTGCACTGATCGGAGGGCAGTGGATTCCGCGCCCAGAGAAGATCGCCGCGCTGACCGAAGCCGACAAGCGGGCCATCATCGCCAAGCTGGAAGGGTAGGGACGATGCCCATCATCTACCCATCGCCCGACCATCTCAGTCACTCGCAGATCGCGGCTCTTCTCCCATCGCGGGAGGGGAGCTGCGCCCTGCGTTGGAGCTTTGAGCGGCGGCTCAAGCTGCCCTCTCAAGGGAGCTTGGCAATGGAGCTGGGAAGCGCCCTCGACCTCGGGCTGAACGGCATCCTGGGTCCGGCCCTGCTGGGAAGGGAGACCAGCCTAGCGGGCGGCGTCGCCGCTATGTGGGAGCGGGTCGAACTGATCCCGGACGATCTGGCGGACAAGGAGACGCGGCAGAAGGAAGGGGCGGCGCTGGAGGCCGCCCTGGGGCTGTTCCATGCGGAGCACGCCGATTGGCACGGGCAGGACATCCAGCAGAGCTTTGAGGTGGCCTACCGGGGCGTGACCATCGTTGGGGTGATCGATCGGGTGGATGCGGACGGGACCATCGTGGATCACAAGCTGAGCCGGTCCCAGCGGGCGAAGGACGGCAAGCTCGACAGCGAGTGGATGGCAGAGCGCAGGCCCCAACTGGCGCTGTATCTTGCATGTGCGGCGCTGGCCGAAGGGCAAGAGGTCGGCAGCCGGACTAAGGCAGCGCTGGAGGTCTGCTATGTCACGGCACGGCTCAAGACCCCGCAGTGGACCTATGAGGCGGTGGAGATCGGCGAGGAAGAGCAAGAGCAAGCCTTGGAGGATGCGGTGACGGCGGAGTTCATCCGCGCCAGCGGGGTCTACCCAGCGTCACCAGGGAAGCAGTGCCAGTGGTGCTCCTATACGCAAGAGTGCCGAACCGTGCAGAGCATGCTGGGGCTGGAGATAACGAGAGTAGCGGAGGCACTTGGATGACCGTTGCGGACCCGCCGTTCATTCCAGAGAGAGGTGAGTGCCAAGAGTGCCACGGGACCGGTCAGGCTTACCCGTACAACATCTGGATCGACCAAGGCGAACCCTGTCGCCACTGCAAGGGAACCGGGAAGTGCTCGTGTCGCATCTGCCAGGACTTGCGGCCATGAGCTTCAACCGCGATCTGCCCTTTGCGTACCTTGAGGCCCAGACCGCCTTCGACGATATGGTGATGGACGGAGCCTCCGCCACGGGCTACGAGATCACCGAAGTCGCGATCCGGATGAGGGGCGTGGAGGCTGGGGCGCTCTGCGAGTGGGTGTCCTCTTGGCGTCCAGGGAAGGGGACCACGACTCTGTGCACGAGCCGAACGTGGCCGCGTCAGGACTTGCGGCCATGAAGACCTGGGTAGAGGCGGACTGGCGAGAGCGTCCAGACTTTTGTGGCGTAGCAGCAGAGAGCGGCAAAAGAGGGCCAAGCCTGCGACTTACGACCTTGATGGATGGCGATGCGATCTCGACAACGCTGGAGTTCCAGGACGAAGACTGCCACGTCATGCTGTGGCTCAACTCGGAGCAAGCCTCGACTCTGGCGCGGACATGCCAAAAGCTCGCGCCAGACATGCCCGAGAAGGACTTGCGGCCATGAAGGTGAGGCTGGCGCGAACCATATCCCTGGGGTGCCAGACGGCCATCGGGGTCCTCCTGGTCTTCGCCTTGGTCGGGGCTCCTATCATGATTGACGAGGCAAAGCATTGCCCGTGGTGGGTGGGCTATCTGGCCATAGACGGCAGCCTGCTGGTGATCCTCGCGTGTATGGCGGCGGTGTTGTGGGCCGACAACACGACGGCCAGAGGCAAGCCATGAGCGAACAGCTCCTGACGGCCAACGAGGTAGTGATCGCGCTCTCGAAGCTAGGAGCCGAGCTAGACGCGACCGTGACCGCGCTCAAGCAAGCGGAGCTGGACGCGGCCAACAAGCGCCACGAGGCGGATCAGGCCGAGTCCAGGGCGTTCGTGGCAGCAGATGGCAGCATGGACCTGCGTAAGCACCTGGCCCGGATCGCGGCGGCCAAGCAAGAGCAAGAGGCTTTGGTCGCTGAGGCTGTCTGCCGCTACCTCAAGACGCGCATCAGGGCGATTGAAGTGCGCGTGGATATCGGACGCAGCTACGGAGCAGCTGTCCGGGCCGAGCTGGCAGCTTTGCCGTACGATCAGAGCGCATAGGAGGGAGTCATGGAGAAGATACCGACGCTGTTTGTCCGCGACCTAGCGACCCACAAGGTGCTGCCCACAGTGACGCCTGGCTGTGAGTGGGTGTTGGCGGGCGAAGGGGAGCCGACCCGGAAGCTCGACGGGACCTGCTGCCTGATGCGCGGCGGCAGGCTATATAAGCGGCGGGAGGTCAAGCCGGGGGGGACGGCCCCACCTGACTTTGAGCCGCTGGGAACCGATGAGGTGACCGGCAAGACAGTCGGCTGGGTACCCGTAGAGGACGGCCCGGAGGACGCGCACCACAGGGAAGGGCTGGCGAACGATGGGCCATTGCCCGATGGCACCTACGAGCTGCTCGGCCCGAAGGTGCAGGGCAACCCCGAGGAGTACCCGGCTCACCACCTGATCCGGCACGGGTCCATCGCGGCTGCCGTGGTGCCGGACGATCTGACCTTCGAGGGGATTCGATCCGCCCTCTTGCAAGGGTGGCGTGACAGTCACCAGGAGGGGATCGTTTGGCATCACCCGGATGGGCGGATGGCGAAGATCAAGGCCAGGGACTTTTAGCATGGCCTACGAGAAGTTCTACGAGTACCGGTCCTGCGCCAAGTGCGGGTCCTACCATCGCAAGGTGGACTTCCACCCCATGCACACGAGGATGCTGTACGAGGCCGTGCCCGACTGCATGACGTTTCCCTTTGATCACATGCTGGTGCGCTGCGATAGGTGCGGGTATGCCGTGGTGGAGCTGCCGCTGGACGCCGAGCCGTGAGCAGCCCATCATTGTGTAGGACCCACCGAGAGCGCATAGCCGCCCTAGAGGCCGCCACAAGGCGCTACCAGGCCAAGATTGCCCAGCACGAGCGCGTGAGGATGGCCGCTGACGCCCTCTGCACGTGGATCGCCGAGGTACCCCCGGAGTCCCATGTAGAGCGTATTCCGGAAATGTACGAGCTGGTGGAGAGGTTAGAGGCGCTACTGAGGGAACCGTGAGCCAGTTCGTCGGCTACCCCTACCAGGGCGACGCCTTCCGAGTCGTCTCGGACAATCTGGAAGATATCGGCTGCCACGAGTCCGACGTTCCCCGCAGTCTCCTGCCAGAGGACATGAAGCCGTGGGAGATGCGCCCAAGCGATGCGAGAGTGATCGGATCGCCAGTGGTGCGCTATGGGACCGAGGACAGCCAGACTAAGAGGCTGTGGCGGCTCAACTCCCCCTAGAACGCCTAAAGACCCCCTCCCCCGCGATGGGAGAGGGGGTCCGGCGCGGCTGCGGAAAGGGGACGCAGCGCGCCTAGGTGGTCACGGTGGCGAGCCGTGACCTTGGAGGGGGGTGAGTTAGAGGCCGTGGAGCGAGACAGTGACCGAGCCAGTCGGGCCGGCCTCGAAGCCGAGCGTGCAGGGCCCGGTCGCGCCGAGTTGGGCCGCAGTCCCATACTGCTGGTTGGGTCCGCTGACTCCAGGCTGGTTGCCGTTCAGGGTCAGCACGCCAGTCGCTCCGAGCACCTTGCCGTTCAGGGCGTAGCAGAAGACCCGCACGGTGGTGTCGCCCGCTAGAGCCACGGCATTCCAGTTGGTCTTTTCGTCGGGGCCGCCGATGAACCGCAGTTCGCCCGGCGCTAGGTCGAAACTCTGCATATCGATCTCCTCTGGGGGAAGCGGCGCGGGATCGACCAGCACCGCCGGGTCTAGGTTCAGCAAATCCACCACGCCATATGGTCGGCTGACCGTGCCGAGATACTGCCATCCCAAGGGACGAGCTGGATCGGGCTGGGCCGCGTATGAGGGCCAGTTGGCCGTCTGCACTCCTCCCGGGTAACCAGCGAAAATATACGAGACGTGGCCGTGAGTGCGGTGAGCCCACTGGACAGTTGCGTCGCCATACAGCCCCGCTCCGCTTGCGAGCAAGAACGGGTCCGTCCAAGTGCCGTCTGCTCGCACGCCGTTCTCGCAGTCGAGGATGATCTTGATGCCCAAAGATGCGGCCTGCGCCTTGAGCCATGTCGGGTCGTCCAGCCCTGAGACGTAGGCGTATGGGATCAGCCCGCCAGATCGCACCAGCTGAAACGCGGAGTCCGGCCAGGGATTGAGCAAGTCCTCGTTCGGACCACTCGCCAGGTAGCCGCCCCATGCCTCTATGCCATCTGACTTGGCGAGCGCGATCTGGCTCTTGGTCGGAATCCAGGAGGAGTCAACCGCCTTCACGATGCCCTCCAAGGGCGAGTGCCCACAAGAACCGACGACCATCCCAGTGTAGCCGGGGATGGCGCAGGAGCGAAGGTCAGCGGGACTCCCGCCAGCGCGTAGGCGTTCGCCACAAGGCATGAGCAGTCATAGTGATGCCAGGTGCGCCAGTGGTAGCCGTAGGGAACATGCAGGCCGAGCCGGAGAGCATCCGCGAAGATGTCATGCCAGCCATACCCCAGCCCGATATGCTGTCGCGCCCACTCGACCGCTTGGTGCCTCTGGGCCAGTGTCGCCCCATCGACCCGCAGGATCGAGCACCGTCCGGCGTAGGTGGACAGTTCGTTGTACCGCACCCCTCGGAAGGCCGCTTCGACCACCTCTGTGCTGTTGATCGCCAGGGCTGCATGGAAGTAGGGGCTGGCCGTGGCGAACTGCACCACCTTATCCAGAACGCCAGTCCCACGGCTCACCAGTACGACATCTCCCGCCTGCATCTCAGTCATGCCAGCCGGTCCAGATCACCCCTGAGCGCGGCCAAGTCCAGAGGATGCGAGCCAACCCCTCTCCCGGCGTGTACCTCAGAGTCGGTGATCACACAATGCACCTCATCGACGTAGGTCACCCAGAACGGCCAAGTCACCCTGGCAATCCCGCCCCAGGTCACGCAGTCGATCCCCTCCGGATCATAGGCGACCGGCACGATGCAGTGCAGGCCCATGATGGGCGACCCAGGGACCACGGTCCACGGCTTGCCATCCTGGAACTGCTGCTGTGCCGACTGCGGGCACGCTATGCCAATGTAGGCCCCACCGTAGAGGGCTATGGCCCGATGCACGGCCAGGATGTCGTTGATGGGCACTGGAGCATGAGCGGCGATCCGATGGCCGTTGAACAGCCCACTGGTGCGCCACAGCTCCAGCACCGCGTTCTCGTTGCACCCGGTGTCGTTGGCCCCCGTCGCCGGATCGTAGCCCGTGATCGCGGAGTATTGCCGGATGGCCTGCTCCGTGGTGAACTCGACCTGATGCACGAAGGGGAGCTGTGACTCCACCGCCTCGATCAGATGCGCGGCACCAGCGATGGTGCAGTCACCAGCCTGAGAATTGCCTAACATACCGAAGCCTCCCCGAGGCTGAGGCAGTGCGAACTCAGCGGGCGGGGTTGGCGGCTTGCCGAGCGCGTAGGAGTCAGCCGGACCCACGCCCTGGAGCACCGTCGCCGCCAGCTTGCCGAAGCGCAATGTGGTCACGGCATGTGCCGCGCCAGCAGGTTGATCTGGTGTGTCAGCTCGTCCATTCTCGCCATCACCTCCTGTGCCTCCCCTTCAGTTCTCGCCGCGTCCAGCTTGTGTCGCAGCTCCGTCGCCTCGTTGGTCAGTTGCACGATCTCCCACGTCAGAGCGACCTCCGCCGCCCAACGTGGAGTCTGGGTCATCCGCCAGCAGGTGGAGTGGTTGAGCTTGCGGCTGCTGCCTTGGCCGCTGCCTGGGTGGCAACGTGGACGCCGAGCGCCGCCGCTGCCCCGGAGATCAGCACCAGGTCAGTTGACGTGCCCCACACGTGGTAGTGAAAACTGTCCGCCGCGCCCAGTCCGATCACCGATAGCGCGGTGAAACGGGTCCAAGTCGTCGCTGAGCTAATCGCGCTTGCCACTAAGTTCATGTTGACTCCTTTCGTTCTTGGCGGCAGCTCTGCGCCGCCGCTGATTCTCATTTTGGCAGGTTATGCATACCCGCTGCCCTCGGGCGAAACGCAGATTGTCTCCAGCGAAAGGATGGCCCCGCTTGCATGTAGGCGCGCCAGTCTTGGCGGGCGGTTCATGCATCCCCCGATAGCGACGGGGAGGGCGGCGATAGTTCTTCTTGCAGATAGGACACCAGCGCTGCCGTCCGTTTGGGAGCCGCACCAGGGGGTGCCCCTCTTTGCAGGTGACCATCCGGGCATTGATGGCAGGCAGAGCAATTGGGCTGCGCAGGGTATTCTCTCGGCTGGTTACTGGCTCCAAGTGGGCGGGATTCGCGCAAGCCCGATTCCGGCAGAGATGATCTAGGTCTAGCCCCTCGGGGACCGGGCCAACTGTCAACTCGTAGGCAACTCTGTGCGCCACTACGGAGTGGCCAACCCAGTCAATGGCCCCGTACCCAGCCTTGCTTAGGCGGCCCGTCCACGGCCAGCATCCCGAAGCACCCGCGCTCCGATCCACACGCGCCCAGAACGATTCCGGGGTGATCTCCCGAGCGGCTGGATGCCGAGGCGCTGATGGGTCGCCATAGAGCCGCCACCGTTTGTAGTGCCTATTGCAAAAGCCCTTGCACTCATACGGAGCGCCGCATCCCTCCACCGAACAGGTACGATTAGCCACGTCGATCCTCCAAGCCAGGGTCGGCCAGTCCGGGGCAGTTCTGAGCTGTGCCCGGACGCTTGTTCTATTGTAGTCCCTCCAATTGTGCCTCTGTGAGGCTGTTCATGCGTAGAACCCCAGTGCTGCCAGGACCACGATGGTGACCAGGAAGGCGCACCAGAGAAAGATGGTTAGCTGAGCAATGGGGGTCATGGCATCCCGCCTGACTCCACCTGCACCGGGTTGAAGCCCGGAAGGTGAACCCGTACGATGTCCCAATCAGCCGCAGGGATCATATGGATACCCAGGATACCGACATGGTGCGCCTCGCACAACACCTCCAGGTTGCCGGGACTCTCAACCCACTGGGCGAAGTCGGCATCGGTCAGACTCAGCCCCAGCAACTTGTCTAGCGTCGGCACATCCACGGCATTCTGATAGGCGAATTCCACGTGGACGTGATGGAGCTGAGGACCGCCCGAGCAATCAGCATTGTCGATGACGCACTTGAGCAAACCTTGCGCCTTTAGCCGGTTCCGTACCTGCTCGAACTCGGCGTAGTTGGGATCTCCCTGCCTTGGCTCGTGCGAAGGGTAGGCCCGCAGGAGGCGGATCGTCTGAGTTTGCTTGTGAGCCGGGGTATCCGTCATGATGTCCCCTTGGGGCACAGGATCTGCACGATCTTCTGATCGCCCGATGCCTTGGCTGCCATACAGACGTTAGCCTCGTCTTGGGTGATGCGCTTGAGCAAAGCGTCATGCTGGACAACCGCCGCATGGTCCGCTTTCTCCTGGGCGATCAGCGCCTGGTCGATGCTCACCTGCTGGCCGACGACAACCGCGAGCACGATGAGGATGGCGAGCATGAGAGCTGCCGCCGCCGCAATAGGTGCCCAGACGCGGATCTCTGGCATCATGGGTGAGGCACGGCTGCAATCTGGCCCAGAATGTAGGCTAGGACCACGCCGCCAATTGAGAGAGCACCATAGAGCATCACCTGGAAGCGCCGGTCTCCCAGGAGCTGCCTGCGCTTGGTCCTGGTGTCCTCATCCGCCGACACCGCCGCCTGAACCTCGTCGATCTTCTGGGTCAGGTCCGTGGTAACCAGGCTGATCTTTTCGGTCAGATCGTTTGTCTGCTGGGTGAGCAGGCCTTCGATCCTAGCGAATGCTCCCTTGCCGCCCGCGTCCTGTCGGCGCGGGTCGCCGAACAGCTCCTTGGTCAAACTCTCGTGAGCCGTGCGGATCTCCCTCATGTTGGCTACGATCTCGCCTTGGCCGAGTTCCAGCTTCTGAATCCTCCGCTCATGGTCCCCTGACTGGGAGTCATCGCGTCCTCGCCCCGCCCGCTGGAACGCCTCGTTCTCATCCGGCATCACAAGGCAGGGTAGAACTCGAAGCTGACAGGTTGAGCCGGGAGGATCGAGCCGTCCGAGAAGATGATGTTGACTTGCACTTGGGCGCTCCCTGGCTTGGCGAGGTCCGTTGGCGCGGGCTTGTACTGCACCTGCGAGTTGACGATTGTGGCCGTTCCCGCGCCAGTGAAGGCCGGGTAGTTGTCCAGCTCGATGCGGATCGTGGCCCCGCTCGCCCCTGTCATGTCGATGGGAGTACCGGGGTTGGCTGAGTTCTGGTCCGCTATGGGGGTGATGAGCCAGACTGTGTGTGAATCCGAACTCCACGCCGGATATGCCATGCTGATCTCCTACGGGACCGGGTCGGTGACCGTTCCATCCCACGAGTACGCCTTCGCGGTCCCGTCCCAAGCGTCCACCTGAACCGAGCCGTCCCAAACCGTCGCCTTGGCCGAGCCATCCCAGACCGAGGGACGAAGCGTCCCGTCCCAGCAGTAGACCGTGACCGCCAGGAGGTAGACGAACTCCTGGAGCGACATCTTGGCCGAGCCTTGCCCCTTGGCATTGCCCGAGCCGGAGAGCGCCAAAGCTGCCAGCAGGAGCGCCGCGCCCTGAGAGTTGCCCTGGCCGCTTCCCTGGAGTCGCTGTAGCGTGCTGAGGATCGCCGCGCCCTGAGAGGCCGTGACCCCGGACGACAGGACCGCGACCGTGGCGTGCAGGAGGGCCGAGCCTTGCGCGGAGCCTTGCCCGGACGCCGAAAGATAGGTTGTGACACCCGCTCGGAGCTGCGCCGTCCCCTGGCCCTGCGCTTCCCCCGAGGACGCGACGCTGACCGCGAGCTGAGCTTGAGCCGAGCCTTCGGAAGCGGCCCGCCCATCGGACGACAATCCGACCGCTGATGTAGCCTGAGCGGACCCCTGGGAGGTGGCCGTGCCCGAAGCCGAGAGGTAGGCGAAGTTGGCATAGGACGGAGTGGCCGAGCCTTGGGCTTGGGCCTGCCCCGAGGTGGACAGCGAGACGACGACGGCTCGAGTGGCCGCCCCTTGACCGTGGGAGTCGCCGGACGTGGCCTCGTGGACTAAGAGGGCCTGTTGTGCGCTCCCTTCGCCCTGAGCTTGCCCCGAGGCTGCGAGAGTGCCCTTGAGAGCTTCGGCGAGTACCGCCGAGCCTTGGGCTTGGGCGTCCCCAGTCGAGGCGAGCTGTACCGCGAGAGAGGGAAGAGCCGAACCCTGAGCTTGGCCGTCCCCAGAGGCAATCTTGGACAGTTTGGCCGAAATCGCGGCCTGGCCCTGGGCTTCGGACTGTCCGCTTGCCGCGAGGTAGGCTTGAGCGGCAGTTGTGAACTGCACCGACCCCTGGCCGGATGCTTGGCCCGAGGCGATCTCGGAGAGCTTGGCCGCGAACTGTGCGGACCCTTCCCCTGCCCCACTCCCACAAGCCGACAGGAAGAGGTTGGTTACGGGCTGAGCCGAACCCTGAGCCTGAGCCTGTCCACTGGTGGACTCGGAGACTACAAGCGATGCCTTGGCGCTTCCCTGGGCCTCGGAGTCGCCCGAGGTGGAGGCCGCAAGCGCGAGTGCGGGCGAGGCCGAACCGTGGCCCTGGGCCTGTCCTGTGGCCGCCTGAGCGACCGTGAGCGATTGAGCCGCGCTCCCCTGGGCCTGAGCGGTTCCCGATGCCAACAGGTAGGCTCGGGCACCGGTCGAGAGAACCGCCGAACCTTGCCCCTGGGCTTGGCCGGATGTGGACGGGCTGAGGACCGTGACAAGAGCCGCGCTGCCCTTGGCTTCGGCTTGACCGGCGGCCAGTCCCTGAGCCGCAAGACTGGCGGAAGCCGAACCCTGGGCGAGAGCTTGCCCCGAGGCCGCAAGGCTGACCGTGGTCCCTGTGGACGGAAGCCCCGCGCCCGGAGTGAGGATGCCCGGAGCGGCGGAGGCTGAGCCGAGGACACCGGAGCCGGGAGCAGCCATGTGGTCTACCCCCTAGCGGTCAGACGCCCGTGAAGGCTTGCATCAGGAGCGCCCAGTCCTTGGGGGTCAGCACCCCGGCGAAGATGGCCACGCGGCCGACGGGGAAGCTGGAGTAGTTGTTTCCGCCGTAGGTTCCCAACACCCCAATATATCCCGCAGCCGACGCGAGGGCCGCCGGCACATATCCGATGAGAGGCACGCCGTCCAATACAACCGTCATGCGAACCCCGTCGAAGACCCCCGCGAGAAGATGCACTCCCCCCACGGCTATGGAATTGACCGGCGCCGTGTCGCCGTTCGCCCACGCCCCCAGGTATGCCGAGGCGCTTGCCGTGAAAATCCCGATGACCGAGCCTCGGGCGCTTCCGTCCATGTTGAAGCTGGCAGGGATAGGATAGCCCGAAGTGGGGAGGGGCAAGGGCACATTGCAGGCAGCAATCAGGGTGAAGGGATCTGCGCTCACAGGCATCTTCGCCGCCGTCGCCAGGCCGAGATACCCCGTGCTCCCGTCTCCTTTCACGCTCGTCTCACTGTCGGACGGCACCACCGACGGCTCCCCGAAGGTCACCGTGCCGCTCACGGTCAGCGTGTACCCGTTGCCCGAGGAGTCCGCCGCCGTGGTGCTGCCCACCGGGTCGTTCAGCTTCCAGTAGGCCACCGGGGCGAGGCTGAGCTTGGTCAGCACCGTCTCGTCGTAGCTGACGATCTGCCGCAGGGACGGGCTGGCTGCCGTGATCGTCGGTGTCATCACCGCATTGGTCCCGAAGGCTTGGGCCACCTGCTGCCCTTGGATCGGCTCAACCGCCCGCGTGACGGTGAGCGTGGTCGTCCCCTGTCCGCCGGTCACGAGCACAAGTTCCGGCACCTGCGATGTGCTTCCAGGGACCGAGACGTTCAAGCGGAAGTTGGCCGAGGGCGGCCCATTGGAATCACCGGGCCAGCCTGTAGAGGCGGAGGCGCGGGTGACCGTGACGGATTCGGTCCGGTCGAAGACGACCGACCCGACGGGATAGCTGAAGTTGGCGACTAGACTCACCACCGCAATCGAGGTGGCCCCAACTGCCGCCGCCGCCGAAGCGATGAAGGTTTGTGTGGTGCTCCCCGAGGAGACTTGGATCAGATCCCCTGAGTTGACGGCCACAGTCAGCGCGACAATCGACAGGGAGGTGTAGGCCGTCCCAGACACCAAGGCCGTCGAAAGCGTCGATTGCGCTGGCGCGGCAATCGCCGCATGCAGAGCTACTGGCGCATCGTTGACGATCCACTCTGATGCGAGGGGGGCCGGTGGCGCGGCAAAGGGTGCGAGGATAGCCGAACCGTGGCTTTCGGCTTGCCCGGTGGCAAGCAGGTCTACTGTTGCCATCAGCTATCCCCTAACGCAAACAGCTTGCGGATCAACCAAGCGAGAACAGGAAATCGCCAACGGGGAAGCTCGGCGTGGTCGAGGCCGCAATCGCCGTCGCGTTCGGCACCAGGACCGACGCCCCAACCGGGAAGCTGATCACCGGAGACTCCGACACCACCGCGATGCTCGTCGCCCCAACCGCTGAGGCTGCTGAGGTGGTGAACGCCTGCGTGGTCCCGCCCGAGTTCAGCCGTACGGTGGCCCCGCTCGCTACCGCGATGGTGAGCGCCGTGGTCGCAATCGAGGTGATCGGGGAAGTTCCGGTTGCCGTCGCGACGGTCCCGGAGCTGGCCCGCAACTCGTCGAACTCCAACAGGTTCCCGCCACCCACAGCGTCGAAGAAGCCCATGTAGGTGATCGTCCCCCATGCGCCGGTTGAAGCGGCCATCGTGAGCGCCACTCCGTTGTCGATGGCATAGCCCACGGCAGGCTGAGTCCCGGCGGCGACGAAGTTGGTGGTGTTGTTGGCCACCAGCAGCCGAGCGTATCCCCCGGCGGTGGTGGTGTCGTTGACCCCCGTCCCAACCGGGTAGGCGAAGTTGGCCGCCAAGCTCGTCACGCTGATCGCCGTCGCGCCAACAGCGGCGGCAGCCGAGGCCACATAGGTCTGGGTGTTGGCCCCAGAGGTCAGCAGGATGCTATCCCCCGAAGCCACCGGAGCGGACAGCGCCTCCACCGCGAGGGAGGTGTAGGCGCTGCCAGACACCAGAGCGGTGGTCAAGGTGGACTGCGCGCTCGGCTCGGTGAAGTTCCACGGCGCGCCCGATCCCTTGGCGAGGGTTGGGGTCGTGGTCGATACCGCCAGGTAGACATCGGCCGGGATGGTGTAGGCCACTCCGCCGAGGATCTGGGCGAGCAGGGACTGTGCGGTGTAGGTCGTCAGAGGCATGGGGTCTCCTTTTGGTTGGTTAGGGGCCAGAACAGATGGAGGAAGGATGGGCAGTGGATGCCAACAGATACGAGCTGGGCACGCCCGCAGCGGTCATAGCATCCACGCTCGGCCCATACAGGTCGGCGGCCCATACACGTGCGTCTGAGGCCGTCGCAACTGCTACTGGCTGGGACGCTGCCCCGTAGACCGGGGAGTAGGGGGTGGCGTCCCCAGTAGTGGTTACGGCCCATATGACGCCGAGGAAGTTGTCGGATGCCCACAAGCGCTTGTCAGGGCCGACGCAGATCGAAGTCGTCTCGCTGTTGGGCAACAGGTAACTCTCGACGTTCCCCGTCGGAGCCATAGCCCAGACGACATGGTACGTGTTGTCCGACAGCCACAGTCTGCCATCGGGACCCTCAGTGATGCCAGTTGGCACACTGTCCGGGATGGGATAGAAAGTGGAAGTGCCCGAGGGGGTCACGCTCCAGGCGCCGGTATTAGGAGTGCCGCTCGCTATCCACAAGTTGCCGCCTGGCCCGGCGCAGATGGTATTGGGAGACGACCCCGCGAGAGCATACGACGCAGCCACCGCCAAGTCGGGCGTGACCTTCCAGACAAACCCGTTGTTGTCTGCTACCCACAAATTGCCATCTGAGCCGACGCATATGCTGACCGGGAATGTCGCGAGCGAGCTGCCCAACTGCACGGATGCGGAAGTGCCAATATAGAGACCGCTGGACACCATCCGCCACACATAGGCGGCGGCTCCGCCTCCGCCTGAGCACGCCCAGATGGCTTGATCTGGTCCCTCGACCACCCCGTAGATCGCTGCACCCGGGACGGCGTAGAAGACCGGGTCCTGGCCGGAGGTGGGCACCCGCCAGATCCCATTCAGCACGTTGTCCCCGACCCACACCGCTCCGCTCGGCTGGTTGAGCAGATAGCTCACCACTCCCTGTCTTTGCACCGACACGAAGTCGCCCACATTCGGAGCCGCGCCCTTCATGTAGATGACCGGGATCGGACCCCCGGCGACCTGCACGGTGCAGATCCCCGGCTGCACATCGACCACGGTCCCATACCTAACCTGAGGCTTGCCGCGATAGGTCCGGAGTAAAGCCGACTCCAGCCTCACGGCGGCGTGATCGCTCCCAACGCATAGGTCACCACCGAGGTCCGCTCGATGAGGGCGATGTCCCCGACCGCTGGCGAGTAGCCCTTGACCGGCACCACCCCGCCAATCGGCCCTCCTGCAACGTAGACCGTGCACGTCGCCCCGGTGATCGCGGTCACCTGCCCCTTGCGGAGCCGGTAGCGGACTCCCCGGTTCCCGTAGGCGTGGAGAGCCGGCGCGAGAGTCCTCATCCGAGTTCCACCAACAAAGAGCCCACGGGGAGGGTCATGCTCTGGGAGGCTGACACCACCTTCGGGGTCGCGACAGCCAAGACCACACCCGAGGCCGTGACCTCGGACTCCGCCGACATCACAGCAGCCGTCCCGGTCTGGGAGACGATGGTCGCGCCAATCGGGATGCCCTGGCCGGAGATCACCTGCCCAACGTCGGATGAGGTGAAGCCCATCGTGGCTGAGGACACCGTGGTCGAGCCAGCGGTCAGGACCCCATCCGAGGTCGTCCTGACAAGTGGGATGTAGAACCACAGATTGCCCGTCCCCGTGGCTAGCGCATCGAAGACCCCGAGGTATTCCGTGGTCCCCCAGGACTGAGAGGCCGTCGGGAATGTCACCGAGGCCGTCGGTTCCATGCTGTAGGCCGTTGGAGGCTGATACCCCCCGGCTTGCCATGAGGCTAACTGGCGGGCATACGCGGGGTCGGTCGGCTCGGTGAAGTTCCAGTACGGAGTGCTTCCCTTGGCAAAGGTCGGCTCGGTGGTCGATACCCCGACGAACCACTGCGTCGGCCATGTGGGAGTCCCCATCGTGACCACCAGCAGGTTCGACAGGACGATCTGGGCGGAGTAGGACGTGGTGCTCATGGGATGTTGACAACCCGTCGAGCGGTGATGGTCATGTCCTTCTTCACCCCCAGGTCAAAGTCAATGGTGTCGATGACGTACTTCTGGCTAAGCCCAATTCGGGGCGAGAAGACCTGGATCACGTCATAGGCTTCATGCGCCGGGTTCGGCAGAGCGGTGAAGGTCACCATGTCCGCCGCCCCGAGATCCCTTCTGAGCCTCGCCTTGGCCGCGATCAACGCTGTACTTTGCTGGTAGTTCAGCATGTCGAACTGAACGTCTGCTGCCCGCCCATAGGGGCCGAACTGGTAGGTCGGACTCGATGGGTCGTTGTCACCGATCTGGGCTAGGAACGAGGTTCCGGTGTAGAGCAGATCCGGCGACGGGTTCGCGTTGGCCCCTTCGACCACGTACTCGACAAAGTTGAAGACCTGGCTTTGAGAGAAGGTCCGGGTGATCGAGGTGATGTTGTTGTGCTGGGTCGTGGACCCTTCGGCGTAGGTCCAACAGACCGGAGTTGAGAAGGGATTCGGGATGTAGACCATGTAGAGGACGCCCACGGGCGAGAAGTAGAGCATCATCCCGCACGATTCGACCATCTGCTGCGCGGCTTCCCACGGATCCTGCCCCTCGTCCCAAGTATAGCCTGCGGCATAGAGGGTGCCGGGTGCGGCCCCTTCAGAGGTCTGAGCGTTGGTCGAGTCCGCTGAGAACGTCGGGACTGAATGAGGGGCTGTGTGCTGGATGATCTGCTGGACTGCCGTCACCATGTTGGTGCCGTTCGGGGTGACATAGGGGTAGGTCAAGACCCGGCGGGAGATGTCCTGCGAGAAGTCCTGCGCCGACACGTGGATCGTGATGTCGCCCTTAGTGGTCGCATCGACCACCACATCGGTGATCGTGAAGAGCCCCAAGAGGTAGGCTCCCTGAGTCGGGTCTTGCGGGGAGGGGTAGGCGTCCATCGCCCCGGCCCACCACCAGATCTGAACGTAGTTGCGGAAGGGGGTGAGGGGGGAATCGACCGAGGTCGGCATGATGGCGGCGTAGCCCTTCTCCGACCCTCCCCCCCCAGGAATCGTGAGGTCGAAGTTCGCCCTTCTACGCTGTACCCCGGTGTTGTCGATGGTGACCGTGCCGGACTCGATCCAGAGTGGAGGGATCGGGAGCTGCCTTCCAATGGCTCCAACCTGCCCACCTTCCGGCGGCCAGGGACGCTGCCAGATCTGGGCAAAGCACCGGACCTGGAACGGGGGATTCTGGATGGCCTCCTTCATCCCCGGAGGGAGCTTGTACACCTAAGTCCCCGCGCCTTCGCTCGGAAGCCTAAACGTCTCGATCAGGGTGAAGGTCGTGGTCCTGATCGTGGCCGCCACAGAGCCTATCTGCTGATCCATCTGGTAGCCAGATGAGTCAAGCTCGAAGAAGCCCACCAGCCCGTAGACATTGGTGATGTAGAGGACATGCAGCGACTGGAGCATGGCTAGGAGGTTCTCCCAGTCGGTCTCCGCCGTGGTGACTGCCGTGATCTTGAGAGTGCGACTCTGCATCACGTCGTAGATGAAGACCGGCTGCGGGTCGCCTAGGACTAGGTGAACCCCACTTCGCACGACCTGATCCTGGTGGAACTTCTGAATCCACGGCTGATAGTTGGCCTTGTAGGTCGTGGCGTCGAGGAAGTTCCAGCCCGGATTCGGAGTCTGGCCCGGTTGGGTTGGGAACGAGGGTTGCACCGACTGGGTGGTGGAGCGCGGCGAGACGATCCCGCCTGCCCCAACGATCACCCCGTAGTAGTAGACAGTCGGGAAGCCTCCCCCTGGGTCTTGTGTGGCCAGTGGGGTGTAGTCCGTCCCTGAGAGGGACGTGGCTCCACTGGTGAGCGGGAGGAGGTCGAAGCTGGACAGCACCGTCCATGTGTTACCGCCATCGGTCGAGCGGTACACCGAGCCGTAGGAGCTGGCCGGGAAGCCCGCCGCCAGCTCGAGCACCAGCGCCACGGTCTGGTTGCTGCTGTCATACGTCGCGGTGAGAGTCGGCTGAGCGGGCGCGGTGTAGCTGAACGTGATCGTCCAGGGCGTCCATGCCGAGCTGAGCCCTTGCGATGAGGTGATCTGGACGTAGGCGACGAAGGTGCCCACTGGAAGGTTCGGGAGGACCGCCGACGAAGCCGCGCCGAGCGTCACCCCAGAGTTCCAGACCCACGGGGCGGAGCCCGCGACGAACCCGCTGGCGGTTGTCTGAGCTTGGGTGTAGACGATCACCTGCCAGGTCGCCACATTGGTGACGTTCTGGTTCAGCCAGGTCAGCGTGACCGAGCCGACCGTCTGCGTCCCGGATGGGCCGGTCACCACCACGGTAGGAGTCGGCGCTCCGATAACCGTCGATGGCTGGGAGTAGGTGGAGAGCGCTCCGTCGGTATCCCCGACCCTCACTGCCCAGGAGTAGGTGTTGCCGTTCAGCAGGATGCCAGATGGGATCGTGACCGACTGAACGGTCGATGCGATCAGCACCTCGTACGCGACCAACCCGGTCCCGTTCCACCACATCCACTGAGTGGTCGAGGACAGCATGAAGCGGATCGCGTAGCTGGCCTGAGTGAGGCCCGTGGGAGACAGGAAGGTCCACTCCCAGGTGGTGTCGGTGAGGTCCGAGGTGGAGCCGTCCGCCGGAGAGACTAGGGTCGGGGCGTAGGGCGGTATGCCAACCGAGGCGACGCCATAGCCCAGCCCTAACGCCCGGCCACGGGCCTGAGCGCCTTCCGGCCCCAGGAGGACGGCTGAGCCTTGCCCCTGGGCTTGACCCTGAGCCAGCAGGTCTACCGTCGCCATCAGCCGTAGGCTCCGCGAACCTGCTGGAGGCGCTGGACCATGATCTGATCGTGCTGCCTAAGCAGAAGGTCGATCTGCTGCATGGCTTCGGGCGAGACAGGCCCGGCGACGTTGATGGTGTTCTGGGACTGGATGTTGATCGGCCCGGAGCTGCTCGCGCCCTTGCTGGAGATCCCCGCGCTGAGCATCTGGGCGGATCTTTGGAGCGCGGACGCCGACTGCTGCTGCTGTAGGGATGCCTGACGGGATGCGCCCGAGGTCGAGGCACCACCCCCGAAGAGGCTGGCGATGTCACCCCCCGCAGACAGCAGGCCGCCGATGCCCGGTATCTGGCTGAGCAGCGACCCCACGTCCTTCGGGATGCTGCCCATCGCCTGCATGATGCGGCCCGGCAGTTGCTCAAAGAACCGCACGATGTCCCCGATCATGGTCTGGAAGACACTCACGAGGTCCGAGGCTACGGTATGGAAGACTCCCCCCATGAACCGCGCCCCATTTATGACCGCCGTGCTGACCTGGCTCCAATGCGTAGCCAGCAGGATCACTCCCGCGATGACCGCGCCGATCCCAACGGCCACGAGCACGACCGGCGCTCCAATGAACGCCGCGATAGCAAACACAGCGCCACCCAGAGCCTCTATGACCGTCCCGATCCCAGAGGCGATCATCGTGAACCCAGCCACGATCTGGCCGACTGCCATGACGCCGCGTAGGACCACCCATGCGGCGACGATGCCCTGTATGACGCCAGGAATCCGCGCCAGCATGGTCCCGAAGCTCACCAGGCCAATCAGGATGGTCGCCAATGGGGGCAGCACCTTCAGGAGATCCCCGGCCAGCTTGCCGACCGTATCCCCGATCTTGCTCCAGTCCGGCCCCTTGGCACCGCTCATCTTGTCGAGCAGCGGCCCGATCTCGGCCATGAAGCCCTTAGCGAATCCCCCGGTGAAGGCCGCGAAGCCCTTCACGATCCCCGGTAAGACATGCTCTCCAAAGTTCACCAGCATCGGCATCGCGTCAGCAATCTTGGTGAAGAAGTTGCCCAGATCCTGCGCCATCCCCGGCGCACCCTTGGCCGCCGAAGAGAAGAACTTCTCGATGATGTCGCCCAGCCCCCCCCAGAAGTGGGAGATCTGCGGCCACGCGTCCTTGACGTAGTTGATGAACCCCTCGACCTGCGCCTTCCCCTTCGGAGAGTTCGCCCAGTTCGCGAAGGTCTGAGTCAGATGGACCATGCCATTGTCGAACAGGGTTATGGCCGGAGTCAGATCCTCCATGAGGCCGGTCCACCCCGAGGCGAAGTTCACCAAGGTCTGGGCGAAGGTCGTCATCACCGGCGTGGCTTCGGACCCCACCCAATTCACGAACTGGGTGAACTGCGGGCTGAGCAACCCCTGGGAGATCACATTCCACGCCGACTGAACCGCTGAGGCCGACTGCCCCATCAACGGGCCGAGCCTCTGCACCACGCTCGTCAGCGTGTTGAACATGTTGATGAGGACCGAGACCACGGTCGTGCTGCCCATCGTCTGCGAGAAGATCGTGATCTCGTTGCTGAGGTTGTGGTAGGCCATGTAGAGGCGCTGCAACGGGGCGGACAGGGCATCGTACTGCGCCAGGTTGCTAACTGAGGTCACGTAGCTGAGCGCCTTCATCGCGCCCATCGCAAAGAGGCCAACGGCAGAGGTCAGAACGGTGAACGACCCGGCCAGACCTCCCGCCGCTCCACCGATTGCCCCGAGTAAAGCCGGAGCGGAGAATAAGGTGGGCACCATGATGGCCCACGTCTTGGCGAATCCCGCCAGAGAGCCGAGCATCGACAGAGGACCGGTGAAGATCCCGGTCAGACTGCTGAACGCCTTGCCGAACTGCCCCGCGCCGTTGCTGACGGATTGCAAGCCCGCCGAGACGGACTTCAGCAAAGAGGACATGTTCGCCAGGCCGGTCGGGAGCTGGCCGCCGAGCATCTGGCGCATCTCGCCAAGTTGCTTGGTCGCCTTCTCGGTGTCCTGCCCGACCCGTGCCATTGGGCGGTCCACGGTCCCAACCGTCCGCTCGGCCTCGGATGCCGCCGTGCGCTCCATCGGGCGGCCATACTGATCGACCAACCCGCCGCGCCCGACTCCCCCTACTCCACCGACTCCACCCGGCCCCATGCCGCCACCCTTCGTGGCCGCTTGAGACTCCGCAGCCTTGGCCTCTAGATCGTCGATGGCAGCCTTGGCCGCCTCCACCTTCGCCAGCAGGTCGTCTACGTTGCCGGAGATGCGGACGGTTACTGGAGGAAGCGCCATCTGCGGTCCCTCCTAATCTTCAATCACCCTGAGCACCGCCGCCTCGTACAGCTTCCCGATCAAGGGGCGCGCCTCTCCCACCGCCGGCCTCATGTACGGGTGGGCCGGGATCGTCACCTTGCGGGCGAAGTGGCTCCCGCTGGCATCCACCCAATGCAGGAACCGGACCCGCTTCGGGACGATGACTCCGCCGAACTCCTGGATGTTGGCGTAGACCGTGTGGGGACCGACCTTGCCGGACCATCCCCCCGCGCCACCACCAGGCCCAGTCACCCGGATCGAGCCGCGCAATCTTCCAGTCCTGATCGGAGCGTTGGTCTTGGCCATCCCCTCGACCATATGGAGGGCATCGCTTGTGGCATTGCCCACGGCTGCGACGAGCTGGTCTCCCATCCCGTCCAGAGCCGCGCTCAGATCGGCCTTGTCGATTGCGACCTTAATCTTCACCGGTTCCTCATGGCCTCGGCCTCATGGAACACACCGTCGATCTCCAGCAGCTTGTCGCAGAGGATGGCCGACGCTTCATCAGCCTCCGACAGGCTTATGCCGAGCTTGACTAGGCGGTAGTCGCGGATCTCGGGAGGGAGATTGCCTCGGACATCGACGTTGTCGTAGACGAGTCCGTTCCGAAGCTCCCAGAGCTGGGTAGAGAACCGTTCTGGTCTTTTGGGTCCGGCTTACTCGACACGTCGAGGAAGAACGAGGACTCCGGGTCCTGTACCTTCAGGCACAGCATGTCGTGGTCCAGGCTTGGGATGTCGTCCATCGAACTCGGGTCCACCGACGGGATCGGCAAATCGAAGCTCCACGCCTTGACCAGGGTGCGGACGTACATCTCCGCGATGGTCACACGCTCCAGGGTCTGTTGTCCCGTCGGGACATCCTTCAGGTCTTCCTGCCTTGCCATCTCGGCTAGGATCGGCTTCCGCTCTCTGTTGGTCACCGTCATCGGGTCTCTGAGGATCGCCCATCCCCCAGACGGCAAC
>JAEHJW020004285.1_pt1 | contig 54121 bp, 82 predicted proteins | sample 9271431 | NCBI WGS metagenome assembly JAEHJW02
GTGACTTAGGAGTCAGTTTGCGCGACGCGGCGCGGATTACGGTGCGGCTCGATGCGTAGATGTTGACTCGCAGGCGCTGGTATGTGCTGTACATGGTGCGTCACTCCTGAATGGTGATACCGTGCCGCGCGGCCAGCACAACGCCCGCATGCGTGAATTCAACCCACAGATGGCCATCATCCCGGAACGTTTCCAGGAGGCCGGCCTGCTTCAGCTGCGTCAGGTTGCCGCGGTCTTCTTTGGTGCCGCCCACATTGCCGCCGACCAGGGGCGTGCCGTTCCAGTTCGCCGCGTCTTTGGCGTACGCGAGGAACAGCTGCAAGCTGGTCGCGGTGATGTTCTCTGCCGTGGTCATGGTTCGTGCTCCGTGGTTCATGGGCGAAGTATAGCCTATTCGATGGCCACGTCAAGCGTTTCCGACGAACGGTCAAAGAAAGTAGATGGTCTGATACCGCTTCGGATCTGCAGCGCGCCGCGCGGCTTCGGCCCTGGTCATCGTTAGCCCGGTGGCGCCCAGGCGCTCCGCCAGTTCCTGCATCGCCCGCAGGTCGGCGTCCACACGCTCGCGGCAGTCCGTGCACGTGCAATCGTCCCCAATCGCAATGAGAGCGGTTTTAACGGTCTTGCCGCATTCGGCCAGTGCAGTCTTTTGGTTGCGCCGGATCGAGCCGCGGACGGCTTTGTGTGTCGTCATGGCGTGTGCGCCTGAATGGGGATGCCGCGGTTCATGGCCGGATTATAGCGGGGCGCGCACTAGCGTCAAGCGTTTTCGAGGAACGGGCGAAACGCGACCTGCGGATGGCCGTGTCCCGAGCTACGGATGGCCGCTCGTCCCGATCTACGGACCGCTTGTCCCGATCTACGGACGGCCACTCCCGAGCTGCGGACCGCTCGCCCCGATCTACGGACCGCTCGCCCCGCGCTACGGACCGCTTGTCCCGATCTACGGACCGCTTGTCCCGACCTACGGACCGCTTGTCCCGACCTACGGGACAGGGTGAGACGCGTGAGACGGGCGGCGACCGCTTTTGGGTTTCTCTCCTAGGAGTGGTGCGACACTTTCTAACTCCAGAGACTAGAGGCGCGCGCATAATATAACATCGTTACACCATCACTAGGAGAGAAAGCAAAAGTAGGCTCCCACCCGTCTCACGCGTCTCACCCTGTCTCAGTGCATTTGCACCCTGGTCCCGCGCAGATCCTGCAGGTCGCGATGGTATACATTTTATACCCGATTGTAACTCGTGGCCGAGTAACCGCTCGGTCGGACCATGGTCACCATGACCAAAGCACGGGCGCGTTTTGGTCGCCGTGTCGTGGCCATTCCCAAGCAAATCAATCGCTTACCGCGTCACGCCGTGCGCGATCGAGCGGTCAATCGAACGCTCGTTTCATTCAAACGTTCGTTTGAATCGCTGGCCGCGCGCGCCGCGTCGCGGGATTGATCCGGATGGTGACCATCGAAAACCCCCATGGTGACCGTGATGATCATTACCCCCTCATCGTCGTACCGCGGGTCGAAAAGTGGTTACACCAGCCGCTGAAAAATTTCCGTAAGTCGCGTCTCACCAGTCTCACCCGCCAGAGTATGCGCATAATGGTGCATAATCGTGCATACCGTGCATAAAGGCCAGCGTTACACCAGCCGTCAAAAATCTTCGCTTCCAAGCGTCTCACGCGTCTCAGTCCGCATTCGCAGTATGCGAACCGCAGATGCCGGGGCGCCCCGCGGAAAATATTTGGCAAACCAACAGGTTTGATGCACATACCCTAGTGGAAGAGCTACCCGCTCTTCGTTTCACACTTACCAGCCCGGAGCCCCGCCCATGCTGAAACCGACGTTGACCCGCGCACAAGTTGCCTCTGCCTTCCAGTGCACGCACACGGAACTCGGCCAGCTTCTCCGTGGAAAACGCGCGCCCCTGCCTGTGCGGGTCGAGGGGGTGGCGCTCTGGTTCGAGGATGAGGTCGATGCCGCGCGCGGCGCGGTGACCAAGGCCCTCGACTACTTCCGGTCCCGGCGGAAGAAAGCCGCGTGACGCTCATCGAGAAGCTCTTCACGAACCTCGCGCGCCAGATCGGCACGCTGTTCGGAGCGCTCATCGGCGCGTACGTCATGACCCTCTTCGGTCTCGGGTTCTGGCATGCGCTGCAGATCGAGACCCTCTGGCTGCTCGCGATCCTGCTCAACCCACTGCACCTATGACCGACATCATCGAATTCAAGCCGCGGGCGGCGCGGCGCAAGAAGCTGGATCTGAGTGCGGCTGTCAGCTCGGTTATCAAGGACGTGCTGGACACGAAGCCGACGCAGGTGGTAATCTTGGCAGCGAACGCCGAAGGTGACCTCACGATCTTCACAGGCGGCGCGCGATGCTCGGAAGTCAACTGGCTCCTGGACATCGCGAAGCAGGGCCTGCTCGGTGGGGAGCTGACCGGCGAGTAACCTACCGGAGCCACCCTATGAAATACGCATCCCGTTCCTCTCTGCTCGTGCTGGCCTTGGCCGTCGTGCCGCTTCTGGCGTTCGCCATGCCGGCTATCGCCGATGCCACGCCCATCACCGCTTCTGCAGTGCAGCCGAGCGTCCCGGCACACGTCCCGAAGTTCGATCTGCCGACCCCGCACGTCGATGTGATCTCACCGATCGGCCGCGGCGTGACGCCGGGCAATCTGAGCTTCACTTACACGATCTGGCCGGGCCGCAGCGCGTACAATCGCGCCACCGGTATCGCGACCGCCATCCTCGGCCGCGTGTTCGACGCTACGGTGCCACTGACTGGCCACACGCGCCGGATGCGCACCGATGGTGCGCGATACCTGTTCGCCTGTCACCAGTGGACGTACAAGCTCGTCGACTACTTCCAGCTCGACAGCAATGGGAAGCCAATCGTCGTTCTGACGCAGCCGCAGCCCGGTAGCCCCATCGGGGTCTGGACCAAGCTGCGACCGTCCTCCCTCGCTGCCGAGGAAGCCGCGAAGATATGTATCCACGGCGGTGCGTACCGTCACGGCCTCACGATCTGAAAACGGCCGATAGCCACCCTCGGGGTAAACGCGTCGGCCGAACAGCCCGCGCCTCTCCAGCGTGAGAGGCGTGGGCACCTTCTCTACGGAGTCCACCATGACGCCAGCTCTGAAGTGTCTCGCCGCGTTCACGGCGCCCGGTAAGCAGTACCCGCCATACCTCAACGTGAGCGAAGAGCCGAATGGCGACGTTCATCTGCTCGTGCGCGGCGATCCGCGCACCGTGACGGACTACCAGGGGCAGCACGCTTACCCCGGCTCCGACGCCGTGATCGTGATCCCGGCCAAGGACTTCGACCTGATGCTCGCGGCGATCTTCAAGGCGCGGCTCGACCAGATGCTCGGGCTGCCCGCGGTGAAGGCGTGAGCTTCCAGCGCACCTACCTCCACACGGCCCTCGTGGCCCTCGACGACTTCGGCGCCGCGGTGTTCTTCAACCGCGACGACGTGACCATCTCCAGCCTTTGCGGACTCGTGCGCCGCTTCGACGTGAAGCGCAGCGCCACGAGCGCCAATCCTGGGATCAGTGCCCAGGTCCTGTCCCGGAGCGCGGCCAACGCGCTCCTGCGACTGATGGGGCTACGAGACTGGCAGATCAGCGCGCTGCGCGTGATCGGCGCCGGGCTCGAAGTGATCCGGAGCGGCCATTGCGAGCGCGCCATTGCGGCCGACATCCAGCGCAGCCAGCAGGTTGTCACCCTGTTGCGGATCCCGACGTGATCCGCGGGTGGCTCTACTACGGCACGACGCAGGTCGTCCAGGTCGTCGCCAGCGTGGCCGGGCTCGTGGTCCTTCTGCTGCCGTGCCGATTGCGCGCATGGCAGCCGAGTCCGCACCCCTCGATCAATGACGGGCGCCCGATCGATGAGTGGAGCTGGCCGCTCCTGAACCGCGTCTACGGGAACCCCGAGGACGGAGTGAGCGGCGAGCACGCCCTGGTCTGGGTCAACGGCACCACGCGCGTCCCGTTCGATCCGACGTTGAGCCCGTGGCGCCGCGCCTACGCCTGGAGCGCGCTGCGCAATTCCGCCGACCAGCTGAAGTACACCTTCCAGTGGCGCGGCCCCGGCGTGCCGCGCGCCGCCGGCACGTTTCGTCTCTTCCGCTGGACGTTCTCTTACACGTTCGGCTACAAGGTCGAGAACACCAAGTATCTCGTCCCCGTATTCGGGATCAAACCCGTAGCCTGAAATCGTCGCCGCCGTGTTGGCGAGCGAACCGGAGCCGTAACCGGCACATTCATCAGAGGTTGCAATGGCCGTTGTCCGCTACAGTCCCTCCGCTGTCATGGAGTTCCTTGGGCTCTCGACCGATGTCAAGCCCAACGCCACGAACGCGGCCATGCCGGCGCCGAAGATCGGCGATCGGTTCATCGAGGCCGACACCGGCAAGGTGTACGCCTACATGGGCGCCGGGACCTGGACAGCGGTCACGGGCGCCGTCTACACGGCGGGAGCCTGACATGGCGAAGCTGACGAAGAAAACACGTGACGCGAAGCCGCTGAAGGACTTCGCTGGCGGTGGCCCGAAGGGCAAGCGCGGCTTCTACATGGGCGATGCGTCCCATGCCCGCGCGGCGATCTCGGGCGCGACGCGCTCCTACGACGCGGGCAACATCTCGAAGTCGAAGGAGGAATCGGTCAAGGCCGAGGCGCGCAAGAAGCTCGGCATCAAGCCGAAGGAATCTCGCAGCGATCGCGATGCACGCCTCGACAAATGGGCGAAGAGCAAGCGATGAGCGCGATGCCGAAAGCCATCCTGGCGATCGTGGACGCCGCGGCCGGCGGCAAGCCAGTCAAGGACGCCCAGAAGCCGGTGCGTGCCGCGAAGAAGCGCGCCTCGACCAAACGATCCGACGGCGCGATGAATCTGGCGGTGCCCATGGACTACAAGCCGCCGACTCCGGCGCAGCGCATGAAGGACCAGATGCAGAGCGCCAAGATGAACGCGACGCGGGACTGGGTGGACGGCCGCATCAGCACGAGCAAGCACGACACCATCCATCGGCGCGCGAACCACGTGATCCGCAATGCGCATGAATATGCGCGCGGCACCGGGAAGGCCAAGCGATGATCGCTTTCCGCATTCGCACCGGGACGGTCATCATGCGCGTGCGCAACGACCAGCGCTTCCCGGCGTCCTAACATAGCGCGGGGCCGCAGTGACGATCAACAATCTCGGTCTCCAGGGGCATCCGACCAAGCCCTTCGTCGACGCGCAGGCATACGCCGGCACCGACGTATTCGTCGACATGACGTTCCTGGACCGCACCCGCACCCCGTCAGTCCCCACCTCGGTCACATACGAGCTGGACGATCTGACGAACGTGGTCAATATGATCCCGTCGACCACCATCACGACGGGACTGGCGAGCACTTACACGCTGCAGCTTCCCGCGGCATCCATGCAGATGTCGAATGCCTGGGCCGGCTCGCAGCTTTGCCAGCTCTGGGTCACCGCCGTTCTGGCAGATGGCTCCACCGTGAATGATGTCGCCGTTGTCGAGTTGGTAGCGATTCAAGTCCCTGGAACCATGTAGACGAGGTGGGTATGAGTGAGGCATTCCCCATGGAGTTGCTCGGTGAGTTGGTCGCCGTGCACCCGGATGACAAACACGAGCGAGTCAAGCTCCCGGACTGGCAGCGCGAACTGACGGGTACCGTCATCGCCGTTGGCCCCGGACGCCAACTGGCGAACGGCGATCATGCACCGATGGGTGTTCAGGTCGGCGATCGGGTGCTGTTTGGCGCCGCGGTCGGCATGGAGTCCGTGTTCGATGGAAAGCCGCTGCGCGTCATGCGCGACAGCGAAATCGACGCGGTGCTCTGATGAAGCTGCCCGAAAAGCTCGCTGCGCTCGCGGAGAAGATTCATCCGGTTCACGATCGGGTGCTGGTGAAGCGCTTCGACTATCAGCATCCGGTACTCGCCGTCGTGGGCATCGTGCTGCAGAAAGGTGTCGTCGTCGCGGTCGGCCCCGGCAAGCCGCGGCGCCGCAAGCTGCCGTTCAAGCACGGCACCGACTCGGGACGCACCCTGTGGTTCGAGGACGGCGATGAGACCGGGGGGCGTCACCCGATGGTCGTCAAGCCCGGCGATGTCGTCGAATTCAGTCCGCGTGGACAGGTCGAGACCGAGATCGACGGAGAACTCTTCGTCATGATCCGCCTGGGCTCCATCTACGGCATCACGAATGACTCGAAGCACGAGGCGATGCTCTGGCAGCAGAGCGCTGGCTATGACCGCCATGGGAACTTCCTGAGCGGCAAGGAGAACTGGGAACGTGCCGCCCAAACGTGAGTCCGCCTCCGTTGAGCTGAAGGACCTTCCCGCTTGCGATCCGCAGACCGTTGCGCCGCTCGCTGCGGATGGCAGCCCGGATCTCTACAACTACATGCCGACGCGCTTCGTCCCGAAGCACGAGGCGAAAGCACGGGGCTGGCCGCTCTTCTACGAAGGCGCGCTCTGCCGGTACGGCCATCAAGCCCCGCGCTATCTGAGCAACCCGCGCCTCTGCGTGGACTGCAAGCGCATCAAGGCCGGCAAAGCGCTGATCGGGACCAAGAACGCAAGTCTCGCCACGTACACGGCCGAGCGCCCCTACAAGCAGCGGCAGCCGGCCCCTACGCCGGCCACACCCGCTGGAGGGGTTCTGGCACCGCTGCAGCCGGATCGCCAGGAGAAACGCTTCCTGGAGGAATACGCGGACGTTCGTGACTTCGACGAGGCTGCGCGGCGCATCGGCGTGAGCCCGGCGCTCATGCAGGGGCGTCTCTCCTGGTCGGCCCCGTTCAAAGACGCGGTGGCCGAGCTGGAGAACCGACTCGGCATCCGGCCGACACCGCCGCTCGGAGGCGCCTTCGAGTGGGACGCTGATAAGCGCGCCCGGCTGCTGGAGGTCCTGATCGACACCGGAGACATGGCGACCGCGCGCGACGCGATCCGCGTGACCCCCTCCCAGTTCTTCAAGGAGGTCGAACGCAACCCGCAGTTCGCGAGCGACCTCGAAGCGGCGCTCCCGCTTGCGGCTAAAGCTCTGGAAGAGCGCGCGACTCAGTTGGCCCTCGCAGGGAACGACAAGCTCCTGACGAAGATCCTGAGCGCGAAGCTCCCCGAATACCGGGAGCACGTCAAGGTAGACCTCAACGTCACCGAGAAGCTGACTGATGCCCAACTCGACAACCGACTCAACCGCCTCATCGGGAAGTACGCCGGCCGCATCATCGACGCCGACTTCACCGATCATACAGACGGCGGGGATGCCGCGCCACGACAAATTGAAGCTCCTGCAGACGCTGGAGGAAATAGAGCGTCGGGAAGCACGCAATCGCTTCGCGACCTACTATAACACCCCGGAACTGCGAGCGCAGTACCACAAGCATCTCACCTTTTTCCGCCTGGGCGCAACGCACAATGAGCGCATGCTGGCCGGCGGAAACCGCACCGGTAAGACAGTCGCTGGTGGCTACGAGCTAACTGCCCACCTCACGGGGCTCTACCCGGAGTGGTGGGAAGGGAAGCGATTCGCCGATCCGGTCGAGGCATGGACCTCGGGCGACACGAGCAAATCGGTCCGCGACATCATGCAGAACCTCCTGTGTGGAAAGCCCGGTGACGTAGCGGCGCAGGGAACGGGCATGATCCCCGGCGATCTGCTGCTTCGGTGGACGACCAAACACGGTATTGCTGACGCGTACGAGACGATCTTTGTCAAACACGTCCCGACCGGGGGCGTTTCATCGCTACAGTTCAAGAGCTTCGACCAGGGCCGCGACGCTTTCCAGGGAACGGCGATCCATGTGGCGCACGCCGATGAGGAATGCCCCATGGACATCTACGAAGAGATGCTCCTGCGCACGATGACCGTCGACGGCATCATCTACGTGACTGCTACGCCGCTCCAGGGCCTCACTGACCTGATGCTGGCATTCATGCCTGAATTCAACCCGGTGGCCCAGTGAGCGCGGCCAATTCGCCCAGTGTGACGAGATAATCGCATGAAAGCCACCGTATTCGTCACATGGGACGACGCCCCGCATCTGAGCGAAGCTGCAAAGCAAGCCCAGATGGCATCCATCCGGCCCGAGCAACGCGCTTCTCGTACGAAGGGCGTTCCCTCTCTCGGCGCGGGCGCCATCTATCAAGTCGCCGAAGAGGATATCCGTGTCCCAGGTTTCCCGATCCCGGATTACTGGCCTCGTGCTTTCGGCATGGATGTTGGTTGGAATCGAACGGCCCTCCTTTGGGCCGCGCGCAATCCGGACACGGGCGGCATTTATGTCTACGATGAATATTATCGCGGGCAAGCGGAACCCTCCGTGCACGCGACCGGCATCAAAGCCCGAGGTGACTGGATACCGGGGGCGATTGATCCGGCAGCTCGTGGACGCTCACAGATTGACGGCAAGAAGTTGTTCGATATGTACGTCGACTTGGGGCTCGACCTCATCAAAGCCGACAACACTCGCGAGACGGGGATCCAAACAGTCTGGGAGCTGCTAAGTCAAGGGCAGCTGAAAGTTTTCGCTTCCTGCACCAACTTCTTCAGCGAGTACCGACTGTATCGCCGGGACGAACGCGGGATGGTGGTGAAGAAGAATGACCATCTCATGGACGCTCTTCGGTACCTCATCATGACCGGCATTGGCCGAGCTATCGTAGCCCCGAAACTGCGCCTGGATGGGCGCCCCTGGTTTTACTGGGATCCAGGTGACCGGTGGATCGGCTAAACAGCTCCATCCAGCTCGTGATCGATCTGGAAATGAAAGCCCGCGCAGCCGGCTGTCTGCTGTGGGTCGACACGAATGGCGACCTGAAGTGCACGAACTTCCGCGCACTCAAACAACATCCCGAGTTATCGCTGAGCATTGTCAAACACCGTGCGATGCTGAAGCAGCTCATCATTTCACGTTCATTGTAGGTGAGGAAATGGCAACGAAACTGCAGATTGATCTGAAAGCAAAGGTGCTGGCGCAGGACAGCGTGACGGAGGACAACAAGCCGTTGCGCTGGTTGGCCGCGCCGGTCACTGCGGCGAAGGCGGCAGACTCCGACGAGTTCTATACGGTCCCCGTGCAACACAACATGCGTCGGGTAATCCTGGCGACGCACGGAACGGCCAAAGCCGGTACGGTCATCGCGGTGCGCAACACGAGCCCGCTCCACACCGTCCGCGTCAGCCCGCGGGTGCGCAAAGGCAAGACGTGGGGTCCCGGTGGGGTGACGCGCTTCATCGGTCCCGGCTGCATCGGCGACGTGTACCTGGATGATTCCAACAGCGCCGTCGTGGAGGAAATGCCGTCGTGAGCATCGAGATCCAGACACCGCCGAACCTCAACCCGCCGCATGGGACGGAACGGCCGGCGCCTGGATCTGACGAGGACGCCGCCAAGGCAGACTCGAACGAACTTCTGGACCGCATCAAACGACGGTACGGCGACGGTGAAAGCGCCTGGGAAGAGAACAAGCGCCTTCACGGCGAGGACCTGAACTTCGTCTACAACGCCGAGACTCAGGGCCAGTGGGATCCGGTGGTATTGTCCGCGCGCCGCGGCAAGCCCTCCTACACGTTCAACCGGGTCCTGGGACCCGTCAACATGGTAGTTGCCGACATGCGCCAAACGCGCCCCGCCGGCAAGGTCCGTCCCACCAACCAGCTCGCGACGGAAGCAGTCGCCGATATTCTGGCGGGTATCTGCCGCAGCATCGAGGACGAAAGCCGCGCGAGCGTCATCTACAAGACGCAGTTCAAATTCGCAGTGGCTGGCGGATATGGCGCATGGCGCATCATGCCGGCGTGGCCGGAGGATGATAGCGACGGCGCTTTCGATCAGGTCCTGCGCATCATGGACATCCCCAACCCACAGACCGTGGTTTGGGATCCCGAGTGCAACGACCCCTGTGCGGGCGATGCCATGTGGGGCATGATCGGAGATCGAATCTCCAAGGACAAACACCGCGCACTCTATCCGAATCAGGAGGATGGCTCCTTCCAGATGCAGCGCGATTCGGCTGGCTGGTTCACGAGCGACGAAGTGCGGGTGGTCGACTACTTTGAGCGTGTGCCGTACACCAAAGAGATCGCGTTGCTCTCAAACGGTCGTGTGGTCGATTACACACCCGAGCAGAAGCAGATCGACGAACACCTCGATGCGCACAAGATGACCGCAAAGGATGGCGTGGCACGCACCGTGCGCACTCGGAAAGTCCTGAAGTGGCGTGTCATGTGGGTGAAGTGCAACGGTGCGACGGTTCTGGAAGGCCCCGTCTACTACGACTGGAAGCGTATTCCTATCGTTCGCGTGCCGGGCCGCTACATCAACATCGAAGGGCGCAAGAAGGTTCAGAGCCTCGTGCGTCACTCGAAGGACGCACAGCGCGCCTACAACAGCCGCCAGTCGGATACCATCGAGCGCAGTGCACTGATCCCGAAGGCCCCTTACATGGTCACGCAGGCCATGGTGAGGGGCTTCGAGAACGAGTGGGCGCAGGCCAACACGCAGTCACGTCCCTACCTCCCCTACAACATCGACGAGAAGGCGGCGCAGGCCGGTGTCGAAGGGGGCGGTCCGACCCGCGTGCCGCCGATCGATATGCCAGAAGGCTCGATCGCGCTGGCCGAACAGGCGATCTCGGATATCCAGGCCACGACCGGTTTCTTCGATCCGGCGCTCGGCAACGCGGACCAGATGAACCGCGTGAGCGGAAAAGCCCTGGTGCAGCATACCCGGCGTTCCGATCTCGGCAGCTATGAATTCATTGACGGTTTCCAGGACGCGCTGCAGCTGACCTGGGAGATGCTCATCGATATGATCCCGACCGTCTACGACACGGAGCGCGTCGTTCGGGTCATGGGCAACGATGAAGTCGAGAAGATGGTCACCGTCAACCAACAGAGCGACGATTCTCAGGTCATCAACGATCTGAAGAAAGGCGCGTACAGCTGCAAGGTCACCATCGGCCCGAGCTACCAGACGGCGCGCCAGGAGATGCTGGCGACCCTGATCGACGCGTCCAGCGCCATCCCGGCGATCGGTCAAATGTGCCCCGACATTCTGACGAAGAATATCGACTCCCCGGACGCCGAGGAAATGGCGCAACGCATGCGCATCGGGCTCATCCGGCAGGGGCTCATCAAGCCCACGCCGGCCGACCAGGAGAACATGCCGTCCCCGCCGCCACCGAACCCGGTAGAGCAGGCCAATACCATGCGCGCGTTAGCTCTGGCGCGCCGCGATGGGGCGAATGCTACCATCGCCGAACACAAGGTCGATATGCTGCCGCTCAACATGCACGATCAAATCGTCGCTGTGGCCGGCCGCGAACTGGCGAACATGATTGCCGCGCAGAAGCTCGGCAATCCGAACGCCGCCACAGCCGCAGAGGCATCCGCGGCACAGAGTTCGGCGCCGCAACCTGCAGCGCCGTAGTCGAGTTGAACCGTCTCTGGTGAGAGATCGTTTTCGGGGAACCGCATATCCCCGTGGAGAATAGACATGCCCTTCACTCGCGAAGAAATCGCTGCGTACGAAAAGCAGCAAGCCGCAAGCGTTGCCGATGATCTCGCAGCCGCTTTCGGGGCTTCCAATTCCGAGGATGCGCCGGCCGCAGCCGACGCGCCTTCCACTTCTGCGCAGCCGGCCGCGTCAGTGCCGGAAAGCGCGCCGGCCGCTGCGCCGGCTCCGGATGTGGCTACGCCAGCCGCACCCGCACCGGTCCCGGCCGCACCGGGTGGCGAACCTTCTGCCGAAAACGCCGCGGAATCGGCAACCGCGAACGCCGCACCTGACGACGCAGCTCCATCTCAAACCGGCACTCCGCCGCGACGAGGCACAGCTCAGGACCGCATCGAGGATCTCGTTGCGGAGCGCAATGCCCTTCGGAAGTACATCGAGCATCGTGAGCAGGTCTGGAAAGGCCCCGCCGCACCGACGCAGACCGCGCCGGCCACGCCCGCGGCTTCTCCGGCTCCGGCCGCGCCGACGACCCCGGCGCCTGCGAATGATCCTCGGCCTTCCCTGGAGCAGTTTGAGTACGACGTAGCCGCCTTCAACAAGGCGGATGGTGAATGGCTGCAGCGGCAGATCGACCGTCAGGTCGAGAGTCGCCTCAGCAAAGAACGAGAAGCTGCGACGGCCAATACCGCGCAGCAGGAAGCGCAGGCCGCTCGGCAGGCGTTCGAGGAACGAGCCAACAAGTTCGCGGCGGTGACGCCCGACTTCCAGGCGGTCGTCTCGAACCCGGCTCTGATGCACACGCTTACGGAAGCCCCGAACATCGTGCGCGGCTTCGCTCGCTCCGAACTGAGCGCCCAGATCCTCTATCATCTGGGACAGCACATGGACCTCACGGCGCGTATCGCCCGGATGTCTCCCGATCAGCAGCTGATGGCAATCGGCCGCATCGAGGGAGAACTGGAACGAGCCGCCGCACCCACTCCGTCATCCGCTCCGAGCCAGCAACCCCCGAAGCAGAAGGTTCTCACCCAGGCTCCCCCGCCGCCCACGCCAAATGCAGGCGCAACCACGCCGACCAAGGACGTGAACAGCATGTCCATGGAGGAATTCGTGGCCCATGAGCGCGCGGCAGCCATTCGACTGCGTGAACAACGACGCGCCATGCGTCAGTCACGCTGATCTACGTGTAAGGAAGATTCACAGTGGCCAATTCACTTCTCACGGCACAGTGGGTGGCGCGCAAGGCGCTCATCATACTGCATGCCAAGGGCAACATGACGGGTCGCACCAATCGCGACTACCAGTCTCTGCTGCCCGGCCCGATCCAGGGCGTCGCACTCGGTCAGGTACTGAGCATCCGCGCGCCCTTCAAGTACAAGGGCCGCAAGGGCTCGAAGATGTCGGCGGAGAACTCCGTGCAGCGGTACGGACAGCTCACCGTCGGCAACCAGAACGGTGTCGACATCAACTTCACCTCGGTCGAACGGGCGATGAGCCTGAACAACTTCGAGGATCAGGTCCTGAAGCCGGGCATGGCCCAGGTCGCGGCTCTGAATGAGTCGGATGTCACCGCGCTGGTCAATCAGGTTCCGAAGTTCGTCGGCACCTGGAACGGCGCCAACAACTTCGACAACGTGATGATCGCCGAGCAGTACCTCACGGAAGCGCTGGCGCCCGAGGACGACCGTCGTACCCTGACGGTCAACCCGCAGGCATCGCGCCAGTACGTGACGGACAACAAGGCCCTCTTCCATCCGAGCGTCCAGATTTCGGACGAGTGGCTGGAGGGCTGCATCGCGGACAAGACCGCGAGCTTCGTGGCGTTCCGCAATACCAAGCTGCCTACTCACACCATCGGCACCATCGCGGGTTCGACCCCGGTGGTCAATGGCGCGGGTCAGGGTCAGAGCGGTAGCGGCAATGCGTACGTGGCCAGCCAGACCCTCGTCACGAGTGGGTGGGCCAGCGGCGCGACCACGCTGCAGGCGGGCGACGTGTTCACGATCGCGGGCGTCAACGAGGTGGATCCCGAGACCAAGGTCTCCCTGGGTCGCCTGAAGCAGTTCGTGGTCAACACGACCGTTTCGGACACCGCGGGTGCCATCACGGTGAGCATCAGCCCGGCTATCATCACGGGTGGCGCGTACCAGAACGTGGACGCAGGTCCGGCGACGAACGCCGCGATCCAGGTGTTCGGCGATACGCCGGCCAACGTCTCGGGACAGCTCATCAAGCAGTCCGTGGCGTGGTACCGTGACGCGATCGTGTTCGCGAACCCGCCGATGCTGGACCTGAGCCAGCTGGTGAAGTTCACGGCTCAGGAGACGTTCGAGGGATACAACCTGCGCTTCGCGCAGCAGTGGGATCCCAACAACGACCTCCTGCCGGCGCGTATCGACACCCTTTCCGGCGAGACTCTCATCTACCCGGAACTGGCTGTTCGCGTCATCAACTCGCCGAGCGGCTAACCGAGCGCGTGAGTCAATCGAGCGCCCCGTGAGGGGCGCTCACCTCCAAGGAGAAACGATCCATGGCCCTCAATCAGCTTGGCGACGGCAGCTCCGACGGCTGCAACAGCGCCGCCGGTCTCGCCGCATTCGGCAAGACGCCTCCGAGCGCCGCGCCGTCCGGTTCGGGCAACGCCCATACCGTGGCGGCCGGCTCGACGACCGCGGTGTACACCAACACCACGTTCGACGGCGGTGTCGGCAGCTCGGCGTACACTGTGGGTGACCTCGTGGCGATTCTGAAGTCGCTCGGGCTCATCGCAGAGTAGAACCGTTCTGGCGTCCTCACCCGCCGGAACAAGGCTAGAATGCGAGCGCCTATAAGCATGACAGGCCGGAGAGACGGCCACCCATTTCGAGTACCGCGCCCATGACCACCCTCAATTCCGACATCATAAACGAGGCGTTGCAGAAGGCCGGCATTCTGGATCAAACCCAGACGCCGGATCCGACCACCGAGGCGCGGGCGCTCACCATTATGAACGACTATCTGGCAATGAAACGCCTCGATGGTTGGTACATTGGCTACTATCCCCAGACGGCCGTGACTGACAACAGCCCGCTGCGGGATGAGTTCATCCATCCGATCAAGCTCGTTCTCGCCCGCGAGTACGCGATCAATTTCGGGCAGCCTATCCAAGATCCGCTCCTGGTAAAAGCGATCCAGGATGCCGAGGACATCCTCGTCAAAGCATGCCGCCGCACGGTTCTTTCGGATCTGAGCGAGCTGTCGCGCCCCCAAGGCGGTCCTTGGGGCGTCATCACCTGGAATTAACGCTTGCCGTCGACTCCCATCCCTCTGAGTGTTGGCTCCTATCAGGACGCGGATCTCCGCGCCAGCTGCCGGCGCCTCGTGGGCTGCTTCAGCGAGAGTGCGCCGTCGTCCTCCTTCCAGGACTCAAAGCAGCCGTACTATCAGGTCACCTTCAAGCCCGTCTCGATTCGGCGCTTCCCCGGTACGACTCAACTCGCGACCGATGGCACCTCCAATCCCGTCCGCGGCTTTCGAGAAATGGCAGGCGTCCAGTACGTCGTCATTGGCCCGACGCTCTACACCCTAAGCTCCACCGGCACGCTGACCCAAGTCGGCACGGGAATCACGGGCACCGGCTTCGTGCGCATGTGCGACAACACGGAGTGTCTGTTCATCCTGATCCCAGGGACTTCGACGGGTTACATCTACACTACTGCGAATGGTTTTGCCCCGTATACAGACTCAGTATTCACGGGTTTCGGCGCGATCGATGTCTGGTTCATCGATAGCTACATGGTGTTCCTGGCACTCGATCAGCGCACCTTCTACAACGACGACGGACAGGTCTATTCCGGGACTGGTCCTATCACGTTCACTCAGAATGCCCAGTTCAGCCGGGAATTCGCCACAGACCCCTTCGTGGGCGGCTGCGTCGACCACCGCGAGGTGCTCCTGTTCGGGGTGCGCACGAGCGAGGGATACGTCAACAGCGGCAATGCGATCGGCACCCCGTTCACAGCGGCGCCCGACACGTTCATCGAGATCGGCGCTCACCCGGATTGCGCCTATGCGATCGCGAACCAGGATCAGTCGGTTTTGTGGGTCGCTACGGACCGCACCGTGCGGCGCCGCAACGGACAGACTCCGCAGCGCGTCTCTAATTCAGGGATCGAGAACATCCTTGCCAGCGCGAACCTGACGGGCTGCTATGCGCTGACGCCGAGCGTGGCCGGTCACCCGTTCTGGATACTCGTGATGCCGAATGCGCAGCGCACGATATGCTACGATTGCATGACCGGCGAGTGGTTCGAGCTGTCCACGACGGGACTCGGATATTGGCGTGCTCTGTGCTGGTATACCAACTTCGGGAAGCAGCTCGTCGGGGACTCTCAATCCGGGGCTGTCCACTACATGGACACGACTTCCTCGACCGAGTTCGGGGTTGCCGTCAATCAGTTCTTCGTGTTGCAGACGGTCTACGCGCAACACAATCGCATCGCGCATCGGCGCTTGGAGCTTGTCGTCACGGGCGCCGGCTCGATCAAACTTTCCGTCTCGAACGATTCCGGCGCCACGTGGTACGATCGCGAGACCATCACATTCACGCCCGTCACGGGCGAGCAGCCGCGCGCCGTCTGGATGAACCTTGGGCAATCCCGCGATCGCGCGTACATGGCGACCATCACAGGGACCGTGGAGTCCTTCACCGTCGATGCGCAGCTCGTCGCCGCAGTAGGGGTGCGATGACTCTTCCCCCGCGTCGTCTTGCACCTCGTCCGGGCCTCAGCGCGCCGATCGTGCGCAGCATTCCCGATGGGCCGCTCACTGGCGAATGGTTCCGGCAGTTCATCACGAACCACCTGAACCCGTACGCCTTGCAGGGTACCCAAGGACAGACCACCACTCAGTCGACCACTCCGCAGACGCCGCCGTTCACGACCAAAGTGAATTCGCCGTTGAATGCAACGACGATGCTGACGAATGTAGTGACGCAGCCGTCTACGGTTGGCATGTGGGCTCCCGCTCAGCAGGTTCATATTCCAGACGCCGTTGCGTTTGATGTCGATGCGAACGGGGGCATCGTCGACCTGCTGTTTGGGACGAGCGGCACATGGGGAAATGGGTACATCATCCGATTCGATGGCCGCAACGGCGAGATCGCGGGCCAGATCCTGAAATTCACCGCAGGGAGTTGGAACAACATAGGGACGGCAGTCGCAGCGCCGAACAGCGCGGCGCTCTCGGGCACCTATCGCGTTGTGGCGCTGATGGGGCTGAACGGCAAGATGAGCGTCTACGTCGACGGCGAACTGCAAACGAAGGCCGTCGACACCACGTACACCCTCGATGGATCAACTTACCTCGCAATCGAGGTAGCGACTTCTGCGAAGTTGTGGGTCCCGTCCGCTATCGACGGCACCCTCGACTACGTGGCTGACGGCTTTGAATTTGTGCACCTCGCGGCCGACCACGCCGCCGGGAACGTGGCGTACAACTTCCGTGGTGTTTGGGCGAGCGCCAACTCCTACGTCCAAGGCGACGAGGTGGTTTATGGCCAGAACTATTGGCTCGCCCTGCAAGCGTCCCAGGCCAGCACCCCAGGGACTGGGAATGCTGCATGGCAAGTTGTTGGCAGCTACAGCGCGTATCAGGGAGCATGGAGTGCCTCGGCGAATTACGTTGTAGGTGATGAGGTCACGTATTCTGGGAATTACTGGATCGCGATCGCGGCGAGCACTAACAGCGCTCCGAGCTTGACGAACGCGAACTGGCAAGTTGCTGGTCCGCAGACTTTGGACGATCTTGCCAACGGCACAACGTACCAAAAAACACTCGCCAGCGCCCTTCAAAGCGGCACCATTCGTGGTGTTACGCAAGGACTCAACATGGTGCGCAACGGAGGTTTCGAGCTGCACAGTGTCGGTTTGGGGCCTCTCGTCTACAACGCCGTGGTTGGTTCTCCCCTCTGCGACGGATGGGATATTTCGATTGGCTCCCAGTCTGATATCGGATCTGGAATGCAGAACGGAATTTTCGTCGGGTACTTGGATGAAGCGCCGGCTAGTGGAACCTACAACTGCACCATCATCGTGCCTATTGGCACAGTGATCCCGTCGGATGGCGTTTATCACTCACTGTCGGCACTCTCCGATCCGTTCGTGGTCATGCCGGGCGCCCCGATATACGCCTCATACGCGCTACAGTTTGATTCGGCCCACCCAACAACGTATTTCAACAGCGTCATCGCGCGCTTCATGCTTGGGTACTTTGACGCAACGGGAACGCCTCTAACGAATCAGTGGTTGTTCAACGATGTCACCTCTCAAAGCAGTACGTACAACTCGTATACTTTGAGCGGCAATGTCCCTTCTACTGCAGCCTACGCCCAAGTGTGGTGTGTGATGTACGCGTCAAGCACAACTGGAGGAACGACTACTACTAGTGAGGCTGTGGGCCGTTTCGATAACGTGTATGTCACGCAGCAGGCTCAGACGAGCGATATCGCGGAGCATGCTGTTAGCAACTACGCTATCACGGAAGCCCCGAATGGCGGCTCTTACACTACGCCCACGGCGGATGGCACGTACAATGTGGACCTTGAAACAGTAGCCAACACAACTGCAGGTGGGTGGGTCGAGGTAACTGGAACCACGTACGCCACTCTGCAGCCGCCTAACGGGAGTGGTACGACCATGAACGTCGCATTCGTGCTCACACGTGACGGGACGACCGTGGGCAGCGGCCAATTCGGCTTGGCCGGCGGACAAGGCGCTTCTCCGAGCAGCTTTGTGTATCTCAGTTGCGTTGATACACCTCCAGCGGGGTCCCACACATATGCGTTGCACGCTACGATCACAATTCAGAACCTGAGCGGCGCGTATGCCGGCGTGTTAGTGTGGGGCGCTTCTACAGTGAAAATGCGTGAGTTCAAACGGTAGAGGACCTCATGGCCGCAAACCCCAAAATCCATCGAATCCCGCAGCTCGGTACGAGCGCCGCGTTTGCCCAGTTGAGCCGGGACGTGACGGACATCCGCACAGAACTCGCTCAAATGGAAGCTCGCCTGAATGCGCGCATCGATCGCAGCACCTCAACCATTCTCGGAGCTATCCGTTGTCTAAAGACAAGCTCAAAGAGCGTCTGAAAGCGTTCTTCCTCCGCATCGGGAGTGCCTACGTCAAGTTTCGCACTTCGGCCGGCTTCCTCTGGACCATTCTGTGTTTCGTCATTTTCTGGATGACTTTCCACTGGGTGTTTGGGTTCGACAAAGACCTGGGAGGTTACAACTCGATTCTGTCGACCGAAGCGAGCATCGTGCTCACGCTGGTCCAGCGGATGGTCGAGAAGCAAACTGAATTTCAGATCAAACTCCTGAAGTACATCGCCCATCAGAACGAGGCGATTCTGGAGATTGCCCGATCCCTTAAAAACCAGGAGACCAACTGATGTATCCGATTGACGAACGACTGGAGCACGACATCCGCTTTGCCGAGGACATCGGCGGCGTACCGGCGCTCACGGCTTATAAGGATTCCCTCGGCTATTGGACGATCGGCACAGGCCACCTCCTGACGCCGACCACCCATGACTGGAGTGGCTACACCATCACGGCAGATCAGGCGGAGACACTGCTTCAGGGCGACCTTACTCACGCGGAGATGTTCGCCACATCCCTCCCCGAGTGGGCATCCTGCGATACCAATTGCCGTCGGAACGCACTTATCGAGCTGTGTTTCAACATGGGCGGTCGCTGGCTCGGGTTCCACGAAGCGCGTACTGCGTGGTTGCACAAACAGTGGAACGCCGCAGCTTCTGACATGCTGGACAGCCTCTGGGCGCGGCAGGTCGGCGAGCGCGCCACCCGTCTCGCGAATTACGTACGTACCGGGCAATACCCGGACTAAGGAGGTCCCATGTGGGGCGCAATCACGTCGCTGTTTGCCGGTGTCGTAAAACCGGTGGTGGGTTACTTCAAAGACAAGCAGGACATCCACGCCCAACTGCAGGAGAATAAGCTCAAGGTCCTCCAAGCCGCTGGTGATCGGCAGGCAGCACTGGTCAGCCAAGGCATGGCCGAGACGGCGAGTTGGGAAATGGCCTCCATGCAGGCGGGTCAGGACTACCGCGGTTTGGAGCTGATCGTGCTGTCCATCCCGGTCGTCATGTGCTTCACGCCGTACTCGCACATTGTGGACGCTGGTTTCCGCGCTCTCGGCCACACCCCCATGTGGTTTCAGGGCATCTTCATTACCGTCTATATGGCCAACTACGGGCTGCGCGTCTCGCAGACCGTTTCGAGCATGGTCCGTAAAGCGATTCAAAAGAAGGGCAGCTAACTATGTCCGGCACTCCCGCGGCGAGCACCTCAAATTCGTCGTACTCTTGGGTCGGCCCGCTCATCAGCGGGCTCTCCGGCTACTTCGGTAGCAACTCAGCTGCCAACGCGCAGGCCGCGGGTGAATCCAACGCGATCAACACTCAAAGCAATCTCGAAAGCACGCTGAACAACATCTTCAGCGCGCAGTCGGGCGCTGGCAACCCCGCGTTCACGACGATGGGCAATCAGCTCGGTATTTCCGGGACACCGAACTACGCCGCGTTCAACAATTCGCCGGGGTTTCAATTCGCGACGCAGATGGGCGAGCAAGCCATCAACCGCGAAGCCGCTGCACAGGGAAACCTGTACACGCCGAACACGCTGATGAATATCGGCAACTACGCGCAAGGCATGGCGTCCCAGAATTACAACAACTACATGCAGCAGTTGAGCCAGCTGGCCGGCTTTGGCGCCCAGGCCAACCAGGGGCTCTCGTCTGGGATATCTTCAGCGGCGACGAATATCTCCCAGGCGCAGCAGAATCAGGGCAACGCGAATGCGAGCGGCTCAGCCGGCCAAGCCGGCGCGATCGCCGGAGCCGCATCGCAGATGCCGTGGGGCAGCGTCATCAGTGGCGTCGGAAATCTCGTGAGCAACCTGTTCTCGCCGTCACTGAGCAGTTCGGCGAATTCGATGGCCAATAGCGCCGTTTCGGATTACTCGAACAACTTCAATCTGGCGGGAATTCCGGGAGTGGATACGGGATCGGGACCATCCCTCAATACGTCGGGGTTCAACTCCGGGGGTTTTTAGCTCCGTCAGCGACGGGGGCCGCAAACCCCGCTGGCGGTATTTCGAGCGGCATGAATTCGTCGGGTGCGGCTCCGTCGCTGCGCGGTCCGACCATGCAGAACTTCAGCCCGCAGTTCCAGGCCACGATGAACAGCCTGGGCAACTCGGTCATGAGCAGCGTGAACCAGGAACTGGGATCTCCAAACGCTCCGGGGTACACGCTGAGCAACGCAGGGAGCGATCTCTCCAATGCGGGCGGCATCGTGAGCGGCATTCAGCAAGGAGGCGTCAGCGGCTATGGCAGCGCGGCGGTCGACGCTGGCGCTCTTGCCGCGAATCACGGCGCCTTCAATACAAACACCGGCAGTGTTGACAGTGCTCTGGGCAATGCCGCGAGCGTCCTTGGGGCGTATCAGGGCTTCAAACAAGGGGGTGTCGCGGGCGATATAAGCGGCATCGCGAACGTCGCGAAACTCGGATCGAGCCTCGGCGCGTTCGGAGGTGCATCGGGCGCCGTCGGAGCAGCAGCCGGCGACGTGGCTGCGCCGCTCGCACTGTACAATTTCGCCAAGAACTGGCAATCAGGATCTACCGGCTCCGACGCACTGAGCGGCGCCGAAGCTGGAGCGTCCATCGGCTCAGTCGTTCCGGTGGTGGGCACCCTCCTGGGAGGCGTGATCGGCGGCGCAGTAGGCGCGATCAGTTCGGCATTTGGGGGCGGCGCAGCCGACCCGGAGACCACGACTTGGAACAGCTACATTTCCCAGGCTTCGAAAGACCCGTCGCTTGCGAGCCAATTAAACCCGCAGCAGGCGTATACCATGCTCGCTGGCATCATGGACGCGAAGAACAACTCCCCAGGACACAGTACGAACCTGGAGCTGCACTTCGGCCGCATGGGAGAAAACAATCTCATGACGGCCATGACTTCGCAGATCAATAGCGCCATCAATTCCGGCCAGATCGCTAAGACTGCGACCCCGCAGCAGATATACTCTCAGGTCGTTGAGCCGTGGCTGCAGGCATCGGGCGCCTACGTACCAGCGAACCAGATCGTATCCTCGAACGGCTCCCGGAATAACGGCTCCATCGACGCCCTCTTGACACAGCTCATTGGACAGTGGCAATCTGGGGCTCTCACGTCCTCTACGCACGTCGGCATCAATGGGCAGACTATCGGCGGCATGCAAGCGTACGGCGCTGCCCCCACTCCGGGTGCAAACGCAAACCGCGTATCTCCGGGTGCGCCCTCAGCAGTTCCTTTCGCTGGAAGCGCCACTCGACGCGTAATGAATTTCTAACAGGACCTCTTCATGGCTGGTATTTCACCAAATCCCGTTCAGAACTGGGGCTCGATCATTCAGAGCACGCCGCTCATGGAGTCGGAAGCCGCTCGGAATCAGGCCCTCACCGGGCTCGTGCAACAGCAGACGGTCGGCGCTGGCATCGCCAACCAGTTGAGCGGCTTGAATCTGGGCCTCTTCCGGGGTGTCCTGCAGAACTTCGAGGGCCAGATGGGTCCGGAAGGGCAGGCCCCAAGTGCTCCGGGTGGCGCAGCTCCCGTCCAGTCTGACGACGCGCAGAGTGACCAGAGTGGAGCGCAGGCGCCCCAATCGCAGGCCGCGATTCCCGTGCCTGGGGTCGCCACCTCCAATCAGAGTGGGGAACAGAACAGCGCGGCGCCCGCGCCGGAAGCCAACATCCCGATGAACCAGGGCGCCATCGAAGCGCTGCTGCGCAATCGGTTCTTCGTGAACCCGGCCGGAACCCCGCAGATGCAGCGGAATCTCCAGATGGCCGCGCTGACGGGCAATCCAGGGCTTCTCAATTACGCCAAGGAGCAACGCGATCTCTACGTCAAGAGCGCAAATGCCCAGAACCAGATGGACGCGAACAAGCTCTACGACCTGATGAACACGGTCGTCAGCGCACCGAAAGGAACCGCCCTCTCAACGCTGGAGCGCATCGAGCCAAGCGCGGCTGCTCGGATCCGGGCCGTCGCGAAAGCCCACGAGCAACAGCCCGATGCTCTTGCGCGCCAGTACGCCACGTGGGTCGCGACTGCGACGCACCAGTACACGGGTCGCCCCGTTATCTACGATCAGGCCGGTGTTCCGCGCGATGAAGTGACGGGCCTTCCCTTGACGGGCGTCCCGCAAGCGGGCCTTTCGCCGTACGCCTACTCGCTGCTGGCAGAACACGGCGCCCAGATGGTCAAGGTGAACAACCCGGACGGCAGCGTGACTACGGAGCCGCTGTGGAAGGCGAACGGTTCTGGTAGTCTCCAACAGTGGATGCTGCGCACTGCGGCGCGCCAGGGCGCTTACGCGCCGGGAGGCGCCGGAAGCAATATGGCCATCGCGCAGTCCGGGCGTGCCGCAGCCGCCGTGCAAGCACGGCAGCAGGCACAGCCGCAGCAGCCTCCCGGAGCCGCTGCACCCGTCGCTGCTGCCGATGACCATCCGGTGCTGCAGAAGGCGCTGGCCGACCCGACATTCCGGCAGCCGGCATTCAGCGGTCCCGCGGGAACCGGCCCCTCCACGGTGGCCAAAGCCGAACAGGCTGAGATCGGCAAGAGCTACGGCACCCTGTACGACGAAGGGGCTCAAACGCTGGATGCCGCGAAGAGTCAGCTGACCTACCTCCGCGCGGCGCAGAAGGTCCTCAACGACCCCAAGACCACCGACTTCACGACCCTGGGCCTTCCCGGCTCTGCGATCGCGGAAGTGAATCGACTGTGGGGCAGCGGCGGCAACGCCGCGACGCGGCGCCAGGAGATTGTCAAGTACCTCTCGAATGCGGCGCTCCAGAACGCCCGGCAGCTGTACGGCTCGCGCATGACACAAACCGAAGTGAAACTGCAGCTGGAGCAGATGAATCCGAACGCCCACATGACCCCCAAGGCGCTGAACAATCTGCTGCAGGAGCAGCTGCGCATCGCCCAGTACTATCAGAAAGAAGGTCAGTACGTCCACCCGTATCTGCAGGCGACGAACAATCCGTTGGCCTACTACCAGTGGTTCCAACAGTACTGGCCGATGCAGAAGGTCGCCAACGGGGAAGCGAACCCGAACGCGGGCAGCAGTCCTGCGGCAACTCCCTCGAAAGCGATGCCGTCGGAAGGCACGCTGCAAGCGTACGCGGCGAAGTACTTCCACGGGAATCTCGATCAGGCGGTCGCGTTCCTTCGCACGCACAACTACCAGTAAGGGGTCTGCATGCCCGCTCCGAACCTCAGCGATCTGCCCGTCCCACCTTCCAACGCTTCCGGCGAGGACCTGAGTGGTCTGCCGGTCCCAGGAGGCGGATGGGATTCATCCAGCCCATTGAGCGACCCGTGGACTGCACCCCCTCCGGTGCAGACCCTCGCGGGGGGCGCGCAAGCCGGTAGCAGCGGCTTCAACGCGGGGGTGGTCGACGCCGCGGGGCTTCCCATGGATGTCGCGTACGATCTGGCGAGCCTCGGGCAAGCAGGTCTGGGATACGGCTACTCGAAGCTGACTGGAAAAGCGCCTCCCGAAGCGCTTCAAGTGGCCAACGAGGCGGATGTTCCGGGGACTTCGGGCTGGCTGAAGAACCAGATTCGCGGGGCCGGCTACGGAAACCTCATCGATGCGCAACAGGGCACGACCCTCGACAAGTACCTGCACGGTGCGGGTGAAGGTGCTGGCAGCGCGACTGCGATGGGGCCAGTCGGCGAAGGCGCGGCGGAAGCGCCGGGCGGCGCAACCGTTCTGCAGGGACTTGCCGGCGCTGCTGGCGGCACGGCCACGGAGAAAGCACGCCAGGAGGGCGTCAAAGATCCGGCGCTCCTGACCGCAATCAACATGGCCGCGGGCATGGCGCCGGGGCTCTTAGCCGATCGCAATCCGGCCTTCGAACCCGCGGATCAAGGCGCACCTTCCGAATCTGCACCCAAGATCGGCCCGATTACGCCGGATGAAATGACGGCGCGTGCTCCGGCTGCGCTGCCTTCTGCCCCTTCGAGCCCGGAGAATCCTCCGGTTGCACGCGCCGAATCCGCGGAAGTCCCTGCTTCGAGCGGCATCCCACCGGAAGCGACCCACGAAGTGCAGAGTGCGACGGGCTCTCACGTGTTCAAACTCGCCGGGGGCGAGCTGCATGCGCAGGAGACGGATCTGCCGGGCGGTCGAACGGCGCTGAAGGTCGAGCGCAGCGATGTCGCGGAGTCGCAGCGCGGCCACGGCGTGGGTTACCAGCTCTACCGAACTGCAGCCAACCACGCGCTCGCCAACGGCGCTGTGCTGGCCAGCGATGTTTCCGTGAGCCCAAGTGCCGCGGCAGTCTACGCCAAGCTCGGCCGCGCCGGCTATACCGTGCGCATGAACCCGGCCACGCGCAGCCCGACGACGGGGAATCTGGTGAGCAACCACCCCAAGGTCCCCGTGTTCGAGGTCACTGCGCGCCCGCTGCCTCTGACGCACTCGTCGAAAGGGCCATTCGCCATGGTCAGCGCAGAGCGCAAAGAGCTGACTCCGGCCCAGAATCTCGCGCGCTCGCAGGAACTGACAGCGCGACTGCGTGCTGCGGGACTGCGCTACCGGCCGACCGCCGGCATGTACCAGGGCACGCCCGAGCAGTCTTTTGCGGTTGCTACCCCCTCCCCGCAGGCCGCAGCCTACGTCGATGCCCTCGGCACACATTACGGCCAGGAGTCGACGCTGCACGTTGCTTCCGACCGCTCGGCTACGCTCCATATGCTGGCGGATGGGAATCATGTTCCCCTCGGGCAATTCCAGGCTGTTGAACCGCAAGTCGCGGCTGCGCAGGAGGGGTGGACGCGCGATCCGACGGGCCAGTACTATGCGATCAATCCGACCACTCCGGCGCCGGCCGCGCCGGAAGCACCCACGAGCGAGCCGCCCCCATCACCCGGCTTCAGCTTCGTGCCGCCTGCGGAAGAGAATGCGCGGACTGAGCTGCGCACCCCGGCCGAGCGCGCCGCGGCCGTTCAGACTCTGCGCCGTGTCGGCGTGCAGGAAGCACCCGAGAGTGTGCTGCAGGGGGATCGCAAAGAAGCGTCCTCCGATTACCAGACCTCTCAGGTCGGCAACGATGCCGGCAAAGAGATGTTCCGCGTGCTGGAGCACGGACGCCAGAGCCTGCGCACGTTTGCCGGGAATCTGGTCGGCATGTCCGGCGGCATCGACGGCTCTGACGCGAGCGCCCTCTATGATCGAGGGACAGCCATTCTGCGTCCGATTGAGGAATACGAGCGCGGTCTCGACCAGCAGATCAAACAAGCATACGCCGAAGCCACAGCCCGTGCCCAAGGGATCCCGATCAAGCTCCCGGCGCTGACCAACTTCCTGCAGCACAACCGCTCGGCGTTCCTCAATACGCTGGACGGCAAGCAGCTGCTGGAAGGTGTCATGACGCGCGCCAAGGAGCTTGGGCTGTTGGGGCCGAATGACACGTTCAACCCGGCGACCGTCGAGCAAGCGGAGCGTCTGCGCCAGTATCTGAACGACAGCTGGAGTCCGCGGATCGCCCATCTCGTCTACGCGCTGAAAGATGCGATCGACGAGGATGTCACGCGCTCGGCCGGGAAGGACATCTATGCGACCGGGCGCCAGATCCGCACTCTGCGCGCGAAGATCCTCGAAGAGCAGCCGGGTATCCGCAAGCTCCTTCACCCGACTGACCGTCTGGGGATCGACCGGGACGTTCCTGCAGAGAAGGTGCCGCACTACGTGACGGGGCTGCCGTATGACCAATTCCGCCACGTGGTGCGGGTGCTCGATCTCGCGGGTCAGAACTCCGCGGCGAGCGCGGCGAATGCGCTCAACGAGATTCGCACTCAATTCGCGATCGGCGTACGGGACGCTGGCGACAAGACTGCCAATATGTGGAACTCGAAGGGCGTCAGCGAGTACCTGCGCGGGAATCACGCGAAAATGGCACTCGTGTTCCGCCCGGCCGAGATGCGCATGTTCCAGGATCTGCACGACGCCGGCAATATCCTGCGGATTGACCAGCGCTATCCGGGCGCCGCGGCGCAGAAGGAGACCCTCATGCAGAAGGGGGTCCTGGGACTCTCGAAGCACGCCGAAGCGGTTGGCGGCATCGTGGGCCATATTCCGGGCGCCGCGATCGGGTACGGCGCCGAGAAGCTCGCCCATCCGGTGGCCGAGCGCCTGGGCGTCGGCGCCGTTCGCAAGCGCGTGACCACCCTCGACGAAGAGCCCGAAGAACCCCCGCCGCCAAAGGGGGGTGCCCGACGCTCACCGCCGGCTGCGCAGCGCGGAGGGCCGAAGCTCGAACGCGAGGCCGGGGAAGCTCCGGCCGGCGCGACGCCACAAGCCATGCTGACGTTCCGCCACTTCACGAGCAACCAGGAAGCGCCGGAACGTATGACACTGGACCCCAACCGGTACGGTCAGGGCTTGAAGGGGGCTGAGGCTGCGCGTATTCGCTACAGCGGGGCGCCGAAGGTCATCGCGGCCTACGGGGCTGCCCATCCCGATGAAGCCGTAGAGCCCGAGCTACGCGGTCGTCCGGAGTACCGTATCACGGTCCCGCAGTCCCGCGTCTACGACCTGAGCGCTGACCCGGAGGGTATCCGGGTTGCCGCCACGCAGGGCGGTCGCTACGACCATTCCGAGGCGGAGCGCCAGATCCAGAAACGCGGCTACGCCGGTTACCATATTCCGAACGGTCAGGGCGTGTTCAAGGGACAAGCCAGGTTCTTTGAGCCGATCGAGGCGGTGCGCCGGGACGTGGCCGAGAAGCTCCCGAGCGGCGCGCTGAGCCGGCAGCGCGGGGGAGCGGCTACCATAGGGCGAGCGGCCAAAAAACCGGACGCCGCGATCCGGACGCGGTTCCAGGAGCAGCTCCAGGATCATGCAGCTGCAGTGAAGTCCTATGCGGCCATCCCGGCTACCCGCTCCGGCAAGATCCTGAGCGTGGACGATGCACGGGAGCTTTCCCCGGACTATCTGGCGGACCGCACCCGCTCGGCCGCGGTCCATGAGCCCGCATCCACCTTCATCAAGCGCCTGTACGCCGAACGGCTGGCCGAAAAGCCCGCGCCCGGTGAATCTCCTACGGTGCTCTTCATGGCCGGCGGTACCGGTGCAGGCAAGACCTCGGCGCTACGTGCGTCTCCGGCACTCGACGAGCTGGCCAAGAAAGTGCAGATCATTTACGACACGAACATGAACAGCTTCGGCGCCTCTGACGAGAAGATCCGGCAGGCCCTCCATGCCGGCAAAGAGGTGCGCATCGTCATGGTGCAGCGTCATCCGGTGGACGCCCTCGTGAATGGCGCCCTGGCGCGCGCCACGCGGCAGGAGGCCCGCTTCGGGACTGGACGTACGGTACCGATCGATGCCCATCTGGATACGCACATAGGAGCTTCCACGACCGTTCCGAAGCTCGCCAAGCAGTACGCGGACAATCCCCGCGTGCACTTCACGTACATCGACAACTCTCACGGCGCCGGCAAAGCCGTCGAGATTGGTCCCGAACAGCTGCGCCAGTACGATGCCGAGGAAACCCGCAAGGCCCTCCACACCGCGCTTGACGCGGCGCACAAAAACGGGCATATTTCCGAGGCAACCTACAGAGGATTCAAGGGCGAATGACTACGAAGCCGAAACAGACGGGCGCTCGCAAGAAGCGGGATGAGATGCAGAGCGAGATTGGGCGCGTGCTGACGAAGAACCTGAATGAGTCCGTGAAAGCGGGCCAGCAGGAGGACGCCAAGAAGGCGTCGGAGGGAAAGCGCTAGCGCCGACGGCCCGGACGATGGTCCCAGGCCCAGTCGAACGCCATCACCACCAGCAGATAGAGCAGAATTTCCATAGCTCGAAGTATACACGCGGCCCCGAGGATTTGCAAGTCCTCGGGGCCGCGTCGTTTACGGCGTCAGTTTCACCCACCCGGCATCAGTCAGTGAATGAGCGCGCGTGGCATCGCACGCGGTTGGAGCGTGAAGAGCGCCGCTAGACAGCCATCCCCACTCGGGGGAAACGAAGTAGCGATCTTTACACGAGCAATGGGGAAACTCCATGTATTGTTTGATCGTTGGAGCCCCTTCTTCGCCTGTTGCATACACACCCCTCCGTACTGCGGCTGTAGCCTTCTCCGCGTCGCGCTTCTCGATGGTCAGTTCCAGCTCCGCCGCGAGGCGCCAGATCGCTTTCGCCAGATGGTACGTACCGCCGTTCTCGGCGCCGATCACTGCAAGTACTTCCGGCGGCTCAGGATCGATCGGTCCCGTGGTCGCGTGGTCCATCATGTGCCGCATGGCCGTGTTCAGCTGATCGGTGCTCTTCTGGCGCGACCAGTGAATGTCGGTGAGGGCCGATTCCGGGTTGTGCTGCGCATTGCCGGCGACGCACACCTTGACCACCTCCACCATCGCTTTCGGGAAATACCCGGTCAGGAAGCTGAAGATGGGGATGTTCTTGCGACCTTTGTAGTCGTGTCCGAAGATACTAGCCATGAGCCACCTCCCGAAAGCGCGGAGCGGCTCGCCCCGGCATGTTCTCCATGAGGATCTCCCGCGGCCCACGCGCAATCCCGTACGGATAGGCGCACTCTGCGAAAGGGTCGTAAGCCGCGAATGCTTTGTCGCAGAGCAGCCCCACGAACACTTCGAGACGAGCCCCGCGAGAACGCTCCCAACCCGGCAGCAGAATCAGTCCATGAATGCCATCGGACACGAGCTTCACGTCCCGCGCCAGGAAGTCGCCCCACGATCCGTGGCCAGTGACATCCTTGCCGTCACGGGATTGCAAGCACGCCTCGCGGATGTGAGGGGCGTCCAGTTCGGCTGCCGAAACGATCGTGAGACCCTTGGCGCGAAGCGCTCGGGCCGCAGCATCGAATGCCGGGATGTTGTAGTGCGGAATTCCGGACATCGGGCCGCACAGGTACCAGTTCGCGTCAGTAGACATCGCCGTTCTCCTGTATCTTTCGATCTTCGTAAGGTGCGATCTTGCGACGATACAACTCCAGTTTGGCGCTTTCGAGTGCGCCCACCGCATCGTTGTACGCCTGATAACTTTCGCCGCGTTGCTCGATGTACGCCTGCACAAGCAGCGTAATGAGGTAGTTCAGCTCACCGGGCGTCTCAGGCCCCGTCTGCCGAACCGCTTGGCGGAACTGCGGTTTGATGTAAGGCATCACGACCCCTTCAGCTGATGGACTGTGGAAATGAGGGTCCCGATGAACAGAAAGATGCTGCCCACCATGAAACAGATGTTGGCGAGCAGCACCCAGTTCACTTTGGCACGCTGACCCAACTCGCGACCCTCTGCTTCGTCGGTTGCTCACAGAACACCGGCATACGGAACGTAATGCCGAAGCGCGGATGGGTCATCCACAGCGCCTGTGTGGGCTCTTCGAACGGGAAGTTGCCCGCGAACGCGTACTCGTCGTAACCCTTCACGGAGCCGTTGACGATCAAGCGGCGCAGATGGATGTACTGATGCCAGTGGCCGCAGATCATGGTGTCGTAATCCTGGGCGATCTGCGAATTGCGCGAACGCTTCTTCTGGTCCCCGCGGACGAGCGGCCCGATGGGGCCGATGATGCCGTCCCCACCCCGGAACTGATCGCCGTGCGTCAGCACGTACCGATAGTTGTAGATGCGATAGTGCGCATCCGGGCCATCCGGCACGTAGAAGGTCACACGTTTGTCGCCGCGCTCGGCGAAAGTCTTGGCCAGGAACTGGTAGAGCAGCCAGTCGAAGCTCGTGTGATGCCGATCCTTCGCCCAAATTTTGCGCGTGTCGCGCCCATGGTTGCCACTGACGCAAGGCACAAACACGTGCCCGAAGGCGTCAGCGGCGAGGCTCAGAAGTGCGACCAGCTCACCGTGCAGGTCTAACATCGCGGGAATCGAGTTCAGCTCATTCGTCGCGACCAGTTCATCGTGGATGTTGCCGGAGATCATGTCGCCTCCGAGGGGCACCACGATGCCCGGATAGTCGAGATCCTTGTCCAGAATGCGCAACAGGTGGATCGCGGTGTCCATCGTGTAGCGCAGACGGCGCCGGCAGATTGTCGCGTTGAACTTGTTCACGCCGTTGATCTGCGAGGGATGGACGATCTCTCCATGGTGCACGTCGCTGAGAAAAAGCGTGGGAACGCCCGGCGACGATGGCGCTCGGAGCTTCTGCGTCCAGATAGGTGCCGTCTGTTCATCGAGCTTCAGCCGAATGGTCCCGAGGGCTTCCTTGATCGTGTTCACGTCCGCGGACTGCTTCTCCGCTTCCCGCAGGTCAACGGTCAGTTGCTGAATGCGCCGTTTCAGGAGCTTCGGGTCATCCGGGGAAACGCCGTTTGGTTGCACTCCCGCGGCCACCGCACGCTGTAGACGGTGTTTCAATGTGCTTACGGGGAGCCCAAGAGCGGCAGCAGCCTTCGGCTGATCGCCATGCGTCTGAATCGCATCCACCGTTTCTTGCATCTGCTGTTTGGTCAAAGAGGGCGTCGACATGTTACCTCCGAGCGCGCGCGAGCTTCAAAGCGTCTTGCACGCTGATTTTTGAATCCAGTCTCTCTAAAAGATCGTTGTCCAGGGTATCCTGAGCAACAATGTCATATATTCGCACAGTTCGATTGTATCCAGCCTGAAGCTGCCGAGCCGGCCCAATGCGTTCGATGACCTGCTGGCGCAGCTCCAGGTCCCACCAGCTGCTGTAGAATACGAGGGTGCGCCCTCCGTCCTGCAGGTTTAAACCGTGGCCCGCGCTTGCCGGATGGATGAGCATCAGCGGGACGCGTCCTGCATTCCAGTCGCGCACGTCCTGTTCTGTTTCGAGCAGCCGCGCCTGGGGGAAGCGTTTGCAGATCCGGGCGACATCGAACTTCCACCAGTACGCGACGAGCACCGGCTCCCCTGCTTCTTCGACCACTTCCTCCAAAGCGTCGAGCTTTGCTTCGTGCACCGGGTGCACGGTCTGATCGGCATCGTAGATCGCTCCCGCGGCCAGCTGGAGCAGTTTGCCGGACTTCGATGCGCTGTTGGCCGCCTCGATCTCGGTGTCGTTCAGCTCCGCGAAGAACTTGTCCGCCATCTGCGTGTAGAGCTTGCGCGCATCGCCGGGCAGCTCGACCGGAACACGGGTGAACATCGGCTTTTGGACGCCGAGCCAATCCTCAGCGCGCAAGACCATGGTGATGTCCTTGATGGCGTCGTGGATCTCCGCTTCTGCTTCCCGGTGCGCGCGGACTTCATGGGTGTACTCGTTCACCTCGAACCACGTCTGCAGGAAGGACGTGTAAGTCTGGTGCAACCGCTGCCCGAAGTCGAGGAACCAGTACTGGCCCCACAGATCCGTCAAGCCATTGGGCGCTGGCGTGCCCGTCAAGTTGATCCAGCGGCCCGTCTCCTTGGCAACCCTTGCGAGTGCAGCGGCGCGCATGCCCCCGCGCACGAGCCGGAAGTTCTTCAGCTTCGTGCTCTCATCGGCAATGACGATCTTGAACGGCCAGCGCCCGCGGAGCTGGCTCACGAGCCAGGGGATGTTCTCATAGTTGATGACGTAGATATCGCTGCGCGGGCGCCGCAGTGCGTCCATGCGCAGGTCCTTCTTGCCGAGGATCTTCGTCAGCGTCAGCCCTTCTAACACGTCCCATTTATCCAGCTCCCCGCTCCATACGAGCTGCGCTACGCGAAGTGGCGCGATGACGAGCACGGGGAAGTAGTTGCTCCCGGCATGCTTCAGGAGATCGAGCGCGCGAAGCACCATCAGTGTTTTGCCGAGCCCCATGTCAGCCACCAGCATACTGCGCGGGGTGTCTAGCAGAAATGATGTGCCGAGGTGCTGATGCCGGCGCGGCACACATATTTGCCTCATCGTGGAACCTTGGGCAGCTTGCCGCCGTGTGCATGCTTGATGCGCAGCTCCAGGCCGGCCACGTAATCCGCAACTTGCTGCAGCGTATAGACGACGAACACGCGGTGGCCGCGAACGCGGCGTCTGCGATGGTCCCGCACCTGATGGTCCTCCAGCTCGCCATCGGGTCGTTTCGTCTCGACGAACTCCACGGGAATTCCGGGAGGGGTCACGATCGCGTCTGGAGGGCCGCGCCGGTTCGGCGACTCCCACTTCTCGCAGAGCGCGCCGAGCGTTCGGCAGCCCTTGCACAGCGCCTGCCATACACGGGTCTCACGCATCTTGAACCACCTGAACGCGGATGCCGCACTGCCGTGCCAGCTCGACCATGTTCGCGGTGCCATCGCCACCGGGGAACGCGACGACCAACTCCGGTTCAAGCAACAGCATGGCGGCGTTTCGTATCGGCCCTGCTCGGAGCTGCTGAACAGTCCAAAGCGCCTTGACCTGAGCGTGGGGAAGGCCATTGCCATCGCACCAGTCCGCGACCAAACTGTCTAAGCCGCGGGCGCCTCCCTCGATGATCATGAGGGAGTGCCCGTGTTCTTTGAAGAGCGCGTCCATTTCCCGAGCGACGCACGCGCGGTTCCGGAAATCTCGGCCACCTGTCACAAGTACCTTCATGATATCAGTCCTCGAACGGCTGCCCGGCGATCAACTCACCCAAGCGAATGCGAGCTGCGCGGATCTTTGCACGCAGACGGATGCGAGCGCGCGCATGCCACGGCTTCACGCTCCACCGCTGCCGCGTCGCTTCGAGCCACGCGCCAGAATCGAGAGTCTTACGGAGCTTCAATTCGGCATGTAATTGGCGCTCCATTTGAGCCCGAATCCACGCGGTCGTAATCGGCGTGTTAGCGTTTGCCATAGCGCGGCCCTACCCAACCTTCTGCGGCGAGCGGTAGCCCGCGGCTCCAGCTCGTTTCTTGAACCATCACGCCGATCATGCGCTTGAGTGCATAACTGCCGATCGGGACATCCAGCACCAGTTCATCGTGGACGTGAAGAGCGATCGCAGTGCGCTCTTCGGGATCCAGCGTACTGAGGTAGGCCGCAATCTGAGGAACGCTCAGGGTATCAGCATGCAGCCGCGCCTGCGCCGCGCGCAGGATGTCATGCGCGACGGCCTGCACGATGTTCTCCACGAAGAGGCCAGACCATGCACGCTCGCGGCGCCAGCGCCGCGCCCGCGCGGTCGCATAGCTGATGAATTCGCGGTGCACCGGCTTCAGCGTGTCGACATCGATGTCGATGTCTACCTCAATCTTCGGGCGACAATATAGCAACCGACGGCCGCTTGGCAGTTGGATGATGAGCCAGGAGCCCGTGCTCCAGACCGAGCACTTACCGACGTGGCGCACTGGACCGCCGGGGTCGCGGATCGAATCTTTCACCGCGCGCTCGACAGCGTGTTTCAGGTCATCGATCTTGGCATTCGTGCCGCGATAGGTTTGCTTCAGAACGTCGCACGCCTTGTACACGGCCGCATCCAGACCATAGTCCTCGTTCATGAGGAACGCCCGGCGCCACATTTTGTGGGCCTTCTGAAGTTGCTCTTCAGTAGCCCGCGGAAGCACGAGATCCGCCAGAGGCGCGAGATCCATCTGGTAGCCCGCGGCCATGGTCACGAGGGCGCCCACGCCGCCGCCAAAGCCGAACGCCAACTCGCTGACTTTGCCGCTCTGACGCTCCGTGTCGTTGATCTTGTCTATCGGTACGCCGAAGAACTGTGAGAACAGCAGCTTGTAAAGGTCGACACCCTCGCCGCGATCGACCGCGCGATACGCGTCGAGCTTCCAGCTCTCATCGGCAAGCCATGCGAGAACGCGCGACTCGATGTTGGACCAGTCGGCGACAACCAGCTCGTTCCCTTTCGCTGGCACAATGACGTGGCGGAGCGCGAGCGCCGTGGCTTCGTACGGACCGCCATACACCTCCTTGAAGCTCAGAGCCCGTTTTGAATATATGCCAGGGATGATTACTTCATCGATGTACTTTGCCTTGACCGGGATGAGCTTCACCTTCCCGGCGTCAGGGCCAAACTCCTTACGCACCGTGAGCTGCGGGCGCGCCATATTGTGCGGCTGGAAGATGCGCCCAGACCCGCGCCCCGTGCGCCCCGCTCCGTTCCACTGGATGCCAAAGCGGAGCCGGTTGCCGGGGCCGAGGGCGCCGATGCCGCGCTTGTACTTTGAGCCTGATGACTTCCCGGCCTCCAAACGCGTCTCTAGCAGAAACCGTAGCATGGGATCCAGGTCATCATGCTCCAACCAGTGTCGGATCTCAGAGGCGCGCAGGTTGGGCAAATCGATGTCATAATGCGCGTTGATGTAGTCGAGCAGCCGCTGGCGCTGCGTGGCCGCGGTAACCGCCATTTCGGTCACGGTTGAAAGTTCGCCGTCGACAACGTTTTTGGCATCGTCCAGGAATGACACGCAGGCGCGGGCCAGCTCCGAATCGAAGCCGAAGCCCCGCTGGTTGATGAGCTGATCCAGGTGCCAGTTGCTCCGATGCTCTCCCTGGTAGTTGTGAGTGGGCAGCCGCCGATAGATCGAGCGCAGTGCGTCCGTATCACGGATCCCGTAGCCTCTGAAGCGCGCCCAGTCCTCCGGCCGATCCCACGGGTTGATGAATTTGTCGCCCTCATACGGAATGCAGAACGTGTGCAAGAGCTTGCCATCCTCAACGAGCTTGCGCTCATCCTGCGGCAATTCGAGCACGATCCCGAGCAGTTCAAGACCGCCGGGCAGCCCGTGCGCGTATGCCTGCGCCATCGTGCACCACCAGCGCTCGACGGGCGTCGGGTAACGGAGTCCGAAGCGCAGCACATTGCGATCGAACGCCGCGTTGTGGGCAACCAGGGTGACGCGTTCGTCCGCGAGGTAATCGCTCAAGTCGCGGGGCATCGTGGGTTGATCCCACGGCTCCCACGCTTGCACGGGCTTCGCATCGAGCGCGTACGTCAGCAAGAGGCACTGCGCAGAGCGCGTGTAGCGATCGGTGCCCCGGCTGATGGGCACCGCGCTACGCGTCTCCGTGTCGAGGAACAGGACGCTCAAGCGACTGGGCGAATAGTGTGCATGTGATGCAGACTGTGGGGACGCGCCTCGAAGCGCGTCACGGCGCTCTGGAAGGACGCCTCTTTCCACGCCGCGGGAAAGCGATGGTCGCGGCTGATGCGATCCAACTGCAGAAGGAAGTTCTGGCCATCCACTGTCAAGCGGGGTTGCTGGTGCAGCTCCACGCGTAGACTGCGGCGCTCAGCGCGGCGCTGGCGAATTCGCGGATCGAGCTTGCAGATTGTGCTCATTCGTGTGTCTCCGGACTGTCGTTATCGTTGCGGCTTCCGCGGGTTGCTCCAGCGAACCATGCGAGAATGCACAGAAACGCCCCGAACCAACCCACGCCAATCGACCAATATTCGAGTGCGGCCATTACCTTACCCTCTCACGGTCTTAAGGGGGCACCCTCCACAGGGGCTCGCGTAGCCCGCATGTTTGGTTGCGATCCGAAGATGCCCCCTTAAGGCCGGTGCCGTCCATGGCACCGTAGGGTTCCGTCAGACAAGACCCGCCATCGCAGCCGGCGGCGGAGCATCGGCGTCAGCGCCAGCCACTCCGAACTCTTCCGCAGCCGCAGCGCGGCCTCCACCACTCAGGCGCTCGTCATCGCGCGCGAACTGAATGCCGTTCAGCTCGCAGTTGATGCGCTTGCCCCACTTGGGGCTCTGCTGCGCCCAGATGCTGACGATCGCGTTCACCCAACAGCCGCTGTAGACGATGCCGTCCTTCGCGCTGAGGGGGTTGCGATTGCCGTCGACGACCGTCGGGCGGTTCCTGTTATTGGAACTGAGGTACAGCATACCTTTGTAGGCAGCTTGCCCCGGTTTGCCCACCTCACCGCGATGCAGGCACAGGCGATCCTTGCCACGCAGCTCTTCGAGGACCTGCGGCCATTCGTCCTTCCAGAACTGCTGACCCACCTCAACGATCGCGGCGTTCACTTCCGGCGCCTGCGCGTGCGTGGGTGCGAAGAGCAGGTGCGAGCAGTAGGACCCCTTGCTATCGTCATCGCCCTTGTACGGCTCGAACACGTACAGATAGGACGTACGCACCAACTTAAGGTGCAACTGTTTGTTCGCTTTTGCGTTTGCCATTCAATACCTCGCGATCAAAGTTGGAGATTCGGCGTATGCGGTTATTGAAGCTGTTGGAACTTCAGATCTTATCAGCGTACGGGCTCAGTGGAAACTTGTCAAGTCCTCCTACACCATCGAAGAGAGAGCCGAATCGAATTGCAGCTGTGTCGGTTGGTACGGCTTTCCCTTCGCACTTTCCGGCACGAGCTGTGGTTTGCCGTCTGCCTGTCCGACCAGCGGCTCCGGGTCCTCCGTTTTGAGACCTTGAATATTGACTTTGCGCGCCTTGGCCAGCTTCTCCACGTCGCTCGGGGATTTCAGCTCCGGCGCATGGTAGAGATCCGTTTCAGGTAGCCCCTGCGTGATGAGCGCGGCCGTGACCGTCTTGGGATCCTTCCAGAAGCGGTTCCCTTTGCGCGCAGCCTCGATCAGCTTGTAGCCGGGGATTGCTTGGCCATTCATGGCGCGGCTGTAGGCTTCCTGCGCGACATCTTTGCACCAGCTCTCGATATCCGCGAGCCGCGGGAGATACGCCGCCAGTTCTTCGCACGTCATGACAGGAGGCTGTTGAACCGTTTCGACCGGCTCGAACAACTGGGCGATGCTGTGGGCTCGGCGCTCGCAACTGCCGCGGATCTCGCACCACTCACACGCTTCGGGGCTCGGCGTCATCGCGGCCACGATCTCTTCGCGCGGGCGCCCCATCAGCGCCATGACTTGCGGCGCTTTCGATGCGGCGTACTCTTCGAATTTCTCCATGTACTCCACGGTGTACACCGGGGAGGGATCATAGTGGTTGATGCGCGGCTGCACGATGATGAACTGGAATTCCTCCCAGTCCGCCACGGGCGCAAAGGCCCGGCGTGCTGCGGCGATGTAGAGCAGCCCTTGTGAGTTCTCCGCGGCGTCCACGCGATGGAATCCAAATTTGGCGTCCATGACGGTCAACCGTCGCCGCTCGATATCGAGGATTACCGCATCCGCGGTCCCCTTCTGGGAGCCCGTGCACAGCACCGATGAGGTGTCCAGGGTGCGCTCGTAGAGCTTAATCCCCGGCTCGCGGCGCACGGCTTCGATGTAAGTATCCACGTGGTCAACGAACTCGGCATCCACCACGAACTTGAAATTGTCAGCTTCGACGGACTGGCCCAGGAAAACCGAGGCGCTTGGGATGTCCTCACGCAGACATCGTTCCGATATCGCGTGTTTTGCGGTGCCGAGGGCTGCGTCCTTACTCGTGCGCTCTTCTGGAAGGTGCGCACAAGCCGCCGGAGCGGCTACGCATCGCAACCAGCGATGCGAGCCGCTCGGGCTGAGAACGGAATGGGCGCCCACTACAGGACGCCTTGACCACCCGTCGTGACGTTCTCGACTGCCTGGACACCTTCGGAAATGAGGTGCTCGAAGTTGGCCGCGATCGCCTTGGCGCGCGCTTCCTCCTTGACCGCGAACGCTTTCAGCGCGGCGCGGGCATCGATCTCCTTCTGGTGCACCTCGGCTTCCAGGCGATGGGCCTCGGCGACGATGCGCAGCTGCTTGATCTTGGTATCGATGTCGGAGACGATCGAGTCGACCGTCTTGAAGCTGAACAGGGAACGGAACTTGGCAAACATTGGGTTACTCCAGGAGTGGGACAGAGCGAGTGACCCCTTCCGCGGTGGGGTGAGCCTCATAAGCTCGACCCTCTTACCTGCACCGGGCGTATCAGAATGTGCTGGATGATCCCGGTCGACCGCAGTCAGGTTAGGTTACACCAGGGACGCGGCACTCGGCTGCGGCGCGGGAGCCGGTGTGTTCTTCTCGATGGCGTACGCCATGCCGATCGCCTCGGCGAACTTCTCGGGAGGCACAAGGCTCGCCCGCTCCACGCCGAAGTGCTTCAGGATATCGAGAATCGGCTGCCGACAGCCCGGCTTCTCGCCGACGCGCAGGAAGGTTTCGGTCCACTCCTTGAGCGTGGGTGCGGGCGCCGTCGGCGCTGCGGGCGGCGGTGCGACAGGAGGCGTGGGAGCGGCCGTTTGCGCCGGGGCAGCTGCCGTACTGGAGCGGCGACGGCGCTGAGGGGGTGCTTCGGCGCCCGCGGGCTCTCCTGATTCCCCGCTCGGGGCAGTCGGTGCGGGGGTGCCCAAACGGGCCGCGGTATTCTCGCGGAAGGCTGCGGTCAAGTCGGCAATCGCGGATTCGAGACTCATTGATTCGCTCCAGTGGGTTGCGGGTTGAAGGTTGTGAGGAAGGTCAGTATACCATCCTTTCGGGAGAAGGCAATAGGGTCACAGGTACGCTGCCAGCGAGTCGTCGGGCGCTTTCCGTTTCGATACCCAGTGGGCATCACATAGATCGGTCCAGCGCGTGTCGTTGGATTTGCACCCGCACGGGAGAATTGTCACGGTGTCGTGGCGATGGCAGAGCTTCACGTAGCGCCGCCCATCCCACACGCACCCACACGGCTCGCAGTCTTTCATCAACGTGAGAGGCTATGTCAAGCCCGGTGGGTCGGGGATTGTACGGATGTACATTCGTACAGTGTGCTCGCTGACGCGGTAGTGAGTCACGGCCGCGAGTACCGCGACGACGGTGCTGTTGTGAACTGTCCCTCCCAAGAGCCGGTTGGCGATATACGCACGCCGGGCGACCCGTTGGTATTGGGGGGCTCTCACGATTTTACGTGCAGATAACATTCTCGTGCCTCCCACCACGCGTGATACGCGGCCTCCAGGAGTGGGTCCACTCCCTGGATTATAGTGCCATCGACCACGCTGCGAACGACCCAGTAGCCAATCCCGGCGCTGCTGTAAACCGCGCGGGGTTTCGTAGCGCGCATGAAGGCTGCTACCACTTCAGGCCACGTCAGAATTCGGTTGCTCATGCCACCAACTCTCCGCCTTCGGCCTCGAAAGCGGCCACCACGCCGTCGACATAGCGGGGCGCGACGGCCATGCTCTCGCCGAGGAATTGAGCATCGGAGGGCGCCGTCGAGGCGATCCACTGGCGCGCTTCAGTATCAAGCGGCTGGAACAGCGTGACGGTCTCGCCGGGAATGAGACGCGCTTTCACGACGCACCCGCAACGGTCGTAGCGTCGACGCCGTGCACGATGAGCGTGGCGGATAACGGCAGCACTTCGAGATCCTGCGGGGCATACACCACCTTACCCGCGCAGAGCAGGACCAGATCGCGCCTTTTGAATCCGGCCCCTGATGAAACGACCAGATACACCCTTCCGCTTTTCATGCTTTTGACAACTGTCCCGCACTCGACGGCGCCAAGAGAAATTCCGCGAGGGGAATCATTCTGAGGGTACTGGATTGCGATCTTGCTCATGTTTTTCGCTCCGTGGTTCAGGCCGCGTCTGCGGCATGGGAGGGATTATACCCCTTCAGGCGCAGAATGCAAGCGGCCGTTCGCGGGTCGAGCACCGCGGGGATCGAGCGCTGCACGGCGTTCTCTGGGGTGGGGATCCGGCGGATCCGGCGCGAGTCCTGCGCCGAGCGCTTTCCCTCGGTAGCCCCCCACGTGAGAGTGCCCGCGTACCGGGGATTCTTGAGCATGGCCGAGACAGTAGACTGCCCCCATGCGCCGCCGCGGGGCGCCCGGCTGCCTTGGGCGTTCAGGCGCTCGGCGATCTGGCGGCGGCTGACGCCGCTCTGCGCCCAGATGAACATCTGGCGCACTGTAGCAGCCTCTGAGGGCTCGATGGTGTCGGGGTGGGCGTACCCATAGCAGCGGCCACCGGTCGGCTTACCGGCCAGCGCAAGGCCCTCCAGGGCTCTCCTGGTGCGATAGCTCACCTCGCGCCGGTAGTGCTCGGCCATCGCTGCCTTGATGCTTGTGACGAGCCCCCACCCGTCGCGCCGGGTATCATCCCCGGCGCACGTGACGAGGTGCACATTCAGATCTTCGAGTTCCGCGGAGCGCGCCCCGAACTCCGCACGGTTGCGCCAAAGGCGAGAGAGGTCCTCGCAGACAATGACTTCCAGTTCAGCGTGCCGAGCGGCCTCCAGTAGAGCCTGATACCCTGGCCGGTGGGTCGTCCCTCCAGAAACACCTCGATCTTCGTACCGGGCGACAATCTGAAAACCTTGCGCAAGCGCGGTGCGCTCGCATTGCCTGAACTGGTCATCGATCGATACCTCTCGCTGGCGATCAGTGCTGAATCGTGCGTAAAGCGCGGCGCGGATCATGGTTCGTGGGTCCTGTGTCTCTTACCAACGACGCCGAGTGTACCTCTCGCGGCGTCCCGCGTCAAGCCGTTCCTGGCGCGCCTCTTCGGCGTCCGCGGCGGCTTCGAGCTTCGCACGGTGACACGGGCGCACGTTCGGGGCTTTGGCGGAGCGCCGCAGCTCGTCTACGAGCCGCGAGCGTGATGGGCGCGGAGGCCAGCTCATGTCAAGCCGAGCGCCCACCCTACGGCCGTGACGGCTGCGTCGGGCTGCGTTGAAAGGGTCTCCAAGTCCAACATGATACGCTTCATACGAAATTCTCCAGGGATGTCAGGACTGCGGTGCGCTTCTCAGATCGCTCCCGAGCCGGCGCGATGAGCTGCCGTAAGCGCTCGTCCTCATGGTCCGCGCAGGCGAACAGCTCGGCACTCAGGGTGAGAAGCTCGGAGCGCACATGCTCGTCCAGATAGGACGTGCGCTTCAGAATCTCATCTTGCCGCAGGAGGTCCCCGGCTGCACGCATGGCAGCCGGGGAAATCTCCAGGGCCAGCAGATTGTCTACTGCGTAGATCACTGCCCGAGGCGGATCGGACCACGCCGGTCCGTGTGAGCCGGGATGACGCGCGCGTTGTTCGGAAGGGTGACGAGCTTCTCCGCGTCGAATGTGGCGCCACAAGCGCGACACGTGTGCGTCGCCGTCTCCTTGTTCTCGATGCTGCTCACGAAGGCGCCGAAACAGTTCGTTGGGCTATTGGCGTTGAAAACATCACGCATGCTCAGGATCTCCTATGGTCGGCTTTCCCCAGACCGCCCTCTGGCGCAACAACCACGGAGCACGTCGGGCGGTCTGGGGTCAGCACATTCGGTTACTCGGTCAACTTGATGAGGTCAACGGCCGCGGCGGTCACCTTCTGAGCGGCTTCCTGCGCTGACTGCTTGAGGGCCACGAAAGCGTGCCCATTGACGTTGGCGCGAAACTCGGCTTGCTTACGCTCGCGCCGTGCCTCTGCCAGATCGATATATAGGGCGTTCAATTTGGCGATCAGCTCGGCGCGTTCATTGCGCAGGTGCTGTGCTTCCAGAGCGCGCTCGGTGACGACGGTCTGTGCATTGCGTAAGGCCCCCTCCAGCGCCGCTGTAGGATACAGATTCTTGGCGTGCACGTGTACATGCGGCTTCATGCGCTCTTCCTGCAGCGCCTCCTGAGTCTGACGCAGCTCGGCCTCGGCTTTCTCCGCGCGCTCGTATACGACGTGCTGCGTCGCGTGGTAATCGCGCAGAAGTTCGGTCGCGGCTTTGACCGCTCGATCGAACTCGCCGGCAGCCGCGCCGTTGTGCTTCATGGCATCGACAACGCGCTCCAGTTCCTGTACCACGTGGCGCGTATGACTTGTGCTCCACTGGGGGTAGGACAGTTGTCCATTGACGCGCTGCGTGGGCGCATCCTGGTGGATCGGATTACCGGGAGCCGGGTCAACGTCCGCCGGAGCTGACTTGCATGCCTCTTCGATGGCATACAGGCGCTCGATCTCGTTGAGGATGCGCTGCACTGATATGAAGAAGCCGGGGATCTTCAGCCGGAAGAAGTCATGAATCAAGCACCATCGCTCGGCCTGTCCCGCGATATCCGCGTCCTTGGGACTCTCCAGCTCTTTGACGTGCTTCTGAAGCTCGTCGCGCTCCTGGGTCAGATCGAAAACGCGCTTGCCGAGTTCCTCGATCTTCTCGCGCGCCTCGCGCATGCGGCTTTTCAGATTGCCGATGTACGTGACAGCAAGGTGAGCAGTCGCGATGTTCGGCACGTCGCTCTGGCGCCAATCCGGAAAGAACCGGGTCAGTGCCCGAGCAACGATGCGCCAGTTGGCGGCTTGCTGAATTTCGTCGAAAATAGAATCATGGTTACTCATGTCGTGAACTCGCTTGTCCGTTGGGTTGGTGAGAAAGTCGGTCGTAGCGCTCGCGGATGGTCATGGCCTCGATCTTAGCCATGGTCTGAGCGCATCCACGCCAATGATCGTACAACTGTTGGAACGCTCGGTCCCGCTGCAGCAGAAAGGTGCGCGTCGAAATTTGGGGCTCTACGCGCACCACGCGCTGAATCCGCACAACGGGGGGCTTCGAAGCGTAGTGGACCGCGAGACCCCACTCCATAACGCTCCACCAGACGACAATCGCCATGATGATCCAGCGTTTCATCGCAGAGTCCCCACGATGCGCCCCGGCGCGCCGCCAACGTGGTACCCGACGATATCGCGGGCGTAGTCGGCAACCGAACCGCGCGGAACGAACTCGCGCACCCGGTGCGTGTACTGCACCCAGATGAACGACGGGACGTGCAGCGCGAACGCCACGCTGATATCCGCTTCGCTGAAACGGTCCGTCGTGCTCGGGTCTGCCTCGGCCGAGTCGTGCGTATGGTAGAGCGCGACGATCTTGTCACCGCGCGGAATCTGTAGGACGAGTCGGAAGTGCTCGTGCGTGCCGCGCTCGGGCGCCGTGTACGTGTAGCCGCTCGGCGTCTGAAGCAGCACGCCAGCCCACTCGTGATGGTCCTGGACGGTCGGACCGCTTGCCAGCTGAAGTGCAGCCATGGCCGCGGCGAGAAGAGTGGGGTAGATCATGATGCGTGCTCCGTGGTTTTCTCGACGGGGATAGTATCCCTCAAGTCACGCCGCATGTCAAGCGTTTTACGCCCGGCAGCCCGCGCAGGATGCGCTCCAGTTCCGCCGCCGTGCGCCGAGCCAGATCCTCAGCTTCGCCGATCGCATCCCGGACTTCCTTGTCCTCCGGCTTCAGCAGGTCAGCTTCCAGCTTCGCCAGCTGGCACACGCGGTTGTGCAGGTGCTCCAGCACGTCGGGTTCGACTCGGATTCGCATCAGCGACCTCCCAACTGCTGGTTGAGGGACAGACCCTCCGCATAGGTGCGGCCTCGCACGTGTCCGTCCGCGTCCACCGAAAAGTTCTTGGTGACCTGACGGGCCGTCGGACACGTGGCGCGCAGGTGCGCTCGATTGGCTTCGTTCTCTTTGTTGCGCCAGTCGGCCAGCACGAGGGCTTTCGACTCCGTGAACCCCTCCCGGCTCGCGATCAGCTCGCGCACGCGCTCGCCGATCCGTTGAGCCGCGCCTGTGCCGAAGGCGTACACCCAAGTCGCGCTGCGAGATTCCTCATAGGCGCGCGCGCGGCCTTCGCGCTCAATCGAGCGCACGAGGTACTGCGCAAGGTAACCAGCCGTTGTAGCGTTGGCTGCACGCCCGATGAAGTTGTGCGTTTTGACCGGTCGGCCGCTGGCCGTCCGACGCCCACCCTGCACATACAAGCACGCCGTCAGCTTACCGATCTCCACAGCGACGATCTGCGCCCAGAGGGCGGTCGAGAAACTGATCGTTTCTTCGACGCGCGCCTCGATCGCCGGGTCCTTCGCGTCCGGTGCGCTCGCTTCGACCTCGGCGATTGCGAGGTTGTATTTGGCCATCGCAGTGTGCGCCATGCGCATCGCGTTGTCGCGCTCGCCCTCCGAGGCGCCAATATCGGCGGCGAGGGCCAGCATCTTGCGGATCCGGGCGATGACGTTCGCGGGGGCTTCGAGGGTCATGGTGCGTGCTCCGTGGTTCAGTGTTTCAGTTCGATGGGAGAATTAAACCACATTGCGACCATAAGCGCAAGCCATCTTTTCGATCTGCCGAGGGCCGCAGAATCGCAGCGGCCGGTATGCAATCCCTGTGCCTGCCAGCGACGCGCGCAGAGCGCACCAGGGAGCCACTGAATTGTCCACCAGCAGGCGCAAATACACGCCCATCCAGAGACGCCCATGCGGCTCTTCGAAGCGTCCTGCGGCGTATTGCGCGATTACGTGGGCAGCCTCGTGCAAGGTCGCCACCGGGTTGAGGCCCCGTCGCGAGAATGCCACGTAATCCACCGGGCCGTCGTCAAGCCAATGCGCGTAGGAATACCAGCCATTGCGTCGTGGGCGCATCTGCACCTTGGGCAGAGGAACTCGGTACTGATCGCAGATGATCCGGAAGCAGGCTCGCGTCTCGCGCAGCGTCCACCACTGGCCATCCCAAAGAGGCCCCCAGTTAGTTTCCCACCGATACACACGATTGGCCTGCGGATCGTGGAGCGCTTTCCCGTTGAAGATGGCGCTTACCATAGCTTCGAGCCGACTGCGTATGCCGTCCCGACAATCGCCAGAAAAATAGCAGCGCCGAAGCCGGCGACGACGCCGAGCCCGAAAGCGAAGAAGTACCAGAACATGGTCAGCTCTCCAATTGTTTGAGCGCCTCCAACTCGGCGCGCTCTCGGGCTGCTTGCTTCAAAAACCGTTGTGCTTCGAGCGCCAGCTTGCGCGCCTGTTCGCGGTTCGGGCGACTGACCGGCGTGCGAAGGCCCACGCGCTCGGCGATGCGTTGATCGAGGCGGCTCGGCTTCACGGGTACAAAGCCTGATGGCACTTCGCACAGTGGCCGCCCAGTCCGGATTCACACGCCTCCGGATGCAGACAGCGGGAGTGTCGTATATCACGCGGCGGACAGTTTTCGATTGCCTGCTCTGCCGGATTGAACGAGGTATCTTTGGCGACCTGATCCAACACGTCTCTAATATAACAACAGACGCACAACGCGTCGCGCCCCGCGCCGTGTTTGCAATCGAAAACCGTGGTCAGCCGGTGAATGCTCCGAAGCGCCGCATACAGCTCGTCGCGCTCAGCGATAAACTGTGCCCCTTCCCGTGCTGCACGTAGAGCGTTCCTCTCAAGTTGTTCGATCCGCGCTGCCTGGGTGTCGTGCTGCTCGAATATCTGCATGAATGCCTCGATTACCTGTGCAGCGACTTTGTGTTCCAGAGAGGTGCCGGGAGCGCGGTACGCCTCCAGGAAGATTTTCGCCCGTTCCGTAAACGACGTGCTCATGTCGATTCTCCTGAGCCGTTCTCCGATGCTCTGAGCCGCATGTACTCATCCCACACCATCCGCTCTATGAACCGCTTGACCTGCGCCCAGTGCTCCGGCCGCACCCAGACCTGCTTCAGCACGTAGCCCTCGCGGCGCATGCGCTCGCGCTGGTTACGCTTCTTGGCTGCCTCGTCGGTCATGCCGAGGCACGATGGAATTCAGGAGTACCCCACCGCCACGGGCGTCCTTCCGTCTGCGCCGCCAGTTCCTCGGCGTACTTGCCACGCGGAAACTTCTCGGCGTGACGCTTCTTGGCCGAACGCAGCATGGCGCTCGTGGTGCGATCGATGCACTCGATGGAAAGGTCATTGGCATAGTACGCCAGCATGCCGAGCTGAAACGCGACGTTGAGATCGATGCCGGCCTTGATCGCGGCGACCGTCACATCGACCTTGCCGTGCGGACAACCGACGGCGCTGAACCGCGTCGCGATGGCGGCACGCGAAATCGATCCATTCGCCCGGATGATGTCGGGGAGCTTCTCGACGGGGAACTCACTGCGCGGGTACATTTTCATGGCTGTCTCCTCACTCAATGGACATAGCGTACCACGGGGACATGTCCGCGTCAAGCGCTATCTGCGGGGTCAGCGGATACGGCATCCGCAGGCGCGTCTTGCCCCGAATTCCGCTCCCCGCGCGCGAACTCCAATGCGCACTCGCGCGAGCAGCAGTCGTGATTCCATCGCCGCGCCGAGTCGGACTTCACGAATTCTTTGCCGCATATCGCGCACTTCACCCACGACTTAGCGGTGAATAATTCCGTGCGCCAGACATGCGGCTTGCGGTGGTGGCCTGGCTTCATGGTTCATCCTTCACGGCTTGAGCTGTTCGCGCTCGATCAGCGTGCGACCGTAGGCCGTCATACCGCCGGGCGATCCCACGGCTGGCTTCACGCCAGCCAGCGCAGCGAGGAAGCGCGTCTCGTCAATGCTGAGCCCGTCACCGCTCGTCTCGTCCGAGGAAGGCTCAGCGCAGAGCGCACGCTTCGCCGTCTCCATCACCGCAGCCAGCTTGTGCCTATTGACATCATCGCGGGCCGAGACACCAATCTCAGAAATGCTGTCCAGCGCCGCGCGCAGCCGGTCGCGCTCGGCACAGAATGCGGTTATTTCCTTGTCGTGTTGTGCGCAGCGGGCGAGTAGCCCGGTGACCTCCGCGTCACGAACGCTATAGCCAGTAACCGCCTCATCCCGCTCGCGCGTCAGCCTCTCGATCTCCGCTCGCTGGCGGTAGATCTCATCTGTTAGTCCCGCCATGTTACTTCTCCGCGGCGCTGTGGGGGCCACTTTTCAACCGCTCACGCTTCGGAGGACGCGCGGCTGCGCGTGTTTCTGCGGCGCGTCGATTGCGCCGTCGTAGCGCGCGATCAAAGGCCGTTTGGTCCTCGATGCCTGCGTCCAGGGTGTCGTCACTGTTCCAGTATCGCTTGCCCATTTTCAGCTGCCTCTACTCTGTCGATTAAATGTCGTGCTCCGGCAATCTCGATCTTTCGCTGCTCCACCGCGCGCACGGCGGCGGCGACCTCGGGGTCAGCGAACGGCCGCGGACGCCACGCGCCGGGCTTGAGTCCATCATACCACCGGCAGCGCCAGCAAGAAGGACAATCTGCGCGCTCGTGCCGCGGGCGGCGCAAAAGGCGCTCGATCTCGTGGTCAATCGGCGCTTTGCCTCGCTCTGCATCGGCACTCGGCCGAGCACCTCCGCTGCTGTAATGGGACAAGCGCTCGACCTGCTCCACGGTCCGGTAGCTGCGCTGCGCCTCGTGGCGCGTAACACCTCGCCGGATGGTCTGGACGGCATTGCGCAGAGCGCCGCTCCACCAGAATTCGAGCGAGCCACGTGTTGGGTCGAACTTCTCGCGGTTCTCCCAACACCATGCGACGGCCATCGCGATCGCGTCATCGCGATCTGCGCGTCGCATGCCGCGCAGAAAGTACAGGCGTGTCTTTGACGCGCGGAGCAACGCTTGCATGAAATCGTCCGCCTCGTTCAAACCATGTCCTCCAAACTGTCCGGATTCCGCGAGCCACCGCCGTCCCCATCGGGATTCACGACGAGCCCCCAACAGCCCCGCATCTGTTTGCTCACGCCATCCACCTTCTTGCGCTGCTTGTCCGCGCGATAGAATGGCACCACGCGCTCCAGGCGCTCGATGAAGCGGCCGAGCCCGAGCGCGGGATAGCCACATTCTCTACACCACTGCGTGTACGCGGGATACAGACCACCGAACGGCCCAGAATATGGCGCCCATGCGTCTTTGTCCAGGATGCAACAGCTCGCGATGAACTGGGACACGCGGTCTTGCTCATCGCGGTAGCGTTTCGACTCGTCCGTCACCGACTGCGGGGGCTGCAGGCCGCTCGCGTACCACTCCCGCGCGCCGCGCACGATCCAGGCGAAAATGCCCTCGCGCTCTTCGATCAACTGTTGTGTCAGACTGTCGTCCCGGATGTCGGTTGCCTCACCGGCTGCCACGTCCTCTGCGGTGCCGTATCGGCGATGATACCAGAGCATCAGCACGCGGCGCCAGATGCCGTAATCCTGTCCCTTGACGACCGGCTTCGAGTTAGTCAAGAGCTGCAGTTTGAATGCCGGTTGGAACGTGAAAAAATCCTTGTGCATGAAGCGCCCGGACAACGGGTCCTCACCCGTCGCTTGCTTCATGAAGCCTTCGCGAAGGTGCGCGCCTTCATCGGACTCGTGCGCCACAACGATGCGACGCCCGAACAGGTCCGCGATCTCCGTGGGATGGCGCTCGTTGCGCCCCATCAGGAGGTTAGGTGCCGCGGTGTGTACATAGCTGCCGAGAACGTTTTGAAGGAGCCTGAAGAGCGTGCCTTTGCCGTTGCTGCCTTGGCCAACGTGCAGGAGGAACTTCTGCTCGCGCGTCTCCCCCGTAGCGCAGTAACCGAACCAACGGCGCAGAAAGCCGGCTCTGTCAAGGTCCAGGACTTCGCCCAGAAACTTCTCGAACTTCGGCGCTTTGGCATCTGGCTTGTACTCCACGGGCGCGCAGAATGTCAGGTAATCCGTAGGATCATGAGCGCGCTGAATGCCGGTGCGCAGATCGATGGTCCCGCTATGGCAGTTCAGAATGGCTGGATTGCTGTCGAACGTGTTGGGATCCACGCTTACGAGCCGGCGTAGCAGCTCGATGGCTTTGTCCTGGCGCGGCTTCATTTCGCATTCCTTTTCCCACTTCTCCAGCGCCTCGGCGTTCTGGATGGCGAAGAGGATCATGCCGGCGTCCTCCCGCTGCATGAACTCGTCCATGGTCGCGGGGGCCTTGTCGCGGCGCTTCAGATCGAGCACCGCGCGCACCTGTGGGTCGTTCTTCGCGTAGCCGTCTACCTTCGCGCGAGCCACCTCCAGCTCCTGGCGCACCAACTGCGCAAGGCGCGCAGCCAAACGCTGCGCTTCGTTGTCGTCCCGTCGCCAGTGCGTGCCCGTGTACACGTAAAAGGCCCCTCCGACGCTGCGCAGGCGCGTCCCGTACGCCGCATACAGCCGATTGGCGTTAGCCAGATCGGTACAGCGGTGCAGGGCGGTGGGCACTTGTTCCTCACGCGGTCCTGCGGGTGCAGGGGGCACCAGGGAGAAGGCAATGGGATTGTCGCCATAGTTCACGATCTCGAACTGGGAGGGATCGGCCGCTTTGCCCCATCCGAGCTTGCGGGCCAGCGTGAAAATGTGCCGGTAGTCCGTGCGCGTGTCCTGGTGCGCATGAGCGCCCCACCACGCCGTCTCGTCGCCCGACTTATAGTTGGGGGCACGTTGGCATAGATCGGCCCACAACTCGAATCCGGTTGCGCCAAGCGATAGCAGCGCGTAGCCGATCTCGGCCCAACAGCTATTATCACCGGCTGCGGTCACGAGCGGTGCGTAGCGCAGCGCATCGCGCAGTTCTTCGAGCTGCCCCGGCTCAATACGGTTCAGGAGCGCGTCGTCCGGATTTTCCTCATCCTGCGTTGTGTTCTCCGCAGTCTGGTACTTCTCTTCAGACGACGCGCTCCCGAATTCGGTTTGTAGGATTCCCCATAAATGCTCGAACTGATCGGCGGTGAGCGTGGGGATCTCGGACGGTAGACCATCCTGCCATTCGTACATCACGCCGCTCGGATGCGAGCCCGCGGCGACCCATTGCTGGCCATCCGCCAGGAACTCAATGATGCCGCCATCGCGCGCTTTGAAGCGGCGCTTCTGCCATTGACCCTCCAGCCGAAACGGCATCAGACACTTCGCACTGTTCGCTCGAACGCGTAGCGGCAGCTCCCCGATCTCGGCGTCAATGCGCTCGATGATCTCGGCGACCCGATTGGCGTCGTCGATGTCGATGTCAATGGCGCGCAGACGCGAGGCGCGCACGCACATGCTGTAGCGCCCATCAGCAGACCAGCGCTCAAGGTCCTGCGGGCTGATCGAGCGCGTTTGCCACTTCGCCAAGCCGTACGCATGGCCATTCGCATCGTAACAGCTCGGGATCTTCCCAAACGTGCGCACCCGGCTATTCGCCGAGGGTGTTGCATTCGGGTCTGGCACGACGGGCAACAGGTCCTCGCCGCAGCCGAGCACCATATCGAAATGCGCCCAGTCCCGAGGGCTTGCGCCTTGTGTGGCGCTCAAGCGAGGGGCTTCCGGAGTGGCACGCGGTGCTTGGGTTTGTAGGTATCGGTGTTCATAAACTCACTTCGGTAAACTCAATCCATTACGTCTGGGCCGTTATTACGAGGCGCCGCGAACGGTCGACGCTGACTTTGCGCGAGTTGTCCAAATAACCGTGCTTCCTAGCGGACTGTTATGCTACAATCGCGCCAGAGCCACTTATTGTAGTTAGTCCGATTCAGGAGGGCCGCTGCTGCCCATCCCCATTGGAACGCCTCAGCGAATTTGACGCACACGTCCGGAGTAACATGCACACCCTCCGGAAAGATCCGCTTGAACAGGTCACGTTGAGCCTTGCAAGCATCGCGCTTGACGAGCATGGAGTGGGTCAGGTACATGCGAATCTCTCTGGAGGGGTGTGGATATCGTACGCGCTCACCAGAGGCCCTGTCAAGGGCTCTCCTGGAGGGCCTTGTACTCAGGAAGGGTCAGGCCAACGGACGCCCAGGCGAGCGGCTGGTAGGCACCACGGGCAAAATTGAGCATGGTTCTGGCGTCCGCGCGGTCGCCGGCCTCATAAATCTCCAGGGCCGTGCACAGCCAGTCGAATGCCCGAGCATCGGCAAGCGTACGGCACTGCAGCGCCAGCTCCCCGAAAGCGAAATGCGCTCCCGTGCCGCGGTTCGCCAGGATGAACTGGCGAAGCCGGATGAAACGCGCTCGCTGCTGAGCCTCGGCGCTCACGTCGGCAATCTACCAGCGTGCACGAGGGCAGCGCGTGCCGCTTCCCATGCGGCACGACCGGGATGGTGCAGGTAAGCGTTCGCTCCGAGACGCCCGAGCGCGATGAACGCGCCTTCGAGGGCGTCCACCAGCTCGGGAACAACTTCCCACACTTCCTCGGAAATATCGCCCGTGGCGTTTTGCTCGATCATGGCGTCCGTAACGCCGGGTGGCAAGTTGCTCAAGGTCATGAGTCGTTCTCCGTGGTTCAGTTTGGCCAGTAGGTGTGCGCGCGCGCGCGTGGGGATCAGGTCTGCATCACGTCCCGGATTACTGCACACACCGCCTCGCGGTGCCGGCTCCACCACACCGAGGCGCCGTCGTCCATGGGCTCCACATTGCGCGGCGTCCATTGCAGCCATTTTTCGTTCGGATGGTGCTGGCACCCGATCGTGGTATGCGTCGGTGTGACGAGAATGGTCCATCCCCCGAAGTCAAGACGTGCGATGCGGAACCCGGCGGGAAAAACAGCACCCCCAATAGCCGCGCCGCTCAGGTTCGCGGCGCTCAGGTTCGCGCAGCTCAGATCCGCGCAGCTCAGGTTCGCGCAGCTCAGATCCGCGCAGCGCAGGTCCGCGCCGCTCAGGCTCGCGCCGCCCAAGGTCGCGTCGCTCAGGTTCGCGTAGCTCAGGTTCGCGGCGCTCAGATCCGCGCAGCTCAGATCCGCGCAGCTCAGATCCGCGCGGCTCAGGTTCGCGCCGCTCAGGTTCGCGTCGTGCAGGTCCGCGCGGCGCAGGTCCGCGTCGCGCAGGTCCGCGTCGCGCAGGTTCGCGCCGTACAGGTCGGCGCCGCTCAGGTCCGCGCCGCTCAGGTCCGCGTTGCGGAGTGTCTTGAACTCGGTTGTATGGCCATCCAGGAAAGTTATTTTCATGACTCTCGACTCCAGCTCTGAATTTCAGCGAGCACCTCGGGCGGGATCTCTTCAGCCAGCCACGCGGTAGCCGTCGGCATCGAAGGTGAGCCACGTCGCGGCGTCTAAGTATCCCACGTCCAGCGTCGGAGAGTGACGGAAGTGCGCAAAAACGAACTGGTCACCCTTCGCCTGGAACACGCTCGTTCCTTCGGCCACGAAGTTGCGCAGGATGGCGTTGACACGTGACCGCGTGGTCACAGTGGGCCAGCCGGCGAGAGTGACCTTGACGGTGCCGTCGACATACACCTCGGCGATGCGGTTCCCGTGAAGCGCCACAAGCGCGCGCTTCTCGTGCTGCGTCGTCTCAATTACGACGGCAGTATTGCCAGAGTGGAAATTCTTCATGGCCTTGATGGCCGCGACCATTTGCCGTTCGATCGTTCTCATGGTTCGTGCTCCGTGGTTCATGTGCGCAGTATACCCAAACGCGCAGGCGTGTCAAGCGTTTTCGATGCCGTAGAATGCCTTGGCCTCGATGCTGAATTCTTCGGGTTCAGCGCTCCATGTGCGCATGAGTCGCGCATCCGTGGCGTCACTCTCTGCCGTGTTCAGCGCCGCATCCTCGGGCGTGAGCGGCGCGCGCCACTGGAACCCGAGCATGGACTCCGCCCGCGCAATGAGCCGCGCAGCGGCGGTATATTGGCGTTTCTCGTGGTTCAGGTGCATTGCTTTGTTCAGTAGCGCAGCGGCCTCAGCGGCGCAACCGTGACAGGTCGCGGCCATGCGGCATTCGCCATCGTTGAACTGCAGTTGTATCGTGTCCGATGTGATGGCCACGTATTTGCCGCTCATGAGTGTGCCTCCCAGTGCTGCGCCCCTTCCAAGTACGCGACAATGGCGCGCAGCGCCGTGTCGATATGCGTGTCGTTCAGATACGCGTACAACTCGTGACATGTCCAGTCTAACAGACCGGTTGCATTGAAGAGGTCCCATCGAATGCGCTTGGCCAAGTCTTTGACACGCGGATCGGCAGCGGCGCGCGCCTTAATGGCCGCAACCGTTTCGGGCGATAGCGCTTTGATGGCGTTCTGGATTTTCCCAACGTGCTCGGCTTTCATCTTCATGGTTCGCGCTCCAGATTACAGTCTGAACTGACGGGCGAGCCGCGCCGCGTCGGCATGGTGCTGCAGCATCTCGCGATAGAAGGCGTGGCGCGCATCGCGCACCGCGAAGTCACGCCGTGACTTGGGAGTCAGTTTGCGCGACGCGGCGCGGATTACGGTGCGGCTCGATGCGCAGATGTTGACTCGCAGGCGCTGGTATGTGCTGTACATGGTGCGTCACTCCTGAATGGTGATGCCGTGCCGCGCGGCCAGCACAACGCCGGCATGTGTGAACTCAACCCACAGATGGCCATCATCCCGGAACGTTTCCAGGAGGCCGGCCTGCTTCAGCTGCGTCAGGTTGCCGCGGTCCTCTTTGGTGCCGCCCACATTGCCGCCGACCAGGGGCGTGCCGTTCCAGTTCGCCGCGTCTTTGGCGTACGCGAGGAACAGCTGCAAGCTGGTCGCGGTGATGTTCTCTGCCGTGGTCATGGTTCGTGCTCCGTGGTTCATGAGCGGATTATAGCGTGGCCGGTGGAAGTGTCAAGCGTTTTCGGTGATTTTGTGTGACGCGTGTCGCGGGAGCGGGAGCGGGAAGTAGTGGGTGTGGTATCGCGTCGGATCGGCAGCGTGCAACGCGGCTTCCACCTTCAGCGCATCACGGCCGCACGCCCTCGCAAGCTGCGTCAGTTCGGTCATAGCGGCCATATTGGCATCCACCGCTGCTCTGCAGTCGATGCAGGTACAGTCGGCGTCGACCGCGATTAGCGCGGTTCTGACGGTCTTGCCGCATTCGGTCTTGGCCGTCTTTTGCGTGTGCCCTATGAAGCTCAAGTAGGCTTTGTGCGTGGTCATGGTTCGCGCTCCGCTGTCGTGGGCGGATTATAGCGAGTCCGGGTTAAGTGTCAAGCGTTTTCGAGGGGCCGGCGTTGTGCTGGCCGCGGTTCGTGAGTCACGGGACGCGGTGAGCCAATCGCGTGCCGCGGTCGTCCGACCTACGGGACGCATTCCGCGACCTACGGGACGCATTCCGCGACCTACGGGACGCATTCCGCGACCTACGGGACAGGGTGAGACGCGT
>JAEHJW020006565.1_pt1 | contig 54102 bp, 94 predicted proteins | sample 9271431 | NCBI WGS metagenome assembly JAEHJW02
GCAACAGGAACACGGGCAACAGTAACACGGGCGACAGGAACACGGGCGACAGGAACACGGGCGACAGGAACACGGGCGACTGGAACACGGGCTACTGGAACACGGGCTACTGGAACACGGGCAACAGGAACACGGGCGACAGGAACACGGGCTACTGGAACACGGGCAACAGGAACACGGGGATTGGCAATTGCGGTCATTATCACTCTGGTAATTTCAATATCGGGGAAGCCCCGTTCACGATGTTTGGGAAGAAAGCGAATCGCTGTGATGTAGATTATCATCTAACATCACGGTTGGCTGAAGAACTTACCAAAGATGATCCTATTGACCCTACACCATATCTGTCACTTCCAAATGCAACCAAAGCTGGCATCAAGCGATTGCATAAGGCACATATCGAAGCGAGGACAAAAAAATGAAGACCCTTACTGTGAAAGATTTATTGGTATGCTTGGAAGGGAAGCCGTTGGATGCTGAAGTTGATATCTGCACAGTTGGTGTAGACTGGACTTTGGAACCAGTTTCCCATGTCACATGGATTGACGATGGGCTGAATATCCTTACATTGTATGGTGGGGAGGTTGAACGCGAGGACTGGTCGAAAGGGCCTGAAAAAGAGCACCTGTTGTATAACGGTTCGGCAATCGAGATGGGAGGAGATTGGGCATGATAGTCAAAGATAAAGCCCCGCTCATTACCTTCTGGCTTCTTTTGTTGTTTGGTGCCGTTATCGGTGTCATAATTGCAGAGGTGATGAAATGAAGTGGATCAAGACAGAGGATCGACTGCCTGAGATCGGAGAGTTGGTCATCATCTATACTGGAAAGAAGTCTACGCTTGGCAATCGTTATATTCGACATGGATGGTGTTGGCATTTTGACAATCGGCGTTATCCCCAAAACTCAGTAACCCATTGGATGCCGTTGCCCAAAGTGATGGAGTGACCATGTTCAAGTGTGATGAGTGCGGTAATGTATTCTTTAAAGCAGAACGTATCAATTGCATTGGAGCAGATGGCTACAAAACACATTACTATGGCTGCCCAGAATGTGGTAATGCTTACTTCGAAGAGGAGCCGGAGTAATGGGAACGCTAAAAGAACAGTTAAAGAAACATCCTGAAGGTGATATCTATGCCATTGTATCGGGTCACCTAGAGGCTCGGCTTCATGCTTGGGCCCACGGGTATGACTTGGATAAGATCAAGGAAGTGCATGAAGAACTAACCGAAGTCATGGCCGAATACAGGGAGAAGCAATGCAAGAAGTAAAGTTCAAGCGAATGCCATGGCTGCTCCACAAGTATTTTGTATGGCAAGGATGCGCCGATACGTGGGTCACCTTCCCGCATGCGATTTACGTGGATAGGGGAAGATGGGAAACGTATCTCAACTCTGAATGGGAGTGGCTTCGAGAGCATGAGATGAAACACTTCGAGCGTGTCAACTCCAGACCTTGGCTTTCCCGTTGGGGATGGTGCATCCGTTATATGCTGTCCTGGCGCATGCGTTACGATGAGGAAGTCGTCGCCATCAAAAAAGAACTGTCAGTGCTGCCACCGATTGAACGTCAGGCTATGGCATGGAGGGAGAGCTGGAATCTTGTTCGGTCTTACGGAATTAAACTTCCACAACAACAGGTGTATGAGGAGTTGACGAGATGATGATTGCAGAACTGTATGGCGCTAAGGATGCCGTGGGACCTGTATGGATTGAATGTGAAGAATGCGGATCTACACTAATCAACCTACTTCCTGCCGTCAAAGTCATTGTGAAAACGTGTTCTGAGCACGCTCAGTACTGGACAGGAGAGTGAAATGGGCTCAAAGAGATTTCAGTGCTGTTTCGAGGGATGCCATAAAGAAGCGGCCTATATGATTTTTGACACGATGGAAACACGATATGATCTTGCTGAAACGCATTCGTGCGTATTGCACGTCGGGAAATTAATAGGGAGTGTCCCGCCTACCGACCCAACGGGTCCTTGGACGATCTATGTCATAGACAAGGAGACAGCATGAAGTTCCACTACCAACTCTTAGTCATCCCAGAACCTATCGACACATACACAAGGAGTGAAGCCTGGTCATTAGGGCATGGAGAAGTAGTTGTTAAGATAAAAGGAAGAACTGGTGGAGTATGCGTTTCACTCCTTGAAATCATAGAAGGGCGAACTTTTCAAATGCATGGTATAATGTTTGGGGTGATGAAATGAAGAAGGCAGATTACAACGCATCGTTTCACGACAGGATCATCATCGACATCCATATGCGAGACAGGGACGCTATCCCAATTGGACTAGTGGCGGCTCTATCAGGTTGATCCAGCCACATTGCACCACACAATTCTACACACCTGCAAGGATAAACATAATGGACAAGGAAACACTTAGCTACATTAATAGTAATCCAGACTTACTCTCTATGCTGTATGACGTTGGGCTTATGCCTGAGCAAGTTTCTCCAGAAAACATTCCAAAGGTCATCGCTTTAGTTGTTCTTTATCGCATAATAGTCGAACTAGGTGATAGAGTCGATAAAGCCGAAAGCCGCACAAAAGATCTAGAAGTCAAGCTGCGCAAGGCCGAGGCCCGTGCTAAGGAACTGGAACGTTACGCACGAGCAGTGAGAAAAAACAATGTCGAGGAAGTCTTGGAACGAGTCGCCACGAAACTCGAAAGACCCTCCACCGAAATCGTGCTTGGTGGCTGGAACGGGCCTTTTGACGGCGAAGAACTTCGCTCAATGCTTCGTTGGCTGGCGGGGGTGGAACCATGAGTGTGACCCTAAATGGTAGGCGTAACGCAATGCTTACCCTCTGCATGATCACGAAAGACGAGGCAAACAATATTCAAGCATGCCTTGATTCGGTTAAAGACATCGTGAATGAGATTATCGTTGTTGACACTGGATCAACGGACAACACGGTAGAACTTTGTCTGAACGCAGGTGCGAGGGTCTTCCACTTCCCCTGGAACGGTTCTTTCAGCGATGCTCGAAACTTTGGGCTGGAACATTGCAAAACAGATTGGGTTCTTGTGCTTGATGCTGATGAAGAGTTAGATCCAGACACGTCATGGGGTATTCCAATCGCAATGGATGACAAAGATAAAGACAGTTATTATATTGTGATTAGGAATTATGTTTCATCCGATGATGCAATCGTTGGTGGTAAACATGCCATGCCAAGTGAGCACAAATTCGGACCATACTACGTCGAGCAGCCATCCATCAGACTATTTCGCAATGGCATTAAGTATGAAGGCTGTATCCATGAGACTGTCGACAGGGCTGTGAAGAGTTCTGATAAACTTGGCGTTCTGATCCATCACAAAGGCAAGATGGATATCGAACGCGAACAATCCAAGTCCATCTCATACTTGCAACTTGCAATCAAGGAGGTAAACGAACACCCAAAGGACCACATGGCGTGGTGTAACCTCATGCAGCAAGCGGCTATCATATACGACTGGAAGACCGTTCTACTATCTGCTGCTACGGCGAGGGACTTGATGTGTGGTGAGCATAATAGCGTATTGCTTTATGGTTCAAAGGCATGCATGGAACTTGGCGCTCACAAAATGGCCCTTGAATGGTCTACTAAACTTGTCGAGTTGTATCCTGAAGACATTGCAGGTTTGAATATCCATGCCATCAATCTTTTCAATGTTGGTGATATGGATGCTGCTGACGGTGCATTCAAGAAGGCAATCGCCACAGGTCATGCCCCCAACATAAGAAGCTATGCAAAATTTCTTCGTATATGTGGAAGAGATATTGAAGCCGCAATGGTTGAGATCAGGCTCTTATGTGGTATACTAAAATAAGGGGTGATCCATGCGAGAACTATACCTGAAGTTGATTAGCTATACGAATCGAATGGGACCTAGTTCCACGAAGTTTGTATGGCTTCACACTGGCGTGGCTTCAGTGTATTGTTCTGTGCTTATGGTCATTGGTGGGGTTAGCATGTATGTGGCTTGTAGAGTTGCTGATCCCACCTATTGGACTGCTACTGTAGGGATGTGGACTGCTACCTTGGGGTTCGCTGGGAGCGTAAAGAAGAATCAAGACAAACAAGGATCGGATGATGACAACAAAAATTCTAATGTATCTTAGCGGGTTATTCTTAATTCTCGTAATCGTGGCGTCCATCGCTGGTGGAATCTATAAATACAAATTCGAGAAACAGGAAGAGGCAACAGCAAAAGTCCAGATGTTGTTGGATCTAGCTAATACAAAAATAGCAGAGCAGAACTACGCCATCGAGGAGTGGGTTCGGAAAGCACAGGAGGTTCAGCAGAGGGTGAACGAAGCCAAGAATCGAACAACCGAAGTCCGTGACACGACAGATGCCAAGGTGCGAGAGATCCTAGTTTCAAACCCTAACATCAAACCAAACAATGAATTGAACTACATCATCTTCGAGGTGTCAAAATGAAATGGTTACTCCTGCTCCCAGTCCTGTTGATTGGTTGCACGCGAGTTGAATACGTTACTGTTAAGGTTCCTGTTCCCGTTCCATGTCCTGAGCCTCCTGCCAAACGTCCACTTAAACTCCCAATCCATGATCTGCCCTTAGACGCAACAAACGAGATGAAAGCAAAGGCAATCGCTGCTACAATTAAATACTTGATGGGCCGATGGGAAGAATCTGAAACTTTACTTGATGGCTATAGGAGCAGTAATGGACGGACTAACAGTAATTCAAGCAATTGAACAGGCTGGCAAGGTTGGTATTCCTATCCTTTTTTCTGCTGCTGCTATAGCGCTTGGAACACGTTGGGCATGGATATGGATCGGGAATCAGAAGGCAGAGAAGAATGAGAAGTTGTGTCTTGGCGAGGCGTGTCAGTTCAGGAAAGAAGACACACCGTATATTCCAGAAGACCTCCTCCAGCATAGATTCTTTTCGTTCGTCCAACATTCTGTCACTAATCGAATTCCTTACCTGAGGATCAAGGATGCAGGGCGCAGGGAAATGGCTAAAGACTTCCTGACATCCAAGTTCAACAGTCTTGCCACTACGCTAAAAGACATCATTAACGATCAAGACATTGAAGACATGAGTAAATCTGAGCTTGAGTCGATGATGCAAAAAGCAATTGAATCCTCTGCCACTCGTGGAGATGCTGAAACAATGCGGACAGCCTTCATCCGTGGGGGCCAAGATGCAATGAGGATCTATGTTGAAGCCTTCCGAGAAATTCACGCCCCTACCATGGATCAATTGGCTGACTACACAACTGCCGCTTGCAATTCTGCCTGGATGGGCGATAATAATGTAGCGAGGATCGCAACTATCATGGACTTCCTAGTCAGTGTTTATCGTAGGCTTCTCTGTGATGCTGAGGTTACGATGGGCAGGCTGAATGGGAGCTTAACCGGATTACCGTATGGAGGGAAAGTCCTTGGAGAGCCGGGAGAATACCACACAGAGTCTTGAAGAAGAGATTCAGGACCTCAAACGCCATATCGAACTGTTGGATAAAAAGATTCAGCACTTCAAACGAGCAATCATTGACGCTCAAATCGCAATCAACTTTCGTGGGTATCGTGCCATCAAGAGTATTTGGTCTGATCTTCAGGACGCTATGGACTCGGAGCCGTAATGGACAAGGTGTGGTGCGTAGTTGACTATGGGTATGATTACGACAGGCCAGATTTTTTGGCTATATTTACAACCAGGGAAGAGGCATTTGAATATTTAAAGCAACATGATGAACGCCATTTACCTTGGAACGGAAGATGTGTAATTAGTTTGCCGATGGGTGTTATCGACTGGGACAATATTAAATCCGAAGAAGACCAATGAAACAGAAATTCATTCTCCAACCAGAACCACACAAGAGTCGTACGAACTGTATCAGAGCCATCCTTGATGCGCCGAATGGAATGGTAGTTACAATTGAAGAACCCACCAGAACCATCGAGCAGAACGCTAAACTATGGGCCATGCTTAACGAGGTATCAAAGCAAGTGGATTGGTATGGAAATAAGTTATCCGACGAAGATTGGAAGCATGTTTTCACGGCAGCCCTCAAGAAACAGAAGGTTGTGCCTGGTCTTGACGGTGGGTTCGTAGTTTGCGGGAGTAGTACACGGGCAATGTCCACGAAGGATATAGCAGAGTTGATCGAGTTGATTCAGGCATTCGGCAGTCAAGAGAACACCTACGTCAATTTCCGAAATATTGAAAAAGGCTTTGATTGTGACGGACGTCACGTTGACAAGAGGAAGTAAAGTCGTACATTGATATTACAACCGGCAAGCCTCTGCATGGGAGTGCTCATGAAAGCTCAACCAGCGATCCGAATTAACGGATATCGCCAGGAGGACGCTCTTGGAATCGGTTTCTTCTAATCTAACACAAGGATGGTGACCCCATGTGGCCTGCGCCAATCATGACTGAAGTATTGGTATGGGTGGATGGTCACCGTGGTCCTTCTTGGCGAAACAATCACCACCTAGTTGCCTATATGGATTACCATGGGCAATGGCATGAAGAACGTCATCCATCAAAAGAACCTCTTGCAGGGGTTATCGCATGGATGCCACTACCCGAACCATATTGTCAACGTATGACAGATATTTCACCAACTAAATAGATAGGAGTCCTAATGGAACTCAACACCACCCAACCCGTTACACCCATGACTATGCTGTCGATGGCAGTAAGTCAGAACGCAGACCTAGATAAACTTGAAAAGCTGATGCAGCTTCAGGAACGGTGGGAAGCGAATGAGGCGAGGAAGGCTTTCGTCTTGGCGATGAATGCGTTCAAGGCTAACCCTCCAGTGGTCACGAAGAACAAGCACGTTGAATACGGTAAGACCAAGTATGACCACGCCACGTTGGATAATGTCTCAGTCACTATCGGCAAGGCACTCAGCGAACATGGAATCAGTCACCGTTGGAAGATTGACCAGGGCCAGAGTGGGATCAAGGTTACCTGCATCCTTAGCCACGCCATGGGACACAGCGAAGAGGTTTCAATGGTCGGCCCTACTGATGACTCAGGGGGTAAGAATAACATTCAGGCTGTTGGATCTACCGTGACCTATCTTCAGAGGTATACGCTGCTTGCTTCCACTGGCATGGCTGCTGAAGAACAGGATGATGATGCACAGTCTACAGACTCTAGCCATATCGACCTGTCACCTATCGAGAAATGCAAGACGCTTGAGGAACTAATGGAAACTTATGCCCCAATGTATCGTCAAGCTAGAGCGACCAACGACAAGGATCTGCTCAATTCTGTTATCGCTGTTTACGAGAAGCGAAAGGCTGAATTGGTGAAGGCATGAGCAATAACAATTCTTCTTCGGGTATCGGGTTTACAGGTGTTCTCACCATCTTGTTCATCGCCCTCAAACTGACTGGATTCATCAACTGGTCTTGGTGGTGGGTGCTGAGTCCCCTTTGGATTGGGTTTGCAGTTGTGATTGCGGTTTTCCTCATGGCGTGGCTTTTTTATTATGCTGCATCTAAATGTTAATCATTGACCTCCCACAGAACACACCGGAATGGTTACAGGCTAGGCGAGGACTTGTCACTGCTTCGTCGATCAAGGATGTTCTGGCTAAGGGCAAGGGTGGAGAGGAAGCCAAAACCAGGGAAACATATCGTGTCCAGAAGGCCATGGAAATCTTGGTCAAAGAGCATATCAGTTCGCCGGGTCTTGATACTGCTGCTATCCGATGGGGCAAAGAGACTGAACCGATGGCAAGAACTGAATACGAACTTCGAACAGGTGTGATGGTTGTTCAGGTTGGCTTGGTTCTACATCCTACCATTGAACGTGCTGCGGCTTCTCCTGATGGATTGGTGGGAGACAAGGGATTAGTTGAGTTCAAGTGCCCTGAGTCGCATACCCACATCCGTTACATCGTTGGAGATACTGTTCCGACTGAATACCAACCCCAGATGTTGTGGCAAATGGCGTGCTGCGAACGTGAGTGGTGCGACTTCGTGTCCTTCGATCCACGCTGGCCTGAGAATAACCAGATGTTTGTCAAACGCTTCTTTCGTGACGATGCAAGGATCAAAGCGATGGAAACAGAAGTGATTAAGTTTAACCAGGAAGTAGACGAACTCGTAGAAAAACTGAGGAGAATGTAATGATTGCAATCAAAGATAGCGAATACGCAATGCAGCGCAACCGATTGATCCCTATCATCTACAAGAAAGCCTTGCTCAAGAATATGCATGAACCTGAAGTTACAATGCGCGGTAAGGTTGATAAGGACTTCTTGGAGATGATGCAGTCTGAGTGTATCAGGCTCAACCTTACTCACGGTACCCCAGAAGAACGTCTTTACTTCGGACATGTCGAGCGTGTGTATGCATGATACAAAATGGGAGGACATGCTCTGTCGGCAGATTGAATTGCATGGGCTTCCCAAACCTGAACGGGAATCTAAGATTATCCCCAAACGTCAGTTTCGTTACGATCTCTGTTGGCCTGAGCACAAGTTGGTAGTGGAAGTGCAAGGGTCAACATGGGTTGCAGGTAGAGGTCATTCGTCAGGCGTTGGGATTAAACGTGATGCAGAGAAACTAAACCTTGCAGTGCTTGAAGGTTACTATGAAATGCAGTTTGTTGCAGATCATATCAAGTCAGGCAAGGCTATCTATTGGTTGCAGCAGTTCTTTAACAACTCTAAAGGAGAGTAGAAATGAAGTTCAACGAATTCCCCAAGATGGCGCGTCTTAGCCGAGAGTGCGTTGTTACCGAGAAGATTGACGGAACGAACGCTAGTGTTCTAATTTGCAAAGAGATCCGGGACTATGACAAGAACCTGCTGATTGCATCTTTCGCTGACACCATGGTATTTGCAGGGTCTAGGACTCGCTACGTTACGCCTTCGGATGACAACTTTGGATGGGCAGCATGGGTCAAAGAACACGCTGAAGAACTGACAGAACTCGGTGAAGGACAGCACTTCGGGGAATGGTGGGGCAAAGGCATCCAGCGTAACTATGGATTGGCAGAGCGAAGGTTCAGTTTGTTTAACACTCTGCGATGGACAAAGGGTGATCCGATTGAAATCAAGCCTACCAACCCGAAGGACAAACCCAAACTCATCGTCAATCCTCCTGCATGCTGTGATGTTGTGCCTACTCTTTATAAGGGCGACTTCAACACTAACGAGATTGAACACTGTCTTTACATTCTAAAAACTGAAGGATCTCTTGCTGCTCCTGGGTTCATGAATCCAGAAGGTGTTGTGGTGTATCACGTTGCCGGGAATGTCGGGTTCAAAAAGACTCTTGGCGGCGATGGTGCGAAGGGTGCTAATAGAGGAGGACTGTATCACTCAGAACTTGGTATTATATTTGGCATTTCACGATCTCGTGTCACTACTATACTAGGGATGAAAGCACGATGACTAAGAAACTAGAGTTAAGACCATACCAAAACAATTCCATAACGATGGTTCGTGAAGCTATGCGACGGGGGAATAAGCGTATTTTATATGTTCTAGCAACAGGTGGCGGAAAGACACTAATTGCTAGCGAGATAATCGCCATGGCCCGGTCTTTAGGCAAGCGTGTTGCGTTTGTATGTAACCGTATTCAGTTAATTAACCAAACAAGAGAGAAGTTAAATCAGCACGGAATCCCACATGGTGTCATTCAAGGTAATAATACTCTTGAACCATGGCGTGATGTATTAGTAGCGTCTATCCAGACAGTAGCTAAAAGAGGTTTGCCAGAAGTAGATCTCCTGATTTTTGATGAGGCCCATTGCACAGGATCGTCAGAATCTTACTGGCCTTTGATGGAAGGGAAATACTGTATCGGTCTAACTGCGACACCATGGGCCAAGGCGATGGGGAAATACCACAAGAACCTTAACGGACCTTTGTGGGAAACAACCGTTGTCGGGGCTATGATGTCTGACCTTATCGCGCAAGATTATCTAGTTAGTGCAGAATTTTGGGCACCAGCGGTACCAGATTTGAGAGGAGTTAAGACTGTCGCTGGAGATTATGACGAGACTCAACTTGGTGAAGTGATGGACAAACCTAAGTTGACTGGCGATATCGTACAACACTGGTTGAAACTTGCATTCGATTCCCAAACACTTTGTTTCACTGTCAATATCGCCCACTCACAACATCTTGTATCAGAGTTTTGTGATGCAGGAGTTAATGCCGTCCACGTTGATTATAAAATGTCAATAGAGGACAAGGAAGAAATCTACAGGAGATTCAGGGCAGGGGAAATAAGGGTGTTGTCCAATTGCGCGCTTCTATCTGAAGGTGCCGATTTCCCTAACTGCACAACTATGATTTTGGCTAGGCCAACGAAGTCAAAGATTAGATATGTTCAAATGGTGGGAAGGATCCTTCGTCCCTATCCAGGCAAACAAGCAAAAGTTCTCGATCATTCTGGAACCTGCCTTCGGCTAGGACTCCCATGGGATATCCCTGTTGGCAAGCTGGATGATGGCAAGCCGAAGAAGTCAAAGGGTGAAGGCGAAGAGAAAGTTTACATTGCTAAGCCTTGCCCCAAGTGCCACTTCATCAAACCACCGAAGACTCCTACCTGCCCTCAGTGCGGCTTCAAAGCAACCAAGCCTTGCGATCTGGAGAACGACGAAGGCGAATTGGTCCCGATGACTAAGGGCACCGTCACTCCTGCTATGGCTGCTATTCAATCCCTTGGCAAACAACAGGTGTATAGCGAACTGCTTTATATCTGTCACACCAAAGGCTATAAACCAGGATGGACATCGAACCAATACCGTGATATCTTTGGAGTGTGGCCCAGAGGACTTGAAGAAATTCAGATCGCACCAGGGCCAAATGTTCTATCTTGGTTAAGACACAAACAGATCCGCTATATCAAAGGCAAGCAACGTGGTTCCAACCCATGAAGTAGCGAAAGGTCGGTGGCGTGGATTGCTCCTAGAGTTTGGCGTGGGCAGTGAGTTTCTTAAAGGGGACCACTGCTCTTGCCCTATGTGTGGAGGTAAAGACCGATTTAGGTTTGCAGATGACAAGGGAGAAGGTAATTACTTTTGTTCTCAGTGCGGTGACGGCAACGGATGGATACTGCTGAATAAACTTTACGGTTGGTCATTCAAGGAAGCAGCACAACGGGTAGATACAATGGTAGGCAACATCCCAGCCCAACCGATTGAAAGCAAGGAAGCCAAGGCGCTCGAAGACCGCAATCGAATGATCAAGTGGTTCAAAGAGTCAACACCCATAACCGAAGGCGATCCTGTTTGGAGGTATCTTGAGTCCCGATGCGGTAATCCAGTGTCCGTTGCTCCCTACCTACGATTCCACCCGGCGCTGTTTCACTCCCAAAGTAGAACTAAGCTGCCAGCAATGCTTGCTCCCATGTCCTATGACCCGACTCTCGGACGCTACTTGGGAATGCACCGAACTTGGTTGAACAAAGACATTGAAATCCGCAAAAAAACCTGTGGTTCTGTAGGGAATATTCAGCTTAGCGAAGTCGAATATATGATGGGAATTGCCGAAGGGATTGAAACTGCCATCTGTGCATCCAAACTCTTCGAAATTCCTGTTTGGTCCGCATGCAACGCTACCACCCTTGAGAACTGGGAACCGCCTGAAGGATGCCAGCACGTTGTGATCTTCGGAGATAATGACGCATCGTTTACCGGGCAAGACGTAGCATATTCGCTGGCGCGGAGGTTAAGGCTCAAAGGCTACGACATCGAAGTGGAGATACCATACAAAACTGGTCAGGATTGGTGCGATGTATACAATAACCGATAAGAAAGAATGGGATTGCGAGTATCACCATCGGATTGCAATCATGTTCTATGGAACTGGGATATCAGACTACGACGCGAGACAGTTAGCTTGGCACGACACGGTTAGAGTATTCGGAGAAAGGCCAAAGAATGAGCGGAACGCCATGCCCCAAGATATCGAACTACCGGAATAAGACCCTACTCAACCTAGCCAAAGAAACACCACACTGCATGTCCTGCAACGTCCCTAATCACGGTCAGGTTGTCGGTGCTCACTCCAACAGGCAGAAGGATGGTAAAGGTATGGGACTCAAAGCACACGACCTTGTAGCCTATCTATGCGAGAACTGCCATGATAGGTATGACGGAAGGACCACGCCAGGGATGTCCCACGAGGAGTGGCTTGAAGCCTTGTACGCGTCTGTCATCTGGTTACTGTCTGAAGGATACCTAAAGAATGCTACCCGATAAATTCGAACGATGCTCCTCAACCAAATGCCGCGCCAAGGATAGATGTGCAAGGTTCGAAGGTAAGGGTAGAGATTTCTTGAAGTTGGGGGATGAGTTTATTTCTCCTGGCGTGGTCTGTATCTGGTTTATTCGGGCTGCGGAATGCTAGGGTTTATCTTACGCGACCATAGAATGTAAAGAATTCCGCGCAACGCCGGGCACGGCTACTCCTTATGTCCAGAAGGCCGGGCCGTTGCGCTGCTTGGTGCCGAGGCCGGTGCTTTGGTAGTGCATGTCAGCGAAGAGGCAGTGCAGGGCGTCAGTGCAGGTGTCGGCGGCATTTGCGGCATCGCGGTAGACACGCGCCATGAACACGCCGTCAGTCTCGATTCGGGCAACGTCGAGCACCCGGTGGCGGTAGTTGTTCTGCGCAGTCACAGTGGTGGATGCGGCGTCCGTCAGCGTCACCTGGGTGGTGCTGGTGAACCCTGCAATCGTGGTGTTCAAGTTCGCACCGGCAGCGCCAGCCCCAACGACTGTGATGGTTCTGCCAATGTCAGCAGCGGTGAAGAGGGCAGACGCGGCGGTGAGGGTGGTGGACGTGGCGTTGATGGTGACGTTCACAACCGCAGGATTGATCAACCCGTTGGTTGCCGTGCATTGCACCTCGCTGATCATGTGCTGATAACGAGTCGCAGGAACCGTGGTTGTCACCGGGATGATGATCGGGGAACTGTTGAACGCTTCTTGGTTGTAACCCTTGGCATAGGTGAGTTCAAAGCCCCACACCACATCACCGGTGTTTGGGACCGCAGCGCCATCAAGCCAATGGGTGTGGATGTAGTAGTCAGCACCAGGAACGGAGTCATGATCAACGTGGTAGACGGCCCACACCTGTTGCATGACAGTTGCGCTGAAGGAATAGGCGTACTGGCTTGATGCCCCCACCTGAGCCCAGGCCGGATCGTTCGCCCCCGTCCCACGTGCATGCAGATCACTCGTCAGATCGCGCCATGCCCAAGTTGGGGTTGTCGTGTCCACCTTGATGCCGTAACCGGATGTCTTCGGAAGGACCAGATGGTTGCCGATCATCGCAGTCTTGGCAATTGACGCTCCGCCCAGCGTGACAATGGATGCCGTGCCCAGCGCTGATGCATCGGTGGTATCAGGGATCTCAACCCTTGCCGTGCCCGTTGGAACCCTGAGCACATACGCCCCACGCCCCGGCTTCATGACGGCGAAATCGTAGGTACTACCTGCCTTGCTTTCTACTAATAGGCCAGCGGTGGCATTAATAGACAGGTTCGCAGGAGATGCCGCTGTGCCAACATCAAGACGGTTTACGGTAACTGTACCATTAAAAAAAGAAGGTGTTGCTCCAAATGTATAAATAGCGTAATTTGACGTTGTTCCCTTGGTCAGCGTGTTGATTCTGATACCATAATTATTTACAACAGTTCCAGTACCTGATGGATCTTCGACATAGACGCCGTAAGAATTTGTTACAGTTCCGGTATTCACTATCGCAGTTGTATATAGACCATATAAATACGTGCAAGTTCCACTAGATCCGTAAGTTCCTGCTGATTGGAAATTGGCGAAATGATCGTAGTTATTCGATCCAGTTACGGTATATCTAGAATCGAAGCTGTTGTAGGCAATTGTCCCAGTTCGGTTAATAGTGCTGGAATCGCTAAAGCAATGGGCATTCCCGCTTCCTGAGTCATTAACTGTCCTGGAAACAACCACCATCGGATCAACACTATTGGTAGTTTGCAAATCACCGACATTAATCAACCCAGCAGTGGTAGCAGTGATATTCGCAGAATCAACAACCTTTCCCCCCGTCCCAGCCAAAAGAACTCGGCCTGCGGTAGTGGAAGAAATCGTGATGTTGGTAGTGGTAAGGCTGGTAAAAGATCCTACTCCGATAGTGGCTGAAGTAAGGTTCAAGTGAGTGAAAGTTGGTGAACTGGATGGAGCAAGGCCAAGACTTGTTTGTGCGTCAAGAGCAGTCACACTATCGAGCAGATCAAGACCAAACGTACCAGCCTGCGAATCGTCCAACTTTGCGTCGAGCAAACCTTGGAGACTAGACCCGTTAAGTGTAAGTGTAGTTGTAGATAGTCCGGTGAATGCGCCAATACCTACAGTAGCTGACGTAAGATTGATATGCGTAAATGTAGGTGACCCGCCCGTTAGATTGGTGTGCTGTGCCGAGGTGAGATGGTAGTGTTCTCCAGCAGCACCACCAAGGAGATCAGACAAATCTTCATGATGAGTCATTGTTCCAAGCGTAAATGGTGTTACAAAAGCACTATCAATTTGTGTGGCAGTAGAGTCCCCCTTCTTGACAATGATTCGACCGACCAGAATAGACGTTGCAGCAATTTCAGCAGGAGGTGCTTGAGGTTGTGATGCCTGTGCTTCAGTGAGGTTGTAGTCTCCCTTACCAAGAGTGATAAACACAAACTTCCTTGAAGGATCTACGCACCGATAAACAAAGTTTACTGCATATTTATTATTGCTTAGCGTCTGGAGCCCGGTCCCGTCATCATACTGTGTGTTGTCATATGCGGTAATAGTACTTTCAGTCCAAACAGAGGCTACATGCACGTAAAGTCTAAGGTCATCAGTAGTAGAAGTATAAGCACCAAGCGTAATTTTGTTAGCACCAGCCCAAAGAATACCGTCTCCAACCACAACATCACGGGTAGCGACCTCGCTAAGAGCCAACCCTGACTGACGACGAAACCTAGAAGTTTTTACGATAGACTGGTGGAGTTTATTAGAAAGAGCATTGCCAAGTTTGTCCCAATCAAGATAATGAATTTCAGTACCATGCCGATACAGCGTAAATACTGGAATGACTTGGATCTCTGTAATCTCATTAACATCCGTAATGCATTGCATCTGCGGAGTGCCTGAATTGTAATTCACAACAATATAGTTGGTAGTCTTATCAGTAAGTGCAAAAGTATTACCATTTACACCATAAGCATGAGGAACACCTTCTGCCGTAGCAGTTGAGAATAATGAGTATCTTCCACCATTACCAATAATTACAGAGCCAGTCCCAAGATCGGTATAAGTAGGAAGCGTAATGACACCAGCAGACAAAGGATGATCTACCAGATCCTCAGTGAACGCTACCGTACCACTCTTGGCAGGAAAACTTGCAGCATAGTTACTAGCACTATCGGTAAAGGACAAATCATACGTCCCGCCAGAATTCAATACAGCCTGAACAGCAGGAGTGGTTCCAACAAGGCGAATGGATTTTGTCATAGTATCCCCTAAATCAAACTCACTACTATCATATCACCTTGAACCGTTGTTGTCTGCTGTGTTTCGAACTGATTATATACAGCAAGTTGATGATTGACAGGGATAATGAAGGGAAGATCCGTTGTCTCAACCACAACTTTTTGCAGACCATGCTTATGATGTGGCGTCTGTTTAAGTACGGGTTGAGCAGTAGAGTAGGTCATTTCTTTTTCTTTCCTGGCATGGGCAGTTTGCCGCTGGTCTTAGGCGCAACAATAGCAACCACAACCTTTGGACCAGAACCACCCTTGCCCTTCATGTTCGCAAACATTGCATGCTTCTGCTTCAATTTATCTTCCTCTGTCTCAACCTTCGGAGGAGGAGGGACTTTAAGATTGCCATATTTGAACGCCATGTCACTTCCCCTTCTTGGATGGTTTGGATTTGCCAGCTTGGCTTAGAGCGATGGCGATGCTCTGTTTGGGAGGATAGCCTTCTTTCCTAAGCGTTGAGATATTAGAACTTACTGTCTTATTGCTGTTCCCCTTCTTGAGCGGCATTTGTTACTCCTTTCTTGCTAGTACCAAGTTCAGATGCAATTTTTCCTAATTCAAGGGACGCAAAACGTTCTATGTCGTCAATGATCTTACCCATAGTCTTTGACCCTGGCGTGGTCGCATAAGACTTAACCAACAATTTCTGACCAGTTGGAGTTGTAAATAATTTTTGTAGAATAGATCCAGCTTCAGGAGATGGATATGCGGAACCAGGCAAAACTCTTCCCAAGGGTAAATGTCTAAGCCATTCTCCCGTTAGCATTTGCGCAGTAAATCTAGAATCTTTCATCAGTTTATTCAACCCATCCATCATCCACTTCTCTCGTCCCGAAAATGACAAACCGTAAGCATCTTGACGATTCTTCAAAGCAGTAATAAATTTTTGAGGAATAACTGTCCCATCTCGCAAACTCTGCTTGTATACATCCTCTACTAATCCAGCTTGCAGCGCAGGGACCCCAATATTTTTGCTTAGCTGTTTCATAAATATGTCTATTTTGTCCTCTGACTTTGCTTTCAGCAGAGCAGTCATCGCCAAATCTGGAGTCGGTGATTTTATAAATGACTGCAATATCCGACCGCCTTCTCTTGGGTCTTCCCATGGCTTCAATTTCTCTACCCATTTGTTTTTTGCTGCAACATACGCATCCCCGAACTGTTTACCAAACAAGTCCATATCATATTGCAAATCTGATTTCAAGTTTGTGATAGCTTTCATTAACTTGCCATCACCACTTTCCATGGCTTTTTTGTATACCTCATTTAATTCTGTGCCAAGATCAACAGTGCTCGCAAAAGACTTATCACTGGATTGCTCTATCTTATTCTTAATAGCAGTCAACTCCCTTTCCATCGAATCATTAGAACCTCTCGAAGCCTTGTTGGTTTTAATCATGTTCTCTAACGAGTATTCGAAATTGCTAAGTGGTACATCATTATTACCAGATGTAGATTTAAGCACCTCAAATGCATCCCTGACTTCTTTTCTGGCAGAGTTATAAGCATTTCTTAGGTCTTCCTGTAATACATCTGATGGTTTGCCTTTAACTTTAGACTTGAACCATGCCACAACTTTTTCAGGAGCAAGTGATTCACCCTTCTGCATGAGCTTGGTTACACCCGTATGGACACCTTCTCCAATAGCACCACCAGCAAGTGCGCCAACTGCCGATGACATCTCTTCACCCTTCGGAGCAGTTGCATATGACATTGCCGCAGCCGGAACAGCATTAGCAGCAAACCTTTCTACCATTGTTGCGCCAGGAGCAGCACCGGGCACTACTGACAACATAGCCATTTCTGGGACAGAAGCGGCCACATCTTGAATAAACCCAGACCCAGCCATACCAGTGTTTGCCAAGGCTTTACGGTACCGTTGAGATTCTGCTAACGCCTTCCCATACTCTGACCCTTCCGGCACGACCTTCTGAGCAATCCCTTCTGCTGGTTTAGTTATGCCTGCCTTGATTTGCCTCCCGAAATCTTTCCACGTTTCAATACCAAGATTCCTTTGCAAAAAACTAGCTTCATTAGGGTTATATGATGGAGCAGGTGCATACATTCCAGTGTTTTTATCGTAGTAATGCCACCCTTCTTGCCCTTTAAATCTTGGATCATCGGTAGCTTTAATGTAAACAGCATCATCACTACGCTTTGGTACAATTGCGCCTGTTTCAAGTTTAACTTTTGTAAGAGGTATGTCCGAAACTCTTTCTCCTTCAGCATTGAACCAACCCGGCTTGCCTTTATTGCCTTGTGCCTCGCCAAACCAAACAGCATTGTCTTCACGCTGGACGCTTTGTTTGCCACCAGCCAAGTCGATAGGCTTAACCTTGAATCCATAAGATGTAGGCTGCCAACCATCAACAGGCTTGAATGGAACAATACCAAGCGATCTATCTATTTCATCGACAGATACACCAGACTCTTTCAGTTTCTTGACCTTATCCACAGGCACACCAAGCGAAGAATATATATCCTCATCTGACACACCCTTGTTCCTCAATACATACATTTTTTCGCCAAGAGATTTCATATCATCTGACATACCTACCTCGCTGTTGATTTATACAGTTGATAGAACCTTTCGAGATCTAATTTGGGGCCAGCAGAATTAACGCCAGAAATAGCAGGTTTACTTGCTATTCTTTCTTTTATCCCTTCAAGAGTTTTCTCGAGTTCAGTCTTCCTGTTTTCCATATCACGTTTTAACACTTTGGCAACTGCAACAACTTGTTTCAATGTTGCATCCTCCGGTATAAACGATGCCACCTCATGGCGGGCAGAATCTGTAAGCTGCCCCGTTAGGCTTGGATTACTTGTTATTTTTGCGATTTCAGTAATTGCGACCTGCCTAGCAGCATTAACAGCCAATTGCTCAGTCTTTCCTAGAACCTTTGTGTTAATGGTTCTAATCGGAGAATTGATAATAGGAGATCCGGTATCAATCATGCCAGATGCCAAGTCAAGGAACTGATCTAGATTCTTTTTTGCTGTGCCCTCGAATGAAATAACAGCATCATACATCTTTTGCATTGAATTGAGTGAGCCTTGATCTGCACCAAACTTAGCCTTATTAGAAGCAATATCAGTACTGATCCCTTCACGAGCAGCAAGAATGGATGCATTGTTTAATGCCTTAACCTTAGCAGCAGCACCAGCCTTGCCCATCCCAAGATTAGGCATAGTTCCATCCTTTAGGTACCTAAGACTAACCATGTCCAATGCTTCTGGTGAAAGATCCATCCCAGCCTGGGCCTCTTTCGCCAACTTAACCTTAGCCCACTCTAGGTTATTCTGGATCTTGTGCTGGGTTTTGGTTTCATCCTCTCCGAAAGTCGGGACCTTTGGGACGACCAAAATTTCTTTAGCTTCTCCTGGAGACAGTTTGGACCTTGTATAAGTCTTAATCTCTTTACCTGTGTCAACCTGCCATCTCTCACCAGCTTCCAGATCAGCACGTTCTTTCGGTGACATGGCAGATGCAGCCACAAGAGCAGCATATTCATGCCCAGGTTCTCCATTATATTTAGGCAACATCAACGCGGCTTCATCAGGATTAATTCCGTGTCTCTTGGCAATAGCGATAAAAGCGTTGCCCATGTCGCTCATATTGGAATTTGGATTCTTGCTGTATGAATAAGCTGTGTTTGCAACATCAATCCTGAAAGAATTGGCACGCTCTGTATTCTGCTTGAATAGTTCTCCTTCTATTTTCTTACGCTCTAGTGCCTTTTTTGACTGTTCCTGCATCATAGAAACAATCTTTGGCAAAGCAGATGGCCTAGCACTAACGTCTGTAAACATAGCCTGTGTGTCGTATTCTCCGGTGATGGGGTTGAACCTCTTCGCCATTGCAGCATTAATAGCTTCTTGGTCAGCAACAGCCTTTCGGTGTTCCTCCATTGCCATGCGATTCTGCTCCATCTGCATATCGCGCATCTCTTGCTCTTTACGCATATTCTCCAACTGGATGTTGGCTTGGACACCCTTCATGTAACCTTCCGGAATCTGTACGAGTCCTTGGCCTAGACCGATTGCGGTGTATGGGTTCATATAAACTCCTAGCCGATATTCGTTGAACTAGGTTTACCGTAAAGCGACCCTGGGTAATTAGTCTGACCATATCCAGGAACTCCACCCCAACCATAAGGGACACCACCAGAAGGAGGCAAGCCAGGTGTTGGATAATTCGTGATTGGGATCGAGCCAGGAAGGTATGACCCAGGCGTATAACTAGGACCATAAGCACTGGTTGTAGTCTGCCCTGCCGGAACGTTATCGTCCTTCAGCCCATACATCTGCCCCAGCCCATAAGCCATGCCAGACAGCCCCTGACCGAAACCCTGCCATCCCTGAGCAGCCAATTGCCCATACTGTCCTGCCCTCTGCCCCGCAAGAGCAGCCTGTTGGCCGTAGGCACCCGCGTAGCCACTCCCAAGAGCAGCGCTGTTATCCTTACTCAACAACCCCATCTGGAGGTTCCTACGAGCCTGAAGACCCTGTGCGTAAGCCGTTCCAAGATCAGATGCCTGCCCAAGTTGAGTTCCCCTAAGAGCCGCAGCACCAACACCAGAGTTAGCCATGCCTGCAAACTTCCTCTGAGCATCAGCGTAGTTCTTCTTGATCTGAGCGGAAACAAGAGCGTAGTCGAGGGGTTGAGAACTCATGGCTTCAGCAGTCAGGCGATCCCGAATAGGCGTAACGTAACCCATCTCGCGTTCATACATCTGCCTACGGAGTTCTTGTTCCTGAGCCATTGCAGCGTTTTGTGCAGCCTGTTGCCTATCGGCGGCGGACTGAGCACCCTTGGCACCGAGATAAGACAACCCCGACCCAATTAGGGAAGCACCCGCAGTATACATTCCTGGAGCGGCAGCAGCAGCACCCATATTACACCCCCACTAGCTCAAACAGTTTACCACAGAATTCAAATTTATTATCGTTAATTCCAGTCATCTTGATTGGAGGGAGTGAGGCTAACTGAGCATACTTGCACCACTGTTGGACTGCCTTGCCTGAGTAGCCACCTTCTACAGTCAATGCGAATGCTCCAAGGTGCTGTACAATCTCTTCAGTTAAATCGTATCCGTATTCCTTACACAACGCCTTGCCGCGATCCCTAGCCTTACGTGACATCCTTGCCCATGCGATATAATCCATCGTTGCTAACATGACCACGCCAGGGAGAAGCGTAAACCCCAGAGCGTGTGCATTTCTCCATGATCGCCGGTTCTCGGAACGGATAGAGCAGACGAGCGATTTTCCTGGCGTGGATGTGAAGAAGTAATCGAGTGCTTCCCGGTGTTTAGTTACTGCATAGGCACCATAATGAGATCTCAAGAATCCACCGTGCGCCCTATACTCGCCTTCCACAGCAGTAGGTTCACCGATAAATACACCACCATCTACGACACGAACGATATATCCACATCCTTCAAGCGTTTCCCAGTCAATCCTCTCGTTAGTATCAACTAGAATGATACCGAGATTTTCTTGAGATAGGATTTCAGTAACCTTTTCGTTAAGCATTACGTACCTCAGTTACCTTAATATAAGAGTTAAGTGTTCCACCAGCATACCTATTGCCACTAGACCCATTGATTGTAAATGTTGTAGATGCGCCCAAGTTACCAATTCTCACTGATAAGGTTAGTGGTGATGTTGATACAGATGGCAATACCCCATGAACCCTTATTGTGTCAGACAACCCAGCCGCGATAGAGATGGCACTTGCGGAAAAAGCATCAGTACTATTACTAGTGAACAGTGCCACCATAAAAGCCCCTGCCGATGGAGTCTGAAACAAAACCTCAGCCTCAACATACATAGTGCTATTAGCCTCAACAGGAGTATAAGTGACTGCCGCAACCTGATATCCCTCGGATATTTGCGGGATAGTATCATCAGCGGGAATATTTGCGTTTGTTTGTAATACTGAACTTGTTCCAGAATATCCTACACCAGAGATTTTTCCGCCTGTACCCGTATCTCCCTTGTCTCCTTTGTCACCTTTGACCCCTTGCGGACCTTGGATTCCTTGAATTCCCTGTGGCCCTTGTGCTCCTGTAATGCCTTGAGGGCCCCTTGCTCCATCAGCACCGGCTAAAGCATCAACTGTCTCTGTAGAAAAATACCCATATCCATATGCATCAATAGCGGGTTCACCGGTATTACCATCTTCTACGACTTCAAGGATAGATGTTACAAGAGTCCCAATAGTTGTTGTGGTAGACCCTCCATCCGTGGTGTCTGTCGATGAGGGTGGAACAGACGCAGGATTAGTTCCAAAGGCAGACGAGTAGGATGGGCGCGGGGACACAGCACTTGGGTATTGGGTCGTTTCCGAAGATGAGTCAATTTGGTCATAGATTCGATTCACCACCCGCTTCAACTCGGCAAGGGTCATAGACGTTGGAAGATCCCTCATCGGCTTCATGATTCACCAACGGGATCGTAACTAATCTCCATTCCCCTAATTTTACCAGTGCATGCCATCTCGATATCAATGGTATACCCAACACTTCTCGACAATGGGATATTCACCTTACGAGTGGTACTCGATGTTTCAGTAAAACTAGCATTACCATCACACACATAACGCTTGTCAATATAGATCCTTACCCTAGCGTTGCCAGCACCATTCCCGTGAATCTCAACATGATTAAACCGTTTACGCTCAAGAGGGTTTCCTAATGATTGCTCACCAGTCCTAATAGTGTAGGGAATGCATGTATTAGCAGACTCCAATTTAACAACCTGCACGCCAAGGAATTCCGTAAACGTAGCCGAAGAAGACAGTGTTGCTTCCGCGTCAAAGAATGGCTGTTCGTTGTTAAGATTTGGCATCAGTAATCCTTTATCTTGGTACCGTCTATCCAAAGAGAAGGAGTAGCAGTTTCAATACCCTCAATATGCAATAGTCTACCATCTTCCAATATAGACGAGAAGATCGAATATCTATCGCCATTAGGATTACTGCTCTTTACCAAGAAGAATCTCCCGCTTTCGGTTCTCGGGTTACCTACAGTGCTCTTGCAAACATAATATTCAGGAGGGCAAGCACTACGCTTCCTGATCCCAGCATCGAGATAATATGTTTGACTAGGGACATTCCATGCTCCCACAATATTTGCATTTGTGATACTAGGTAAAGTCCCAGGATATACCAAGCTATTATAATTATTAAAACACGACTCATAATAATAAGAAGTACCTACGTCAGTGGAAAAATTATACTTCTGTGCATTTTGGGTGTCTGGATCTCCTTCCAAACCATTAGGGTATGAAATTGCACCATAGTCATAAGCGCCAATGGCATACCTAGCAAATGACTCATTTTTACGATATGAAGGTAAACTGCAAATCAACGGAGCGGTAGCCCTCTTCGGGAGAGTCCCAAATCCTTCAAATTCTGCTGCAATCCTAAAGTCAACGCCATTCCAAAACGCAGTAAAAGAGTCACCAGTATTAAGTTTCTCCGTCATAGACGCACCACCGCCAGGATAACCAGACATACTCAAGGCTACCTTGGCATCAACCCTATAGATTTCTTCCTTGGTAACGATATGGCCACTAAATGGAGGGATCTCTTTGCCTTCCAATGCTGGGTTCATTAAATAAGTTATTCTGCGTTGCGTCAAATCATCTGTTACTGTTACATGTGAAACCGTTGTTTTCGGCGCGTAAGTGAAATGATAAGGAAGGGTATACAGAATACCAGAACAGATTTGACGAGAAACCATGCCAGGGTTTTCAACCTGCTGGTATGCATTAACTCCGGTATAATCTACTCTTCTTGAAAAACCAGGATATACAGGGAAATAACAATTGGAAGGCTTTAGGAATTGCTGAGTAGCCCATCCGGCATTAGCGGTATTACCTTCCCAACGTGGCTGGTCAGGATCTGTAGTTAAACTATATCCATTGGTGGCAACAACAGTGAAAGATCCTGCATTATTATCATCAATCGTATCTAACCTATATGCAGAAATAACATTCGGCATGTTCAAGTTGGTAGCGAAATCGTCAAAATCGTTTACAGCATTGACCCAAACATCCGTCCCGTATGTGAATACCCATGCCTCTAGTGTAAAATTACCTGTTGTTATCGAAGCAGGCAAATCACAATAGGTTGTCCAGGCACCAGTGCCATCCGATAGGTCACGCTGCCTAATACGATGCGTCCCATTAACACTTCCTGGCGTGTCGATATACATGTCTAGCAAAATAGGTCCAGGAAGCACACCGTTAATACCACCACTGATCTCAATACCTCCACCGCCGTAAGGAAGACCAGAATCAGGGACAAGAGCATACGCTTCTTCCATATCAGAAACATGGACATCAATTGCTTTCAAACCAAGGGTAGTGATCGGCATATCCGACATCTGCAAATCAATACATATGGTGGTATTCATTGGATAATATCCAGACTGATTCCCATAATACAGATAGTATTTACCGTTATTGTAGAATGATTTGATATCCTTCGTTACACCTACAGCAGTCACAGTGTCAACCAATGGCGCAAAATTTACAGCATTGGCGAGGATACCATCTTCATAGGCAAGATTTGCGTAGTTGTAGCCCATGAGAGTAGGATGCCACCAATGGTAAATCGGCGAGGTGGTTCCACTTGGATTCGTAAAGAACTTAGACCTAATCCGAGTATCCGTGATACAAGTTGAGTCCGTCCCATTGAACAACATCACGCCACGATCAGACAGATAGGCCAACCCTGCATGAGTCTTTTGGACGCTATACTGTGCGATACAACCATTCACCGCATTAGTAGTGCTCAGGCTTAATTGCGTAGGGTTATTACCATCAATACGATAGATCCCATCCTTGCACAAAACAATCAATGCCTGTCCATACGAAGCTAATGCAATTGGTTTATGTGGAAATTCATAGTAAAAAACCTCTGGCCAAGCATCGGGTCTTCCGATTGGAGTCCACCTGACTCTATTATTATGTATAGCAGCAAGCATACCATAATGGGTGACGACACTCGACATAGCCGTGGGCGGTGCAGCATACATTACTTCAACGCCATTTTCTGTATAATAACTGCTGATAGCATCCCCTAGATACAGAGAAACCTTATCATCAACAACAGAACTATCATAAATTGGAACCTGTTTGACTAGGAAATACCCACCCGCATCACCCGTCCTGTACAGATTCCTGTACGTAACATACCCATTCTTTGGGACGTACTTAACATCAGACGATGCCGTAATTGTTCCTGCCGTTGTAGTATAAGCATCAATCCAGAATGACAAGTCATCAAACCTTCGAGCCTTGTATACCCCATTTGTAAATGAATTTGATACTCCAGATAGCGCAATGTATACAGCATCACCAGTAGCAACAGGGGTATTGGGAACAGCATTGAATGCGATCAGCGTTCTATACGCAGATGCCAGCCTCGTCTTACCATCTCCAAGATCATCAAGAGGTGCTTTGATATTCCTGATGGTAAAACTTGACCCACTGCAATTATATACCCTAAACTCCTTATTTCTATATAGAGGATCAGTAAACGCTGCATTAAAAATGATCTTCTCGCCTTCCTCAAATCCATGTGCCGCTACAGTTGTAAATACTGTTTGGTTAAGCACTAGATTATATGTAGCAGTAGATATTTTAGCAGCAGTGGCGAAGTCAGCCGTAGCCGTTACCGTCACTGTGCCTTTATTAATTGTTACAGTGTTTTCATTGTCAAAGAATCCATCGCTATATGTGTCAAAAGAAATGAGCCTACCCTTCCCAGATGGCGCAACCGACGACAACGGAGATGGACCTGATTCATCAGTCATATTATTGACAGTCCGTTCAAACGTGTAGATATATCTGAACTGACTTACAACATCATAATTAGATGCAGCCTCACCACTGGCAGGAAACTGCCCTCTGTCCGTGATACCTGTAGCCGAAGGGCCAACCTCTGTAATCTTTCGTTCTTTACCTGCGGAACTTGATGCAAACACCCAATAACCAATAGCACTAGGACAAGCAGCCCAAGACACATCTATATCCTGACCATCCTCAGTAATGGTAACTTGAACACTCCCGCTAGCAGGCTGGGTTCCACCCTCAGTCAGAGCAGACACACGATATGACCTTGTATCACCAACTACAAACTCACTACTACCGCTGCTCTTTGTGACCGTTACCTGTGGTACCAACTGTTCCGTAGACGCAACCGCAACAGCCTGGGCAGGTGGTTTTTGGCCTAAAGGGACATCTACGTCAGATACAATCTTCCTGGCTTGGCCACCTGTAGGGATGTAATAAATTCGATCACGACCATCAACATATTCGGCAGCGTAATCCCTATTCCCTTCGCTGTAATAGAACTTTCCCCTGAACTCAAAAATCTTTGTGGTCCCGTATGGGGCAGACTTGAAGTGAGTAGGTGCTTTATACGGAGAAGGAAGGCCAGAGCGAAGATCAACATTATTAGCTACGGTAACCCAGCCCGGACCAAGAGTGGACTTATCACCAACTACATTGATTCCCTTGCTAAAGTCAAACCGATAGCTTTTTGACATGTTCACCTCACAGCAATAACCATCCAAGAGATCCCAACCGTCATATCAGAGCTAGGCTGTGCGAATGTCCCACCATCATAATACCAATTAATCCTATAGCCACCAGTTCCGTTTGTCTGGATATACATCCCCTTATTACCGGAATTTACACCATCATCATGAGCGCCATACCTGGAAATAGCAACACAGAAATGACAGTCATTAATATCTGCGGTCTGGCCATCATTAAATACCGGCAAAGTAGGTTTGAAATATGTCCCACCGCCAATCAACGCTACCCAAGACGAAACAACACGTTCCTCAATGCCATACGAAATAGCAATGTTGTCTGTAGAACTGATTCCCTGTGTAGCAGTTGAAAGTCCCGTCTGGATCTTTGTGTCAATCAATGACCTGAGAGTCGTATCAAGGGCGTCCAGATCAGCCGTGGTTGCAAGTTCGACATTATCTCTGGTAGCCGAAGTGGTGAACGAAGGCGAATCCAGCGGGGCCAGTCCATGGGAACCAGTAATTGCCCCAGTCATGTTCCCCCCAGTCGTAGGAAGTTGACCGTAATACTGACTATTGACATTGCCAACCTTGATCCAACCCGTATTACTGGAGTTGCGTTCGTAAAGATCGTATGTCGTGCTATTGAGCCATTGCATACCTACACCAACCGCGCCAGGATCAGTGCCTACGTAGCGGAACCCTGTCAAAGTATATGCCATCACGCCACCCCGATAAGCTGATTGAATGTTGCCATGTAAGCCTGTTCACGAGCGATTGAATCCTGATCTGTTTTATATTTAAGCAGATACGCAGCCGCAGCATACTTCAAGAATTCGCAATGTTCAGGAGGAATCCGAGTGTCGATGATAGATACACTAGACGCAAGCAAGGTTGGCATCTCGATATATCCAACAGTGCATGATGCATAGGTCGTCGTGGTTGGGGCAAGCCTGATCGTCAACCCACTGAAGTCAACCCACCGCTTAGGAGCAGTCGCTGTCGCGCTTGTCCAAGTCGGCGATTTAAGATACTCAAATGCCATTGTAGATTTCGCCAATTCCTCACCATCATAGACAACTCGCGTAATCTCAAGATGGTCACTGGGTTTAGAGATATAACCACTCGTTACAGTTTTTGCATCTTCAGCGTAGCTCACGCCTTTCTTCTGGCAGTAGAGTTTTACAGCAAAGTTACAAGCCTCTTGATATTGAGACGCGCTCCATGTCTGACCAGCGTTCAGAGTAGAATCAGTCACAATAAAATTCACTTCGTCTGCAAGCAGTTCTCTAACCAGTGTAGTGAGATCCCCAAGGTTCATATGATCTCCTTACCACGAAGGTCTTCCAGCGAAAAATCCAGGATTATACTGTGGAGAACCGCCATATCCAAACAAAGCTGTTGCCCTTACATTACTCACGCCACGCTCAAAGTCCCGAGTCAACTGCTGGCTCATCGCAAGGTTCTGGAGTTTACCGGGTAGACTGAGAAGTAGACTCTGCGCCCCTGGAATAATTGCGTCTTCCGCTTCTGGGGGGAAATCAATCGTCGTGTAATCTTCACCAGGGACATACGAATACGACACGATAATCGGAGTATCATTTGCCAAACGAGGATAGAACACAATGCTGCCGTTGTCTTGAGCCCACCCACAAGGGAACCCATCAGCAGACTGAGCCACACGCGAATGGTTCTCAACTGTCGGTTTGTTCTCTTGGTGCAATTCAAGGAAATCAGTCGTAGGAACCTTGTTCCAAGCCGACCCAGCATAAACAACGACATCACCAACCTCATAACTTACAGAACTTTGTGTCCCAGCAACTGAAACGATATAGAACTTACCAGTGGTAGTGCTTGCGAGAGTCGGCGTGTTGGTGCTGGCATTCCAAGTCCCATTATAGTCTGGAGTCTCTACACCAAGATCACCAACCCTCACACGTTCGATTCGAAGCAACCTACCATCGTTAGGAGTAATCAACGAAACAGAAGTCCCAGCAGCGAAATTAGCAGTGGTATTCTCGTCCTTCAGAATCTGGGTTCTACGACAAATAGCAGCAATAGTATTGCGAATTGCCCACAACCCAATTTCATCACCCATCGAATCCTTCAGATCGGGACGCATCAAAATTACTTCTGGAAGCATGTCCCGGATCGTGATCATGGTTTACCCCTGTGCAAGTAGGATATTCTTAATCAACTTTGCTTTACCTTCACCTGTCGCGCCAAGACGTAAAGCAATCTTTTCGAGTTCAGAAGTAGTCTTCGGACGAAGTTCTGCTTCAGTGTATTTATACAAACCGCCAACATCCTTAGCCAAATCGGCATCATAGAACACTTCGAATTCATCAGGCTGACGGATGGCACGATCATAGACCAATGCCCAGTCGCCAGGGAAATCAAGATTGCGAATTTCTTCACGACCAGTAGCCTTGTTCTTAACCTTGCAACAACGGGTTGCGTCAAGGATAGTCTTTTCTTTCAAGCCAGCATACGGCATGTAAATATCTCCAAAGAAGGGGGAAAGACACTATGTCCTCCCCCCTAAGTATATCACGAACTACGAAACCTGGACAGGCAGATAAACAAGCGCGTCAGGCTGAACAACCTTGAACCCGAAGATGCTCTGAGCAACCATACCAAGGGACAGCGTTTCAGGCAGCTCATAGGTCTTCACATCACGGAAATTGGCTGCCATAGCGATAGCATCCATATGGAGTGCAATGCACTTATACGGATTCGCGGCAGTACCAGCACCAGGGACCAGCGGGCTTTCGAAAACGGTCATACCAGCATACTTACCAACATAGCCAGTGATCTGAGAACCAACGGGAGCACCGGCATTCTGTGCCCAAACTGACTGCTGCTGAGACAGATACTGAGCAGCCAGAGGATGAACCACAAGAACACGGTTTTCCTGCGGAATTTTCAGACTTGACAGGGTAGCAGCAGCAAGAGCCACATGAGCAGTAGAGTTGGTGGAGGTCTGCCAAGCCGTAGAGGTCAGCGAAGAAGTAGCGGAGAGATACACAGAACCGAGAATCGTTTCAGTGATCACTTCCTCATGTTTCTTAGAGAAGGCATCCAGCAACATCTTCTGCACATCAATATCAAACAAATGATCCTTATCTTCATTTGCGATCTTGTAGGTGCTGACCTTGTTATAATCAAGAGTCAACGGAACTTCTTCATCAGTGACAGCAGTCCAATTAACGACTCCGTTGATATCACGATCCTGAACGGTGATAACAGGTTCTCGACGGATGTGGACAGTATCCCCAAGTCCCTTGCCAGACAATTCACCCTGATACTTCGAGTTGGTGATGTTAGGCAGAAGTCCCTTGCTGTAGTAGCGAGTCAGAACAACCTTGCTGAACTGCTCAGGAATAAAATACTGGTTTACAAAATTTGCGCCATTGCGAGAGAGAGCCATGTCAATTCTCCTTATCTAATTGTTTACTTAACAGGGATGACTTTGACAATCACATCCATAGAGAACGTGGTCGACAAGAGAGCAGAAGAGGTCAGCTTGGCATCAATGGTGTCATTGGCAGCATAACGCTTACCACCAGTAGGAGTCGTAGCAAACCAGTAATTACTATTGCTCATGAAGGTGGTGCCAGCAGCAGAGTCAGCGGTAACAGAACTAATCCAGCTAGCGGTACCAGAACCGTCACCAACAGTGAAAGTAGCAGCATCGAGAGCAGGACTAAGGATCGTCACCATAACGCTTTCAACGATCTCACCAGCGAACACAGGAACAGACTGAAACACGTCATTCTGAGCAATCGCGGAACCCTTCTTGGCAAGAGCATCAGCATGAGTGATCGTGTGCCATCGCAGGATGGGTGTTGCAAACTTTTCGTTGATCATGTTCCCAGTGGTGGGAGCAGAGAGATTAATATCAGCCATTTCGTTCTCCTTTAGGATTTAAACTGATTGAGGTAATAGTTTTCCATCTTCCGTTCCAGTTCGGAGAGTTTCTTTGTATCACCAGTCCGTCTGGCCTTTTCCAACATTTTGTCGTAGTTCTTAATCTCATTTTCAGTCAGGCTATCGTCGTCAGTATCAGTCGCAACAACAGTGGCATGCCCGGTCTTAATGGACAGATCACCAGTCACAGGCTTAACTTTCGGCTTAACCGCAAGGCCCGTCTCTTTCTTGAACTCAGAGATAACCCACGCCACATCCTTCGGCTTGAAGTTAGCAGGATTACTCAGGATGCTTTCAACCACATCAGCCTTAGTCGCAGCCCAAGCATGAATGGCCCCGCCCAACTTTGTAGGGTCGAAGTATTCAGAGGCATCGGGGTGGACAGCTTGGACAGAAAGGAAGTGCTCCTGAACCGCTGCATTCTTTCGTTCGTTTTCAAGACGTTCCTGCTGTGTTGAGATAAGTTTACGAAGTTCTTCAACCCGTTGTTCTGCATCAGTCTGGACTTTGGCAACAGCATACTTGATCTGCGAAGCAATATCAGGATATGCATCTTCGAACTCAGGTTCCAAAGTGATACCACCCTTGGTCTGACTCAAGCGCAAGCGTTCGATTTCAGCCTTGAGCGCATCGACTTCAGCAGCCTTTGCACGAGCAGCCTCAAGTTCCTTTTCGAGTTCGGACTTTACCTGGAGCGTAGTATGCAGACCTTTCTCCAGATCCTTGTCTCGCTTATTCTTTACAGCTTCGATCTTTTCGTACTCAGCCTTCCAGTAGTTAGCGTCCTTAACGGGTTCATCAGGGACAACTTCTGGTTCGGGCTCCGGCTCCGGTTCAACTTTAACCTCTTCGATGGTGGCGGCTTCATCCGGGACACCTTTCGTCAGAGCGTTAAGCTGGGCTTCCAGTTCCGCAAGTTCCTCTTCTGCTGATTTAAGACTCACTGTTTTCCTCCATTTGGTGGCGACTGGTTACGGGACACCGGGTTAATTATTACCGTAATGTTTCCCTAATGCAAGTATAAAATCAAAAGATTTAATTCTTCCTCTGATTCTTTCGCTAGCCATATTCTCTGTAGACATAACGAGATCCATCAACATCCTTTCTCTCTCGCGTCGAATGAATTCTTCGAAGTATTTCCATTCATCACGCCGGGTTAGGTTGGCTACTGTCGCATAAATCTCCTCTTGACTAGTATTGCTGAGGTTGTCCATTACCCGAATCCACATTTCCGGTTCCCGCGCCAGGAATGATCGGAGTCGGTTCAACAGTTTGTGCATACTCTGCTCCATATTTTGCAGCCATACCCCTCATTTCCATCATGAGAAGTTCTTGCTGCTGGTCAATTGAGGCTTCAAGCTGAGGAGTCATGATCTCAAACATCGAAGCAACCTGTTTCATAAGTTCCAACTTGAGCGGACTGTTCTCAGGAGCCTGTTTAAGAAGTTCCAATGCGGCATCTCTTGGCGCGGTTTCAGCTTTGATCTTCTTGTTGAGTTCAGCCTGCGCCGTAGCGTCTGCCAATTGTGCTGTGCTTTGCTGTTGCTGTGCCTGTTCCCTTCGTTTAGCAACCTCCTCTTCCGAAAGAGCAATAGATTCCTCAGTCAGCCCCTTAGCCCGAACCATCAATTCGTAAATACGATCCGTATCCGTACGCTCTGCCCAACCAGGAACAGTCCCAATGATCTGCATGAACTGCATCATCTCATTGGCAAGTGCTTCCCGGTTCATCAGACCCGTCAAACCCTTTGTAGAAATCTCATGGTCACCAACAATCTCAGGATCTTCATCATACATTTCATAGAACTTAGCCATCGAAGCAATCATGGGCTGGAACAGGAAGTGTTCAAAGTGCATGATCGTTGTCTTCATTGGAGTAACAGCAGCATTAAATTGCATAGCCGCGCCAGATGAAGTCCTGTTGTGCGTTCCTTCTTGACTCTGCCCCATTAGCAATGCGGGGACACAAGTCTGCTCAGCCACGAAAGCGATATGGGCACGTTCAACAGCGTCGATCTGGTCAACCCGGAAATCAGGCGTATAGAATTCAACAGGTCGCTGCTGAGGGAGTTCGCTTGCTTGAACCGGCCAAACCTTACCTGCCGTGATCTCCAAGTTGTTGAATCCAGGAGTAAGCATGTGCGGATAGACAATAGCCTGTGGGCGGGAAGCCAGTGCAAGATTATTCATCTTGGCACGTTCACATGCGTTGATACAATCCTGACTGTCGAACATGGTAGAAGGAAGACCACGACCAAGGATTGAATGCGAGACATAGATATACGGCACCATGTAGAACGGCAACCGCTCACGATGCAGTTCAGAATTCGCAATATAGATCACCTTGTTATCACAGCACCAGACCTGGCACATGATCTGTTCTTCAAGGAGGTCATCCGAAATCTTCGCACCGCATGACTTCATATCCTTACCAGACATCAAACCCCAACGGATGATGATCTGATATTTATTCTGAGAGTAGGTCTGCCCGATATCGGAACCATTAGCCTGTCTAATTTGATGCTCCCACCACTCAGGAACCCAGTTGCCACGTTCCCCATATCGAGCGACAAGTTCATCAATGGCCTTAGCGATAAACCCACTTTTCTTTCGAAGGTCGCGCATCTGGGCAAGGCTCATCAACTTGCGAACTAGAATAGACTGGCAGTCTTCTACGCATCTAGCCGATGGATCAGGATAGACATCCCACCAAGATTCATACGTTAGTTCCGGTTCGTATTTTTTGGTCCCATCTTCCTCAATTTCTTCGCAGACGTAAGGACCACAAACCACACCAGTGCCATAACTCACACAATCAGTAACGCACTGCATCAACTTCGTCGCCCATCGAGTCTCAGTCAAACCGTCTGCAATCTTGTTCGTCAACTTCTCAGCAGCCTTCTCGGCAACTTTCTTGACTTCATCTTTCGCTTGTTCAGGAGTCGCACCGGCAGCCAAGGCCTTCAACTCAACAGCCTTAATGTCAGGTTCAGGAGTAGGGTCAACCGTCCAGCCCTGCGGAGTGACAATCGGCATAATCATGGCAATTGCAGTCTGGACACGAGGCGAAGTGATCTGCACAAATGCCTGACTACCAGAATCGAACTTCACATCAGATCCGTACACGCCAAGGATATTCCTATGTGCTCGAAGGGCTTCCTCTTCCTTATTGTGTTTCGCAGTCTTATACGCCTGATATTCAAGCTGAACCTTCACCGCAACAGGATCAGGATCTTTAGGGATCGACTTGGCTAGACTCTGTTCCTGGGGAGACAGTTCAGTTTCCATGTTTACTCCTAACATCCTTCATATCTGGTTGCTGGTTTGTATTGCGGGATGATGAAATCCATTTGCTGCCTCTGTCTTCCTGGAACTTCAGCCTTATCAAGTTTCATAATCGCATATCTTATCGCGGCAATCAAGTCATCACCAACTTTTACTATAACACCTTTGTCGTTTGAGCGATATGTCCTAAATTCGTCAACACACATTTGACAAGACTTGAATATAAAGAATCGTCCAGATGCAACCCTTGCCCGAATTTCATGAATGCTTGCATCAACTGAGCCTTTAGCCATATCGCACATAAAAACGTCTAGGCCAGCATCCTGATAGACCTTGGCCGTTGTGTTGCGAGTCTGATTGTTCATGTTCCATGCGTCCTTAGATAGTGAGAACCTGCACTTCCAAGGTGTCAAGTGATGGGCGTGCTCAAGAGGAGTCTTCCCTACAACACGGTATTCGTTCGTAACATATATAATATCTGACTCTTCATCGTAGCGAATCTTAACCGCAGCGGTTGGGTGGGTTAGACCGATATCAAGACCGCCAAGTTGTGGGTAGTGTTTCGGAATTTCAAAGTCATCGCAAACGTAATCCTCTTCACCGAAGTTGAAGACCTTGCCAGTCCCTGTAACCGCAATGCCATACTTACGTGCCTGAATCTCAGACTCGGACATACCTTCAAGCATTGTTTCCTTTGCCTTTTCGGATAGATGGGTAACATCATCCCAACTTATCCATATTTTATGGATAGAATCGTTCTTCAAGATAGAGTCATACAACGGAGTCACACCAGAAAGAGGCGTAAACGTATATGCAATGTGGCCTTCTCTATCCATCACACGTGCTTTTATTTCACTGTTTACACCTTCTGGCGGTTCTTCATCTAAAAAACCAAAATCGATAGCACGGCCTTGGAATCGTTCACGTTCCTGGTCATAAGAGAATAATTGAACATACCCGATGCCTCCTGAGATATGTTTCACCGGGATGATATCAACAGCAAACGGGACTCCAGGTTTCTTAACGATGTCATCCATGATAAGCATGTCTTTAGGTATCATCCCTGTACCCCACTTACCGATAGGGCCAAGAAGTTTTTCCTGCATCGTATCTCGCACCTGTTGACCAGACACACCAGCAACCCAAACCCAAGGAGTATGGTGAGTTATGCGATGACCTTGCCACCACTTAGGATATTTACCTGTGATATGACATACGATTTCATAGGCAGCAGTATGGGTCTTACCTGAGTTATGGTTAAGTATACTTCCTATAAAATAATTGTGATACTCTTCGACCTCAAAATCCCAAACGATACCGCGCCTAAGCCACTTGCTAGACCTAACTACTTTAGGATCATTCACCACACTCGCAACATCCATCCATTTATCGTATACCCATATCAAATGCGACATCGACACGGTAAAAATAGTCCCATCTGCAAACTCAACTTCGTAAATATCTGCTTCGTCCTTCTCGAATGGTTCGTGCGCCTTACCCTTTACAACACCTTCCCCATCCCATGCCATGACATAGAAGTCTCCGTCGATCTCATCTACTCTTCGATAATCACCCAACACCGGATCGAAAATTTCAGTCTCACCACCAAGACAACGGTTACCGCCCAACAGACACTTGACGCTTGATTGTGAATTCAAAAACTCCAACTGCTTCGGATACGGCTTGAACAGATCGAACTTTGATTCCTCCCGTTTCCTTGCTATTTTATTGGTAAGGTCGAGGATTTCGGAGAGTGCTGCAATGCTCTGGGTGTCACTCACTTACAACCTCCGCATCATCATCTCCACGGTGCGACAACTTCCCAGCAACGCTTGCGGCAATAGCAGGGTGGGCCTTCAACAAATCAGCCAACCTCTTCTCCATATCCTCAAGGCTCTGCCCCTCATTCGGATCTTTGTGCTCAACTACAGTCTTGTCCTGGAACGAAGCATTCTTTCGAGCAGCAGCCTTGGCCTTGGCATCCGTTTGCATCTTCAGCAGCCCCAGTTCTTCTCGGCTCATACCCGTGGCATCAGCGTCAAGCAAATCCTGCAACGACTGTTCGCCAAGGATCTCGCCACGAATCTCTTCAGCAATCGCCATGGCATGCCCGAAGTCAGGATGAAATCTGCACCAACCTCGCACCATCATCAGGTCTGGGATTACTCCATCAGTGCAAGCGCGAGTCAATTCCTCCAACACCTTCGGGAGGCTCACCCCACTTGATACCTTCGTCAGCAGATACTCCATCAGTTCAAATCGGTTAAACATGCAGTCATCAATTGGTCCCCAAGTTCTTTCCTCTGATGCTTTACGTTCTGCTTCAAGCATGCGTTTCCGACGAGCAAGAACTCTATTGTGGACAGCAGGATCATAATTCATGGAATATCTAGCCTTATTGATAGTTGCAACAGTTGAGTTAGGTGTTCTGACAGGAAATCGTTTATCTGGAGGAAGGACCGATCTATTCCACTCCTTGATGTTATCTGCGTCATCCATTACACCACCTGTTTTGAATTATATCACAAGTGTCAATATGGAAAGTATACTTGTCGTTTTGTATACAAGTAAACATTGTTTACCGTGGAACATTTTCTGTGGAACATTTTTCGTGGAACAATTTGTGGAACAATTTTACGCGTAAGTCTAAACATAACATATACCAATTTTTTTTCTGCCCTAGTCCACTTGACACGCTTTTTTGGTTGTGTTGGACTAAGGAGTTCGGTTCCCTCAGATGCACGTATGGACATGGTTGAAGTTAAGAAAAGAGCCACGCCATGGGAATGCTAGCATTGAGATCATCGCTTCGAATCAACGGGTTGCAAGGTGGTCGGGTTGGGTAACGAGTCCGATGTAGATTCTCCTTGGCATGGCCTGAAGGGTCGCCACTACGGAACGGGGTGGATGGAACCAAGGCGCTGGGGTTGCTTGACTGCTTTTGGTGGATAGTGTGTACATATGTAAAAGGTGATGATTGGGGGTTGACAGGATTTGTTGGCACCCTATCTTTTCTATTGTCCACATAGCGAGGACAACTTTGGAGAATAAGATGGAACGAATGCACCCCGAAGACATGAGGACCATTGTCGCCGCCATTTGCGCCACAACAGAACGCGGCATCACAAACTGGGCGCCTTGTCTCAGAGCAGCCGATGACCTCATAGAGGGCATAGCCAAGAACGCCAAACCATCACCCGTGGCCGATCTTGAATGGGGCGAGAACACCCAGGCCCAGATGCTGCACTGGCGCGACCGTGCTCAACGAGCCGATGCCGACCTCGTCAAAGCCAAACGGTTGCTGCGGGACATGAACGACATGAACGAGTCCCACCGCATCGAAGAGGCCGAGGTCCGCAACCGGCTCAAGCCCATCCTGGACATCTTTGGCGTCACGGAATGGGGCTCAAATGCCTTCGTCCTCAAGGTGCTACTGGATGACGTCCAGTGCCTCAAGGCCAAGTGGCATGCCTGGGAGAAGAAGGCCCTGGAGGAGAATGCCCGCGCCGAGAAGGCCGAGGCCCGTGTGAAGGAGCTGGAAGCCTCTGAGTCCAGGATGATCGAAGAACGGGACGACTATCTGGAGCGGCTGGCGGTAGCGCTGGACCGACAAGGAAACGGAGATTATTACTTATCAAGTGTGGGGGCAGGATTCATTTACGGACAATGGCTTCGCGAAACTCTTCGCAAGCTGGCGGGGGTGGAGTGATGATCGGCCACGCCCACTATGACGGGACCACAGGCATGGCCACCTTCCACCGCAACGGGGAAACATTCGGCCCCATCGCGCTTTCGATTGACGATTTCCACGTCATATCCCGGGCAATCGAAGCCGCCAGGGAGGAGGGCTACACGGCGGGCTGGGAATGCCTGTCAGGACGGGTGCGGATTGCATGCAGTAGATATTAGACATTCCTATCCGCTGACATCATCTTGTTGTAAAGCTGTTTGTACCGATTCATCATAGCGAGGACCACTTTCGGAGACTCCGATGCACCAAATCAATCACTATCTCCCTGTCCAGACTTACGGGTTTCGTTGCAGCATCTGGAGGAATAAGCATGAGTAAATCAAAGGCCCGGAAATGTAAATATAACTACCATAGAGATATTTCCAATCCGCATATTCTTCCATTCTGTGTCTGGGCAGATTTTATTCATCCAATGCCTCCGCATTTGTCTTTTTTCAAGCAGCCGATGTCGGAAGAAGTATGTCGACGATGCAAGTGTTTCGAGGTAGACGATGGACGATAAGAGAATTTTGCATTGAAGCATATATTCTTGCCTGGAAGAACAAGAATGATGCAAAACACGCTTTACTGCAAAGCCTTGCGTAACCATGCCCTCAACTCGTCATTTTCGTTTCGCAAGATTTCATTCTGGTCGATCAACGCATCACGATCTCGGCGAGTTTCATTCAGTTCATGATAAAGCGTATCCATCATGGCAATCATCAATTCAGTAGGATCTTCCATGGCATCCTCCTTGAACCATGATACCATAGTTAGCATCCGAGTAGTTGGATTATTAGTGGAGTGATGATGCAACTAGACCTACACCGCACCAAGAACCAAGATGACTACTGCGCCGGATCGTTGTTCCTCAATGGTCAATTTGAGTGCTACACGCTTGAAGACCTTTGGCGGGAACACAAGATTTTTGGCATCACGGCTATCCCACCAGGCATCTATAAGATCATTCTCAACTGGAGTCCAAGGTTCAAGAAGATCCTTCCTCGACTCTTGGATGTCCCGTTCTTCGATGGTATCCTGATCCACAAGGGGAACCGGGTGGAGGATACTCATGGGTGCATTTTGGTGGGGGATGAGATCGCTGATGGAAGAATACCACCCGGAAAGAGCACGCCCGCATTCGACCGACTCTACGGCAAACTTGTTAAGGCTTACAATGACAAAGAAGAAATCACCATCACAATCACCAACGATTTTTGAGCCGATCCGGTATCACGTTCGAGACTTGATCTCAGATCCTTGCGGAGATTTCGTTCTTTACAAGGATACAGTCGAAGCACTTGAAGAAAGAGATAGATACAAATCTGCACTTACTGATATACTTGAACGTCGAGGGCATCCTCTGGTAATTGCAGAATTCGCACTAGGAAGGAATAACGGATACGATGAACGCGCGTGTGACCCGGCACCAAATTATTTCTCTGGACCTGAAGGCTGGCCAATCTGAACCCACCGATGAGGAGTTGGACCGATGGGAAGCACTGTTTATGGAAGAGGAAGAACCTCGGAAGACGAAGTTCAAAAAGAACGCGATGTAGATCCGCACTGGGTTTGCTATCGGTGTGGTAAGAAGTATGGGAATAGAGACTGTGGTGTGGCTACTTGGCACCATGCTACTTGTGGAATCTGCGGTAACCATGTTCCGGTGACTGAAGTCAGGGACTTTTCATATTTACGGAAAGACTGGTGGAAGGAATAGTAATGCTGAAACCAAAGAAGGTGTGTTTGAGATGTAATGATATATTAGAAATATCCAAACAATTGGAAGCATGCGAAGGGATTACATGTGACGTATGCGGACACCAGTGTTCACCAGTAATAGTAGATTCGCCATTCCCTGCTGATATCAAAAAAATAGCACTATCAATAACCAATGATTTATATCCTTCTAGGTTTGGGAAACCTTGCACAAAGTGTGGAGTTGTTATAAATAGTGATAATGCTGTGCGTAACAATACTTCCATATGCTGCAAAAACCGTATGAGGGAGAAAAGAAGTAGCCCAGAATTTAAGGCAAAAAAGAAAAAAGCAATGCAGGCACACTATGATAGGAACAAAGATATATATAAAACAAAAGCTAAGCGTTGGGCAATCGAGAATGGAGAAAGACGAAAAGATATATGCAAAAGTTTTAGGTGGAGAATACGTATAGAAATGATCGAAGCCTATGGAGGGTGCTGCGAATGTTGCGGAGAAACCCGACCAGAATTTCTATCTATAGATCACAGGAATAATGACGGGTATAAACGAAGAGCTGATGGTGAACCTGTTGGAGGTAATCTATATTCAAAATTAAAAAAGATGGGATGGCCTAAAGACGATTTTGGGTTATTGTGTATGAATTGCAATTTTGCAAAAGGGCATTTTGGGGCTTGCCCACACACTATGGAGGACAAGGAATGACAACTATCACACTCCAATCAAGGTATGGGTCCATATCAATCACTATAGACAGAGATGATATGAACATCATGGAAGTGTTCGAAGACCTCATCACACCTGCGCTACTTGCTAGTGGGTATTCTCAAGAAACAATCAACGACTACCTTGGTGTGTAAATGACAATTTACAGTTGCCCGAAATGTGGTAAATATGGCCTAGGATTGATGGATTCCCATACATGTAACGGTAGTGGAGGAGAAGTGACGTTCTATCATCTGCCAGCTTGTGAACGCGATGTGCCAACTTTTTTGACTGGTGGTGTTGATCTTACCGTAAAGATGCAGCCGGAAGACAAATCCCCTGGCGTGTTAAAAGAAGCCGATAGTCTTATTAACGGTGATCGTCAGAAAGCCTATGGTAAACCTGAAGATAACTTCCGGAGGTGGATGAACCTGTGTGCTGCAACTGAACGGCCAAGAATCAAGGATCTAACGATGTCGGACCTTGCGTATCTCATGGTGCTAGGCAAGATTGCGAGGGAGACTGCTTCACATAAGCTCGATAATCAGGTGGATGGTTGCGCTTATTTCGAACTCTACGAAAGGCTTCTTCGTGATTAAACCAACTGGTGAGAAGTGGAAGAACTGGAAGAAGATTCAATCAAGGAGCTTGAAGCGTAAGGGTATGCCTGTTCCGAAAGATTGGGCCGAGTATTGGGCGAATCTACATGGTGTCCAGTATACCAAAGACACCTTGAAACATGGACGCAGTGAAGAAACCATCCAGGAACAGTTCCGGTTGTTGCAACTTGAGTGCAGTAGGCTAAAGAAACAGGCTGTATCGCAGTCAGTTATCAGGGAAGAGATTCTTAACATCAAACACGCGAAGCCTCCTATCCCAAACTGGCTCATTCGTGATTCACGAACTACGAACAAGTGTGTAGGTGTTCCGACTTTGCTTGCATCCGACTGGCACTGGGGAGAGCGCGTTGCCCCGGATCAGGTTGCTGGTGTCAATAGTTACGATATGACCATTGCTAGGGTCAGAGCGAAGCGGTTGATCGAGAATACCGTTGACCTACTCAAGAACCACATGGTTAATCCTGACTATCCGGGTGTTGTATTCGCTCTTGCCGGTGATATGTTCTCAGGAAATATCCATCAGGAGTTACTTGAGACTAACGAATTGCCAATAATGCCTACATTTTTGGATCTATATGGGGTTCTGGTGTGGTGTATTCAAGAGTTAAAACGCAATTTTGGGAGTGTTTTTATCCCTTGTGTAAGCGGAAATCACAGTCGAAATACCCAGAAAATCACCTCAAAGAACCGCAATTTCCTTAGTTTTGACTGGCTTTTGTATCAAATGCTTGACAAATATTTCGAAAATGACGATAAAATTGTTTTTCTGATCCCAGATTCAGCCGATGCGGTCTACAAAATATATGATTATACGTATTGCTTGACGCACGGGGACTCGTTTCGTTCAGGCGACTCGATGATTGGACCCCTTGGACCCATTATTCGTGGTGACCATAAGAAGCGAGGTCGGAATAGTCAGGTAGGACAGGCATATACAACACTTTTGCTTGGCCACTTTCACCAATTGATGCAGACTCAACGCGTTATAACAAATGGCTCATTAATCGGATACAACGAATACGCCTACTCTAACAACTTTTCATACGAACCGCCGCGACAAGCACTCTGGATAACCAACGAACGTCATGGGATCACCTTCCAGATGCCAGTCCTGGTCGAAGATACGCCTAAACAGCCCCAGTATAGTTGGGTTTCTTGGGAGAAGCGATGACATTCAGGGCTATACCGATAGACAAAATAATACAAGAGTTTTGCTATGATAAGGATACAGGGATATTCACCAGAAAGACTAAAGGTACAAAGTCAAAAGTTGGATATATGGGACCTGATGGGTATCTTGTTATAAACTTCAATAGAACAAGATACCCAGCACACAGAATAGCTTATGCAATTGTGTACGGAGACCCTGGCGAGAAAGAGATTGACCATATAAACCACAACAGGTCTGACAATAGAATTTGTAATCTGAGGGTTGTTGATCGACAAGGTAACTCAAGGAACTCAACTACTCCAAATACAAATACATCTGGGTATAAAGGAGTCCGCTGGACCAAGAATAAATGGGAAGCATATATAACTATAGACAGAAAATACACACATCTTGGTAGGTTCGATTCTATAAATGATGCTATAAACGCTAGGAACATGAAAGAACATGAACTTGGGTGGCTTGGTATTTGCGGTAATACAGTTACCATAGGAGCATAAATTGACGTGCGTAGCTTTTGATGGTGCAACCTTAGCCGCAGACCGGATGGTAACTGATAACGGGTTCCAAACGTCGATCACGAAGCTCAAAAGAGCCAAAGACGGTGCGATTCTGGCCTATGCCGGGACGATTGCTACCTGTTTGACCCTTGTGGACTGGTATGAACGTGGCGCGAAGGTGAAAGATTGGCCTGATCCTGGCGACGAAGACGAGGTTAATGTCTTGATTGTCGTAAAGGGCGGAAGATGTGGCTTTTACCAGGATGTTCCTGTATTACAGTACGTAGAAGATCCGATTATGGCGTGGGGTAGTGGTAGGTTGTGCGCTATCGGAGCCATGCATGCCGGTGCTGACGCTGTTCACGCTGTGCAGATCGCCTCAAAATACTGCGCCGGGGTTGGGAACGGGGTCGATTCGATGGATATGTTCCAGTAAACGCTGCCCTTCTTGGAGGCCATACGGGATCGCAATGCCAAGAGTCCAGATCCCAGCCTTGACAACCGTCGGATTGTGCCTATTGTTGTGTGTGGAGGTAATATGGACCCTATTCTTAATGCATTCCTTACCGCAAAAGATATCTTAAGCAAAAGAAAACTCAACATAAATGGATTGGTGGTATACTGTACAAAAGAGCAATTCATTGAATATGGCGGTTCACCTGAACAATGGGAGCATCTGACCGATGAAACCTAAAGAGGCTGCACACATCCTGAGACTTCATAACAAGTGGAGACGCGGAGAACAGGACGAAGATGGTAACGAATGGCCACAGCAGTCACCGCGACTGATCGGACAAGCTATTGATTGCCTTTGCGATATGGCAGAAGAAAAATACATTCATGGCGGCGTCAATGCGGACTAAAGAAACAATATCCAAAATAGTTGAATGCACCACATCCATTACTTGTGATAGGTGTGGCAAGGTAATTACTCGTGATGATATTGTTGAGTGGCAAGAGCAACAATGCTTTGATGGATGCGGCGGGTATGGCTCTGCGTTTCCAGACTCTGTAAGATGGACACTCGATTTGTGCGATAGTTGTTGGTATTGCCTAGTTGGCGAATTTGTTAAATATGAAACTTACGGACAAGAAGATGACGAGCCTGAAGATGAGTAATATTACCAAGAACGAACTAATTGGAGTAACCGCAGTATTCGTAGAGTTTATCAACAAAATGTATACCAGGTTCGGACTCAGTGTCCCTGATGAATTCGACCCTGATACTGAAGTTGAACGGTTCTACAACACAAACAAGGACCGCTAATGGCTAACGACCCGAACTACAAGGAAGAGAAGAAGAAAGATCCCATGCCAGGTGGAAAAGCCAAGCGCAATCGCAAGGTCTATCCTCCGCACTGGGAAATTCGCGGTTGGGGGTTTAACGAAAAGAAAAGGAAGCCGCACTACATGATTTCATCGAAGTCTATTCCATGGTATGGATGGCTTGATATTCAATTCCGTAGGGTAGGAACATGCTTCTTGATGCGTAACTTCGAATCGCTTGAGGCAGAACTGGACTATGCAGCAGAGAAGTTACCTCATACGAAGGACTGGCCTGTTAGGTTCCTGAATGTCGAGCCGGTTGAATGCGGTAGGGAGATCATCAAGTGAAACAGGAATTCCATAGGACTCCTGAAGGCTACCTTGTTATACGAAACGGCAACTACACTACAGGCAATTACAACGGCATCCGGATCGGGATCGGGGGGTGTGATCTGAAAGACTCGCTGATTTGGTTTGACCACGCCATGGGAAAAAATACGCAGAAATAATTTCGTGAATGAATCGCGTTATGGTATAATCTTTAAGGGGTCCAAATGACTGTCGAAGAATTGGTTTTAGAACTACTTACGCACAACCAAAAGGCTGAAGTCTTCCTTGGACTCGATACCATCTTTACAGATGCGTTCCAGATTGCGAAGATTCGTCCTGGAGTGGTTGACAAGAGTGCTGAAGGGGTTACATTTGACGTTGGCCCTTCTGAGTTGACCGAAGATTGGCGCAAAGATGGCTTCGAGGTCTTTGACATTATTGATAACGGATATCCCGCACTCATCATTTACCCTTTGACGGAGGACAACCATGAAGTGCTCTAAGTGTGGCAAGAAAATGGACAAGATGACGAAGACGGGTAAACGCAAGGAGTGCGAGAAGAAAGGTAAGTGCTAATGAAAACTTGCGTCACTTGTAAATGGTACATGATCGACGCATCCATGGTCCACGCTTGCACACGGAATATCACTCGCAGAACATGCCGTGTGACTGGTAGGGATATGCCCGATGGCGTGTATCTCTACTGCAACCGTGAACGCTACTCAGACGACGAAGAATCATGCGGAGAGGAGGCCCGATTCCACGAACCTATCCATAACATCCCAGACCTAATTAACCGTGACGAAATACCAAACTCGGTGAATCTATGAATATCAAAGTGAACTACTGGTTCGTTGATCCACAAGTATCACAGGCAATCGAAGAACACGTTGAAACCTGGACTGATGCGATTCGCATTCAACACGGCGAAGACAATAACGAATTTACACACATCAGGAGCGTAAATGAATAAGGTAATCCTCGTTGGGACTGCTGGCAAAGATCCCGAACTCAAGATGACGACCGCTGGGCAGCCCTTGGCTCGGTTCTCCCTTGCCACATCAGAGAAGTGGAAGGACGCACAGGGCAACAAGAAGGAAAAGACTGAGTGGCATAACATCGTCATTTGGGGAAAGCTGGCAGAAGTCGCAGAGAAGTATGTCAAGAAGGGCATGAAGTTGATGCTCGAAGGCAAGATTGAATACCAGGAGTATACGGATTCAAACGGGGTCAAGAAGCACTCAACCTCAATTCGGTGTGAGAACATGGAAATGCTTAGCCGGGTTGAAGGTGGTGAGGAACAGAAGGCTCCTTCACCGTCTAAATCTGCTCCTACTCCTAACAATAATGAATACCCAATGGATGTCCCCTTCTGAGGACGCGCCATGTGGAAACCGATTGATACCTTCCCATACGAGTCTGATGATCTTTATCTTGTTTCATGTGGTGATTGGATCGCATTAGCTTACTGCAAAGAAGGCATGGTGTTCAACGCAGAAGACTACGGAGAGATTACAGATGCTAAGTGGTGGATGGAAATCCCGGAGATCCCAGAATGAAACACTATTGGAAGATGATCGAAAACAATATCCTAAATAATGTTGATTGTATTTATAATGGTAACTCATCTGCTGCGGCTGGGTATCTTCATGCATCTAAGATTGTATGTAGGATTGCCGCAAAATATGATGATCCTTCTGACTCATGGAAAGCCTTAAACGAGATCGCAAAGCGTCTTGAGACTGGTGTTCTGTATGATAATGAGGATGATGAATGAAACCGCTGATCTATATCGCTGGACCCTACGCCTCTGACCCAATCGGAAACACATCCAAGGCTATCATGGTCGCTGAAATGATCCTGGTAGCCGGTGGCACTCCGCTCATTCCGCATCTCAACCACTACTGGCATGAACAAGTCCCTCACACTCGAGAAGAATGGATGGAGATGGACCTTAACATGCTGAACCACTGCGATGCAATGTACCGGATGAGCGGCGAATCTCCTGGCGCGGACGAAGAGGAAACCTTTGCTAACAACAACCACATCCCAGTATTTCACTCGCTATCCGAGGTCAAGAAATACTGCTTCGATTTCGATAGTGTTCAATGGTAAACAGGAGCAAAAATGAAAGTTAGGGAACTAATCGCCATCCTTGAAAGTGTCAATCCAGAAAGTCTTGTCGTATCATCTATGGACGCCGAAGGGAACGGTTACTCTGTCATCTGCGAAACCAGCTTTGATTACTATTTCCTTCCCGACTGCCCCGGTTGTATGCGAGGTGAGATCTGCGAGAAGGAGGATTTGGATGAGATGGGCGTAACCGATATCCCTTGCGTTGTCCTGTGGCCGGTCTAATGTCTGCCATCTTCTGGTTCACTCCATGCAACACCCCTGAATTCTATACCTCAAACTCTGAATGGAACTTTAGGTATCTCAAAGACTAACTTTGTGATACAATAACCCAGCGGGTCACCTGTGCCTCAGTCAAATCCAACCTGCCTCCTGTGTTGACTCGACGCCAAAGTGGCCCACAACTATTAGGTGAAACATGCATAAGATCCCATCCGAAAGAGAACAAATCAAGGACGTTGCTGCTAGATGGGCAGAACAATACTACGATGCAAGTGAAACGATGTGGCCCGATAAACACAATATAAAAATCAAACTTCTATCGCTCGACACAGAAACTGCTACATCTGAAGACGTAAAAGAGATCATTGGGAACTATTCTTGGGTTAGTCCATACAAGTGTTCAGAATGTGCCTGTATATCATATGATATAGTATGCCTAGGCGAACCTGAAGACTATGACTCAAATACCGCATGGATATGCAAGGACTGCTTGGTTAAGGCTCTTGAACTCATATAGGTGAAATATGCTTGAAAAAACACTTGCTGAACTTTCACAAAAACTCGGTGTGTCCGTTGAACGTCTATGGCCTGAACTTGTGAAATACAAGCAAACACAGTCTGTCACAGAAAGTTGCTTTGCCGTTGCTCTAATAATTGTTTCGTCACTAATGTTAGTATACGCATGGCGTGGTGACAAAGACGAAATCTGCAAGTCTATCCTTTATCCGTTGTTTTCAGTGGCACTTCTATTTGGTTGGTTGATGGCCATTGAAACTATCCCTGCTATGATTTATCCTGAACCCGCTACAATTAAAAGCCTTTTGGGGAAGTGAAACATGCGCTCAGAAGATATGCTGGATATGGTCCTTGGCAAGCTGCTCAACGAACTTTCGGTAGCTAATACAAAGTTGGTTGAAAAGCAGTTGGCTATCGAAGGCAAGGATAGGAAGATCAAGCAACTCAAAGAAGAACTCACTCAGTATCGGCTAGAGAAGAATGAGAGTATCCCAGAGCATATCAAACAGTTCTACTCTGATGAAATCAAGTCTTGCATCGAAGATGTTGTGATTGGGGGATGATATGGAATGGATCAGATGCGAAGATGCCATGCCTGAGAATGATACTCCGGTGTTGATATTCTCAACCCACGCTTGGCGTAGAGGCAATATCGTATGCACAGCAATGGTTAACGAATATGGTTGGCAAGTCATCGGAGCATCTGGACCTGAATACGATAACGCCTTCGATACACCTACACACTGGATGCCACTGCCACAAGGACCACGCCAGGAGAAATGATAATGCACCACGAAATCAAGATAGACCCTCCCTACTTTGAAGCGGTCATAACAGGCAAGAAGACTTTTGAGATCAGATACAACGATAGAGGCTACAACGCTGGGGATACAGTCACAATGCTGGAATATAGTCATACATATACGGGTAGGTCAGTCACAAAGCGTATTGGATATGTTACATCCTACGGGCAGAAAGAAAATTGGGTTGTGTTCTCCCTACTGACGATGCCTCAACCAGATACAGACGGTGAATCCTAAGCCACGCCAAGGAGAAAGATATATGACCGAATGGAACGTAGATAACTATGACCTGCTTGGCCTTATCGACCTGCTTGACCTGCTTGCCAAAATCGAAATAGAACTCAAAGCACACCACGGGCACGAATTCGAAGAACTGCTTAAAGAAATTAAACAAACCCTTGACTCATATGGAGTGGAGTAGCGTGTGAAAGTTATTATAGCTGGGTCAAGATATATTAATTCAATACCTATGTTCGAGGATGCTGTAAAGGGATCAGGATTCGATATTACAGAAGTCGTATCAGGTGGATGCCGTGGCGTTGATGAGATGGGAGAGGAGTTCGCACGTGCCATGGGCATACCTTGTAGAATATTTATGGCACAATGGAAGGACTATGGTAAATCGGCTGGGCCAATGAGAAATCACAAAATGGCTTCATACGCAGATGCTCTCATTGCTATCTGGGATGGTAAAAGCCGTGGAACAAAGAACATGATCGAGACTGCAACAAAGATGGGGCTAAAAGTATTTGTTAAATTGTATGGAGTGGAGTAAAAATGAAATACTGGAAAGAATTCCATTATTTTCCTGAGACACTATTAGGATATCCACTCCTTGTAAGATGGCAATCATTCGAAGATGGATATAATGGAGAATGGCAATATCACGTAGCATACGTGTATAAAGGTAAAAACTGCTATGACTTTGACCCATGCCACGGGTTCCGCAAAATGCCTTATCCTGATGAGTGGTGCAAAATTCCTGGTTATGACTATGGAGTTAATAATGAAAATTGAACGATCCTTCTCACCTGTTACTATTACGCTTGAAACGGAAGGAGAGGTGCAGTCCATGTGTACACTCATGTCTGGATGTATGGCTTCTCTAAGACTAAAGCATCCTGAAGCTAAACTCGCAATGATGATTTGCAATGAACTGGAAAAGTGATACAATGACCACCGAGATGAAACTCTACGCATTCCAACCGAAAGGCCACGGACAACTCTCATTCTTTGTCATGTCGGACTCTGAAAGCCACGCCATGGAAAGTGTTGATAAGCAGATTGAAACACTGTTTAACGACAAGGATATCACGGGATACGAGGTTCTTGGTTGGGATACAGAAGAATACGATATGTTTATCCTTGGCGCGGATCAAGTAGCATGGAACTATAATGAATGAACATACCTTCACACTCAAACCTGGCGATGAACTGAAACTTGTGGCGCAATACCCTGCCGAAACTACTGGCGAGTCTACCATAACTGCCACTGGGAAATGCTCTTACGATCAGATCCAAAAGCTCTACCATACCGATACGATCATCTAGCCGCGTCAATCCACTACTGCTCAGATAGAATGAATCCTGGCAGGGCAAAAGCAATACTGAATCTGATTCGTTTAACAGTGATTGCATGATTAAGTAAAAACGTTCCATCACCAACCAAGGTACAAAGGGGGCTACTAACGTAGTCCCCTCTTTGCGTATATGCCCCAGGATCGTCCGTAAGCCATCCAGATCCATCTACACACACCCAACACACCACAACCGCTCCTCGGTGGAGAGGGTTACGGGTATATAAAGATAGGGAGAGGTGATGTGCATATGCAATTGGATGGTGCATACTGGGATTTGGAATTGGGCCGTGTACAGAAACGTAATAATAGAAATTTCACGACGCTCCCGCCCGGTCCCCATGCCTCCCCGGGTCGATACCTCTTCGCGTGGTGCAGCATGGAGCATGTATGCTTGGTTGGTTGTATGGTGATAGGTGCAGATAGTTGATTGAACGTATTGAGACTGGATCTCTGCGTTAGGCGTGTCGGATGGGTTGGCTGCATCATCGGGCACGGTCTGACGGTCTGGAGGCCCTGCAGCCAGCTAGCGGCATCGGCGGTCATCGGTTGGGCTGACGGACACCGATAGGATGGGATGTGGGGAAAGTTGTTTCCATGGTTTAGGATTATATGCAATGTGCCGCTTTCGATAATGTCCATTTCGTAACCTAGACTATGAATTACTTTCGTTGGTATTGTTGGAGTTACTCTATTATTAAAATAATCTTAAGATTATGGAACCGATATGCATGATAAAACAATCATCAACGCATAGGTATGCTGCGTTTCGCTTTACTTCCGCCAAAAGAAATTTGCATTTTCGTCGATGTTTCGCTTGCAAAGGTTCTTGCGTGACCTAATTTGAATACCGTAGGACGATCAAACAACCTGGTTCGAAAGGGTTCGCCGTGTTTCCCTCAATACGCGGAGCGATTAGGTTGGTCACCTCAGACCGCTGGATCCCTCATCAATTAGGTCGGATTCGGTTAGCACGGCCATCTCTGTCTTGAGGGACGGGATAGGACTAGGCTCTTTCTCATGGCGCGGCGTGCGATGCCCGATCAGAGCGTAATAGAGTAGACTCTAGAATGTTTCAGAACATGCTAGGATGAGGGTAGGCTGTGATGCAGATGCCCGAATGTCACAGAAGGGACCAAATTCACTGTCAACGTGGGATTAGTTGGGTCGATTTGGTCCATTGTTTGACATAGTGTCAAGCATACTCGAATGCTGGCGCGGGACCAATTTTGAAACCCCTTTACAAAGTGTAATTGGGGAATCTCAATAAAGGGCCGCCGCTGGGGTGAGAATGACGTTAATCTGTAATCAATTCAACCAAAAGAGGTTTCCCATGCAAATCAAACGAACTGAATGCTATCTCGAAAGGATCGATCTCATCGTGTTCGCTTTAGTATTCCCAATTGTATTTTGCCTCTGGATTGTTAGTAATATCATTGGCCATTTGGTTTGTGCTTTGATTAGCGGATATTCTTATTCTCAAGATGTGTAAGTAACATCTTACCTTCCGGTGTATAGGTTAACCGGTGTTCTATTGAGCCCTATGGTATAGGGTTGAATAGACCAGTGTGGTCTAATGGGAGGAATTATGGCTTACCTTTACGGAACAATCATTCACGGTACTATGCATCCGCAAGACTTGATTCCAGCGTTTCTGGATGCATTAGCTGAAGTTGACCCAATGGTTCACGCGCAGATGATGATGCTTCCGTTCGGTGTGGTTCCTAGCCATGCCATGGAAGATGAATCAGCGGACTGGTGGTCCGATGCCCAGTGGCGGTTGGAGGAGTTGTTTGATGCTTTGGATGCTTCTGCACCAGAGGGTTACTATTTCGGTGCTCATCCCGGAGATGGGAGTGATTTCGGCTTTTGGGAAATGGAGGCATGACATGAAAATCATCACCGATCACAAGATGAAACAATTCAAATATGGGTACGAAGTTCCCAAACGTGTTTTGGTTGACCAATTCAGCCATCTTGATGATGCCGAAACGCAAGATAGGTTTTTGTGTTATCGGAAACGGTGGTACCATACCAGTGATTTCCTTCGCATTGACAACAATTCTCCGCTGATTGGATGGGACGGTTATCTCAGCGATTCTTTTTTCTCTGGAGTGGTTATTAAGTGTTCCCGTGATTGCGAAGGTTACAGGGTTGGTACGTTCATCAGTTAACTTCATGGGCGCCTAGCAGGTGCCTCAATTCCTTCCGCGATAGTCGATGGAATGGAAGAACCTGCTAATGTGGCAGAGTTACAAGGAGGATATATGAGCAAGCTCCACACAACAAAGAATGAGAAAGTATTTGGTCCAATCCCGTATGACCAAGGGAAAATCAAGATTACTGTGAGGTACGATGATACTTGCGGCAACGGTCATAATACTTTGTCGGTTACTGCGGATTATTATGAGGGTGGCAGGCTGGTATCTTGCGGTTGCATGCATGACGACATTCGGAAAGCCATGCCAGAGTTGCAAGATGCTATCAAATTCCATCTTTGCTCAACCGATGGCCCTATGTATTACATTGCAAATACACTCTATTGGATCAAAGAAGGTAATCTTGATCATGCCCGTTCAACCGCTATTTGGCCCGATGCAGATCTGGCAGACTTCACAAGAGATAATCTTGAGGCAAGGCTTCCAGGGTTGATGAAAGAGTTCCGACGCGTTGTAGAGTCTTTCGGGTTTGAATACTAGCCATGCCAAGGAGGAATCATGTCAATCCGAGTCTACCCAGCATGTTGCACTTCAGCTTACTGCGGCAAGACATCTGAATCATGCCCAGAGTGCCGGTGCTATCCTATATTACAGGAGTTTAAACAGTGGGTCAAGGATCATAATGCGAAGTGCAGTGATCCTATCTGGAGTCCTAACGTTTACAGGAGTGAGGAGTAAGCCATGCGATATCTTGACGGTTCCGTGTCATATGTTCGGGCTGATTTTGCGCTTGGTTTAGGCCAGGTTCGGGTTGGCAACAAATTGCGGTGGTATCGTATGCGGACAGTTGCGGATATGGTCTGCACCGATGACCGAGTGTGCTACTACCCTAGCGAAGTTTATGCTTGGGTTCCGTTGCCGACTCATGAGGAAATGTCTGGGATGTATGGGTACAGGAACAATCTGGAGCTGGATCGTGTTCATCGCACCATTGCCAAAAACCACAACATAACCGTGGAAGGGCTCTGACATGAGAGAAAAGACAATCTGGGAAGTAGTCTGGACCCATAAGAATGGGTTGTCGGTGGAACGTGATGAAGCCACAGAAAACGTGGATAGGTTCGCCACACAAAAGGAGGCTAATGATTTTTGTGCAGGTAAACGCAACCATGGTGAATGGACCTATCCTGTAGCAGTGAAGGTTCCTTCCCATATCGCAAAAAGATGGGGATTCTAATGCAAATCCCTAGCTTAACAGGTGAGGTTTTGGGATATATCGGCTTCCACGATGGTTACCGATGCACTAGCGGTGAATTGGAACTGATTGATTTACCGCATGGCATGGCCGAAGTGGCTGAAATCATGGCAACCGAAGCCTACCTTGCAAATGACGGGAAGATTGATCGAATAATTTACCCTTATGTTGATTATCGGCTAAGGGTATCGGAATTGGTCCGAGTTACTGAATATCATTCTAACAATTAGGTCGTACATGTTACGCATAGCCCTCTGTGCGATAGGGGGTTTTTGTAACCTGCACCACCAACCGGGCACGATGCCCAAAGGAGAATACAATGGATGAGTCGCAGAAGCCAAACGAGCGGACCAAGGAGGTTGAGGCGGGCCTTTGCTTTTTCCAAGAGTTCCACCATCTTCAGACTGTAAAATTATTGCGAGAGTCTGGCAATCATTATGACGCTAATGGGTTTCAAGAGACTGCCGACATGTGCCTCGATTGTGGGTGGGAATTACTGTCCGAAACGGGACTCCGGCATCGTGATATCGCTAGAGTCCGCCACCTTATTCATGAGGCAGAGGCTGCAAAGCTGGTGGGTGCTTAGCCTATATTGATGGATTGCAGGGAGAGTCGCTCCGTTTTTCTCTTGGCGTGGCTTTCCATGGTGTCCATCACCAAAGGAGATGAAATGAATCCACGAATCAAGCAGGTTCAGAATCAGGCCAGCAATACAGCATGTTCCTTACTCAAGCATGGTATTCAAGCTGCAAGTGTGGCTTCCATGCTCCCCATCATTCAGCACTTGTCCCAGATTGGGACTCTCAGAGTTGAGGTGATCCGATGACTTTTGAAAGGTTGAAAGAAATTCTGTTTTGGGTGGTGCTCGTAGAATCCGAATGGCATCAACATCCTAACGGTAATGGATGGGTACAGAATACTGCATCAGTATCTGATACCTGTAAGATTGAGGGTATCGTGTATGGCAATGCTTGGGTGTCTGGCGATGCTCAGGTGTCTGGCGATGCTCAGGTGTCTGGCGATGCTCGGGTGTATGGCAATGCTTGGGTGTCTGGCGATGCTCAGGTGTATGGCAATGCTTGGGTGTATGGCAATGCTTGGGTGTATGGCAATGCTCAGGTGTTTGGCGATGCTCAGGTGTCTGGCGATGCTCGGGTGTATGGCAATGCTCAGGTGTATGGCAATGCTTGGGTGTATGGCAATGCTTGGGTGTCTGGCGATGCTCAGGTGTATGGCAATGCTCAGGTGTATGGCAATGCTCGGGTGTATGGCAATGCTCAGGTGTATGGCAATGCTTGGGTGTCTGGCGATGCTCAGGGGTATGGCAATGCTTGGGTGTCTGGCGATGCTCAGGTGTCTGGCAATGCCTGGGTGTATTCGCCTATGCAAATTCAAGGGACCAGACACTTTGTAACCACATGTGACCATTCGAATATTCGGATTGGTTGTCACAAGCATACACCTGAATATTGGAAAAAACACTTCAAGACAATCGGCAAAGCAAACGGGTACACGAATGAGCAAATCGAGGAGTATGGAATCATTATCGACATGTGTTCCAAGTGGATGAAACTGAAGTTCGGGAAACAGGTGAAACGCGATTCCAAAGGCAGATTTGTAAAGTAAACTTGACATCATCTAAGGTGTGGTAAAAATTACCACATGTGTAGTGAAATTAACCACAGGAGAAGAGATGACACAAAAACTAATTCCAATGGTTGAAGGGTACAAAATCTTTAACGATGATTTGACATGTCGTGGATTCCAGTTCAAGATGGGCATGAATGAACTGGATAACGACAGACCACTAGAACTCTGTGGGAATGGATTCCACTTTTGTAAATATCCATCCGGCGTTTGGACATACTGCAATATCGGCAGGGTGTTCAAGGTCCGTGGGTATGACGTTTTGGATTTGCCAGCCGAACCCGGTGCTGATTATAAATTAGTATGCAGACGCATCGAAATACTTGTAGAAACAAACATTACGGGCGACAGGAACACGGGCGACTGGAACACGGGCAACAGGAACACGGGCGACTGGAACACGGGCGACTGGAACACGGGCTACTGGAACACGGGCTACTGGAACACGGGCGACAGGAACACGGGCAACAGTAACACG
>JAEHJW020001775.1_pt1 | contig 54000 bp, 75 predicted proteins | sample 9271431 | NCBI WGS metagenome assembly JAEHJW02
GCGAGGACCTGGAGACCGGCCGCCTGGTGCAGGCGCTTTTCGCTCGGATGAGCGAGTTTGCCCGGGCACAGATCAAGGCGCGGATCGAGGCCCTGGTGACCGCCGCCCTGCAGGCGGTGTTCCCCGAGCAGGGGCTGTCGTTCCGCGTGGTGCTCGGCACGGTGGCCGGCCAGCCGGCGGCATCATGGGAAGTCGTTTCCATGTACGGCACCGAGGAAGTGGCCGACAGCCCCGAGGACAGTCAGGGGGGCGGCATCTCCGACGTGGTGAGCACGGCCTTGCGCCTGGCGGTCTTGGAACTGCTGGGGATGGAGGGGCCGGTGTTAATTGACGAAGGAGGAAAACACGTTGACGCGGTTCACGCGCCACACTTCGCGGCATTCCTGAAGGGGTACGCGGCGAAGACGGGGCGACAGGTATGTCTCGTAACCCACAACGACGCCCTGGCCGAGGCAGCGGACGTGACCTATCGCGTCCTAAAGCAGCCGGACGGTCGAAGCGAGGTGACGCGCGTTGGCTAGCCAGTTCCTGGTCGTCGGCGATCTCCATTGGCGGGCGGTGAACCCCCGCGCCCGCACCGACGATTTCCAGGCCGCCCTCGTGGCCAAGCTGATGGAGATCTTCGGCCTGGCCAGGCAGCACCGGTGCGCGGCCATCCTCCAAACCGGCGACCTTACCGACACCGCTGGGCTGCAGCTTAGCACCATCGGCGACCTGATGGAGGTCCTCCGCGAATCGCCCTGTCCGGTGCTCTCGATTCCCGGGAACCACGACACCTGGGGCGCGAACCCCGATACCCTGCCCCGGACACCCTTTGGCCTGCTGGCCCGGGGCGGCTGGGTCCAGGACGTCAGCCAGCGGCCGTACCACCTGATCAGCGCCAATGGCGTGCCAATTGTCATCACCGGCCACGCCTACGACGCGGAGACGGACCTGGAGCCGGGGCAGTACGCGGCGCCTGAGGCGGAGGCCGAGGCCTTCCGCGTTCACCTCACCCACGGCATGTTGCTGCGCCGTGAGCCCGGTTTCCCGCTCCGCCACACCACCCTGGACCAGATCGCGGGGCTGCCGAAGCTCCCGGATGTGCTCGTCAATGGTCACGAACACCTAAGTCACTGGGTGCAGCGCATCGGCCAGACGCTGGTGTTGAAGCCTGGGGCGCTCGCCCGGCTGACCGCCCACGTGGAGGAGATCCACCGTCCGGTGCAGGTGATGCTGCTCACGGTCATGGGCGCCTTTGCCCAGGTGCAGGATATCACCTTGCAGTCCGCCCGGCCGGGCCCTGAAGTGCTGAGCCGCGACCACCTGGCCGAAGCGGCGGAGCGCGCCGATCACCTGGCCGAGTTCCTGACCCTGTTGGAGGGTCAGGGGGAAATGAAGTTCCTTAACACCCTGGACATGGCCGACCGGCTGGCGGGGGAGATGGAGTTGCCGCCGCCGGTGTTGACCGAGGCCCGAACGCGGCTTACCCGGGCGCGGGAGGAGATCGCCGCGACAGGTTAAGGGGGGAGGTTGTGGACGGTGAACATTCTCGTGGTGATAGACGCCAGGGACATGGGGCGGCGCGAGGTTGGGGAAACGCCGCGCCAGCGTTACCTCAAGTCCAAGATCCGGTACTACAGCAACCGCCGGCAATACGCTTTCTTCTGGATGTTGCGGACGGAAGACCAGGAGCTGGCCGAGAAATTCCGCCAGGAGATCAAGTTGGCGGACGAGGCGGTCCGGGATGCGTTGGAGGCGTTGCACGGTGTTTCGGCGCTGATGCAATAGGGCGGGGGATTTTGCTGGCGCGTGCGAGGTGAGCCTTAATATGACCCCCGGGGCGGTGACGGCGCGCCGGCCCCCCCCCCATTAATGCAGGGGAAGGAGTCGAGAGAGAGATGGAGATCAAACCTGATGTAATCGAGGGCGTGAAGGACACTGTTGTCAAGGGCATCTCGGGACGGGGCATCGCTGACCTTCCCGTTGCCGCGGGGAAGATGAGCGGTATGTCAGTCATGGTTTCGCGGTGGGCACCGACACCGGAGGAGCGGAAGCAGATCGCGGAGGGCGGCGACGTGTACCTGTGCGTTTACGGCCCGGACCACCCGCCGGTCTACGTGTCTGGTAAACGGCCGATTGCCTGGGAGATTTCCATGCCCCAGATCCACATCGGGCTTCCAACGTAAGCAGCTTGCTGGCGGCGGCGTGGTGGGAACACGCCCTACGGATAGGGCTCTAGGCGCTGCACGGCCCCTATCTCCAGTCCGTAACGGACTTGAAGAAGCCGAAACGCGTAAGCCGGTTCAAATCCGGCCCGCCAGCAGCAAAGTTTTTGTAATCGATACGGGAGGAGATCCCGGTGTCTGGAAGGCAACGGTTGAGCGCGTCCGACGAAGCCCGGTTGCGCGTGGGATTTGGCGGCAACTGCTACGTCTACTGCCGGTATCGGCGCAAGCTTGTAGAGGTTTGCCGGGCTATAGGGAAGGCGCCCGAAAGCATCTATTACCGAGCCCGGTACCGGTGCTGGGCCATCCGGGTGCGGCGAGCGGCGACAAAGGCCAAACTCAAGGTCTTGTTCGGGGGGAGGGGATCGCCGTGACTGACCAACAGGTGCCCGACGGGTGCAGTGGGGCGAACAATCGCCCGAGGCGTTGCAACCACGACTGGGAGGTCTTGGCCAGGACACCGGAGGGAAGGTCCTGTATGAAGATTTGCGCCTCTTGCAAGACCCTGGCTTTCCGCGAAGGCAACGGGGAGGGCGGATGGCAGTACAGATACGGCAAGCGGGTAGACCTGAACTGAGGGGGAGGGGATCGCCGTGACTGAGCAGCAGGCCCCCTACGGGGCGATGGACGAGGCGAGGCTGAAGGAGATGGAGGCGAGGATAAGGACACGACCGTGGGATTGGGAGTTCGTTGGCCACACCCAAGAGACCCTGCTCAGCCTCTGCACTGCCCTTCGTGAGGCATGGCGGGAGAGAGACGAGGCCCAGGCCGAGGCGGCGGCACTACGGGAGGCGCGGGAGGCGCTGGCGGCATGGCAGCGAGCCGAAGCGCTGGAGGTGGAGATCGGCCAGTCTTGGCGAACCGACCGTGCCTACAAAGACGCCAAAGGATTGCGTGACCAAGCCCTCTCCGGCACCGCAGGGAGTGACCTGCTGGAGCGGGTGCAGAGGCTGGAGGCGGAAAACCAACGGTTACGCCGCGCATTGGAGACTGTCATTTGTAACGACAAGACCCATTACAAAAACCACGAGCCGCGCCCTTACGACGGACTGCGGCCAAGAGAGCACGTCGAAGGCGGCGCAATCTGGCGCACGCCCCGAGAGGTTGCGGAGAGCGTCCTAGCCTCGCTGAAGGAGGATGAGTCATGAAACTGGACCTGGAGCAGCGGGCAGAGGCACGGCGCTTGGCCGAGACCGCCGACGTTGACGAACTGGCGCATGAGGTGATTGCCCTACGCGCCCAAGTGATCGTGTTTCAGGCCCGGATACTGACGATGATAAAGACACTTCGCCTGGCGGACAAGGCTATGACGGCAATTTTTCCCTTCGCCGCAAGCCGGGTTATTGACTTGCGGCGGGTAGTTCCGGGTGGTGCTTCCCTTGAAACCTGGCAGAAGCGGACTCAGTTGCTGAAGGACGCATTGAACGGCATTGACGAGTGCTACAAAACCACCGCCGGCCGCGACCTGCTGGAGCGGGTAAGGCGCTTGGAGGCGGTAGCGCAGGCGGCGCAGCAGCTTGTAGATTCACCGGTGTGGGAAGCGTGGGCGGGCGGGTACAAGTTGCGCGATGAGCTACCTAATGCCCTCACCGCTCTGAAGGAGGCCGAGCGGGATGGATGAAACGAGGCTGAAGCGCCTGGAGGCGGAACGCGACGCCTGGCGCGAACTCGCGCAAGGTCGGGCGGAATTGCTCGTTTGTTACCGCACCGGCAGTCACCGGCGCGCTGACAAGGCGCTGGAGCGGATCGAGCGGGCCGAGGCCGCGCTGAAGGAGGCTGAAGAAGGTGCAAAACGCTGAGTTCCGTACCGCCTATCCCGTCTATCCAGGGTACGCCAGGGGACCGAAGGCCACCGGTGACCGCTGCGCCGAGTGTCACCGCCTGATTGGCCACGGAACCTGGGCGGTCTGGCTCCAGGGCACGTGGTGGCATGCACGCTGCCTGGAACGCCGGCTTGAGCGGTACGAAGAGGCGCTGGTTGACATCCAGGACGGGATAGCGCTTGCACTGGTTGCGGTGAAGCGGGCGCGGAAAGATGGGTAGGGTCAGGGGATCCCGGAACAGGTGCGTGAATGAGCAGACGATCGCCTACCGGATAGAGGCCCTGGCCAAGCAGCTTTACCGGTCCCCGTTTACGCTCCTAGGGATTCGGTACGGTAACTTCCGTGGAGCGCCGGAGGTCAGGGAGGCCATGAAGCAAGCTGGGTTGTTGCTCGAGCAGTTTCCGCGGGGAGGTGAGAAGCGGGATGGATGAATTCCACGACGGTTTCGACGAGGTGTCTGCCGACTTCGACGATCCGCTCCCAGAGCGCACCTGCCGCGTCTGCGGCTGCACCGACTCACGGGCCTGCCCGGGCGGCTGCTACTGGGTCCAGGAGGATCTATGTAGCAGATGCGCGGAGATCCTGAGGGGGCCGATGGCGGCGGGGTTGGTCATAGGTCTGATCCTGGGCGTGATCGTGGGCGTGATCCTGGGCGTGGTCTTCATGTTTACAGTGATTCGATGATGAGCGGGGGCGCAACCATGACTACCGCAATCGCCACGACGACCCTGCATATCAGCCTTGATAGCAAGATCCGGCTTCACCTGCCCGGCCGGCTGCGGTTCGAGCTGGCGTCTCTGCGCACGGCACTCCAGGAAGACCTGATCCTGCCCAATCCGGAATTCCACGAGGCCGAGCGCCTGGGCCGATCAACGCGGGGGATCCCCCGCGAGATCAACCTGATCGAGTGGGACCGCGCCACGGAGGTGGCGTCCCTGCCGCGGGGATACTGGCCACGCCTGCAAAAGTGGCTGCAACGATGTGGACCACTGCTTGACATCTCCTACGCCCTCTTCAATCAGGCGCTTCTCCTGACTCCCGTGAACTTCGGCTCCCGGATTGTGCTGCGCGACTACCAGGCGGACCCGGTTGCGGCCGCGGTGAGGGCCGGCGGGGGGGTCGTGGAGGCGCCCTGCGGAGCGGGCAAGACCCAGATGGGGCTGGAGGTCCTGGCGCGCATCGGCCAGCCGGCCCTGTGGCTAACGCACACCGTTGACCTGGCCGGACAGGCGCTGGACCGGGCGGAGCAGTTCCTCGGTATTCCCCGCCGGGAGATCGGCATGATCGGCGCCGGCCGGGAACGAGTGGGGGACCGGCTGACGATCGCCCTGGTGCAGACCCTGGCCCAGCGTGGCGACCTCGGCGACCTGCCCGGGCGATTCGGAGCGGTGCTCATCGATGAGGTCCATCACTCTCCGGCGTCCACCTGGCAGGCGGTGATTGGCCAATTCCCCGCCCATTACCGCTACGGCGTAACCGGCAGCCTGAAGCGCGCCGACGGCCTGGAGCGAATCAGCCACCTGGTGCTTGGCCCGACGGTGGCCGTGGTGACCGACAGCCAGGTCAAGGAGGCGGGCGGCACGCTGACGCCCTTGCTGCGTGTCGTAAAGACCGAGGCCGTCTCCGCCGCGTGGGAGGCTTATCTCCGGCGCGAACAAGCCGCCAGGGATGCCGGACGATCCAAGCCGCGCCTGGACTTTGGCCCGATCTTGGATGAGGTACTGCGCGACCCTGGGCGCAATCGGCTGATCATCGAGGTCCTGGCCCGCGAAGCTCCGGGACACTGTTCTCTGGTACTCTCCGAGCGGGTTTGGCACTGCGCGGAATTATTTCAGGGCTTGGCCACGGTGGCCCCCGACCTCCGCGCCACGGCGGTGCATGGCGGATTGGCTAAGGGACTCAGGCGAGAGATTTTTGAGCGGGCCCGGGCCGGCGAACTCGACGTAATCTTCGCCGTGGACCTGGCTAAAGAGGGCCTGGACATTCCGCGCCTGGACCGGCTGCACCTGGTCGGCGGCGGCCGGAACGCGGTGGAGCTGCGGCAAAAGGTGGGGCGCGTCCAGCGGGCGCTGCCGGGCAAGGTCACCCCCATGATCTTCGACTACGTAGACCGCGGCATCGGCGCCCTGGCGGCGCAATGGTATGCCCGCCGGCGGGTATACCGGGAGTTGGGAATCAAGGCGTAGGAGGGGCTTCATGGCTCTGATTGCTCCGCTTTCTCTGTCTCCGAATGCGCCACCAGAAGAGCAACTACGGGCACTATACCGTCTTCTTAGTCACGAACAACGCGGCGTGACCGAAGTGCGGGTTATCGCCACCTCGGGGGACATCAAGATCCGTGGCATCGGCTTTTTCGACAACGAGGCCGATTTCATCAAAGCCTGCCTGCACTGGGATAAGACTACGGCTCACAACGTTTACGTGGGCCTGAATCCCCGCGACTTGGCCCTGTTTGATCAGGCGCCAAACGAAGTTCGATCCCCGAACAACGGAATCAGCGCGGCCAGTGCAGACGATATCACGGTAGCGATGTTCCTGGGGGTGGACATTGATCCGATCCGCCCCAAGGGCGAAGCGTCAACAGAAACAGAACTGCAGGCCGCTCTCCAGGTGCGCGACGCCGTTGCCAGTTGGGCAAAGGCTCAGGGCTTCCCGCCCGCCTTGGTGGGCATGTCCGGTAACGGCGGCCACCTGATATTCGGTTTTCCGCCCACGCCCCCCGATGAGGTTACCGAGCAACTCCGCGCCTTCATCCAGGAGATTCGTACCAGATTCAAGGATAACCGAATAGCCATCGATTCGACTTTTGACCCACCCCGGGTCTGGAAAGTCTATGGAACCATGTCCAAGAAGGGCGGCAACACCGCCGAGCGCCCCTGGCGCCGGGCCAGGATCGATGCCTTGAATCCGGGACTGAGCGAAGCATTCCTGGAGCACGTAATGCACCTGCGGCCGCCGGCGACCGCGCAACCCGTCCGTCAGGCGGGGGAAAATGACGCGCCGTCAGGCGAGCAACCCGGCTTGAATCAGGCACTGGAACACTGCCTCTTCCTGCAGCACGCCAAGGACCACGCCAAGACCTTGTCAGAACCGTTGTGGTTCGCCATGGTTAGTAACCTGGTACGGTTCGAGGGTGGGCCTGAGACCATCCACCGCTTCAGCGAACCATACCCAGGGTATTCTCTCCGGGAAACCGACGCCAAAATCCAACATGCCCAGACAAGCACCACCGGCCCCCACACCTGCCAGTGGCTGGCCGAAAACGGTTTCCCCTGCCCAGAGCTTGGCCGATGCCCGGTCAAATCCCCGGCGGGTCTTGGTGCCCGGCTACATCGCCAAGCCAAGGTCAAGGAGGCTGTAGACGGGCTTCTGGCCGATATGGAGGCGGCGTTCAACGAAGGCACACCCAACTTCCTGCTGGCATTGGATCGCGCCGAGGTGCTGGCGCCGTTGAACGATCTCGATTATCAGAAAGCCCGCGCCAAGATTAAGACCTTCGCCCCCAAGATCCGGCTGCCCGAGCTTGACCGGCTGCGCAAAAAGTTCCGGGCGACGTATCTCGCCGAGGTTGTGCCGGAGGATGCGGAGGACGGCGCCTCGGGGAGACCCCGGGTCAAGGAGGTACTGCCCGACGCGCCGGCGCCGGCGCACCTGGTGCTCCCGGCCGGCTGGGAACTGACCGACACGGCTACCACCGGCACGCGCAACGAAACCAACATCTATGGCGAGGCGATCACCCGGCATTTCTTGGTCTGCCCGGCCCCCCTGGTCATCACCCGGCGGCTCTCCAACCTCGACTCACGACACGAACAGCTTTCCTTGGCCTTCTCCCGGGACGGCGCCTGGCGCGAGGACACCTACGACCGCGAAACGTTGCTGGATCATCGCAAGCTAACCAGCATCGCCAACTCGGGGCTGCCGGTGACATCGATCAACGCTAAAGACATCGTGCGTTACCTGGCCGACTTCGAGACGGCCAACATGGGCGATTTACCCATCGATGCCGTCGTCAGCACCCTGGGCTGGAAAGAGTATCAGGGCCGTCACTGCTTCGTCCTCGGCGATCAGATCATCGGCGCCCCGACAACGAGCGAGGGAGAGCCTCCCTGGATGCGCTTTTCCTCAGAGAGTGAAGGGGACGCTCAGCAAACAGCGGCGCTGGACCGCCGCGGCACGCTGGAGGAGTGGCTGGAGGCCATTAAGCAGCTTCTGGCATTTCCCCGGGTGATGCTGGGACTGTACGCGAGCTTCGTGCCGCCCCTGCTGCCGATCCTTCAGGCTCCCAGTTTCATCATCGATTACTGTGGCCTTACGTCCCAGGGCAAGACCACGGTGGAGGAAATCGCGGCCAGCGTATGGGGACTGCCATCCAAGGAGCGGGGCGGCCTGGTCAAAAGCTGGGACAGCACCAGGGTGTTCGCTGAACGGTATGCGAGCCTGTTTAACCACCTGCCGATCTTCCTGGACGACAGCCAAACAGCCGACAGCCGATTGGTAAGCCGGATGCTCTACATGGTGGCCAACGGGGTCGGCAAGGGGCGCGGCGCAATCAAGGGCTCCCGTCGAACCGCAAGCTGGTCTACTGTCTGCTTCTCCACGGGGGAACATCGGCTGATCGACACCACCGAGGATGAGGGCGCCCGGGCTCGGACGATTACGCTGTGGGGAGCGCCCTTCAGTAAGGACATGGGGAGATTTGTGCGTGCCATGAAGAACGCCGTCGCAAATCATTACGGCCACGCTGGACCGCTCTTTGTACAATATCTGCTGAAGCACCAGGAGGAATGGCCGGCCTTGCGGGCCGCCTACGAAGCCCAGGTACAGGTCCTCGGTCAGAGCCGGCCGGGTAACGTGGCTGATCGCGTGGCTCAGTATATGGCCACGATCAGGGTGGCCGCGCAGATAGTACACGACATCCTGGGCCTGGGCCCCCAGGGCATCGACTTCACAGTGCAGACCTGCTTTGACGATGTCCTCCGGGAAGTGACGCGAGGAGACTTTGCCGAACGAGCGATGCAACTGATCTTGTCATGGGCCCGGGCCAACTATGCCAGCTTCGCCGGCGCCCAGTTGGAGAGCGTTGCGGGGGAGGACGACATTTCTCTGCCGCATGGAGGAGGCCGGGGTTCCCTTGCCGGCGTGTGGCGAGAAGGGGTATACGTCGCTATCTTTCCGCACTTGGTGAGAGAGGAGCTGGACCACCACGGATTCCGGTACGAGTCGGTCCTGCGAGCCTGGGCGGAGCGAGACTGGATTCAGCGATCGGCGGATCAGCTCACATATCCCGTGAAATTCAACAAGGCATCCCAACGCATGATCGTGCTGAAATGGGCAGTAATACAGGCTCCAGGCTGAACCGTAAAACAGGTTACTGGTTTGAAATGCAAGCGCGACGCGGGAAGTTACTGGTGGTTACTGGTTGGGGGTAAAAAGGTGACTGGTTTGAAACGCAGGTGGGGCGCGGAAAGTTACTGGTTTTACTGGTTTTCATCAAAATCTCCTATAGGGGGAAGGTAAATCAATCCCGTCCTTCCCCCTCTCCCCTCCCCCTATTACACATCCAAAAAGCAAGAACATGCTGTTTAACCAGTAACACCAGTAACCACCCGCATAAACGGCGTCAAATCAACAAAAAACAGGTTACTGGCGACCAGTAACCCACCAGTAACCACCAGTAACTTAGGAGGTGGTTTCCATGTCAGAAAGGTCCCTCGCCGAACTGATGGCCCCGCTGACCCCGCCGGCGAAAATCCTATCCCTTGACTCGGCCGCCCTCTGGGCCCGCCTCCTGGGCCATGCCAAGCGCTGGGACATGATCCTGTACCACGCTCTCGCGGCCGCCCGGGCCATCGGCGCCGACCTCGCCCCGGGGCAGGGCAAGGCGAGCCTCACCGCTGGCCGGGCGCCGGCCGCGGAGTGGGCGGAGCTGCGCGCCCAGTCCCTGGAGCCCCACCGGACACTACTGGTGGACCTGCTCCGGCGAACGATGATCGAGGACCCGACCGACGCGCCGGTAGACCAACCGACCCCGTATGAGCAGGATCCCCGCCGTGACCTGGCCGAGGACCACGCCACCTGGGTAACCCTGCTGACCAGCGCCTGGCGCCTGGAAAACCAGGGGGCGTTTTGGACGCTGCATATCGCCCGAATCTGCGGGGCCAAGCTGCGGCCCGACCAGCAAGGCCGCCTGCAGGTGGTCATGGGGCAGATGAGCTGGCAAGCATGGAACGAGGTGCGTGACGACCTGGCGCCGCACCGGGAAATGATCGCCCGGCTGCTGCTGCAGATGGAGCGGGGAGCCGGAGCATCGCCAGGCCAGGCGGCGGGAACGCCAGGAGCGCCGGCGGCGGGAGAGCAGTTGACGCTTTTGGACGGGCCCCGGCCGGCCGCGATTCAGGAAAACCAGACTGAAGGCCTCGGCGAGGAAGTGGCGCCGCCGGCGGATCGCCCGGCGGGTTGGTGAAGAGGGGAGGGGTGTTTGTTCAATGACCAGGATAGCTTGCTCACAGGCCAACCGGGGCCGAATCCTCGAGGACCTGCTGAAGTGGACCAACGAGCGGTACCGCGTCCGGGGCCTGGCGGTGGTCCACAAAGTGCCGACGGCCTTCATTCCAATCCGCTCCAGCCAGACGGACGAGCATGGCCGTCGGCCGATTGTAACGGCCAAGGTCGAGGAGCGGGCGGCGGTCGACTTCATCGGGGTGGCCGGGCGGTACGCCCTGGCCTTCGACGCCAAGGAGACTCACGAACCCCGCTGGTCGCTTGCCCGCCTGGAAGAGCATCAAGCCGCGTTTCTCGCCGATTGGGATGCCCAGGGAGGACTGGCATTTGTCCTGGTGGCGTTTGTCCCGCAGAGCAGCACCTACCTGGTGCCCTGGCAGGAGCTGGCCGCCAAGCGGGCGGCCTGGAAAGAGCGGCGCGGCCCGGCGTCAATCACGGAAGGGGAGCTTCGACAAAGTCGGCGGGCGATCCCCAGCGCCCGAGGAGTCCCGTTGGACTACTTGGCAGAAGTGGAGTGGGTTTGGCCGGTTCCGCCGCGACAGACGGCCGAAAGGGGAGGTGAGCGTCTTTGTTAACTGAGTTGCGCCGACTGGCCTTGCTCACCACGACGGCCGTGTTGGGCGCCGGGCTCCTGCTCTGGTCACCCACCGCAGGGGCCCAGGCCCCCATTCCCACGGCGCCGACTGCTCCGAACTTCGCCGGCCTGAGCACCGCCGCAAACGCCCTTGCCGGCCGGCTGGAGGAGGACCTGGTACCACTGCGACAGCGGGCCCGGATCGTCGACCAGGCCACGGCGCACGGCCTGCCTGCATCGGTTGGCCTGGCGGTGTGGGCAGAGGCCCGGCGCGTCGACCTGGACCCCTGGTTGGTCGTCCGGGTCATCCAAGTGGAGAGCGGCTGGAACCCGGGTGAGGTCAGCAGCACGGGGGCGGTGGGGCTGATGCAACTGGCCCCGGATACTTGGCCTTGGTTGGCGCGGGTCACCGGCATCCAGGGAGCCGATCCGAGAGACCCGGCGCAAAACATCAGGATGGGCACCTGGTATCTGGCCTACCTGCGGCGGCAGCACGGATCCTGGGATGCCGCGCTCACCGCCTACAACCGCGGAGAGCAGGGCCTGAGGACCTGGGTGGTGAGCCGGGGTACGAGCCGGAGCGGCTACAGCGACGCCATCACGGGGAGGCGGTAAGAGATGCCAACCAAAGTTTACGGGCCGACGTCGGGCTACGAGGCAAAACTGCGCCGCGTCATGCACCGGCTGGGGGTCCAGAAGTACGACTGGAACCACGACCGCCGGGAGGCCTGGATCGAGTTCCGGTACAAGGACCAATTGTATCGGTTCTACCACACGGTGGCGCGGGCGCAAGCCCGAAAAGGCAGAGGGTCGAAGGTCGAGTTGGGGAGCGACGTGTTTGCGATGTTAGTACTGGCGCTGGAGGATCTGGCCCGCCTGGTGGATAGGGGTATCTATGATCTGTCGGTGTGGACCGCGGGGCTCAAAGCCCTGCCGCCCCCGGTCGAGATCCCGCCCTGCCTCCGCTTCCTGGGGTTCGACCGTATCCCCGAGGGCGCTGCGGAGGTCGAGGGCCGCTTCAGGGAGATGGCGAAGACGCTCCACCCGGACGCCGGCGGAAGCGCCGCCGCCTTCCGCGACCTCCAGGCCGCAAGGGAACAGGCCCTGCAGTACCTGGGCGGCAAGAAACCTGCATGAGCGGGATGCCGAAGCGGTGGCGGGAGCGGAAACTGCTCGCGAGGATCCCCCTCGACGTCCCCGGCTGGAGCGTGCAGGTTCATCGCATCACCTGGCCCGATGGCAGCGAGTGTGTCCAGGTCATGAAGTACGGGATCCAGCCGATGACCGGGCGAGACGCCCCCTATAAGCCCATGCAGTACGTGCAGATAAGCACGGGCATTGCAGAAGGGGTGCTGAAACAGGTGCTTGATGCTCTGAAGGGGGCCGAGCAGGATGCGTGATCCCCAATTGAGGGTAAGCAGCGATGACCGTCGGTCCAAATGGCTCCGCTCTTCCAGCGGCTTATTCCTTCCAGAGGCCGCGGCCCGTAAGCGGCCTATCGCCGTGGACCTGTTCTGCGGCTGCGGCGGCTTCAGCCTTGGCATCATCCATGCGGGGTTCGAGGTCGTGGCAGCGGTGGACAATGACCCAATGGCGGCGCTGACCTATCTCATGAATCTCGGAGCCTACCCGCTTGATCTGCACTTCGTCACCGATGATGACAGGCGGGCCATGGAGAAGCGCCTCCGGGCTGAGACGAAGGCAACGAAAGCAAGGCGGGGCCGCGGCGAAAGCCTGGAGATTGGCCTGGCCTCCGGGGGCAACCGCCCGCCTGGGATTCCCGGTGTAAGCCACTTCTGGCTGGGCGACATCCGTAGGCTGTCGGGCCGGGAGATTCTGGACGCAATCGGGGTCGAGAAGGGCCAGGTCGATCTGGTGGTCGGCGGGCCGCCCTGCCAGGGGTTCAGCATGGCCGGTAAGCACGACGTGATGGACCCTCGGAACAGTTTGGTGTTCCAGTTCGCCCGGCTAGTCCTGGAAATTCTGCCCAGGGCGATTTGCATGGAGAACGTGCCTAACATCGTCAACATGGTCACGCCGGAGGGGCTGCCGGTGGTGGAGGCGTTCTGCCGGATATTGGAGGACGGCGGCTTCGGGCGGCTTGAGGCAATCAAACGGGCGCTGCTCGCCTCCTCCGGGGCAGGCGCGGCCTTGAAGGACTCGGCCGGCCGGACGGGCCGGCGGACCCGGGGCAAGAGTAAGGCCGCAGCCGATGAGTCCACAACCGAGCAAGTGGCGTTGCGGATATAAGGTCGGCCTGGCTGGTTGAGGTACTGGAGGCTACTACAAATGGCTGAGGATCGGTTTGGGGTCATTGATTCGCACGAAGATGCCGTGAGGCCACGGCCAACCGACAGTCAGCGAGGTCAGGTGTTGATGCCCTCCGACCTGTCGGGCCCCCCGGGGACGGGCCCTTGCATCACCACGAAGATGACGCCGGAAGAACGGGAAACATACCGGCCCGACCCAACGAAAGCGGAACTGCAGGCAGACCGGGCCGCAGGCCTGCGGGCCCCGGAGATCGCCCGGAAGTGGGGCATCACCCTCGATCGGACGTGGACACTGATCCGGTACTACGGTCTGTACGTAGGCCCCGCGAAAACAGCAGCCCCGGCGGAAGCAAAGCGGTCCCTGAGGCAGCAGATCAAGGCCAAACTGGCCCAGCAAGGGAGTGAGAAGATGCCGCAAAAGAAGAGTCCCGTGCGGGAAACCCTCACCCGTGAGGTGTTGGCGGAAGAGATCCAGAAGCGCAGTGCTTATGCGATCGGCAAGCACTATGGCTGCAGTGACATGTCGGTCAGAAAGTGGTTGAAGGAGTACGGACTTACGAACCCCAGGGCTCACGTCGAAACCAGCGAGAAACCCTCTCCTGCGCCGGCAGGCTTGCCCGCCGAGACACCGCCACCGGAGCCGGAGCCTCCAACTGCCCCCAACATCTCACCGACCACTCGGGTACCATGGGCAGGCCGCAAGACCCAGGCTGCAGTGGCCGCCCGGGAGATCCATGGCCGGGATGCCGAAGAGGCCCAGGCCCCGAAACCGGTTTTGACGGTCGATCGTTATGATCTCCAACTCGACGACGATCAATTTCGCCTTACCTGGACCGCCCGGGCGCCGGGCTCCAAGGCGGGCGAGCGCCTGACCCGGATCGCGGACCTGCTCCAGGTCAGCGCCACCAAGCTCTTCGAGGTCACTATCCAAGTGCGGGAGGTGGCCCCGGGTGGTTAGGGACTGCCAGGACTGTCCTTCGATCGGGCCGCCCTGGACGCTCGCCGAGGTGGAGATTCTGGACGCCGAGGTCAGGGCCCGCGGCCTGGCCTCGGCCCTCGCTCGGCTGCGGGCAGAGCACTTCGAGCGGTCGGTCACCGCGGCCTATACCAAGGCGGTGAAGCGAGGGCTGCTGCGCTTGAACGGTTCGAAGAGTTCAGTATGAAAAAGCCCGCCTCTCGGCGAGCCCTGGTCCGGTCAACCAGGAGTTCAACGGTGAGGAGGCGGATTCCTTCCATGAGCCACGTTGACTGGGAAGCGCTCAGGCGCGTGGTGTTGCACTGCCCCCGATGCGGAGAGGTCCTGATCCGGGATCCCCGGGGCTTTTGGCGGTGTCCTCGCTGCGGGGGCGAGTGGTGGGACGATGAAAGCCGGCTTGCGATGCTCGAGGAGCGGGTCAGGGAAGCGGCCTGCGCGGAAACGATGCGCCATTTCACCCTGTGGAGCCTGAACAAGCCACCGTTGCCGATCTTGCCGCCGGTGGCCATCCGGGTGCCGGGGAAGGGATCGAGGTCGGGGAGGAAGCGGCGGAAGGTGCGGACACCAAAACTCCAAAGCTGGGAAATTTGACAAATAGAAAACCAATGGTATACTAGCGCTGAAAGCGTGCACGCAAAAATCACTCGCCTCAGGGCGGGTGTTTTTCTTTGGGAATTTAGCCGAGGCGAACCAGAGCCAATGAGGTCGCTCTGGCAGCGGCTCCGCCTTGACCAGGAGGTGAGCGGCGGTGGACAGGGCGACAAGGAGGACAACTAAAAAAGAACAATTCTTGCATGCCTTGGCCCAGAAGGGTACCGTCACCGCCGCGGCCAAGATTGCAGCTATCGGTCGTCAGCGGGTTTACAAGTGGCGGGAATCCGATCCGACATTTGCCGCGGCATGGAACGAAGCGCTGGACGAAGCCGTTGACCGCATGGAGGCGGAGGCCAGGCGGCGGGCTGTAGACGGGATACTGAAGCCTGTTTACCAGGGCGGCCAGCGGGTTGGCGCGATCCGGGAGTATTCCGATACCCTATTGATTTTCTTGCTGAAGGGAGCCAAGCCGGAGAAGTACAGGGAGCGCAGCAGCCATGAACTCACCGGCAAGGATGGAGGGCCAATCGAAGTCGCCGACGCCCGGGAACGCCTCGCTAGCCGTATCGCTGGCCTCGCTGCCCGGAGCCGACCGGCAAGCGATTCTGGTCGAATTGACGGAGACGGAAGCTGAGGCTCTACTTTACGACTGGTGTTTCTGGGCCCGCCCCAATCAGCTTTCGCCTCCAGGAGACTGGCGCACGTGGCTTGTTCTGGCCGGCCGGGGCTTCGGGAAAACTCGCATCGGTGCAGAGTGGGTCCGGGAGCAAGCGGAGAAAGGCCGATGCGGCCGGCTTGCCCTGGTGGCTGAAACCGCAGCCGACGCTCGGGACGTGATGGTCGAGGGCGAATCTGGCATCCTGGCGGTCTCGTCACCCCGGTTCAGGCCTCTGTACGAGCCATCCAAACGGCGGCTCACCTGGCCGAACGGGGCCATCGCCACGACATATTCCGCCGAGAAACCTGACCAACTGCGTGGTCCGCAACATGACGGTGCCTGGGCCGATGAAATAGCTAAGTGGAAATACGCAATCGAGACCTGGGACAATCTGATGCTTGGTCTAAGACTGGGCAACGATCCGCGCTGTGTCGCTACTACCACGCCGCGGCCGATCAAGTTGGTGCGTGATCTGCTTAAGGCCGAGACCACCCTTGTAACCCGCGGCAACACCTATGAAAATGCCGACAACCTGGCACCGGCGTTTCTGGAACAGATCATCTCGAAATACAAGAGCACCCGGCTTGGGCGCCAGGAACTCGACGGAGAGGTCCTGGATGACGTACCAGGTGCCCTTTGGACTCGCAAAGTTCTCGATGACCTGCGCCGGCCAGCCCCGGCCGCCCTGGTGAGGGTGGTCGTGGCAATCGATCCTGCGGTAACCAGTGGAGAGGAGTCCGACGAGACAGGGATTATTGTGGCTGGCAGGGGGGCGGACGGACACGGCTATGTGCTGGAGGATCTATCCGGGCGATTTTCCCCGGATGCCTGGGCTCGCCGAGCAGTGAATGCCTATCGCCTTCACCAGGCTGACCGGATTGTAGCAGAGGTCAACAATGGCGGAGACTTGGTTGAAACGATTGTCCGAATCGTCGACGCCCGGATGAGTTACAAGGCTGTTCACGCGAGCCGGGGGAAGCAGGTCCGCGCCGAGCCCGTGGCAGCGCTGTATGAGCAGGGCAAGGTCCATCATGTTGGCGGCCCAGGCCTAGAAAACCTGGAAGATCAAATGTGCACCTGGCTTCCAGGGATGGAGTCGCCGGACCGTTTGGATGCTTTGGTGTGGGCGCTTACGGAGTTGATGCTTGATGGCGGCATGCAGATCTTCGTGTGATTGGAGGCGACGCGATTGAGCCTGGTGACTCGGCTCGGTCAATGGTTTGCCAAGAGCGCGTCGCGCTTTGTGATCTTGACGTCGAGCCGCTCCATCCCGCCAGAGCGCAAGATGGAGGATTACCTGAAAGCCTATACCTATTGGACGTTTGCCTGTATCCGCGTCATCGCTGAGAACGTCGCCGAGGTGGGAATGGGGCTCTACTACCTGAAGGCGGATGGCACGGAAGAGAAGATCGGCGAACACATCTTGCTTGACTTGCTGTCTCAGGTTAACCCTTGGATGACCGAATTTGAGCTTCGGGAACTGACCCAAATTCACCTTGAACTGGCGGGTGAGTCGTGGTGGGGACTGGAGCGCAACGGGCTGGGCATGCCCGCGGAAATTTGGCCGTTGATACCTTCTTGCGTTTACGTCAACCCGGATAAAGAGAACTTTATCGGCCGGATCGACTACAGAGTGCCCGGAGCCTCGCCTGTCTCCTATGCGCCGGACGAGGTGATCCAGTTCAAGTACATGCACCCCACCAACCTCTACCGCGGCTGGTCACCCACCCGGGCGGCCGCCATGCCGCTGGACGTGCACCAGTTCGCCATGGAGTGGGTGAGAGACTTCTTTTTCAACGATGCGACGCCCGGCGGCGTGCTCACTACGGAACAGGCCTTGCAGCAGACCGACGCCGACCGGATTCGTGGGCAATGGCAGGAGGCTCACAAGGGCCGTGGCAAAGCCCACCGAATCGCCATCTTAGGCCATGGCGCCAAGTTTCAGACCGTTGAGCGCAGCCTATCCGAATTGGCGTTCACCGACGAACAGCGGCGGCTGAGAGACGACATCCTGGCGATCTACGGCGTGCCGAAGCACATCTTGGGGATTACGGAAGACGTGAATAGGGCCAATGCGGAGGCGGCGGAGTATGTCTTCGCGAAGCGGGTAATCGCCCCCCGACTGCGCCGACTTGAACAGCGGCTGAACGAGTTCCTGGTATCCAGGTACGATAAGCGGTTGAAACTCTATTACGACAACCCGATTCCATCAGACAAGGACTACCAACTCAAGGCGCGGGAAAGCGGGGTCAAGGGCGGTTGGGTCACCATAAACGAGGCCCGGATCGAGGACGGCCGGCCCTCGCTCGGTCCCCAGTTTGACGTGCCGTGGCTCTCCGGCATCCTCGTTCCCGCTGGCGAATCACCGGCAGAGCAACCCAAGTCGGGGCTTCCCGGTCACCGGGGGGGAGCCGACCGGCTTACGCCTGAGCAGCGGGAGACCCGCTGGAAGGCATGGATACGCAGGACCGCCCCGCATGAGCGTCGGATGCAGTCGGCGCTCAAGAAATTCTTCCAGTCAGAGCAGAACGAGGTGATGGACCGGCTCAAGCAACTGAGCGGCAAGGGCGCCGCCCTGCGCCGGGAAATCATCGACGTGGATACGATCCTTTGGGACGGGGAGGACGCGAAACAACGGCTCGAGGATTTGGCCAGGCCCTTGCTACTGGGGATGATCACCCAGTCCGGCGAAGCGGCCCTGGCGGAGCTGGGCCTGGAAATTAATTTTGACGCGGGGAGCCCCGCGGTTTTGACCGGGTTGCGCGATCAGCTGGAGCGTATCAGGGGCATCGATGATACCACGCGGGAGCAACTGCGGGCGGAATTGCTGGAAGGGCTTGATGCCGGCGAGGGCATTCCCCAGCTCGCAGACCGGGTGAGCAAGGTCTTTACCGAGGCCAAGGGGCCCCGGGCGGAGACGATCGCTCGGACGGAGACGAACGGCGCCGCCAACGCCGGCGCAATGGAGGGATACCGGCAGAGCGGCGTGGTCGTGGGCAAGGAATGGATTGCCGCCTTGGATGAACGTACCCGGGACGCCCACCGTCAGGCCGACGGGCAGCAAACGCCCTTGGAAGCCAGTTTCCTGGTGGGCGGGGAGCAATTGAGGTACCCGGGTGATCCACGCGGCAGCGCTGAGAACATCATCAACTGCCGATGCACCGTCGCGCCGGTCACATTGGCCGATCAGGAGGGATTGTGATGGGTATGAAGAGGATAGCGCTCCCAACTATGGTCCGGCAGGTGGATGTCGAGCGTAGGCAACTGGTGATCCTGGGTACGACACCCACGAAGGACCGTTATGGGGACATTGTTGAACCGAAAGGCGCCGATCTGCGTGCTTTTCGCCGGAACCCGGTCTTCCTCTGGGCCCATAACTACTCTCAGCCGCCCATCGGCAAGAGCATCAACGAGAAGATCGGCGACGAAGGGATCGAGTATACCATTCAGTTCGCCGATACTGAGTTTGCCAAAGAAATTTTTGGCCTGTACCGCGACGGATTTCTGAACGCGGCCAGCATCGGCTTCATCCCGCTGGAGTATGAGCCGGTGAGCAGTGACAGCTATGGCTATCGCTACACCAAGTGGGAGCAGCTGGAACTCTCGGGGGTGCCCGTGCCGGCCAACCCCGATGCGCTGGCCCTGGCGGTGAAGCGGGGCATGAGCCAGGACATGATCCAGCGGGTGATTGAGCCGCAGGAAAAGGGTGTCATCAGTTACGCCCGAGCCCACCCCGACGGCACGCCCAAAGCCGCCGAAGATGCGGAGTGGGACGCCGGCAAGGAGGTCCGCGAGGCGGACGGCCAGAAGGCGCTGCTCACCATGTGCGCCTGGTACGATAGCGCGGCATCCGATGAAGATGGAGACAGCTTGCCGGATGCCAAGAGCGCCTACAAGCTGCCTCACCACCAGGCCGCGGGAGAGCACGCCGTGGTCTGGAAGGGGGTATCGGCGGCCATGGCCGCGCTGCTCGGCGCCCGGGGCGGCGTGGATGTCCCCGATGGCGACCGCAAGGGCATCTACAACCACCTGGTCAAGCACTACCAGGAGTTTGAGAAGGAACCGCCGGACTTTAAGGCGGTGGATGAGATAGTTGAGGAATATGCGGCCGGTGTTCCCCGTCAGGCATTTGTACCGGAGCAACGCGCCGGCGCCGTGCTCGCCAAGCGCAACAAGGACCGGCTTAACCAGGCCAAGACCCTGATCGACGAGGTCCTGGCCGACGCGGAGAGTTCGAGCAACGAGGATCATACCCCAAACCCCACGACCAAGGCCGCCCCCGAGGCGGCTTCTTCATTGCCCACGGCCCCGGTGACCGCGGCTTCGCCGGCCCAACCCGCCATCGAACCCAACGCTATTGCAGCCTACGCTATTCAGGTGGCGCAAGCCGAGATCCGCCGGCTGACGGGCAAGGTCCACTAAACGCAAGGAGGAAGAACCAAGATGGATGTTCCTGCTGAGAACCTGAGCACTGAGCTCAAGGCGATCATCGAAGCGGCTGTGAAAGAGGCGCTGAAGCCGTTGACCGAGGTAACGCAGCACAAGACACCGGTTGCCGGGGACCCGAATCCTGACATCTCCATTCGTACCGTGGCCCCTGAGACGAAGCCAGAGAAGGGCATCCGGTTCGCCCGCGCCGTGCGTGCGTTGGCCGCTCAGAAGAACGACCTCCGCGCCGCCGCCTATCACATCGAGCATGTGTTCCACGATCCCGTTCTGGCCAAGGCGCTCGCGGAAGGCGCCGGCACTGCCGGTGGTTTCCTGGTCCCGCCGGAGGTCGCGAGGGAAATCATCGAGATGCTCAGGGGCCAGGCTGTGGTCATGAAGTCCGGCGCCCGAACCATGCCGATGAACAGCAACATCCTCACGCTCCCGAAGATGACCGCTGGTGCCCAGGCGGAATATGTGGGCGAGAATTCCAACATCGTCAAATCGGAAGAGAGCTTCGGCCAGCTCAACCTCTCCGCCAAAAAGTTGGCCGTCCTGGTGCCCATTTCCAACGACCTAATCCGGGACTCCAGTCCGTCGGCCGACGGCATTGTCCGCGACGACCTGGTCAACGCGATGTCCCTGCGGGCGGACAAGGCTTTCATTCGCGACGATGGCACCGCCAACAAGCCCAAGGGCATCCTTTACTGGGTTCCCGCCGGCAACAAATTCAACGCCAACGCCACCGTCAACGCGGCGAATGTCATCGCCGACCTCGGAAAGGCCCGCCGCCTGGTGCTCGCCTCGGGGGCTCTCATGGCTCGTCCCTGCTGGTATATGTCGCCTCGTACCGAAGGCTACCTGATGGTTCTCACCGACGCCAACAGCAACTTTGTGTTCCGTGCTGAGATGATCCTGGGCAAGCTGCTGGGCTACCCATTCTACTTGAGCACTCAGATTCCTGAAAATCTGGGCGCCGGGACAAACGAGTCCGAAGTTTACTTCGGCGACGCGGTGGACGGGATCGTCGGGGAGAATGAGGACCTGCTCGTCGATGTTTCTACGGAGGCCGCCTACCACGACGGCACCAACGTGGTGGCCGCTTTCAGCCTTGATCAGACCGTGATCCGCGTCATCGAGCGTCACGACTTCGGGCTCCGCCATGATACCAGCTACGCCGTCATCCAGGCCGTGAAGTGGGGCGCCTAACCTGACCTGACGCCTTGATGTCATCGACCGGAGGGGGCGGCTCGGCCGCCTCCTCTCGCTAAAATCCGAGGAGGGATTACATTGCCTGGTAACCTGAACGACCTGACGAAGACTGTGAAGGGCATCGCGCCCCAGGCGCTCAGCGCCGCGGTCAACGGCACCGGCATCGATCGGAGCGGCTTCAATTTCACCGTGGTGGCCTGTGAGACGGGTGCCACAACCGGCACCCCGACCACAACGAGCGTGGCCTACAAGATACAGGACAGCGCGGACAACGTTACGTTCACCGACGTCGCCGGGGCTACCGTGGCCATTGCCGACGCCGCCCATGGCGAGATCAATCTGGACCTGCGGCCGCTGCGCCAATACGTCCGGGTGGTCGCAACCCCAACGTTCACCGGGGGCACTTCCCCGACCGTCCAGGCTGCCGCGTCCGTCACCCTGGGCGACGCTGTCGTCCTACCGGCCAGCTAGGGGTGATGCCAGATGCTGACCGCGGTTAGGTTCGTGCATGGGTGGCAGGGATACAACGCCGGCGAGATCGCCGGATTCGACGAAACAACCTGCCATAAGCTCATCAACAGCGGCATAGCGGAGCTGCACCGGCCCACCCCAGAGTCGGCGACCACGAGAGACCTGGCGGGCCCGCCAGCGAATCGGGCCATCAGGTCTCCACGCACCAAATCAATCAAGTGAGGTGAGACGACATGGCCCGTCTGGTGACTCCGTCGCTCATCGCGGTCGCAACCGAGGCTGAAGTGCAGCGCCACGTGCTGAAAGACAACAGCGCTGGGGCCCACCCGGACGAGGAGTTGGACGCGCTCTGCGCCATCCTCAACGGCGTCTCGGCCGCTATTGAGAATGTCATCGACGGGCCTGTCGTCATTCGATCGTTTACCGAGACATACGACGGCGCAGGTGAACGCATTTTCCTGCGGCAGCGGCCGGTTGCCTCCGTGACCTCCGTCAAGGAGGAGGGGCAACTGCTCACGGTGTTGGAGGATTACTACGTCTATGCAAAGGAGGGCTACTTGCTCCGGGCATCGGGTGGGGGGGCGCTCTGGTGGGCAAAGGGGTACCGGGAACGCGGGTTGACCGGGGCCTACTGGACTGCCAAGCCGCAAGGAGTCGAGGTCGTCTATACCGCCGGCCGGGCCATTCAGACGGTGACTGCGGGTCTGCTGACCGCTGTTACCTATACTGACCCGCGGGACGAGACTATTCGCCTTGCGGCGCTGCAGTGGATTCAGGAATCGTGGGCGACCGGCCCAGCCAACCTATCCAACGTCATCACCGAAGGCGGCAGCATCATCCGGCCGGTCGGCATCCCGCCGCAGGTAGCCGACAAGCTGCAGCGATTTGCGACGCCCGGGGTCGCCGCAGTATGAGGCTAGAGGCTAAGGTTGTCTTCACGCCTACCGACTTGGCCAGGCGGCTCCTTCAGGCCGAGGAGATCGTGGCCGAAGAGATGGGGGCGGCGCTGGACGACCTGGCTGGCCAAGTAGAGCGTGGGGCGAAGCGCAAGGCCCCGAAGGACCGCGGAGATCTGAGCAGAAAAATTACGATCGGAAAGCCTGCTCCGGCCGTGCGGACCATTGGCGCCAACGTCCCCCAGGCCGCCCCGATGGAATACGGCACCCGACCCCACTGGCCGCCGGTAACGCCCATTCGGGAGTGGGTCTGGCGCAACCGGGCCAAGTTTGGAGTGAGCACCAGGCCCCAGGCGGAACGAGTTGCGTTTATGGTCGGCCGGGCGATTGCCCGACGTGGCCTGAAGGAGCGCCGTTACCTGCGAGCTTCTCTGGCGCAGGTTATTCAGGGAGCCAGGGAGACGGTGATGCTCTATGCTAGACGGCTGGTGAAGCGGGTGATGGGTTCATGAGCATCCCTACGATCGAGGCGGCGATAAGCAGCATCGTGGCGGGGGTTACCTCTATCCAGGCGGCCTATACCTATCCGGTTGCGGAACTGGGCCGCAAGCTGCCGGCGCTCTTGATCCTCTATGACGGTTTTGACCAGGAACCCGCGGCGGTCACCGACACCGAGACTGCCTGGCGATTCGAATTCACCCTCTACCTGCCGGCGGATGGCAAGACCCTGCAGAAAGCGTGGACCGACCTAAAGACCCTGGTGCCAGCGATCTTGTCCGCTTTCCGGGTCAATCCCGGCTTGAATGCGTCCTGCTATGACAGCATTATCCAAGCCGGTGAACCGATCATGCACATCCCCCAGGAGCCGAATGGCCAGCCGAAATTCGTTGGTCACACCTTCAAACTTACCGCGCGGAAGGTGGAAGGCTAACGGCTGGCGAATAGCCGCCCGGGAGGGGGTGGTGGATTGGCGGATCCGAAACTCAAGGTCCAGGTGACCGAGGAACGACGTTTGCACGAGGTCAAAGGTGACCTGCATAAAATCGAACTCACGGTAGACGTCAGCGGCTTGCCGCCAGATCTGGAGGAACAGAGGCGGCGGGAATCGGCGAGACAACTGCTGATCGACCAGGGCTACTTGAAACCGGACGAGGAGGTTGTGCTGAGACTTGGCCCGGCAGGAGGCGAGCCCATCATACGCAAGAAACGAGGCCCCGGGTGATTCCCGGGGTCGCGTCTTGGGCAGGAGAAAGCGAGGTTGTGGGATGGCCAGAGTTCGCTGGCTCGAAGGGTACGAAGTGGACGTGCAGCAGCCGGACGGCGCGATTCAGCATATCAAGCCCGGCGAGGTGTTCGAGATGCCGGACTCCGAGGCGCAGGAGCGGGCTCAGGCAGGTCAGGTGGAGATCGTGAAACCGCAAAAGAAGGGCGGTGACGGCTAATGGCGGGGTTCAGCAATCGGACGGGTTATATTGGCATCGGGAAGCAGACAGCGAAAGGCACCGGCGTGGTGCCCACCAAGTTCATCAAATGGGCTGGCGGGACGAAATTAAGCCCGGAGATGGCGTTTACGCGCTACCGGGAGGGCGGCGACACGGTGTTCCCGGGCATCAGCCTGAAGGAGACCCATGCCCCAGATGGCAATTTCCCGCTCCTCGCCCGACCGGACATCGCCGGCTTCCTATTCGCGATGTGGGCCGGAAAGGACCTCGTAAGTGGCACCGGCCCCTACAGCCACGCGATTACCCCGGACGTCGATCCGCCCTGGTTGTCCATCGAGCGATCGGTGGCTGCGCAGATCATCGACCGCATAGTAGACGCCAAGATACGGTCCATCGAGGTTACCGGCGAGGCGGGCAAGCCGCCCCGCTTGGCGGTGGCCTTCAACGGGATTACGACCGCCAAACAGGCCACCGGAGCGACGACCACCTACGAGACCGACATGCCCTGGGTTTTCTTCCAGGGAACCTATACCCTGGATGGCGTGGTCACCGCGGTGATTGAGAGCTTCAGGGCCACATTCGTGAACGAGTTCGACACCGACGACTATACCAACCAGGTGGTCCGTGACGACCTCATCCTGATGAACCGGGACGTCACCCTGGAATGGGTGATGAAATTGGTCGATGCCGCGCAATACTTCAAGGTCTACAATGGGGCATCAGCCAACCTGGTGCCGGCCAACGCGCTGACCGAGGGTGCATTCATCGCCGATCTCACCTATGGAACAGGCGCTGCCCTGCGCGACCTGAAGCTCGAGGTGCCGCTGATCGCCCACGAGGTGGCGGCGGCGGAACTGGAGACCGGCGGCGGCAGGCTCCGATACGAGTGCAAGGCCCATGCCAAGAAGGGCACCGGTGCCCTGGCCACCATCACCGTCCAGAACTCGACCACCCTGGCCTACGTGTAAGGGGTGAGCCAATGAGGCTGATCAACCTGGACGCCCTGGTGCCGGAGGACGTGAAGGTCGTCAAGGATGACCGCGAATGGCTCATCCCGGGGGACCTGCCAGTAACCCACATGGTGAAAATCCTGAAGGCCGAGAAGGCCCTGACGGACTCGCAGAATAACGAACAGTTGGCTGAAGCCCTGAACGGCCTGGCCGAAGCGGTTCGCCAGGTCCTGGAAATCAGGCAACCGGGACAGACGGCAGCCCTCACCTTCGGCACCGGCGAGGTGCAGGCGTTTCTACGGCTGTTTTACGCCGCCATGTCGGCACCGAACGCAGAAGAAGTTGATAGCCCAAACCGGGCGGGGCCACCGGATCCGGCGAGCTAGACCTGGTGGCCCTATTTGCCCGATTTCTACGGTGGTTCCAGGGCGGTGTGAGTCATGCCGAACTGCTGTCCATGCCCTGGGTGACGTTTGTGGCCTACCTGGCTGTGATTGGAAAAGAAGAGAAGCGGGCTGACGATGCCCGCTTTTTCGGTGAGGACCAGGTTGGGCTGGCGGAGTGGGAGGAGCACAGCGAGGAGTGGGTCAGAAACCAACAAAATCGCTTGCCTTGACGGGGGGCGCTAAGCTCGTTTCGGCCTCGGGGGGCAGCGGAGTTCCTCGTTGTGCCCGCAGGAGGTCACGGATCTCCGTAAGCAGGTTGATGGTATCGTTGACCCGCCAGTACCACAGGACCCAGGCTCGGATGATGAGGAAAACCAGCAGCACAAACGCGGTTATGAGCAGCACTGCTAACAATTGCAAGATTTCGTCAGCTCCTTTCTCTTGCTTCGGTGCCCGAAGAACTTTCTGCGTTTTTTCCCAATTTCCTGCCGTAACTGCAAAAGAGCAACAGGAGGGGGTATCGCCTTGCCCGACGTACAGGCTCGAATTGTCATAACAGGCGATGCTTCTAGCCTGAAGCGGGCCGCCCAAGAGAGTAGTCAGGCGATCAATAACCTTGGCACCGGGATCAAGACATCGTTCGAGAAGGGGGTGGGTAAGTCCGGCGACATGGTGACCCGGTTGGCCGAGCGGGCCGGGGTGGCGCTGGGCGCGATCATTAATCCGGCGGTGCTGGCAGCCGGCGCGATCGCCGGTATGGGTCTGGCCGCCAAAACCGCGGTTCAAGGTGCTGCCCAATTCGAGACTAAAATGGCCAACGTCGCCACTTTGGTTGATACGAATACAGTCAGTGTGCGTGCCATGGGGCAGGAGGTATTGTCTCTGTCCGGCCGGATAGGCAAGCCCCCCACCGAACTTGCCGAGGGCCTGTATCAAGTCGTCTCGGCCGGCGTTCCGGCGGCGGACGCCATCAAGGTTCTCGATGTTTCGGCGCGGGCCGCAACCGCCGGCCTGAGCGACACCTTCACGGCTGTGGACGGGATCACGAGTGTGTTGAATTCCTATGGCCTGTCGGCCCAGGACGCCACCAGGGTCAGCGACCTCATGTTTCAGACCGTCGTCCGGGGCAAGACGACTTTCCCCGAGCTGGCGACGACCATCGGCCAGGTGGCCAGCGTGGCCGCAACGACAAAGGTGCCGATGGAGGACCTGTTTGCTGCCATCTCGACCCTGACCACCGGTGGTATTCGTTCAGCTGAGGCCATGACCAGCGTGCGGGCCACAATCCAGGCGATCATGGCGCCATCGGACCAGGCGAAGAAGCTGGCGAAGTCGCTGGGCATCGAGTTTGATGCCAATGCCCTGAAGGCTAAAGGGCTTGCAGGAGTGCTTGAGGATGTCCGCGCCAAGACCGGCGGCAACGAGCAGGCCATGATGGGCCTGTTCGGCCAAATCGAAGCGGTGAAGGGCGTGATGGCGCTCACCGGGGCCCAGGCTCGCCGGTTTGCCGAGGACCAGGAGGAGATGCATAAGGCCACCGGGGCCACAGATGAAGCCCTTAAAAAGCAAGCCGACACACTTGGCTACCAGTGGACATTAGCGGTGCAGAACGCAAAAAACACGCTGGTGGAGTTCGGTGCTCCTATGTCCGGTTGGCTAAAAGGAGTGTTTAAGAATTACAATACTGGCCTTGAGATTTCGCGGTTATACCACAAACTGGTTGCTGAGGCCGCGGGTGACCTGCAGACCAAGCTGAACGATCTGCGCCATGCCATGGAAATGGGCGACATCACTCAGCAACAGTACCTCGACGGCTTGAGGAAGCTGAAGGTCCAAATGGAGGCGACCGCCGCTGCAAGCAGCCAGGTTGATCTGGTCGAGGCCATGGCAGAGCATCGCAAACTGCGGACGGTGCAGGTCACTGAAGAAGAGAGCAACGCCTACCAGAATGCCCAGCGTGCGGTGGACGGGTTGACCAAGTCGGTGGCGGGCGCGGCGACGCAATACGCCTCGGCGTCGGAGATCATGGCCTCACAGATCAAAATCCTTGACCTCAATTTCGAGGCGCACAAGGCAACCCTGCTGGCGACCGGCCAGCAGACCGAGACCCTGGCCATTCAGCAGGAGCACATGAGGACGAAGTTGGGTCTGCTCGGCCAGGAGATCGCGGCGGTCACCGCTGAGTACCGGACCGCTAAAACCGTTCAGGGCGAAACGGCCAAGGAGACCCTGGCCCTGGCGGAGAGAGTCGCGGCGCTCCGGAAGGAATATGCCGAACTCAAGGCCCAAGTGGACGAGGCTAATAAGGCCATTGTCAACCCGAACTTGACGCAGGTGAACAAGATTCTCGCCGGCGGCGGCACCATCACCCCGGAGCAGGCAGGGGCCTACAGCTACGTCAACTGGGCCACCGCCCGGAACGAGCCGATTTCCGGTGCAGGCCAGGTGAGCTTTGAACGCAACCTGGACGAGGCCGCCTCGGCCATCGCCGCCCGCCAGGGCGTGGATCTGGGTATCGCCAAGGACATGGCGCTCGCTAATGCCCGCGCCGTGGAGCAGGGTCAGCCGCCCAAATACCACGCCGGCGGCATAGTCCAGGGCGCTCCAGGGCATGAGGTGCTGGCGCGCCTGCTGCCGGGCGAAATAGTCATCAACCCGCGGCTAGCCTCTCCGCCCGCCACCTTCGGAGGCACCACCATCCGGGTGGAGCGAATCGAGATCAACGTCGGGGCTGTGTCCTCGGACTATGACGTGGAGCGCATCGGCAGCCGGTTGGCGCAACGTCTTCGCGGGCTGGGGGTGAGATAGAGTGCTGACCATCACCATCGGGGGGGTCGATCGCACCTCGAAGGTGAGAATCAAGTCTTTGCATATCGACAATGTCCTGAACCAGCAGCGGGACACCGTCAATTTGACGGTGGGCTCGGCGGACGCGAGTTTTCGCCCTCAGACGGGCCAGGAAATCATCATCACCGACGAGACGCCCGCTCGCATTTTCGCCGGCACGATAGACACTGTGCGTCAGCGGCCTTGGGGTGCCGCGGGCTTGCTCTACGAACTCCAATGCGTCGATTACACCCAGTTGCTCGACCGCCACTTGGTGGCAAGGGTCTATACCAACCAGACCGCTGGTGCCATGATCAGGGATATCATTGCCCAGGACTGTGCGGGTGAAGGGCTGACCACAGTCGGTGTGCAGGACGGGCCGCTGGTGGACAAGGCGACGTTTAACTACGTCCCCGCCTCCCAGGCCATCCAGGAAATTGTGAGCCTGGTGGGCTACGCCTGGTACGTCGACTACGGCAAGGACGTCCACGTTTTCGCCCGTGACGCGAATCTCGCCCCAATCAGCCTGTCCGACGTGAGCGCGAACTACCTGAACATGCGGGTAGAACAGACCCGGGAGCAGTACCGCAACCGCCAATACATCAGGGCCGGGCAGGACATCACCAGTCCGCGCACCGAGCAGTTCCCGGGAGATGGCAAGACCAAGACCTTTGTCCTGGGGTTTCCGTGCGCCAAAATGCCAACTGTAACCGTCAACGCCGTCGCCAAGACCGTCGGCATTCGCGGCCTGGAGACGGGTAAAGATTTCTACTGGTCGAAGAGCGAGAAGGAGATCACCCAAGACGATGCGGCGGTGGCCTTGGTCAGCACCGACACCCTGGCCGTGACGTACCAGGGACTGTTCCCGATCATCCTGTCGAGCCAGTCTGATGTTGAGATCTCGGGCCGGGCCGCCGCGGAGGGCGGCTCCGGCATCTATGAGGCCATCGAGGATGACGCCTCGATTGACAGCCAGACCCTGGCGACCCAGAAGGCGGACGGGCTGTTGCGGCGCTTCGGCCGGATTCCTCGAATCGTCGAGTTCGAGACCCACGCCACTGGCCTGATGGCTGGGCAACTCATCAACATCACGAACACCCGTCACGGTCTGACGGGGCAGTACCTGATCAGCAGGGTGAGCACGCGCTGGGCCGGCAAGGATGCCACCGGTGACCGCTACCTTCGTTCGGTTCAGGCGCTGGACGGTGAAGCTCTCGGCGGCTGGGTCGATTTCTTCCGCCAGCTCGCCCAGGCCGGCCGCAAGTTCGTGATCCGCGAGAACGAGGTCCTGATCCTCTTGCGGCGGTTCAGCGACGCGGTGGTGCTGGCGGACACGCTGACGGCCACGGCCGCGGCCCTGGGGCTGGCCGAGGTGGGCTCGGCGGTGGTCAGTTTCTCGGAGCACTCGGCCTGGCAGAGCGACTTCTACTTCGCCTCAGGCAACTTCCCGGCTGCCTTGCCGAGATAGGGGGAGAGCAAAGTTGAGTTTTAACACGGTGGCAATTCTCCGCGACTTGAACGGTGCGCCCATTCCGCAAGGATACTCCCCATCGGCGGACGCCTACAAGGCCGCCGCGGTCAGGCAGGTGGCTACCGCCCCAGAGGAGTGGGCAGCCAACAGTGTTGCTTGGGGCAAAACCGCCGGTGGCGTCTATGTGCCCCTCCAGGTGGATGCAGGCGGGGTGGTGCAGACTGCACTAACCGGGAGAAAGCTTGCAGTAGAGATCGGCGAGTATAGCCAGGTTCTAAGCGTGGCCGCCACATCTGGTACCGCCCTCATTACCATAACTCCGCCCGTGGGCGAATTATGGAGGCTCAGAACACTGACACTTTGGGTGGTGACTCCGACCGGCGCGACTACCGGTAGTCATTCTGTGCAGGTGCGCGCCGGAGTCAATGACAGTGATTACAATATCCTGCTGGCCAACACTGCCTTTGGCACAACGATCGAGATAGCCGGCAACTACATCAAAGCAGCGACAGTTGAAAAACGCCCAACGACAGAACAAGCGCAACAGATGGCCATTCTAAGTGCCGTTGTCACCAACGCCAAACCACTTTACTTCCTCTATACGAACAACACCGATGTTATCCAGACCAACACGCTGACTATCAAGGTTGCACGGGAGGTGGAATACCTTGCTTCCTAAGGTTGGTGACATTATCACTCAGGATGGGGAACAGGTCAGGGTAACAGACGCCAAGCAGGAAGTAAAGCCGGACGGTTCCAGTGTGACGGTTGTTACCACCGTTCCTGTTTAGCTAACGGGGCGCGAGAGTTGAAGAGCGGCCGGGGCGGCTGATGCCCCGGCCGGTATGTTGGGAGGCGAGCGGCTTGATCAGGCGCCGTCTGCGTAGTCCCTTGTCCCTGACCTGCAACGTCACCATTGAGCTTCGCGACGCCGCCTCCGGGCGGCTTCTCCGTCGGATGCGCCGGCACAACCTGGTGACGCTGGTGGCCAGGAACGCTATCAGAGACCTGCTCAACGGCGTCTCCACGCCGGCGACCATCACCCACTTCGCAGTGGGGACCGGGGCAACAGCGCCCGCGGCCACCGATGCGGCGCTTCAGACCGAGGTCTTCCGGGACATGGTGACCAAGCGGACCCCGGACGCCGGCAAGCTGAGCCTGCAATACTACCTGCCCAGCACCGCGGCCAACGGCTATAGCCTGACGGAGGCCGGGCTGCTGACCGCCGCGAGCGGGGGGCTGCTGGTTGCGAGGGTGACCTATCAGCCGATCGCTAAGACGGCCAGCCTGCAGGTCATTTATAACTGGGATCTTCTGATAAACGCGGGGTGAGTAGATGACCGTGAAGGTGTTTCCGACTGTCAACGACGTCGGAGGTGGCGGTGCTGGGCAGGTCATCACCGAGACCAACCTGGCCATGTGGCTGAAACAGTTCTTAGGGCAGAACTTTGTGCTCGCTGGCTTCACCGTGCCAGCCAGCAGCGTCGACCTTACCCTGTCCGTAGCCGCAGGCGAGGCTAACATCGCGGGTTACCGGGTTGTGATCGATGCGGCGACGACCGTGAGCTGCACCGCCAGCGCGACGAATCACATCTACCTGAAGCTAGCCAGGGACGCCAGCCAGAACGTCACAGGAGCCACGTTCGAGGTCAACACTACCGGTACGGCTCCAGCCGACAGCGTCAAGGTAGCTACATCCACCACCGATGCCAGCACCGTGACCAGCACGACCGACGCCCGGCAGCTTCGTGCCCTCGCCGCGGCGCAGATGGACGGCGCGGCGCCTGATCAGACCCAGGCCCCGGCCTCCCCCGGCACCGGCACCCTGACCCAAGTGCTGTCGTGGCTTGCCAACCGAGTGAAGGCCATAACCGGGGCCGCCAACTGGTGGGACGTGCCAGCGATTACCCTGGCGACGCTGAATGCGCACAAGGCGCGACATGCGAACGGCGGAGCGGACGCTCTCGCGCCGGTGGACATCGGGATACAGTTTGGGACAATAATAATCACCACAAGCGGCGGGGCTGGCTCAGCCACACTTACCTACCCGGTTGCCTATGCGACTATGCCGAAAATCGTCGGCACATGTGACGGTAACTACCTTGTCTATGTCTCAGGCGAGACCGTTACGTCATGTGTGATTCACCTCTACGCCGCCTCCGGTGCAACCACCCAATATGTCGATTGGATTGCGATAGGTACCTAAGGGGGACTTCGTGATGAGCATTGCCCAGGTACAGCAAACAAGTGATCAGGCTACCCGCCCGTGGTTCACCGATGTGAATCTCAGCGGCGAGGGCATGACCCTTTCCGTCGGCGGTACCGTTTACGTGGCGGGGACGGCATACACGCTCAGTGCTGGCATTGCAATCACCGCCCCGGCGAGCGGGGTGGAACACCACAGACTCTATATCCGCACCGACGGTACCTTGATCCTCGACCCCGGTCCCAGTCCGTCCGTGCCACTATACGGCATAATCTGCTGGTTCGACGTTCCGGCCAGTACGACTGACCTGGCTGCTCTCACGATCAACCAACTCATTCACATTCCGGAGGTATAGGGTATGCCCAACCGAGTGTACCAGGATGACCGTTTTGAGTATGAGGAGGTCCAGGAGCAAGGCTTCATCCGGACCATGAAGCGTCCCAAGGCTGGTCCTGTTCCCTTGACGCCGGAGGAGCGCCTGGCCGCTCTGGAGGCCGACGTCGCACAGATCAACGCACAGATCAAGCAAGTGCTCAACCTGAAGTAACCAAGCCAAAGTAGCCACCGCCAAGGCGACCGAGTTGTGGAGGTGGCGCGGGTGAACGGCGACGCGATTGAGATTGTCCGCGACCTGGCTGACCACGGTGCGCGGATTGAGGGCCTGGAGTCCTGGCGCACGAAGCATGAAGAGCGGCAAAACGGATCGCTGGAGAAAATCTGGACCGAGCTGGACGCGCTGCGCCGGGAGTTCGCCGGCCGCCCCACGTGGGCGGTCACTTTGGTACTGGCCATCTTATCGAATTTGGTGGTAGCCCTGGCCACATTCGCGTTCACCAGGAGGTGATCCCTTTGTTCCGTTTCCCTCGTTTCGGCACTAACTGGAACCTGGCCTGGGCGCGGCCGGCCGATGCCGATCTGGCGGTGCCGACCAGCCCCCAGCGCTTGAGCCAAATCGTCGCCAACTACCCAGGCAAGTGGCAGCGTGCCTTCAACCTGCCTTACTTTGACCCTGCCACCAACCTGCCGGTGGGGCCGTTGCGGGCTTATGGATACGAGCCCAAGTCGGCCACGCCGCCCACCGCTTGGCCGCTGCTCTACCGACTCGGTAGTGCCGTCCGGGTGGATCCGGATGGAGTCCGACAGCCGACGGCGGGCTGGGAGGTGACCGCCGGACCGGTCTTGGTTTACAAGGGTACCCGCTCCAATCTGCCCGAAGTGATCAAGACCCTCGGCTACACCGGCTTGCGGCCGGACGACAAGACGTGGCGGTGCGGCATCGGCTCCAAGGGCGGGATGATCGGCCACCTGGTGGCCATCAGCGCCACCCTCGAGGAGCTGCAGCAAGTCGCTCTGGAGATCGGCTTCGACTGGTTCCTGGCCGGCGACGGTGGGGGGTCTGTCGGGCTGATCGACGCGACGGAGGGAAGCCGGGCGAACGACGAGCGGGCCCTGCCCGCGGCCCTGGTGTTCAGGGCGGAGGTAACCCCCGCTGAAGCCCCCTGGCCCCCGCCTGCGCCGGGCCAGGACAAGCCGAAGCCGGTTCCCCCGACCCCTGATACCCCTCCAAAGGTCGTGGAGGTTCCTGAGGGCTTGCGCATCACCAGTCACCTGCTGACGCCCAATTCCCAGCACCCGGGAGGCAACCGGCCGGGGGAACCGCTACAGCCGCAGGGGGTGACGGTGCACCGCACCGGAGACCCCGGGGCCACGGCGCGCAACGTCCGGGACTTCTTCGACACCCCAAGGCCAGGCGCTGAGTCCTCGGCCCACTACATCGTGGACCCCTCGGGTGAGGTGATCCGCTGCATCCCCGAATCCGAGGTGGCTTGGCACGCCGGGCCAACGGCCAACCACCGGGACATCGGCATCGAGACGTGCGAGCCGCTGACCGACGCCGCCTACCGGGCGACAGTGGCGCTGGTGGCGGACATTCACCAGCGGTATGGGTGGAGTCCGGGGCTGGGGATAACGGTGCAGCCACATTCGTTCTACTCCCCCGTAGATCGGCCCGAAGACCCCTTTTCCTGGAGAAAGTGGGCTAGGGACATTGCCGACCCCGAAGCACTGTATCAGCCAAACCGATTGATGGCTGATGTACGAAACGCCTTGGGCGCTGTTCCGCCCACTACTGACAACCGGGTTGCCCAACTGGAGGCGGAGAACGCCGCATTAAAAGCGAAAATCGCCAAGGCTAAAGACGCCCTGGCGTAGAAAGGAGAAGTCCCGATGACTATGAGGATCGTCTTCAAATGCTTCCCTGTTGGTGACGAGGAGACCCAGCGGGCGAAAAGCGCTCTGGAGCAGGTCAAGACCGATGTCCTGGTTCCCCGTGGTGCCTGGATGGACGGACTCACGGTTGTCGAAGGTCAGGAGGACTTTCAAGGTGTTCAAGCCAAAGTCGTCAAGATCGACGGATTCGTACACCTTAGCAAGTAACCGAGCGGCCGAAGCCGTAGAAAGGAGATCGCATGAGCGACAACTTCATCACCTTCGACGCCCTGCGGAACTTCGCGACGTTGGCCACCGTGCTGGTCATCGTCACGCAGTTTAGCAAGGGCGCTTGGGACTGGCTGACGGCCCTGGTGACCGTCGGCCGGCTCGCCAGGCTTCCAACCCGGCTCCTGGTGTTCGGCTACGCCCTCGGGATCCTCTTCCTCCAGGGGAGCCGGGCGGGGCCTTGGACGCCGGAGGCCCTGGTGTCCACGGTCCTCAACGCCGTCTTTGTGACCTTGGCGGCGATGAAAGCCTACGAGTCCGTGGCCCCCTCGATGCAGCGGCTTACTAATGGTCACAGTTCCACCGCCGCGGCACCGGTTACTGCACTCACGCCGGATTGGTCTCAGTTCCTTAAGGATTGGGCGTCAGCAGAGCTCCCCGCAACGCCGGCACCCCCGCCAGGCCAGCCGCCTCCTGAGGGTAGCGGATAACCCCAACCCTGTCACACCACCTGCCCCGGGCTTCGGTCCGGGGCTTTTTTATTTCACGTGAAATAACCGCCCCTTCACAAAACATTCATATCGCGTTCGCTTGCCGTTCGGTTGTATTGTAACGTGCAACGGATATAATGGAATCGAGGAGATTTGGGGGAGGGGTTAAAGTGACGATCACGGCCAAGTACCCGGGCACCTGCCGCCTGTGTGGCGGTAAAATCCGGCCCGGTCAGGAGATCGAGTGGGAGCGGGGCCAGAAGCCCGTCCACGCGAATTGCTCCAGCAAGTCCGCCACGGCGACGGCGACGCCGGCTGCCAAGGCCACCGCGCCCAAGGCCGCTCCGGCGCCCGCCGTGACCGTGACCATCGAGGGCGATTATGCCCTTGACGAGCATGGTCAGTTGAACTTCCGCTATCGCCTGCCGGAAGGCACGGATCGGTACGGACGCGATGCCACGCCGGCCGGGTTCGTGTTTCACGGTGGCGACTACCTTATCACGGACCGCGGCGCCAAGCTCGCCGAGGCGCTGGAGGTCAAGGCCCGGCTGATCGCCGAGCGTGGCCAGGCGGTCGAGGACATCACCCGGCGCCTTCAGGCCGGGGAACAGTTCCTCCGGATTGAAACTCGTAGCTACGATGGCTATGAGTACCCGGTGCTTGGAGTTTCCGAGGCGATTTCAAGCCGTTTGCCCTTCCGGCCATATTACGACTTGCTCGGCAAGCTCCTGCCCTGGCTGGGTCGGGGCGCGGGCGGCGCCTACGGCGCTTCGCTGGAAACGAAGCTCCCCGTGGGGACGCTGATCAGCATTCCGGAGTTGCAGACCATCGAGGCCGCCAAGTACAACGCCTGGACCGAGGCTCATCGCAAGGACGACGAGTTCATTGCCGAACTCACCGCCGCTCGGGCCGCCGGAGGGCACATCGTTGCCCTGAAGCGGTGCTGGGAATGCGGGCTGACCCAGGTGATCGGCGAGTACAACGATTCCGGCAGCATCGTCCGGATGCCGGGGGACGTGTACCGCCAGGCGGTCGCTGCCCAGGCCGCGGCGCATCGCCGCAGCGCCGAAAGCGCCGGGGACGAGGCTCTCTCCTCGGCTGGCTTCAACCCCGAGCCCGGTACCAAGTTCCAGTTCCGGGTCGTGGAAACTCACTACTGCGGATGCTAGGAGGTCTCCATATGAACACGTTGAACAGTGTGCTGTGTCAGTTCCGAATCGAGCGCCGCCTGCATGAGGCTGCTAAACGCCTCTCCGAGCGGGTGGCCCAGGAGACTCATCGGCGGCCGTCGATCAACGCCGCCATCAATCAGATTCTGGCCGCCGGCGTGGTCGCTCTCGGCCTGGAGGGCGAAGAAGGGGAGAAGGGGGAGCGTTCATGAACAAAGAGACGTGCCGCGCCTGCACCATCGAGGACGAGGATGGGGATCAGATCCCCATGGAGTACCACACCTGTTGCGGCGGCAAGTGGCCTGAGGGAGATAGCGACTCCGACGAGTTGTGCTGATCCGCCAGGCCATGCGCGAGAACGCCGCGCACGGGGCCGAGAGGCCCCGCCGCTCAAGGATCACAAAGGGAGGGTGCCCAAATGCAGTACCAAGGAGTCACTTGGGATCAGCTCGGGGCCGAAGCCATCATCAATCTGGAGATCAGCCGCTACGAACTCGCCCAGATTGCCCTGGCGCTCGCCGATGCCCGCCGCTACCGGGAAAGGATCAATACGGCCACCGAAGATACCTCGGCACGGCTCGATACCGCCACCATAGAGCAGATCTCCGCCCAACTTCGCTCCATCCACTCGGCCGCTATGGCCATTCGCCCCCAGAGGGGCAATCCGCTAGCCATCTTTGAGTAGCCCCCCGTTTGACGAGGCCCGGAAGCCGCAAAAGGAGGAATCACTGTGTATCGCTCAGCCAACTATCACGCGCATCTGGTACCGCTGCCTAATGGCCGTCGGGCCGCCGCTCTGCCCGGGGTCGGCGGGTGGGAGGATGATGCCGACCTGGATACGGCCATCACCTGCCCGGTGATCGAGGTGGGCCAGAGCGTGGATGCGGTCCTCACCGCCCATGCGCTCCGCCAGGCCCCGACGGTGGAGATTCCGTTGTGGGACATCATCGCGGCGGCCACCAGTTGACCGCCTTCCCCCGATGATGCCAGTGGTGCCCACATGTCCGATGGGCCCCCTTGACCAATTCGCAACACATGTTGCACATTGAGATAGGGGGAGGAAGGGATCTTGATTGGAAGAGCAACTGCTCAGCTCGACGCAGGCGGCCCGGGAACTGGGAATATACCGCACCACGACGTTCCGGGCCGCCGCCTCTGGCCTGGTGCCGGGCGCTCGCCGAGAGCCGCGCCCTGGGGCGATCAACGCCCCTTGGGTCGCCCATCGAAGAGCCTGGCAACAGTGGTACGCTACCAGGCGGCCGCCCGGCCGGCCGCCCCGAGCGGGATTCACCCCGGGGGTATCGTTGCCCCCGCCTCCAGTTGTGGCGCTGGTCAGGCCCACGGAGCCCAAGACGGAAACGGTGGCCGAGATCGACGTCGATGACAACAGGATCACGGTGGCCTTTCCGGAGTACCGGGATGATTTCCGCAAGCTGATCCGGTTCGGCCTGGGTTACAGGTGGGGCGGGCAGTGCTGGAGCAGGAAGATCGGCCCGCTCAACGGTCCGTTGGCGGATCGCGCCGCAGAGACTGGACACCGACTGCTCGCGGCCGGGTTTCCGGTTCGGATTCACGATAATTCTCTTAGAGCGCGGGCCGTCGCCGGCGACTACCAGCCGGAGCCAAAGCGCTGGGTCAGTCGGTTGGTGGCCGGCGCCCACAAAGATTGGTTTTGCATCACATGGCCTTATGAGGAAGACTACTACGCCGCGGTCAAGCGGATTGCCGGCAGCCGGTATTTGCCCAAGCAGGGCATTGCGGTGCCGGCTGAACACTTCGATGAGGTCCTGGACTTTGCGGAGATTCATGAATTTCATATTTCGCCTGGAGCACAGAGGCTGGCGGATGAGGCCAGGGCGATCAGGGAAGCGGCGTTGGTGGTAAGGGTACCGCCGCCGAAAAGACGACGGGCCACGGCGGCGATAGCTAAGGCTCCTCTTCAGTTGGAAACGCCGGACGAGGTGAACATCAGCGATGACCTTCGCGACGACAACGAGGCTCCTTGAATACCAGCAGGAGGCGGTCGCCAAGCTCCTGCCGGCGCGAGTCGGGGGCCTGTTCATGGACATGGGGACAGGCAAGACCCGGACGGCCATCGAGCTGATCCGCCTGCGGCAGGGCAAGATCGACCGCGTGATCTGGTTTTGTCCGGTTAGCCTGAAAGACACAATCCGTCGGGAAGTCTTGAAGCACACCAACTGCCGGCCGGAATTTATTTACGTGTTCAGCGAAGTGACCAATGAGAAAACCGTCCCGGGCGACGCGTTCTGGTACGTTGTAGGGGTCGAGAGCATGTCGGCCAGCGCCAGGGTGATCCTGACAGCAAACGGCTTGATCACCGAGCGAACGTTTGTCGTGATGGACGAGAGCAGCTACATCAAGGGTCATAATTCACGTCGAACCTTACGCATTACCAGTATTTCCGAGCGCGCCAGGTATAGGCTTGCCCTGACCGGCACGCCAATCAGCCAGGGCGTCGTTGATCTTTACGCTCAGATGCGGTTCTTGTCGCCCAAGATCCTTGGTTACCGGAGCTTTTACTCATTTGCCCGAAACCACCTGGAGTACAGCGACAAATATCCGGGTCTGATAATCCGGGCTCACAATACAGAATACCTGGCGGCGAAGATGCGCCCCTATGTCTATCAGGTGACCAAGGACGAGGCGCATCTGGGTCTCCCGGACAAACTGGAGGAAATCTATTCGTGCAGCTTGACCGGGGAACAGCTTGACGCGTACCAGCAGGCCAAGGATGAGTTGCTGAACGATGTCGAACCGGACGATTGGGACAGTCTCTTCATCTTTCGGCTGTTCACGGCGTTGCAGGGCATCGTGACAGGGTTCTGGCGCCGGCCGCATGGTGAGCTGATCGAGTTGCCCCACCGCCGCGTGGCGTTGCTCCTGTCGGTGCTCGAGCACATTCCAGAACCGGAGAAGGTGATTGTCTGGGCCAAGTATCGCTACAGCGTGCGGCAGATCAAGGCCGCGCTGACCGAGGTACATGGAGCCGCGCTGGTGGCGGAATTCCATGGCGGTCTGTCGGAGAGCCGGCGCAACCAGGAACTGGCCAGGTGGCGGGAGTCCGCACGATTTCTCGTCGCTACCCAGGGGGCCGGGAGCCATGGCCTGACCCTGATCGAGGCCTGCCATGCAATTTTCTATGCCAACGGCTTCAAGTATGCCGAGCGCTTGCAGGCGGAGGACCGGTGTCACCGGATCGGACAAACGCGCCGACCCGTTTACATCGACCTTGATTCCGGCTCCGGCATCGAGCGCCGGATCTTCAGGGCCCTGCGGCGCAAGGGCGACGCCCTGGAGGATTTCCGCCGGCAGGTGGAGCGGGTCAAGGCCTCGAACAAGACGCGTTTGCGCAAACTGATTCAGACCCTGTGATGGAGGCGACCGGGGTGGGCGGCAAGAGGTACTTGAATCAGAACGTATACGACGCGGCACTGGAGCGGTTAAACCTGGTGTTTGATGAATTCGACCGCGTCTGCGTCGCCTTCTCTGGCGGCAAAGACTCGACGGTTCTCCTCCACCTCACCCTACAGGTGGCCCGTGAGCGGGGGCGGCTGCCGGTGGATGTGATGTTCATCGACCTGGAGGGTCAGTACGAGGTCACCATCGAGCATGTCGTTCAGATGATGAACCTGCCCGAGGTCCGCCCGTGGTGGATCTGCCTGCCGCTCAATCTCCGTAACGCGGTCAGCGTGTTCCAGCCGCACTGGTGCTGCTGGGACCCTGATAACAAGGACATTTGGATCCGACCACTGCCCGATCATCCATCGGTCATTTCTGACCCGTCGTGTTTCCCCTGGTGGCGTCATCGGATGGAGTTTGAGGAGTTTGTCCCTCGGTTCTGCGAATGGATGGCCGGTGACGAGCGCCTGGCCAACCTGGTAGCGATTCGGGCCGATGAATCGCTGCACCGGTACACCGCTGTTGCTAAGCAGTATGGCGAGAAAAAGTCGGCTTACCATAGCCGCGCCGGGCGGGAGATCAAGTGGGGGACGGTCAGTTCGCCCAAGACCCCGGGAATCGTGTCGCTCTACCCGATCTATGACTGGCGGGTAGAGGACATATGGACTTACATCAGCCGGGAAAACCTCCCCTACAACAAGCTCTACGACATGATGTATCTCGCCGGCATGCCCCTCTCTGAAATGCGCATTTGCCAGCCCTATGGAGACGACCAGCGCAAGGGCCTGGATTTGTGGCACAAGGTCGAGCCGCAAACGTGGTACCGGGTCCTTGACCGGGTGATGGGATGCAACTACGGAGGCAAATATGCCCGTCAGAAGATGCTGGGCTACCATCGGGGCGTGGGCCTGCCGGAGGGCCACACCTGGAAGAGCTACACCTTTTTCCTGCTCTCCACGCTGCCCGACGTGATGCGGGAGCGGTACCTATCCAATTTTGCCGTATTCCTCGAATGGTGGATGCGGCACGGCTACCCCGAGATGGGCGGCGTGCACGACGACGAGACGGAGGCGCTCAAGGTCAGCACCCATCGCCGGTTGCCCTCCTGGCGCCGCTTGGCCATGGTGGTCCTCAAAAATGATTTTCTGTGCAAGTCTCTCAGCATCGGCCAGATCAAGGACGTTTTCGGCGATGTCTACCAGCGCGTCGAAAACGGGGAACCGGTCAAGGTGCGCAAGTCGGTGCGCCCGGTGTACGACTACCTGCGTGGCCAGTATGCCGAGTTCTTGGAACGAGGCATTGGCGGGGTGACCGTGGAATTCGCGGCTGATACCAGCCTGGATGAAATCAAGAGGAGGTACGCGGACCTGTGAAGATCAAGATCAAGCACTATTTCCACGGAGAAGGTGATTTCTGGCACCGGATGGGGCACTGCTTCGCTTCGGCTCTGATTCAGCGGGAGCTGGGCGTCCCGCTCACGAGCGATGAAGCCTGCACGTGGTTCCTGGCCTTCGACGGCGACGCCCTGGCTGGATTCGCGGCGATCAAGCTGCTTAAGGGCGATGTCGCGGAACTGAAGCACTCCTATGTGTTTCCGGCGTACCGCAACAACGGCGTCTACACGCTGCTGCTGCGAGCGCGGCTCGACTACGTCCGTCAGACTAAGTGCACCCTCTGCCGGGCCACGGTTGCCCCGGCTCTGCAACAACATTACGCGGAGGCCGGCTTTACCGAGGTGCGCCGCCAGGGGCGCTATGTGCGGTTTGAAATTCGCCTGGGGGCATGAAGAGATGGATCTGTTAGACGCTCTCGCCGAGGACGTTGCCGGTCGCGCGGAGGCGCTGTTTCACGAGCTGGACGGCCTGCCCCTGGAGACGCAGATCGAGACCATCAACCGCATTCGCGGAGCGCTGCACCGACACAGCCCCTTTGCCGCTGAGCCCGTGGACTGCGTGCTATGGGTGCCGGCGGCCGCCGTCCAGGCCAACGACTACAATCCCAACTCCGTCGCCCCGCCGGAGATGAGGCTCCTGCAGCATAGTATCGAGGTGGACGGGTACACACAACCCATTGTGGCCTACGGCGAAGGTGATCAATATATTGTGGTGGACGGCTTCCACCGGTCCCGGGTTGGCAAGGAGGCCAGGCAGATCCGGGATCGGATCAAGGGATACCTGCCGGTTACGGTGATTCGATCCGACCGGGTAGGCATTAAGGATCGGATGGCGGCCACGATCCGTCACAACCGGGCGCGCGGCGTCCATGGCGTTATGCCCATGACCGACCTGGTCGCCAACCTGATCCAGCAGGGGTGGGCCGATAGCGAGATCTGCAAGGAGCTCGGGATGGAGCCGGACGAGGTGTTAAGATTCAAGCAAAACTCAGGGTTGCCGGCGCTCTTTCGGAATCATGGCTATGGGCGTGCATGGGAGTGAATGCTAAGGTTGATCCCCGGGACTTTATTCAAAAGGCCCCTCCCGGCACTGCCCTGTATGCCCGGATCAACGTCGGCCAGGGCTGGGAAACCGCCATCTTCATCCGGGAGGAGTCCACCCGGATCGCCCAGATTGGCCCCGGCCCGCGGGTGGAGATTCGTGCCGCCCTCCTCGATGAAGGTGGCGTGGCCTTGATTCCGCTGTTCGTCCGGCTCGGGGCTTCCCACGAAAAGGTTTATGAGACGTGGCTCAACGTTCACCAGACCGGCGGCGGCATGCAGTTTCTGAAGGACCTGGCGTCCCAGCCGCGAATCGCGGTGATTCTGTACGGCGACTGCGGGCGGGAGAGGGCCATCCAGTCGCCCAACTTGCTGCGAGAGACGTTTGCCCAGCTCATGTTCGAGGTCGTGCGGTTGCCGCCCTGGACCATGGCCGAGTTCGACGCCGCGCGGGGGCGCGTCTACGCCCGGCACCCGTCGCCGGGGGCGCTGTGGCAGGGGCTGGAGCGTTAAGACTCTTATTGTCCCCCGGTGTCCGATTCCACCGCCTTTGCTGCTGGCAAAGTCCCAAACGAAATTCCAAACGAATTACTGAAAACCAGTCGATTTCGCCCCAGTGTGTTGTCTCTGCCGAGAGCCGGAAACGGCGGCGAATCAATGCGCCTTGACATAGATAGCTTCTATTTAATACAATGGGTCTGCGACTCTGGATCAGGTAGTCCTGGTTCGAATCCAGGATCCCCAGCCAAACTCAAAGCCTTATGCCGCAACCATTTGCGGGCCTGGACGGTCTGGACCGGGAAAGCGAGTTCCAAACAAGTTCCAAACATTTCCCTAAATGAAGTGCCGGGATAGCCCGGCACTTATTGTTTAGTATCGCTTGGTTTTCAGAATCAAATTGGTCACCACCTGGGCGGCGTCCCGCTGCAGTACAGGGGCAACGTGGCTGTAGGTATCAAGCGTCATACTGATGGTGGAATGCCCCAGGTTCTCCTGAACCACTTTGGGGTGCAGCCCGGCCTGCAGGGCCAGGGTCGCGTAGGTATGGCGAAGGTCGTGGAACCGGATCGGCGGCAGGCCGGCCTGGGCCAGGAGCGGCTTAAAGTGACGGCGCAGGAGGTTGCCCTTGTCGATCGGCTGTCCGGCCGGTTGGCTGAACACCAGGCCGTGGTCCTGGTAGCGGTCACCCCAGAACCGGCGCTCCTGCTCCTGCCTGGCCCGGTGTTCCCGAAGGGCCTCCACCACCTGGGGAGACAGCTGGATCAGCCGGCGGCTCTTCGCAGTCTTGGGCTCCTGGAAGACCCGGCCGCCTTCTTTGGTGCGCTGCAGGGTCCGCCGGATCATGATCGTACCGGCGTCCAGATCCACGTCTGGCCATTGGAGGCCGAGCAGCTCGCCCTGGCGCATCCCGGTGGTGATCGCCAGGAGATAGAGGGCGTAGAGCCGATCGCCAGCCGCCGCATCCAGCAGCCGGCCCACCTCCGCCACGTCGAGCGGGCGCATCTCCTTATGCTGGGCTTTGGGCGGATCAACCGCGTCCGCCACGTTCCGGGGCAAGAGCAGCCACTTCACGGCCTGCTCCAGGGCCCGGTGCAGGATCGCGTGGATGTACCGGACCGTCCTGGCCGACAGGCCGCCGGCCAGCTTGTCCGCGTAGAAGTGCTGAACATGCACCGGCTGCAGCTTGTTGAGCGGCAGGCCCCCCAGAACGGGGATGATGTGCTTGCGGATGATTTCGCCATAGCTCTGAAACGTGGTAGGGCGAACGGCTACTCGGGCGTAATCCTGCAACCAGCGTTGGAGGTAGTCGGCGACGGTGAGTTTCACCGGATCGACGTACCTGCCTTCGGCGAGGTCGTTGACCAGCTTGGCGAGGTGTCGCTGGGCGTCGCGCTTACCGCCCTTGACTGTGTGCCAGCGCTGCTGGCGCTTGCCGGTGAGCGGATCCGTGCCCAAGTCGATTACCACGGCATAGGTTTCTTTGCCTTGTTGCCGAATGTGGCCTTTCAAGTGCGCTACCTCAGACTGTACTTGGTTATCTGGATGTTGCACCCGCGCTTCTTCTTGATCAGCCAGCCCCCGCCTGTCAGGTCCGTGATGACTACGTCCACCCGGCTTCCCTTGTCGAGCCGCGGGGCGATCTCTGCGGCTAGGCTGGCACTCAGCCAGCCTATTTGCTCGCCCGTCTGGCGACAGACCTTGACCGCGTTGGGATCCTCGGGGATAGGCTCATGGGTCAGGACCAGGGTTTCTCCCACTCTGCATTTTCGCAACAGGGCCTGCCGGTCCGTTCCGTCCGCGTTCTTGTGGGTCACGCCGTAGACCTTGCTGAAAAATGGCTCCAGTTTTTCTCCCTTCACTGGTAGCACCCCCTTTTTCAGGGTCGCAATCTGTCGGAACTTGCGACCAAATCCGGCTAGGTTGTCCACGGGAAATCCTCCCTCATAGCGAAGTATTGTTACATCAAGACATTAGAGGGGGGACTAGCTTTGGCGATCGTTCACCGTGTTGGGGATCTGCAAGCGGCATTCTATCTTTGGAGGACCGGCCAGATGTTGTTTATCATGGTGTCCCTGGGTAGCCGCCCCCCCGATGAACAGCAACGAATCATTCAGCGTCTCCGAGAGTGCTTGTCCGCTTCGCCGGATCCGTCTCAAGAAACACGCTGCAAGTAACAGTGCCGGGCCACCGTTCATTCGGTGGCCTTTCTCTTTTTCGCCCGTTCCAGAATGAAAGCCGTATAGAACGCCGCTTCCCGGATTAGGGAGTCAAATTCCTCGTTGGTGATGTCGGGCGGTCCCACATCCGTTTCGACTCCGGCCGCCTCGGCTTCGCGTTCCATTTCGGCCGCGCGCTGGCGCCGGTCGGGGGAGAGATGGGGCCAACGGGCGGCGAGGTCAGGATCATACGGGGCTGGGGCATCCCGCATTACCAAGCGGGATGACACATCGATACGACCGAGGAGATAGTCGACAGAGACGCCGTAGAAATCGGCGAGTTGTTGCAGCTTATCAGTCGGAGGTGTACGTTCATCACGCTCATACATAGCCAGCGTAGAGAAAGAAACATTCAACAGACGGCTCGCTTCTTCGAGTGAAAGATGCCTGCTTTTTCGTTCTTCCCGTAACCGATTCCCCAGGGAGACCATTGCCACGCTCCTCAGTGTACTCTATGTGCAATTTAGCAGGAATACGGCCGGTCTGCACCCTTAAGAAGGAGGGTTGGTCAATCTGCGCAAATTGCACTTGACGTACAGCACAGCGTGTGCAATACTGGTTCTAAGGAGGTGAGACCATGGACCGTCTCGCCCAGCGGATAAAATCTTTGCGGTCGAGCCGAGGGCTCTCGGTAGAGCAGGCTGCGGTGAGCAGTGGGCTCACGGTCAGCATGTGGTACAAGGTCGAATCCGGTGACCGCAAGCCGTCTGTCCAGACCTTGGAGAAGGTGGCAGATGCCTTGGGGTACTCCATAAGGGATCTTTTTATGCCTCCGGATTGCACGCAGAGTACAAATCAACAGGTTGCCGGCGGCGAGTAGGAAGGAGGCAAGCACCGTGCCCAGCTCCACTGACCTTCACGATCTGCCCGACACCCTCACCGCTGGCGAAGTTGCGCCGATCCTCCGGATCCCCAAGCTCCAGGTCTACAAACTCTGCCGCGAGGGAGTTATCCCCCACCGGCGTCTGGGTCACCTCGTCCGGATCCCACGCGACGAGTTTCTCCGCTGGCTGGGCGTGGAAACCGAGGAAAGGCCGTCCACAAAGCGAGTATACGAGGCAATTCCGTAGACCACCACCCGCCTTGCTCTCCCCGGACCTTGACAACTGCATCCCCAACTCTACCGCGAAGGAGGTGAACGAACACGTGAGCATTGGACGAACCCTGCGAGCTGCCCGCGAGCAGGCCGGCCTCCGCCAGGCCGACGTGGGCCGGGCGGTTTATCTCAGCGACAAGGCGATCAGCGCGTACGAAGTTGGCCGGCGGCAGGTACCGCGGGCACTGGCCCCGGCGATCAGCAAGCGGCTCGACAACGGCCGGTTGGCCCTGGCGCTGGCCTGGGACGCAACCGGCGGCATGTCGTCTCCGGTCCTTGACGGTCCGGCGGTGGATCTGCACCGGGTGACGATCCGCGATCGCGTCCTGGAAGAGTTGCTTGAAGCGGTCCAGGCCCTGGAGGGGGCCCGGGTGATTCTGAGAGCCCGGTCGGTCGCTGACCTGGACCCGGCAGCGGTCCAGCAGGTTGACGACTGCCTGACCCAGATGGTCGAAGCCGAAACGGCCCTCAGCAACGGCATACCCGTGCTCTGCCAAGTCTATGGGCGTAGTTGCGCCGGCCTTTACCGGCGGCACCGGCAGGAGCTCGAGGCTAAAGGCTACGTTGCAAAAGAAAAAGCGCCCTGCAAAAGGCGCTAACACCACTACGCTCCCAGTTTAGCACGACTGGGGGAGGGAGGCAAGAAAGAGATGGACCAGTACGCAGCAATCGCCGTCGCCACAACTCTCTTCGTCTTGGCTGGCGAGTACACGACCGCGGACTCCCAATTCGCCCAGCGACTGGCCGACCACTTGACGGCAGCTAATATCCCGTTCATCTTTAGCCGCGGCCGTGGTGGCTGCACGGTTAGCAAGTGGCACAACCCGCCGCCCAAGACGCGGGAGCTCATCCGTGAACTGCGGCGGCTGCAGCAAAGCAAGAACCAGGAGGTGGCGGCAATATGCGCGAGGGCGGAAGGGTTACTCGCCCGCAGCCAGGCCCCTGCGTCTACGTGAAAGAGTACGACGCGAAGACCGGCCGCTCGGAGTATTTCCGGGAGCAACTGGTCAGCCCGTACGGCTGGGCGCAATCCCGGCCGGGGCAGTGCTGGTGGAGCCGCCGCCCGATTTCCGAGGGCCTGTTCTACCGCAAGGCCCGAGCGGGGCACCGCACGATTATCAGGCCGGTGACCCGCGGGGCGGTGGCGATAGTGGTCGACCTGGCGAGTCGGCGCGCCATCCATGCGCTAAGAGGTGAAAGGGCATGAGTTCAATCATCAAGGGCCTGCGGGCCGCGATGCTGCCCCGGTGGCAACCGGACGTGTTCGACTTCATCACGCAGCGCGACGGTTGTCTCACCACCGAGGAGAGGCGGGTCCTGGAACTGGCGACAGCCATCTACGCTGGCAAGGTGGTCGTGCTAGACAGCTACCGCGAGCGTCGCCGCTGCGAAGCGGTGCCACCCTGTTGGCCCTGCGGCCGGGTGCCCAAAGTGTGCTGCCGGTGTGAGGAGCGCATCCGAATCGCGCTAATGGCGAGGAAGGAGGGGCCGCCGTGGGAATGAGCCTGCTGACCGACGCTGAATCGGGGCACGTCAGCCTGGTGCTGGCTCGCGATATCCAGCGGTGCCTCGACGGCGTTGAAACATCAATCGCCAATGCGTCCGAAACGCCGTTCGACGATTGGACGGACGGCTTGATCGAAACGGCAAATTTCGCGCTCGTTGAAGCGGACCAATCGCTTGGAATCCTGGAGCAGATCAGGGCCGGGATGGTCGGCGACCTGCGCGACAGGGCGGCGGCACTGGTGCTGAAGCTGAAAGATCTACGGCGGAGGCGGCGGGGGCAAGGGGAGAGGGGTGCAGACGCATGATGATCCGCAGGCCGTTCCTGCTGACACCCCAAGAGGTCGACACCATCGCCCTGGCTCTTTTGCAGACCGGGCTGGAGCGGGTGGCCAAGGCCAAAATCGCTGTCGCCAACCCCGATCTTTCTCTCACAGACGCAGAGGTGGCCACCAACGCATACGTGGGTCGGGCCGAGCACCAGGCCCAGGCATTGGAATCCCTGCACCGCCGGGCGTCCGCCCGGGAGCTGCGGCTCATGTGCCAGTCCGCTCGGGTGATGCTGGAGGGCCTCCGTCAGCAGCAGGGCCCCATCGACAGGGAGGTGGCCGAGCACAACGCCCGGCTAAACCACGATCACGTATCGCAGGGGGCGATTGCGAATGTCGAAGCCGGTGCTGACGGATAACGACCTTCTTCATGTCGCCGCCGTGCTGCACACGGAGGCGAGCCGTAACGTCGCCCTTGCCCAGGAGGCTCTGAGCCTACTGCCTCCAGAACCCGATGACCGGCGCATGGCTGAAGCTGAAAGGTCTGTAACCTTCTGGCTCGCGGAGGCGGACCGGTCGTTGAGTGTGCTGGCCAAACTGTGGCCCCACTGGGGCCAAAAGATTCAAACGGCATCGGCGGAGGTGCTGTTGTCTCTCGATAAGGTGCGAAATCAACGGCGCACCGCCCGGGTGAGCTAGAACCAAAAAAGGAGAGATGTAACCGTGGCAATTGATACCGCCCACACAATAGCATATGGCTCCCCTGTTGGCGGCAGTAACGTGAGCCCGGCCAGCCTGTCGAACATCCTCGCTATCCAGTTGCGCGAGGCCGCGCAGGCGGTGGCCCAGGAGTTCGGCGTCAATTCAATTGTGGATCGTCTCGCTCAGTTGCCCGACCAGATCCGCGGCCATCAGGTGGCGGTCCACGCCGCCAAGCAGGCCGTGGCCGAGGCTGAAGACGACCTGCTGACCGCCCGGGCGTCGCTCGTCGCGATGGTGGCTACAGAAACCAATCCCGCCACCGGTAAGCCAGCGTTTACCAACCCCGAAACCCGGGAGGCGGAACTGATCCGCCGCCAGTTCGACAACGTCATCTACCAGGACGCGATGTTCAGGCTCCGCGATGCTCGGCAGACCCACGCTCAGGCTCAGGCAGAGTTGGAGATGCTGCAGAACAAATTCGCGGCCACCCGCAAGGCGGCCGATCTGGTGGCCGGGCAGCTTAACCTGCTGGCCAGTCACTGATCCGAATAGCAAAGGAGGAAAGAAATCATGGCAGTACCTGAAAAGGCACTCGTTTCCCTTAACCCCGAAAAGGCGATCGCGTTGCTCAAGAGCGCAAACGTGGAGGGCATCGAGGCCCTCACCCCCGAGCAGCAGGTGGAGCTGGCCCAGGCGCTCCAGGTCGACCAGGCCAACACCGCGCAGCAGTCGGAATACCGGCCCGCGCGGTTTGGGATTGATCACCGGTCGCGGAAGTTCAAAGACGACTTCGCCAACCCGTTGCCCGACTTGAAGGGCGTCGTGATCTACTACCACCGCGCCCGTGGGCACTGGACCGAGGGGGAGAAGATCCCGCGGTGCAGTTCCATGGACGGCCTCCATGGCACCATGGCGGACGCTGCCAACGGGCAGCCGGTCACCTGCGCCACATGCACCTTCAACCCCACCTATACCCGGAACTTCGGGGACAAGGATAACTGCAAGGAACTGCGCCGGTTGTTCCTCCTTTTGGAGGGCGACCGCTACCCGGTCCTCCTCACCTTGTCGCCGACCAGCATCGGGCGGTGGGACAACTACACCTCGGCCCTGCGCCGCAAGGGCGTGGCGCTGATCTCTGCCTATACCGTGCTGCGGCTGGAGAGCGCCGAGGCCAAGGGTCAGACCTATGCCAAGATCCTGGCGGAACTCGGCCCGAAGCTCCCAGCCCCGGCGGTGCTGCAGCTCGCCCGCATGAAGGAGGAGGTCGTCAAGGTGGCGACCAAGCTCGGCATCGAAGAGGCGGACTACGCCAAGTCTGATGATGAGCAGGGCGTGTCCGGGCAGACAGCGGCGGCCAGCGGCGGCGACGCGTTCTAAGCCATGAACAACGCTTTTGATTTCGTCCTGCCGGCGGCGGAGAAAGTCTCCCCGCCGCCGGCTGTGGCCGGCTTCATCGACAAGGTATTCCACGAGGTCCTGCCGGCCCATTTCCCCGGTTACGAGCCGCGGGAGCAGCAGGTCCGGCTGGCCCACCTGGTGGCCCGGGGCCTGATTGAGGGGCGCCACGTGACCGCCGAGGCCGGCACGGGCATCGGCAAGTCGCTGGCGGTCCTGATCCCTGCCGTCTATCACGCGGTCGTAGCGCAGGGCGGCGCGGTAGTCGTCAGCACCGGCACCATTGCGCTGCAAGAGCAGTACGCCGACAAGGACGTACCGTTCTTGCGGGAGGTCCTCCGGGACGTTGGTGTTCGATTTACCGCCGCCCTGGCCAAGGGCAAGGGGAACTACCTCTGCCTGTCCCGTCTGGAGGAGTTCTCCCAGGCCTTCAGTTTCGACGCCGACGAGCCTACTCGGGAATTGCTGGCCTGGGCCGAAGGAACCTCCACCGGCGACCGGGCGGAGCTGACCGAAGAGCCGGGGTCGGCCTGGCAGCAGGTCTGCGTCGACGATGGGTGCACCGGTGCCAAGTGCCCCCTCTTCGGTAATTGTCACTACTACCGGGCCCGGGTGCGGTGGAAAGATGCGAACATCCTGGTCTGTAACCACAAACTCTTACTGATCGACATTGCCAGCGGCGGCCGCGTGCTGCCGGCTCGCTCGGCGGTGATCCTTGACGAGGCGCATCACCTGGAGGCGGAGGCCCTGGACGTCTTTGGCGTTGAGATCAGCAACTTCCGGGTGCCTGGCCTATTGAACGAGGCGCGCCGCCAGCTCCACTCCGAGGACCAGCCCCTGATTCAGCACGCCCGCGAGATGAACACGGCCCTCTTTAACGCCGTGGTGGAGGCCCAGCGCGGCCAGGAGCGGGCCCGCCTGCAGCCATTCGACCAGCAGCATGCCCGGACGCTGATCGATGCGCTATCGACCCTGACCCACGCTCTGGGCGGCCTGAGCGATAAGGCCGATAACCTGGCGGACCGGGCGCTCACGATTGTCGAGGACCTGCTGACGGTCCTCGGAGTAGACGGACGTGACAACATCGCCTGGGCGGAGATCGCCCGGCCCCGGGTCCCCGGGGAGCCGCCGGCCAAGGTGATGCTGCACGTCACCCCGACCGATGTCGCCGGGTACTTGCGCGAATCGTTGTTTGGAACGGATACAGTGGTCATGATGTCGGCCACCCTGGCCGCCGGCGGCCGCTTCGACTACCTCCGCCGGAGCGTCGGTTGTCCTGACAGTTTGGAGCTGGTGGCCGAGAGCCCTTTCGACTACCAGCGCCAGGCTATCCTCTACGTTCCGCGTGACCTGCCTGATCCGCGGAGCCCCGACTTCTATCCCCGGGTCACGCCATTGATCGAGCAGATTCTGCTCCACACCGACGGCCGAGCTTTCGTCCTGTTCACCAGCTACCGCGGCATGAACGAGGTCTACAAGGCGCTCTCGGGCCGTCTGCGCTGGACGGTGCTGCGTCAAGGGGATAAGCCAAAAACCGAGTTGATGCGCGAGTTTATGACGGACGTTCACTCCGTCCTGTTTGGCGTCTCCAACGGGGAGGCGCTGTCAGCCGTGATCATCGACAAGTTGCCGTTTCCCACGCCGAACGACCCGGTGGTCGAGGCCAAATGCACCGCCATCAAGGCGCGCGGTGGCAACGATTTCCGCGACTACTTCTTGCCCGAGGCGATTTTAAGACTCCGCCAGGGCGTGGGGCGGCTGATCCGGTCGAAGAGCGACCGTGGCCTGGTGGCCATCCTCGACAGCCGGCTGGTCAGCAAGGGCTATGGCCGCCATATCCTCGATTCACTGCCGCCGTTTCGGCGAATCAGCAGCCTGGAGAACGTGGGGCTGTTTTTTGGGGGTGAGGCGCGGTGAGGACGGCGGCGGACCTGCGCCTGGAGAAGATTCAGGACGAAATCAAGGTATTGGAGCGGGATATCAAAGGGTACCGGCAGGAGATCGACGCCCTGGAGTTCGAGATCGGGGAGACGGAATCCAACTTGGCGCGTGCCGAAGATGAACTTGAAAAGTGGCAAGCCAAGCTGCAGGAACTGCAGGAAGACCCCGAGTTTGTCGCTCAGGCCGAGGCCCTGGCGGAGTGGCGCAAGGCCGTCAGCAACCCTGCCCAGTTGAAACTCGCTCTTGTGGAGGTGAAGTCGTGAGCAATGCCATTGAGCGAATCACGCTGGAAAATTTCCAAAGTCATCAAAGTACCGAGATCGCCCCGGCGCCGCTCGGGGGCCTGACGGTCATTATCGGCCCCAGCGGCCACGGCAAGACGGCGGTGCTCAGGGCGTTGCGCTGGCTGCTGTATAACCAGCCGCAGGGCACCGGGTTCATGCGCAAGAGCGCCCAAATGGTCAAGGTGGCGGTGGAGCTGGCCGATGGATCGGTGATCACCCGCCGACGCACCGCCGGCACCAATCAGTACATCGCGGTCACCGAGGGCTCCGGCCGCCAGGTGTTCGAGGGTTTCGGCACCGATGTGCCGCTGGAGATCCAGCAACTCACCGGCGTCCGGCCGAGCCGGATTGCCGACCTGACCCTGACCCCGAATTTAGCGCGGCAACTCGACGGCCCGTTCCTCGGGGAGGAAGCGGTGAGCGCCGGCGTCCGGGCGAAGGTGCTCGGCCGGATCGCCGGCGTGGACGAGGTGGACCACGCCAACAAGACCCTGGCCACGGACCAGTTCCGCCGGGGCCAGGAGGAGAAGCGCCTGGAGCGCGAGGCAGCCGAGTTGGCGGCGCAAGAGGCGCGCTACGCCCACCTGCCGGAGCTGCGCAAGCGCATTGATCAACTCGAAGCCCTGGCGGTGGAATTGGCCCGGGCGGAAGAACGACGGGCCGCCGTCACCCGGGTGGCCGGTCAACTGCACCAGGTCGCCGACGCCCGCCGGCGCGCCCAGGATGTCGTCGGTCGCTGGGGCCGGGTGCTTCCCGGCCTCGAGGCGGCCATCGTCCAGGTAGCAGCGGCCGCCGCCCGGCGGAGCCACGTCACTACCCTGGCCACCCGGGGAAACGTCGTGCAGGAGTCCCGTCGTGCCGCTGAAGCCACCCTGGGCCGCTGGGCGGGGGCCGGCATGGCGCTGGACGCGCTCGCCGGCGTGGCGGTCGGCACCGAGCGGCGGAACCACGTCACGGCTCTGGCCGCCCGGTGGCGCTATATCGGCGCCGGCATCCAGGCGGCGAAGATCGTCCTGACCCGGACGGCGAACGCTGCCCCGGCCGCCGAGGCTCTGACCAGGGTCACTACGATTGCGGAGATGCGCGCCCGGCTCCTCCGGCTGCGGGATGCCTGGCAGCATACCGCGGCTGAAAAGCTCGAAATGGAAGTCAGCCTCAAGTGGGCCGACCAGGTGCAGCGGGCGTTTGGCATGGTCGGAACGGCCACCGAGGCGTCTACTCACCGCCTGCGCCTGTTCGGTCTGGGGCAGACCCTTGCCCGGACCCGCATGGCCATGACCACCGTTGAAGTTCGAGCCCAAGACGCCCTGCGCCAGGCTGACGAGGCGGCGCAGGGATACGTCAGGGCCCTGACCGACGCCGGCCGGTGCCCGGTTTGTGGCAGCGAGATCCATCCGGAACATGTGAGGAGCATAGCGTGATGCCCTACAGTATCTGGAAGTTTACCTTGAAAGAAGCGAACGAACAGCAGATCGAGATGCCGAAGGGCGCCCGCGTTCTGTCCACGGAAGAGCAGTACGGCAAAATCGTGCTCTACGCTCTTGTGGATACCCTGGCCGAGAAAGAAACCCGTACGATCTGGACGTTTGTCACGGGTCATCAGATCCTTACGGGTCACCGGGTCCTCGATCAGGCGGCCGGCGCTCGATTCGTAGGGACCGTCAAGATGGAGGGCGGACTCTGGATGTTCCATATCTTCTGTGACTCAAGTGACTCAAAGGAGGTTGTGTAACCATGACGATTACGACTGTGACGGCGGACCTGACCGCCAAGCTCAACGCCCTCAAGGCCAAGGCTGAAGCCGGCAAGGCTGAGGCGGCCAAGGCCGAGGGGCAACTCCAGCAGCTTCGCCAGCAGGAGGCGGCCCTGGTGGCTGAGATCCGGAGCCTGGGCCTGGAACCGGAGCAACTGGACGCGGAGATCGCCCGGCTCGATCAGGAGATCGCCAGCGGCATCGCGGCGGCAGAAGCGCTGCTCGCCGGCGCGCAGGGGTAGGCCATGGCCACGCTGAGCACGATTCAATCCGGCCTGGCCGCCCTGCGCGGCCGATACGAGCGGGACGCCGGCGCCCTGCATCTCATTCAGCGGCAACGGACGGAGCGGGAGACGGCCCTGGCCCAGGTCCGCGAGGACCTGGAGACCGGCCGCCTGGTGCAGGCGCTTTTCGCTCGGATGAGCGAGTTTGCCCGGGCACAGATCAAGGCGCGGATCGAGGCCCTGGTGACCGCCGCCCTGCAGGCGGTGTTCCCCGA
>JAEHJW020003891.1_pt1 | contig 53949 bp, 63 predicted proteins | sample 9271431 | NCBI WGS metagenome assembly JAEHJW02
TGTTTTTCTTCTTCTTTTTTAAAGTTTTTAAAAAATTTATTTTCATATTGCTTTAATTTTTTTCTTAAATCATGATATTTTTCTAAATATTGTTCAAAAAAAGAAAAAATATGCTGATGGTTTTCTTCAGAAAGATTCAATACCTTAAACATAATATTTAATAATTTTAAAGATTGATTTTCTGTTAAATTTTTTTTTCTCTCTAAAAAAGACCAAATTTCTTTTTCTTTATCTTGACTTTGAATTTCTTGATGTAATTTTGGTAATAGTTGTAAATAAAATTTTAAAAGTTCTTGATCTTGATATCTTAATAAATGACGATGTAAATTATCAAACAATGTTGAATCTTCTTGTATTAACTTATTTAAAAAATTGATTCTATAATCTTTGATAATTGAACCTGTTCTATTATTAAAAATAATATCTTTAAAGTTCTCAATTAAAATTTTATCTTTAAAAATATTGGTAAATAAATGAATAATATTTTTTTCTTTTTTGGCTTGCTCCCAAAAATCATCAATCAAAGAAGATAATTCTGGTTGTTTGGTTTTTAGTGTATTAAAAAAATATTTATCAAATCCATTTTGTGTCTTTTGATATTCTATATATATTTCTACATTTTCTCCCCAACCATTAGTAGGTGAAAAATAAAACCCCATACAAAAATCTTCTACTTTGTAAACATTTAAACCAAGCAATATTACTAATTCAAATTCTGAAAAATACCTCATCTTGTTATCCTTATTTTATGATTTTGTTTTTTTTCTTGTATTGCTAAAATATGATTTTTCATAAGTTTAATAAAACTATCACGATCAAATAAAAGAACATCTGGATCACCATAAAATACTTCATCATTTTGACGTAATTTAGAAAAAGTCCAATGTTCTTCTTTCAACCCCTCTTTTTTCCAATTATTGAAACTTCCTATTGGACAAATAAAACCATTAGGCTCACTAAGAATTCCATTTTTATCTATGAAACATATTTTTTTATTTTTATTTTTTTGAATCTCAAAATAAGAAAATATTTCGTTATAACATTCTTCTACTGTTTTTGCCTTGTTTTCAAGTATATTTAATAAACTATCAGAATCTTTTAAGTTTAATAATTGAAATTTTATTGTTTTCTTATTTTCTTGTTTCTGAGTTGTTGTATTTTCTATTTTTTCTTGGGATTCTTTTTGAATATCTTTGCTCTGATTGAATGTTAAAAGATAGTTTTTCATCATTTGAATCATTTGAGGTCGACTTAAAAAAGTATCAATCATTCCACCTTCACCATGAAGAAAAAAATAACCAGGCTTTTCTTTATTAGGTTCCGAAAAACACCAATATTCTTCTTCAAGCCCTCTATCTTTCCATAAATTAAAATGATCAGTTTGAAAAATCCAACCACCTTTTTCTACAAGTTGTCCTTTTACATCAACGATATAAAAATAATCAATATCCGATGAATTTTCCCTATTTTTATCAGCTAACAAATCATAAACTTCAGCATAACATTTAGTAGAATTTATATTTTTATTTTGAAGAATTTTTAAAATTTGTTCTGTATTTTTTTTACTTAAAGGTTTCCAATAATTCATGATTTATCCAAAGATTTACTGTTTTATTATAATATAAAACCTTTAAAAAACAAATTTTTATATTTTATGTCGATCTTTCTTTTTATTTTCTTCTATATTTAAATTGTGAGCCAAATTTAAAAAAATATCTCTTTTTTCTATTCTTTTTTCTAAATTCTGAAAAGCTTTAAACATCCATTCTTTAGGTTGGTATTTAAATTCATAGATTAAAATATCAATATTTTTTTGAAATCTATCCTCTTCTTTCATTAATAATTCAAATGTTTTTTCTTTACCATTATCAGGAACTTTATCAAAAATTTTTTTTAACTCTTCAATAGAAAAATGAATGTTACTTTTATGATTATATTTCATAATATAATACATTAAATAATCATCTACAGATTTCCATTCATGTTCAAAAACATAATTTTTGATTTTCTGTGCATTTACATTAAGCTTTTGCGCTGTATTAAAATTAATGAGAAAATATAATAAATTCCAATTATTTCTGTCTCTTATTTTTAGATTTGCATCATTTAAAAAATCTTCAACTTGTTTCGTATTTAAATTAATTTTTTTCTCTTTATTTGAAGTTAGTATTTTTATAAGCAATATATTTTTTTCATATTCATTGAATTTAACAATATTTTTTTTAATTAAATGATACATCTGTTCATTAGAAAACTCTATTTGATAATCTTCTCTATCAAAATTTATCAAAAAATATTCCAATAATGATAATGGTTTTTCATTATTCATTTTTTGTGATAAATCACAATTGTTTAACAAATCATATAATTCTTTATCGGAAAAGAATGTGTGATCTTTATTGAAATCAAGGATCATTTTTATCATAATACCATAATCTGTTTTTATATTTAAATCAGCATTTTTTAATAAATTCATTATTTTCTTTTGTGATAATTTAAACTCACATTTATTGTAAAAAATTAAATAATAAGATAAAGGATAATTTATTGAATCTTGTTGATTGATGTTTGATTTTTTTAATAATTGAAAAATAGTTTGATTATCTATATTCATATTATAACTTTTATTGTAACGTAATATAAACATTAATGGTGTTTCTTTCTTATTTCCTGAAATATTGATATCACAATCAAATAACAATTGTTTAAATTGATCTATTTCAGATAATTCAAGCTGTTCATTTTTATCGATTAATAAAAGTATTTCTTGATTATTTTCTTCTAAACTCATTGTATTTTTTGCAATTATATTTTTATTCTATTATTTTTTATTTGTTTTTCAAAATGATTATTCATTTCTTTATCTAATTGAATATATAATTTTAATTTTTCAGCTTTTTCTATCATTTCTTCATATTTATTTTTTCTTAACCATTTCATAGTATTTTCACTTAAAATTAACTTTGCATCATGAAATATAAAATCTAATATTTCATTATATTTTTTATTGATATGATTTTTTGCATTCTTATCCAACCAAATGTTTTTGGTCATTTCTATTTGTTTTATTAATTTTTTAAAAATTAATTGTTGTGTTTGTTCATTATTAAGAATCCACAATTCTTTTAATTGTTCTTTTATTAAAAAAAAATTTTCTTGATTTTGAATTAATATATTTACCATTAGAAGACTACTATTAGCCTCTATATAGTTAAAATCTGCTTTTTTTAATAATTGAAAAATCTCTTCGTCTTTCAATTTAAAAATTTTTTTATTTTGAATAATGATATTTGTGATTAATCTTAAATTTGTACCAGCATCTTTTTTATTGAGATCAATATTGTCAATATTTTTAAAATCTATAGATTCTGCATAATTAGGTGTATTTTTATTTTTCATCATAAATTTTTACTCTTTTTTATTATAATAAAAATAAAAAACAAATCAATTATAAGTGAAATTGACTTTTTTTTTCATATGAATCCTTTTATTTTTTTAAATCAATTTGAAAAACAAGTCAAATTTTAAAATTTTGCCTTTCTTTAATTTGATTAGGAATTTCTTCTTTTAATTTTATGTAATTTAAGATAATTTGTATATCTTCTTTTTTCATTTTTTCTTCTATCTTTTTTGTTGGTTTAAATTTACAATTTTCTAATAAAAAAATGATTTCTTTTGTTTTTATACTCATATTTCTCTTATCATGTTGAAAATTTCTTACCAATGTTAAAAATATATGATTTTGATTATCGATATCGGTTTTATTCCAAAAATCTTTTAATTGATTTTCATTAAAATCAGCTTTTAGATGATGTCTTAAAATATAATAAAAAATTGTTAAATTTCCAGGATTTTTTTGATTAAAATCTGTCTTTTCTAATAATGATGTTATTTCTTCATTAGAAAATTGTAAAATATGATTCTTTTTTAAAATATAAGACATCAACATGTTTCCTGTATTATCATGTTGATTGATATTTTGTTTTTCTATAATTTTGAATAAATTTTTTGATTGTTCTATATTTTTATCAATATCATTATAAACATTTACAATTTTTGTAAAAATTTCCATTTCAAAAGGTATATGACCATTCATTAATTCTATCATTTTTTTATTCACTTCTTCTTGTTTCATATTTTATGCTTTTTATGAATAACTTTTTTTTCTAAACTATCTTCCAATTGTTTTTTTAAATTACGTTTTTCAATTAACCTTAATATTTCTTCTTGATTTCCCAAAATTAAATAATTTTCGATTATTTCTGTAAGTTTTATATCACAATCCAATAAAAAATATGTCGCAATTTTTATATGGTTGTTATGTATTGCCAATCTTAAAGCTAAACAATCTTCTTTTTGAATATCAGCCCCTTTTGAAACTAAATATTTTACTACTTCTAAATGACCCTTTTCTGCAGTATATTGTAAACTTTTTTCTACTAAAGATTGGTCATTGAGTGGTTCATGAATTCTATTGATTTTTATTCCGTGTTCATGTAAATATTGAACAACATTGATATGCCCTTTTGTACAAGCTACAAAAAATGCAAAATCAGAATCAGCATGAATATTAGCACCATTTTTTAAAGCATGTTGAACACCTTGCAAGTCACCAATCTCAGAATAATGAATCAAAGATTTATTCCAAATATCTTGATTGATTTTTCCAATTGTTATTTTTTTAATATATTGAATACAATTTTTGATTTTAATAATTTTCATCATAAACAAATCATATTTATTCTTTTATTTAAACATAATTTCAAATTATAGTCAAAATCACTCTCTCTTATTATTGGATTCTGCTTGCAAACATTTTAAAATCTATTAGAATTTATAAATCTTTTAGAGGTGCTTTATGAAAATACAAAAAAATACCATTGTTTTTGATGATCCTTATGGATTTGAAGATCTTTTTACAATTTCTGTTGATGAAGTGTTACAAAACTTTCAAAAATTGTATACGAAAAAACTATCCAAAGAACATCAAGAAGAATTTCTTAAAGAACTTCTTTTATTTGAAGAAATTTTTACAAAAGAATCACTTCTTCATGCTACAAAATTTTTAGTAGATGAACACTTATCCATTAAAGAGCAAATTAAAAATTTAAACGAGTGGACTAATTTTTTACAAACTAAAGGAATATCACCTGATTTTTTAGATTGTATTATTACAAAATATGAGGATAATAATGGCTGCTCATATTCTATTGATGGATTAACATTAGGCATGAAGCCTAATCAATGGTTCCCTATGATTTCTTCTCTAGAATTAAAAAATAATTATACTTCTCTTGTTAGTAAAAATACTGAATTTTTTCATAATTATGAAAAAAAACTTAAAAAACTAGAAGAAGAAGAACAAAAATTACAATCTTGTAACGATCAAAAGTTCATTAAAGAAACCTTAAAACCTTATCAAAATGAATTAAAAAAATTTAAAGAAAAACATAAAGACGTTCTTAAAAATATAGAAAATAATGAAATTATATTTCAAGAGTATTTGGAAAAATATCATTTAAAAGATTATTTTGATAAAAATTTATTCAAAGAACAAGAAACAACAAAAAAAATGAAAATTTCATAAATCACATTATCATGAATCAAGTTGATAAAAAAAATTGGATGAAAAAAAACCAAAAATTAAACGAAAATATCACACTTTGTGTCGGTATGGAAGTTCAAGATTTATCGGGTAAAAAAGGTGTTGTTTTTAAAATTGAAAAATGGGATGGTGATTTAAATCAAGAAAATCATGGCACTATTACTGTTTTGCAACATTCAGAAAACAATGATTATTTTGAACATTATCCATTTTCTAATTGGAAAAATATTTTTCGAGTTATCAATACCGATATTGTTCAAAATAAAATGAAACCATCTACTTTTTAATATTTATATTAAATTTTTAAAAACTTAATTTTTGTATTTATATTGTTTAAATTTTTTTCTAAATCTACATAATTTTCTTTTTTTTCTATTATTTTTAGTATTTCTACATAATTATTTATTTTTATCCACTCTTTTGTCTGTGGAGATATGGATATTTTTATATCATAAATTAACCAATTGATTTCTTCTCGTAAATATTTTTTTTCATTCTTTATATATTCAATGATTAAATTTTTAAATATATCATTTTGTTGATCTTCATTTAATTTTTTCCAATAAAATTCAATAAACGAATTTGATAATAATAAATATTGAACTTTATTATTTAGGATGATGCTATGAACTAAATTTTTGAGATTTATTTTGTATTGTGATGTATATTTTTCAATTAAATAAGTTATTTGTCCTTTTTTTAAACCTATTTTTTGAGTATAATTATTTTGAATAAGATAATCTATTAAAGAGTTTTTAAGCCTATCTTTTAAATTCAAATCTGCTTTTTTAAGCATCTGAAATAATAATTGATGTGAAAATTTCCAATGATAGTTATTTCTACAAAGAAGAATCATAATACTATTTCCTGCTATATTTTTTTGATTAGGATTGCATTTTTTACATAAATCTTCTAAATATTTTTTTTGAGATAAATTCTTACTTTCTACTAAATCTAATATTTTTTGATTGATATGTTTTTGATTCATGATTTACAAATAAAAAAATAGAACTAAAATAATAACAATATTTATTCAAAAATCAATTTTATGAATTTTAAAACTTATGATATTTATGACGGTAATCATACTGTTTCTTTTCAGATTTATGTGATTGAGCAATTGTTTCAAAAACATGCTTATCAAAAAAGCCCTATTTATCAAGACTATTTTATTGATTTAGCAAATGGAAAAAATAAATTACTTTATGAATTTGATCCCACAAAAGACTTTTTACATCCTGATATTGTTTCCTATTTTCATACTGATTATTCTTTTATTCAAAAAATTATGCCACTGGTAGATTTTTCTCAAACTTTATATCACCAAAAAAATCAAGAAGAAAATATGATCAAACATATGATGCTATCTGATTTATTTATAAATCATGGTGTTATGAATGAAGAAGTTCTTTATCATGGAATAGAAGCCACTCATTGGCTTATTCAACATACCTCTCATTTGTTTGATAATCCTTCTCAAAGAAAAAAATTTTTATTATCTTTTGCAAAAAAATTAGAAAATCTTTCTATTGAACATACTAAAAATCAACTAGAAATTGATCTTCATCCTCAAAAACAAAAAAATAATTCTCATAAAATTTAGTGTTTTACTTTTCATTTTTTATGATACTGAAGAATTAACCAAGCATTCAAAAATTCATATAAAGTATTTTTATTAAATTTTTAAAGCTTTTTGAATATTGGAATATTTTGTTAAATCTTGATTTAGTTGTAATAAAATATCTCTTTTTTCAATCATTTGTAATATTTTATCATATCGATTTTCTGTTAACCAATTTTTATTTTTTTCATTAATTGGAAACTGTAAATCATATAATAAAAATAAAATATTCTCTTCGGATAAGTTATTATTGTAATATTCATTAACCATTTTTTGAAATATTTTTTCTTTTTCTTTTGGTGTAAATGGTTCTACTAATTTTTGAAAATGATTTTTGTTGAACTGTATTTCATTTAAATGATATTTTATAGCCGTTATCAAGGCATTCCAACCTATATTATTCTCTTGTTTTAAATCACTTTTCTCAATGAATTTTTCTAATTGATTGATTGAAAAATTCAAATCTTTTGATTGATTGTAAACAAATGCCATGAATAAAGCATTATTTCCTAAATGGTTTTGTTGGCTTAAATCACTATTTTCAATGAGATAATCCCATTGTTTTGAAGATAATTGAATATTTTCTTCTTGATTATAGACTAAAGCATACATCAAAGCATTGAACCCCGTTTTATTTTGTTGCAGTAAATTACTATTTTTGATTAAATAATTGATTTGTTTTTTATTCAGTTGAATACTTTTGGATTTATTGTAAAGTATTGTAAACATTAAAGCATTCCAACCATTACTTGCTTGTTGTTTTAAATCACTATTTTTAATGATGTAATCCCATTGTTTTTTTGTAAAAATAACATCATTTAATCTCGTATAATTTAAAGCATATAATAAAGTATTCCAATGATTATGATTCGTTTGCTTCAAGTTAGTATTTTTGATTAAACAATCCCAATGATTTGTAGAAAAATGTAAATTTTTTTCTTTGTAATTCAAAATACAAAACATGAAAGCATTTTCGCCATTTTTATTTTGTTGTTCAAAGTCTTCAAACCCATAAATTTTTAATTGTAATAATATTTCATGTTTAAAATTTTCAGCATTCATTTTTTAAATTCTTATATTTTTAATAAAATTTTATCTATTTTTTCTGATGTTAAATTTTTATTTAAATTCCATAAAATATTTCTTTTTTCTATCATTTGAAGAATTTCTTGATGTTCATTTTTTTGTAAATATTCAACAGTTTTTTCTTCAGGTTCAAATTGTAAATCATATAATAAAAAAAGAATATCTTCTTTTGATAAATTTTTATATTCATCTATTATCATTTGAAAATTTTTATTTTTTTGTTGTTGAGATAATGGATTCCATAATTGTTGAAGTTTTTCTTTAGAAAAAAAATTTTCATCATTCTCCAGAAAAGCACTTAAAAAAGCTGTAAAACCCTCTTTAGTTTCTTGCATTAAATTGCTATTTTTTAATAAATAATTCCATTGTTTTTCAGATAAATTTGCATCTTTATAATTATGAATATAAACCATTAAACTATTTAATCCTTTATGGTTTACTTGTTTCAAATCACTATTTTCCAACAGATAGTCCCAATGATTCCTACTAAAATTTATATTTTGGTCTTGATTAAAAATAAAAGCATGCATTAAAACATTTTCGCCGCTCCAAGTTTTTTGTTTTAAATCACTATTTTTGAGTAAATAATCCCATTGTTCTTCTTGTAAATATAAATTTTTTTCTTTATTATTTTCTAAAATAAGCAATAAAATATTGAATCCCACTTCTGTTTGTTGTTTTAAATTACTATTTTTTAGAAAGCAATCTAATTGTTCTGACGTTAATTTTAAAGTTTTTTCATAAAAAACAACATTCATAAATAAATTAAATTTATGTTTGTTTTGTTGTTGAAAATTTTCAAAACCATGTGTTTTAAACTTTTCTAATAATTCTTTTTTAGTTTTTTCTAGATTCATTATTATAATTTTTTATTATTATAATTTATTTTTATAATGAATCAAATTTTTAACTTTTTTGAATTTTTATTTTCTTCTTCTATTTTTAATAATTGATGTCTATTTAGTATTATATTAAAAATCGTATCACTCAAACCATCAAAACTTTCTTTTGAATAATCAAAATCCCAATCTAATATTGTTTTGTTTCCATTTACTTTTTCTCGCTTTACAGATAAAGTATTAAAACAATTGATTCTTAAACTATCATAATTATGATAACTTTCATTAATAGGTAAAATTCCAAACCCATCAATATTATTTTTTTCAAAATATTTTTGATGATAAATATCATTTAATTTTTGATTGAAAAATAAATCTTTTAAATAAGCTAGTTGAACTGCTAAAGTAGAATTAACATAATCATGATCTTTTAACTCTGCTTTATGTTCTAAAATTAACAATTCCTTAGAGTTTTTTATTTCTATATTGAAATCATAGATTTTTCTAGAATATAATACCATTAAAAAATGACTTTCCATTTTTTCATTTGGAAAAATTTTTTCATATTCTTCTATAGATTGTTTAAGATATTTCCAAAAATATCTTTTATCAGATGAATCTATTTTAAAATCAATATTTTGTGTTTCTTTGATTTCATCATAAATATTCATAATTGTTTCAATATCTTTTTCTTGAAAAAAAAAACTTCTATTATAATGATAAGGCATGAAATCCATAAACTTCTGAAACAATTTTGTTTCTTTAAAAGTTAATGGATTTGTAAATTGTAAATTAGAATGAATCATACTATTCATTTTAATCTAATTTTTTAAAAATACAAATTAGACTTCATCAATATCCTATCCAACTACTTCTGATTTCTTTGCTTCGAATTAAGTACATCAACGTTGTATGCTATGCAAGTCGATAAACAGGCAATCAAGAAGCTCAATTTCCACGAATTGATAGAGATCGCTAACAAGACAGCATTGTCGAACAGAAAGCAGAAAATGAAGACAAAGAAAATACGCGACAGTTTAAACCTTGTGTCTTTGTTTGTAGCAACTGGATATTCAGATGCTTTTGACAGGGTGGAATCCTTACAGCATTTTTTTTCCATAAAAACTCCTTATTTTTAGATAAATTAATTAAAAAAACAATATTATCCAATCAAAATTATTGGAGTCGCAGGTAAGGATTCGAACCTACATATCATGAATTTGCAATCCATTCCCTAACCTTTCAGGCACTGCGACATAACTTGGCAGGAGTTGTAGGAATCGAACCCACGCCAAAGGCTTTGGAGACCCTTGTTCTACCATTAAACTAAACTCCTATTGAATTTTGGCAGATCTGTAAGGAATCGAACCCTAACGACAGCCATCCACTTTTATTTAATGTCACAAGTTTTGGAGGCTTGTAGCGGATAACAGATCTACATGATTTGGAGACGCTTATCCGACTTGAACGGATCTCTTCGGTTTTGCAGACCGAGGCACAACCTCTATACCAAAGCGTCATAAAAAAAGCACTGATGAACAGTGCTTTTACATTTAAAAAAAATAAAAAATAGCACTGATAGTGATTTACGAATCACACCAACAGAAACTATTTTTAAAGATTTTTTTCATATTTTTTCTCATTTATTGAATGCTTGTATTCTAATTTATTTTTATTTTTTTGTCAACACTTTTATAAAAAGAAAGCAAAAAATCCAACGACTATATTCATGAAAGGCATTAAAACAAAATATTGTGCTTTTTCAATATGAAAAAATTCAAAACAAATTAAAGAACAGACAACACTTAAAAAGCAAACCATTGGAAAAGAAAATATTGTCAAAAATAAAATGATATTTTTCCATGTTTTTGAACCTGGAGCATCAAAGAGCATGACTGACATCATACTTGGAAAAACACTTACTATACCAATTAAAATAAATAATATATTGAATGTAATATAAAGCATTGAATTCATTTTTTTACCTTTTTATCGTTTTTTATACTTCAAGAGTTTGAATAGCTTGTTCAAAGCTTCCAAATTGATTTCTATTCAATCCGTTTTCTATAAATTTTTCAACTACTTTATGTTGCATTGTTTTTGAAGCTGTGCTTGATTGATAAAAAAGAAAAATAAATGCTTCTTTGCTCGCTTGAAATTGAACTGTTTTACCATTTTCTCCAGTATAAAGCATAACATCTTCTTTATCTTTGGGATTTTTGGTAATGTTTGTCAGATGAAATTTCATATCTTATCCTATTGAGTTTTATATAGATGATATTATAGCAACAATCATTTCATTTTTGGTTGTTTTTTCCCCAAAGATTGAGTATATTTTTCATACGATTTTGCTAATTCTTGTTTGGTGATATTAAATCTTTTGGATGTGAATTCTAAATATTTTTCATAATCTTCACCATCATCGATTCCGTGACGAAATTCATGAGTTGCTTGTTGAATGATTTCTTTTTTCATATTTATCTCCTTATTATCATTGTATCTTAATTTTTTATTATCAACAAGAGTTGCACTAGCAATCTATTGTTAATAACTATTTTATTGACTATAATAATAATAAAAGGACAAGAACATGCCTAATTCAAACATTGATTATGATTTTTATCTTGATTTAAGCGACAAAGATTTAAAAAAAATTGTTTCTCATATCAAAAATATTCAACATTTACGACAAAAAGAAATTGAAAATACTTTTTTATTATATGATTGGAAAAATTTTGAAAAATTTTTACCTAATCTTTCTAAAAATCTTTTAGATTCTTTCATCGTTAAATTTAATGATAAAATGCGTTCTCTTCAGCCTATAAATCAACAAGAATTTGATTTTTATTTACATTTTTATCAATATTGCTCTCAATTTCCTTGTTCTTTTGATTCTGTTCATGAACATTTTATGTGGCATCATGCTACTGTTGATTACCTAGAAATTATTCGTCAACAACAACCACAACTTTTTGAAAAATTGAAAAATTTTTCTTTGACATTTAATTCTCCTGACCTTATTGAATATTATGTCTCTCATCAATTTATTGAAATTAATTCTTCCTTTGTTCAATTGACTCCTAAAAATCCATCATTGATTCATTATTTGATAGATACTCAAAATCCTTATTTAAAAGATATTCCTATAGAAGACTTGATAGAAACACTAGATGTAGATGGATTGAGTAAATTAATGGATTATTTTCAATTAGAAAAATTAGATTTAGAAAAAATTCTTGACAAAGATCCCTCATATTTTAAGGATATTATCAAACACCGTTCACCTACTATTCTTAATTGTTTTGAAATCAATCATTTTGTGATTGATTATCTTACAAAACGAATTGATTCAATGTACTCATATTCAAATTTTATTCCTTTTTTCTCTCAATTTTTTTCTCTTGTTAAAGAAAATTCTTTTATGCCCTATTTGCAAGAAAAAATTAAAAATGATGTAAAAAACAAAAATGCAAAAAAAATCATCGATGTTTTTTTATTAAATTATGATTTATCTCAATCTTTAGACATAAAAGAAAAAGCTTCTCAATTAAAAATTTAAAAAATATCTATCACTATGTCTGAAATTATTGAAAAAAACGATTTATCACTTTTATTCTCAGTGATTGATAATATTCATACCTTTTCTCGTTTTGATACAATTCTTGAGCACTATATCCAATTTCTTTATAACAATAACATTGATTTTCATTTAAAAATGCGATCTTCATTTTTAGAACCTTTAGATTCTAGAAGATATTCTTCCGACTATATTTTTCAAAAAATCAAAGAATCTAAATTTGGTGGCTTTATTGAATTGCATAGTGATTTTAATAAAAAACAAGTTTTTGAAAGCTATTTATATTCTTATATTGGAAAGCCACTTTCTTCACTAGAGCCTTTATTAAAAAATCTCATGAGTACAAATTTTTCGAATAAAGACTTCTATACTTTTTATAGAAGCAAAGGATTTTTTCTATTGAATTTTTCTGAAAAAGATTTTTTATCTTTATTTGAAAAAAAATATTCTCCTACTAAAATTTCTCAAATAATCCGAAATATTCCTATTGATTTGATTCAAGTTGATTACCTTATTTCTCAAAAAGAAAAATTTGCCATCAATGATTTATCTATTTTTAAAGAAAATATTTCATCTTTTGAACAATATATTACTAATGATTCATCTATTCAAGATAAAAGCAAAACATTAACAAGAATGTGTAAATCTTTTCTTTTACAATTAATCGCTGGATTAGTTTCAAATCATTCAGAAGAAAATAATAAAAAATTAATTTCTGATTATCAAAACATTTTGTCTTTTTCTACAATTTATAATTTTTTTAAATTATTTAAAAACCATTCTAAAATTTTTCCACTTTATCAACATTATCAACATATTATTCATCAATCAAAAGAAAAAAATATTCATATTGAAGAAATATCATTATTTCAAAAAAAATATCAATTTGATTTAGCTCATTTATTACAAAAAAATACGATTTCTTATTCTTCATTATCTTTAACTTTAAATAAAATAGCTAAATTTTTTAAAACACAAGGAGTTTTTAATGTTTCTCTGACAATTCAAGAAAATGAAAATACTGCTTATTTTTTACTATCTTCCTATGAAGAAAAAAATCTAGAAGAATGTAAAATATTTTTACATCATATATTCAATAATAAAAATTTGCTTTTAAAGGAGCATGCTTATCCTGTTATTTTTCATAAAATTAATTTAGAAAACTCTTTAAAACATCAATCATCACCCACAAAAACTATCAAAATTTAAATTTTTATTAATTTTTCTTGCATATTCTCATTGATTTGTAAATGATCAGCTAATTGATGAAATATATCTCTTTTTTCCAATAACTGTAAACAATATTGATTATTTTTATTAATTACTGTATTTTTAGATTTTTTATTTAACCAATCTTTATGTTCTTGTGTAAATTCATATTTGTATTTATAAATTATATCTGTAATGATTTTTTTTGCTGAAATACTATCCGACTGCATTAAATAATTTAAGGTTGTATTTGTTAATGTAAATTTAGCTCCATTTTCCATAAATAATGTAAATAAATCATAATTATACCAATAGATAGAATCTATGACAGCATGTATCATAACCTCTTGAAATAAATTTGGATTTTTGATTTTTATATCTTTATTTTTTTGAAAAATATAGAATACATTTTCTTCTCTATTATTTTTTGTAGCATTAAATAATAAATAAAAATTTTTTTCATCTATTGAAAAATGATTTTGTAAAAATATTTCTAAAATAGAAAATTTGTATTTTATAGCTTCTGATAAAAGATGATTTTTTTGATTTTCTGAAAAATAATTGGATAAATTTTTTTGTTGAAAATATTGATGTAATTTTTCTTTTTTTTCATGAGAACTTAAAAAATGTTTATTGCCAGATAATATATTTAATATATTTTTATACTCTTTATAAATCTTAAATTTATAAAATATTCTAAATAGATTTTTCATTGCCATATCCTACAATATTTTAAAAATCTGTCAATATTGTAATTTTTGTAAATGCACCGACTTACATTTTTAATTTATTTGTATCTTTTTCTTCACCTTATTGGCTTCTTCTTTAGTATTAGGATTAAAAGATTTTACTATTTCATAAGTTTTTTCCATATCATGCTTTGATACAGAATATCCACCATTTGTAATATAATCCCCTATTTTTGCAATCATAGGATCAGGACTCCAATCGACTTTAATTTTTAATTTGTCACCTTCAACACCTAATAATTTCATGACTTCTTCTGTGATTTCAATAGCTTGAATTGTAGCTATTTTTTTGTGATATGAAATTTCTTCTGTTAAATTATCAATAGCTTCTTTTCCATAATTTTTAATTGCTGTCTCTATAGGTATAGGCCATTCATTGTATATTTCTTTACCATCTTTGACCCCTATCACACCTGGGTTTCTTCCAATTACTACACCAGGTAAAAAAGCTGTAGATTCAAGTCGTACACCATCTCCATCTTTTACATAAGTCTCAAAGGATATTTTTCTTAACCCGGTTACTGCCGATTTTATATATTGAGGGGCATCTTCTAATCTTTTTTTAATTTCTTCATTTTTTAAATATTCTATCATTTTGATTTCCTTTATATTTTATTGAATAATTTATGTTTATTTATTTTACTTTCTTTTTTTCTTTTTTCAAGTAAAAAAAGGGAGCCTTACGACTCCCTCTTTTTTATACCTTGATGTATTTTGAAAATTCCATACTACTAGAAGCTCGGCCTTGTGTTTGACTTCTTAATGTATTGGTAAAACCAAATAAGTTTTGAAGTGGAACTTCAGCTTCTACAACCTTATCACCTCTCACATCATCGGTTTTAGTAATCTGCCCTCTTAAACTAGAGATAAGACCTATGACTGTTCCCAAATAATCTTCTGGACACATCACATCTACTTTCATCACAGGTTCTAAAAGAACAGGTTTTGCTAAAGTAGATAATTTTTTAACAGCTTCTTCGGCTGCTAATCTAAAATCCATTTCAGCAGAATCCACCCTATGAGTAGAGCCATCAAAAATTGTTGCTTCAAAATCAGTTAATGGGTAGCCATCTAAAACTCCTTTTTTAGCACCTGATTGAATTCCACTTTCAATAGCTGGAATAAAACCAACAGGAATGACACCACCTTTTAATTCATTTTTAATAACAATACCTCTTCCAATTTCTAATGGCTTGAAACGAATCCAAACATGTCCATGATGACCTTTACCACCTGTTTGTTTAATGTATTTACCCTCAACCTCAACAGATTGTGTAATCGTTTCTTTAAAAGCAACCTCTGGTCTTCCTAAACGAATAGAAATTCCATGTTCTGTTTTTAAACGATCAACCATGACTTCAAGATGTAACTCACCACGCCCACCAACAATGGTTTGTCCTGTGGCTTCATCCATTTTTAATGTTATAGAAGGATCTTCCAAAACAACTTTATTTAAAGCAACACTTAACTTTTTTTGTTCTGTATCATTTTCAGCTTCAATAGATGCAAAAACAACAGGATCAGGAACAGAAATACTTTCCAAAATAATAGGAAAAGACTTATCTGTTAAAGTTGTTCCAGTTATTACATTATCTAAACCAATAAGAGCAGCTATATCACCAGCAAAAATGGTTTCTCTTGCAATAGGTTGATTAGCACTCATTTCTACAACCCTACCTACATGCAAAGATTTTCCTTTTGCAGGAATATAAACTTCACTTCCACCAGATAGTGAACCTTGATATACTCGAACAAAAGAAATTTGTCCCATATGTTTATCTGTAACCACTTTAAAAATTAACCCCACAAAAGGTTTTTCATCAAGAGGTTCTACTTGAACTTTTTCTTCATTCAAAATACCCTCTTGTGCTTGAACATCTTGTGGTGAAGGCAAATAATCAATAATAGAATCAAGTAAAAACTCAATTCCTTTATTTTTAAATCCACTTCCACAAAGAACAGGAACGATTTCGTTGGCAATAGTTAATCTTCTAATAGAAGATTGAACTTCTTCTATAGATATTTCTTTACCTTCTAAATATTTACTCATGATTTCATCATCAAAATCAGACAATTTTTCAATGATTTTGTTTAACTCTATTTGAGCAGATATCATTTCATCATCTGTTAAATGTTGTTTTTTCATTTGATTATCAATCCAAACAAATTTAACTTTTTTGATGACATCAATAATACCAACAAAATTATCTTCACAACCAATTGGTAATACCAATTTGATTGTTTTGGAATGTAATTTATTTTCAATAGATTCAATCACTTTGTCAAAATTAGCGCCAACTCTATCCATTTTATTAACAAAAGCAATTCTTGGAACATGATATTGATTAGCCTGTTTCCATACTGTCTCTGATTGAGGCTGAACTCCAGCAACTGCACAAAAAACAGAAACAGAACCATCCAACACTCGTAATGAGCGTTGAACTTCAATACCAAAATCTATATGACCAGGAGTGTCGATTAAGTTGATTCTATGTTCGGCATATTGTTTTGCTGAACCAGACCAAAAACAAGTAGTAGCAGCAGAGGTTATTGTAATACCTCTATCTCTTTCTTGAGGAAGATAGTCTAATGTTGTATTTCCATCATGAACTTCACCTATTTTATAGGTTTTACCCGTATAAAATAAAATACGTTCAGATATTGTTGTTTTTCCACTGTCAATGTGAGCAATAATGCCAATATTTCTATATTTTGATATACCATGTGTGCGTTTCATAAATTTCTCCAAATAATTGTTGATTTTTTATGAAATAATTTCTTTGGATTTCACTAATGTTTTTATGCTTTCTCCAAAATCTGAAATTACTTCAACCGTTGATTGAATAAGATTTTGTGTGGAGAGATTAGATAGAAAGAAATTTAATGAAGACAATGATGTTTGGATTACAATAGCACAGTTTGGAATTAAATTCCCCACAATTTTCTATCTAATCCTTTTTTCTTCATTTTAGCACCATAGTTGTAATTTTGTTATTATATCTATAATTTCTATTTTTTGTCAATATTAATTTTTATAAAATTTGAAAATTATTGATTTTTATATTTTTTTATATTCCGATTTCTGAGGGTTTGCTGACTGATCTTTTTCGTCTACAATATGTCCAAAAACTCTTTTTTCTGGCTCTATATTGGATTGTATTTTTCCAATTTTCAAAATCACATTAGGGTTTGATTTTGCCATTTTTAACATATTTTCCCAATATTGTTCATCTTCTTTGAAATCATTGATTATTGAATCAAAAGATCCAGACACAATATGAATTTCTTTTTTTTCTACATCTATATTTTCTTCTTGATTTTGCACTGAAACAACATTATTTGAATTTTCTTTCTCTTCACGAATATATTCTTCGTGTTTTTCTTTTAATTCTTCCAAAACATCGCTTCGTTGCATAGGACTTGAATACATCCAATAAAAAAATCCTTCTACAACATCTTTCATTTTATGGTATTTTTCACCCATTAAAAATGTTGTCTTATCTTGAATACGGCAAACACCTAAAGCATCCTTTTTAAAAATATCGCCTTTATTTTCTCCTAGAATTTTTTTAGCATACCAATCATTCACATAAAGATATTGATAATGACTTAAAATTAATGGTGTATTGGCTAATTCATTGATTGGAGTATAATTAATGGAATATTGTTCTTCATTTCCTAATATAAATCCTGAAACATTATATGATGAACTTATATCCCACTCACCTGTTAAACGAGCCTCTTTAGGTGTATTAAACCATTTTTCAAGATCTTTTGTAAAAATCTCATCATCCTTTTTAGAATATTCAATATTTGATTTTAACTCTGTATAATACAATATACCAATCCAATCTAATCCTTTTTCATTTGGATTGACAAGAATAGGTTTTTTAACTTCTTGAATATATTCTTTTAATTCTTTTCCTGTAAATTCAGACCAAAATTCAACCCAAGGCTCTAAACAAAATAAAAATTGACTAACAGTAAGACCTTTTTCAAAATAAACAATAGAATCCCACCATCTTACCCAAAAACGAAAATCCTGATTTTTGAATGCACTATTTTCCTGTAAAAATTTTACAGGAATCATAGGCTTATCTTTTGAAAATTTTGCCCTTAATATGCCATCATTACAAAAATAAAGTTTAAATTCCATTTAGTCCTCTATACTATCTTTTTTTTCAAGTTCATTCTACCATGAAAATTTTCATTTCTGTTAAATTATTTAAAACCTGAAAGTTATTATTTTTAAATACATGTAATTTACAAAAAAATAACTCCTATTATTCTTTATGTAAAATATGATTTTCTTTCATATTTTTTTGTTTTATTGATAACATAGGATTATTGATTTTATTTTTAAAATTATTCATTATTTCTCCAGAAATTTCTTTATATTCTAATAATGTAATCGCTATTTCTTTTAGTAAAGATTTATTAGTTGTTAAAATTTCTTCTGTTTTTTCAAATTGTTCAGACATTAAATTATTTTCTTCATTTTCTATTTTTTGTTTTCTTTCATTACTCCAAAAAGATGCGTCACCCAAATGAATTGGTCCCTCACTACCTAATCCTGCTTCACAAATAGCATGTAAAACTATTTTTTTTGCTTGTGCCAAATCTTGAACACCCCCATTTTCATAATGATTAAATATTAATTTTTCAGCACAAATTCCACCTAACATAATTTGAATTCTTTTTTCAACATCTTCTTTACTTAAATTAAAAATTCCTTCTTCATTTACAAAATGAGTAGCTCCTAATTTATTTTCTCTTGGTCTAATAGTAACTCTAGGAACAGAATAGCCATAATATAAAGCCATAAGTGTATGACCAGCTTCATGATATGCTGTTATTTCTTTTTGTTTTTCATTGATAATAATTGAATTATCAGAATATCCCCAAAATACTTCATCACATGCAATTTTAAAACAAGAGATATCAATATGTGTTTTATTTTTTTCTACTGCTAAAATAGCTGCTTTATTTACAGCTTCCATAATATCAGAACAAGAAAAACCAATACTTAATTGTAATAATTCTTTTATATTTAATTTTGAATCAACTTTTTTATTTTTTAAATGTTCTAGCCATATTTCTTCTCTTGCCTTTTCATTTGGCATATTTAAATAGATGACTTTACTTAATCTTCCAGAACGAATAGCTGCTGGATCAAAATTTTCTTTTCTATGAGTAGCCCCAATAATTAAAATACCATCATTGCTTTCTATTCCATCAATATGAGATAAAAATGTATTTACAATTTTTTGTTTTTCTAAATCAACCCCAAACATTGTTTTTGGATTTGCGATTAAAGTATCAATTTCATCTAAAAATAAAATACAAGGAGCTTGTCTTTTTAATTCGTCAAATAAAACATCTATCAAGTCTAAATTTCCAGCTAAAACACTAGTGTCTGGAGCAAAAAGAGGAAGATTAGCCATTTTACTCAAATTTCTAGCAAAATGTGTTTTTCCAGTTCCTGGAGGTCCAACCAATAAAATTCCTTTATTGGCTTTTGCTCCAATATTTAAATACAAATCAGGATTTTTATAAAATTGTACTATATTATTTAAATTTTCAATGAGAGTTGGATAGCCTACTAAATTTACAATATTTTCTTCTATTTCTAATTTATTCAAATTGATTATTTGATCATTTTTTTGAATTAATTTTTGAAACTCATACAATAACATTGATATATAATCCCAAGAAAAGTTATTTGATAAATGACATAATTTTCCAATTTTCAATATTTGTGCTGGCTCTTTAACAGATTGTGCTACTCTAAAAGCTATATTTTTATGATTAAATATTTTATTGGTTAAAATTAATCTATTAGATAAAGGTGGATTTTCCATTTCAAAAACAAAATCAAATGATTTTAAAAATTTTTGATTAACCTCTTTAATATCACTTATTACCCATATTTGTAATGATTTAGGTTTATTTAATAATTTGCTATTGTTTGTATCGTATATCTTATCATCATTATTAATCATTAATACTGAATCTTTAAAATTTTCTAATAACTTATCTGCTAAAAATAATTCACTGATTCTATGTTGTTCTTTTTCTTGATTTTCTTCTTTAGTATTTATAAAATAACCTTTATAATTTAATGTTGATAATATAGAAAAAATGAAACTTTTTTTTCCTGAAAAATCATTCCCATAAATTAAAATTTTACCACTTTTAAGATTTTTAATAATGTTTAATATACTTTCTGAATTTTTAATATAAGAAAACCAATCAAATGGTAAAACTTCAATATTATTGGTTTCTTTTAAAAATAATTTTAATACATTTTTTGAATTTACAAGTTTTTTATGAATATTGGGTAAATGAATTAAATTTATCTTTTTCCATACATTAGACCACTCATTCAATTCAATATCTAAATCATGATTATTTAAAAAACCTAACTCTACTAAAATAGAATCTTCAAATAATAAAGAATTTATATCATCAGTCTTCAAATTTAATGCTTTTTCCCATACCGATAATAATTTACTTACTGATAAATCATTATTAAATTCTTTTAAAAAAAGATTCCATATCGGAGAATTTTGTTGTCCCAACACATATAAAAAGTACCATCTTTTTGTAATATTTTTATCTAACTTTAAATATTTAGAAAATATATTTATATTTTGTTCTAATGTAGATTTTTCTTTTCTACTTTTATTCCAATCCATTAATCTTTGGGCAGAATCTTCAATAATGTTTATGATTTCTTTTATATCTGTTTTTATAAACCATTGCTGCCAAATATATTTATTCTTATCATTATTGACTTGATAAATTGATGATGGTGTTAATGTATTTAAAGAATTTTCATATTCTATTAATATTTCTTTATAAGGAATAAAACTTTTTGAATTCCATATTTTTTCAACTTCCCATTCTTTTACTTGTTTAGAGTTAAAAAATAATGGAAGAGTTGTTAATAATTCAAATACATCTAATGAATTTTGTCTTAATCCTTTATTCTCTCTAAAAATTAATATTTCAGAAATAACATAAAGTTCTGTTACTATTTTAAAAATAGTAGCTTCTTCAGTAGACTCAAAAACATTGTTTGTTCTTTTAAAATCTTTATAAATATTTTCTACTAATTGCAATCCAGCAAATAATGGTCTTTCTCCTTCTTTTAACGGTAATAATAAATTCATTTTTATTCCTTTTCAATAATAGCATCCCACGGCATAATATTTTCTTTTTCATATCTCTCAATGTGAGATGGTAAAATAATATTTTTTTCTTCTTTTACTGCCTTAGAACATGCCATTGTAATAGCTTTTCTTAAATCTCTAGCTACACCAGGAGACATTAAGTTTGCAAACACATCTAATGTTTCTTCTGGTAAATTTTCACTAAAATAACTACCCCAAGTATTATTTTTTATTACTGATTGATAAATTCCTTTAATTAATAATTTTCTTTGACTTGGTGTAGGATTAGGAACGGAAAAAATATCAAATCGACTCTTGATTGGAACTGTTAATTTATCAATATCATTTGCAGTAGCAATCCAAATAATATAACTTGCATCTATACTTAAAGGTATACATTCATCTTTAAAATTTTTAGCTGTATATCTTTCTAATAAAGGTAACAAAGAATTTATGACACTATAACGATTATCACCACCAGCTTTTTCTAATTCATCTAATAAAAATATAGGATTCATATTTTTATTCTCTTTATTAAATAAAGTTCTAAATATTTTTCCAGGTCCTGCTGTTCCCCAGTGAGAGCTTGTACCTGTTAAAATAAAATTAGCACTCATGCTTTCCATATTTAATAATTCAAAATGTGTATCCACTAATTTGCTGATGGTTTCACAGAAAAATGTTTTACCAACACCTGGACTACCACCCAATAATAAAGGTGGAATATAAAATGATTTATCTCCTTTATTTTGTAAAATCATAATATTTTCAATATGTTGAATAACTTCTTCAAAATGTGGAAATATTTCATATAATTTTTCTATATTTTCTAACAAACGAGATGCTGAAGCTAATGTTTTATTTTGAAAATTTTGATATTTGTTGTGTTGATCTATAAAATCTTTTAAAATATCATGTCTAGTATTATTAAATTCTTTTTTAAATTTTTCAAAAGATTCTTCTGTAAATAATTTCATTTTCATTTTTGAAGAATTTTCTATTTTTTCATCGTTATCTTGAAGTTGCTTTATATCTTTTGTAATAGATTGAAATAAAAATATAAAATTAGATTCTTCTAAAGAATTTAAAACTTCTACTATAATCTCATCACTTATTGAATAAAAAAGAAATTTTTTATTTATCGAATCTTTGTTATCATCCCATTCTTGATGTGCCAAGATTGCATCTTTATTATCTTTTTTTTCTAATTCATGAAAATTTTTCATGATATTTTGTAAATAGATTAAATAAAATTTTTTAATATTTTCTTTACTTTTTAATAAAGATACTAATAATTGTATAATGTCTTTTTCATTATTTAATAATTTAATAACATTATTCTCTAAGTAATAAATCAAATGAAAGTCATTAGCCTCTATAATTTCTTCAAATAAGGTTTTTTTATTCAAAGTATATGGCTTGTAAAATTCTTTTGGAATAAACTGAATTAAATAATAGGCTTTATTCTTAATAATTAAATTCCAAACACACTCTTTTGTATCATTGTCTACAATAAATTGCTTATCTTGTAATTTCAATAAAAAAGTTTGACCTTGCTCTAAACGGCCATATATAATTTCTTTAAATACATAAGACCAATAATTTTTTGGAAGTGGTACTTTTAAATCAAGCAATATCTCAATAGTTAAATCTGTTGTATCACTATTTTTTAAAACATAATAATAAGGATTTAATCCCTCTACATTTACAAAATCCATACCTTTATTATGTAAAAGTTTCAACAAAGAACTATTCACATAAAAATTCAACAACAACTTTAAAACACTTGTATTATTTTCTTGATTATAAAAATTTAATTTTTCTTTCGTTAGTGTATCACTTAGGCAATTTACTAAAATAAAACTTGCTTGAATATGATACAAAATAGATTCATCTTTTACTTTTTCAGATTTCATTAAAAAATCTATTAATACTTTATAATGAAAATCTTCAATTTGATCATTAAATTTCTTTTTTTCAAAAATTAATTGAATAAATTTTACAAGAATATGAATTTGTGTTAAATAAATATTATTATAAAAAATTCTATTTACATGTAAATTAATAATTCCCTTATATTCATCAAAAGTTAAATTTTCTAAATTACAACTTTCAAAATCATCAAATTCATTAAGTAAAATAATATTTTCAATTTTTTGTACAATCATAAATTTTCTGAATTATTAAAAAAACATCTTATACAAATTTTATAAAAAGTCAATAAAAAATCAACTAACTCAACTGTTATAAGAAAAATAAAAACCCTTTAACCCTGTTGATTAAAATAATTAGCACTGATAGATTATTGTTTGAATGAGCCTATTCCACAATAATACCTTGCAACGTAACCCCCATTGGAATTTTATCCTTTTCATTGACCTCACGAAAATTCTTATAATGATTTCCACAACGAAAACAATGCTCAGAATTTTGAACATGCTTCTCAAAATTCCATTCCCTCTTTGTTTTTGAGAGAGGTCCAAATCCAAAGCTTTCTTGAACTTCTGGTGTTTGTTTTTGAATATATTCACCAAAACTTCTAGCTTCCAATTCAACCTCTTGACGAGTTCTTGGAAAATGAAGCCAACCACATTGATTACACACCATGAGTTTTTGCATAATTTGTTCCTTATGAAATTAGCTTAAATTAAAATGAAATTCAGAAAATAATTTAATATTTGCTTTACCTTCTAATTTTTTAGTTTGCTCTAACACTTCTTTTGAAAACAAATAATTAATAATTTCGTTTTCTACAACACCTTCTTGAGCTATAGCACCTTTTGCGAAATAAGGGTCAAATATTTTTCCAAACTTTTCAATAGCTTCTTTTTCATCATTAGCATAAATAATTAATGCTTGAAGAGTTCTTCCTTCACCTGTGGCAAAATAATCTGAATAAATAGTCCATAACATTTTAATCTCCTTATTTAATTTCCTAATCTTTGATTTTTAAAAACTCTTCATCTGTTGGTAATTGATTTAAATCATATGATTTTTTCATTCTTATTGGATAATATTCGCTATTTTCATTTTCTTTTTGTAAATGATAAAAACGTTGTTGTTTTCCTAGTTTCCTTTTATTAAATCCTTTATAAACCTCAAAAGTGTTTTTATCTAAATCAATCACATAAGCCCACTCACAAAATAATGAATCAGCAGCAAATTCAATATTATTGTTTAATTTTAACCCATTTTCACTATTTTGAATTAATTCAAAAATCTTTGCACCACAATCCCTATGTAAGTGTGGATTTTTTGTTTTAAATAAATTACTTACATCGAAATTTACCAAATCACTATCTGGAGAAGCACCACATTCAATCCATAATTGTTTGAATTCCTCTGTTGTAATCCAAGAGCTTTTTTGAATTTTTTCTTCAAAAACTTTACGATTCATCTTGTCACGAAAAAACTTAAGCGATTGTAATCCCTGCCCACTAGGATAACCATCCCATTGGCAATATTGAGCCACACGAACTTCACCGTTTAAAATAACAACTTCAAGATTTCGAGTTCCCATTTATAGTCCTTAATAATTAGGTGTAATGATACACGAAATAGAATAGAATAACAATCTAAAAATATTAATAATTTTAATATTAATTTTAAAATGACGAAGTTTTACGTCGCTTCCTGATAAAAATTTATTTTACTTTTATATTTAATTTTGATAACACATCTAGTATAATAATTAATATTTTGAAAGGATATTTATGAGTTTATATCAAAAATTAGTGTCAGAGTCTAAAGTTCAAGAAAATAGTAAAATTCTTGTTTCAGAAGATAAATTAAAGAAATTCGTTGAATTAATTATTGAATCTTCAGAAGATAATTTTATTCAATTAGGTTATCGGTCTGGTTTGTTTGATGGAAGTGGAGATGTTGATTTTAACTCAGTAGAAAATTTTTATAAACGAATCTGTGAAGAAATGACAAAATATAAAAAAGATAATGGTTCTTTATTAGGAATTGAGAACCATTTTGGTTTTGTAATTAAAAAAGCAAATAAGACTAAAATTTAAATTATAATTAAAATTTGGTACGAGTTCGTCTAAAATACATTTAAATTCTTTTGATTATGGATTATCAATAGATTTCAGAATCACAATTTAAAAATATCAATAAAATAAAAAGACTCAAAAGAGTCTTTTTATTTTTCCTTATTACCAATCAATTTCAATATCATATTTACCAGCAGGAATCAAACCTTTTGCATGCAAATCATTTGCAATCATTTGAATATTTGGATAGAAATTACGAATCCAAAACAAATAAAGATCATACTCACTACATAAAGAATCTTTTGACTCTAATTTTTGTTTAGGGTCACGAGCCAACCAAGCAGCAAAACTAACACCCATCTCATGACCATTGACTTTTTCAGCAATAGTATCATTTTCAAAATCATCGGCAACATCAGGAATAGTAATTGAATAATTACCTCGTTCTTGACAGCCATTTTGTTGTTGAAAATTATAAGGTTTTCCATAAGTTTTTTCAACCAACCTATCCCAATCTCCAACATTAATTACTTGTTTTGTTTTGATTTTAATCATCATCATTCCTTTAAGTTAATTTGGTATATTAAAAACTACTTTTTACGGTTTATATTTATTATTAAATTCAATTTTTTCTTTAATATTCATAGTGTTACTATTGTTTATTAACAATTTTATTTAAAATTTGTTTTTTTGAATCTGATTTGCAATGTATTTATAAGCCCTGGATTTGATATTGAACTCTCTATATTTGGAATATTTTCTTTTAGACAATAAAGGGAATTTTCCAAAAGGAACTTCAAGCCCATTTTTATTAATCAATGTTGTTTCAAATGCGATATCATGACTAATCGTAACCTTTTCATTAATGACTAAATCAAACCATTTAATAGGAATGATTTTATCTTCTGCTTGAACTGCAAACTGATAATAAATTTCATTATTCCAACAAATATTATCAACAGTTTTTAATACTTGTTTAGTTTTTACAAAACGAGCAATATTTTTAAAAAAATTATATGTTTCTAATGAATCACCTAATTTCGTTTGAAACATAATTTCTTTTGTTGAACCATTGATATAAAGAAGATTTTCAAATTCTTCAATTTTTTCCGACCAAAATGTTGTTGTAAGTTTCATCAAATTTTCCTTAATTAAGATTTGCAGAGGCATAATCAATAGAAGATAAAATCGTATCATCATTATCTTTAAGATCAATTTCACCAGAAATATTCATATAGACATAATCTCTTTCATAAGATAATTCAGCCCCTAAATGTAAAGAAAGATTACATTGTTCTGATAAATATTTTTTAAAAAAATAAGACACAAAAACCTCTGCTTCTTTCTCATTTAATCCTAATTTATTAAGAATTTGATTGATTTCTAAAGATTTGTTAGCTTCCATTTTTATTTCCTATGTTTTGTTTTTTGATGGTTGTCATTCTAACATTTTATCATGTAGTTTGCAATTATCTTTTCATTTCTTATTTTTTGTTTATAATATAAACAACAACTTTTTTATTATGAAAAATTATAGCACTACTCATACATTATCCTCCTTAAATCAAGATAAACTCAATACTCTTTTAGAGGGTAAATTAAAATCCTACAAAACACATGATGAACTTCAATTACTCACTCAAAAAATTATTCAAAGTATTCAAAAAAATAATTTTTCAACTTTTAAAAAATTAAATTATCAAAATACTAAAAATGAAAATCTCTTACCTATTCTTGAAACTATTATTCAAAATTCCAATATTCCTCACAATCAGTATTTGTCTTTTTTATTTTTTGATAAAAAAATCAATCTTTCCATGAATCGGTTAACTTTTGCTTTATCTCGTTCACCTATGGATATAAATATTCTTCATTTTTTTCATACCAATTGGAAAAAAATACAATCTTGTATTACTGATCAAAATAATTCTCTGTTGGATTTTCAAAAAGAAATAGTATTGTTAAATATTCAACATGATAATATGGACATTATTTCAAAATTATATAATTCTAAAATGTACAATATTCTTTATGATTCATTGGAAAAAAGTATTCAACAAGAAGCAGAAAAATCATTTTGCTTTTTTTTAGATCAAATAGATATGATTGCTGATGATAATAAAAATAAAGGTCATATTCAATATCAAATTTCTCAAAAAAAAGTTCAAGAAAAATTATTTCCTTTTTTATTAAAGACGGAAAGAAATATTCAAGCACCCCATTTACAAAAAATGTTTACTTATTTGATTGAGGAAAAAAAATATTTTGAAAAAAATCCTAATTTTAAAACTATATTGACAGATTATCGTTTTCCTAAACTTAAAAAATTATTTTCTATTTATGAATCTAAAAATTTGCTTACAAAAGAACTCAATGTAGATGATTCTTCTGTATTCAAAAAGAAAATAAAAATTTAATCTGATTCATAAAAAAATTAAATTTTTATTTTTAAATTTTTAGTAATCTCTTTATTTTCTAAATCTTGTTCTAACTTTTTCATTTTATTTTGAATTTTAGCATTTTGACTATCAAATAATCTTCTTTCTTCTATCATTTTTTGAAAATCAATCTTAGTTGAATCAAGAAACATATTGGTTGTTAATCTTATTTTTTTATCCCAAAGTAAATATTGTGCATATTCATAAAAATTTTTTTCCATAATGGTTTTCCATAGAACATCTTTCCTTTGATGATATTTTATTTTTGGGAAAAATTTTTCTATATTTTTAAAATTTTCTAAACAATCTTTTTCTTTTTCATAAGTATTAAAAGTATTTAATAAACAATTCATTTGTTCTTCTTCTGAAAAATCATCTTTGTATTGATCTAATAAATATTGATAAACATCTTGATTATTTCTATGAATTGCTCTGAATGTTAAATCTTTTAATTCATCTTGTTTGAATAGCTCTTGAAACTTTTCTTGTTCCCATAAATGTAAAAAAATTTCTTTACTAAATATATAAATATAATTTTTTAACCAAATTTTTTTTTGACCTTCAGTTAAATAATCTTGTGAATTAAATTTTGTTGAAAAAAAACCTTTTAAACTATCCCATTTTTGTTCTTGTGCTAAAAAACCTAAAATATTTCTAGATAAATTTTGTGGGTGTTTTGTTTCATAAAAAAATGGTTTATCACCACTAAAAACAAAAAATTCCAATTCTTTTATTTTTCCATTTTTAGCGAGATATGTAAATTTATTTGTGTACGAATGTAATATTGTGTTTTCCATTTTTATTAAAGTTTTAATCCTTTTTTAGTTTTATTTTCTTCTGATAATTCTTGATTTAAATTCCACAAAACATTTCTTTTTTCTATCATTTTTAATATATCATCATATTTTTGTTCTTCTAACCACTTATGAGTTATTGGAGAAACATGAAACTCTAAATCATACAAAACATATAATATATCTTTTTCTGATAAATTTTGTTCTTTATAATTTATACAAATTTGTTTAAATGTTTCTTGACGATCTTCTTCTGATAAAATATTATACATTTTTTTGATTGGTTCCTCCAATTCATAATTAGCAGATTTATTAAAAACCAAAACAAAAGCTAAACTATCCCAACCATTCTTAACTTTATACTTTAAATCACTATTAACAATAAGATATTCCCAATGTTTTTTTTGAAAACCTAAACTTTTGGAAATATTATAAAGACAACAAAACATAAGAACAGAATTACCTTTATTATCTTTATCATCTAAATTTTTAAATCCATAAGGATTTAATTTTGATAATATTTCTTCTTTAATTTTTTCTTCATTCATAGACTTGTTTTATATATTTTTATAGATATTTTTCATTATAATTAAATATATTATATAATCAAATTTTAAATACATTTTTCGATTTATTTTCTTCTGATAACTCTCCCTTTAAATTCCATAAAACATTTCTTTTTTCTATCATTTGTAAAACTTCTTCTTGTTTTTTTATTTTTAAATTATTTATCAATTTTTGTGATGGCTTAAAACGTAATTCATAAAGTACAAATAAAATATCTTTTTCATGAAGTTCTTTTTTCTGATATGCGTTGCAAACAGATTGAAATGTCTCTTGTTTTTGTTCTTCTGACATTTTTTCCCATATTTTATGAATAATAAATTTAGGATTGGAATCATAATTTTTTAAAGTATACATAAAAGCATTCCATTGATCTGGAATTTTTTGGGTAACATCAGTATGTTGAATCAAATAATTCCATTGATGTTCTGTCCAATTAATTTTTTGTGAATGCGAATAAATAACAGAAAACATTAAAGCATTAGCATCCATATCCGTAATTTGACTTAAATCACTATTTTTAAGTAAATAATTCCATTGATCCTCTTGTAAATATAATTTTTCTGTATTATTTAAAAATAATGAAAACATCAAAGCATTCCATCCCTCTTCATTTTTGTCTAATAAATTACTATTTTTGATTAAATAATCTAAATAATTTAAATTAAAATATAGTTTTTCTGTATGATTATAATCTAAAGTGAACATTAAAGCATTTTTTCCAAATTTATTTTTATCATGAAAATTTTCAAAACCATGAGGCTTTAATTTTGATAATATTTCTTCTTGAATATTTTCTTCATTCATGATTTACAAATAATTATTTTATGGTTTTACTTTTTTTGTTTTTTGAGCACTTTTAGGTAAAAACTCTTTTCCGTAATCATCCATAAATTCTTTAGCATCTGGATCATTAGACAAGGCTGAAATAGGATTTTGTGGTGTATTGTAAAATTCTTCATCATTGATATCCAATACAGCACATAATAATTTATCTTCACCACTATCTTTTCTTAATTTATTAAATAATACTCTAATATCTAATTCATCAGCTAAATCTTGAATAATTTCTTTAGCCTTTTTAGAATCCATTTCTCCAACCAATTCAACCCAAGGAAGTCCGTCTTCTAATTTCATATAACCATTTTTAATTCCTTCATCTAATCTAAGATGATGTTTTTCAACAACTCTTTTTAAAGCTTCTTCTAATTCTTTGGCATTGAGTGTATTCATTTTTTTTCCTTAATTTATTTTGTTTTTTTTATGATTCCATAAATGACTTGCATCATAAGTCTTATATGCTTTTTCACTGTTAGGAACTAACCAAACGGAACCCCATTCTGTTACATAATCATATAAGCCTTCTGAAACTTCAATAAGTTTTGGTTTTGTGTATGATGGTCTACTATATTCGTCTGGAACTTCTTTAGGTAATTTTTTCTGATATTCTTCAATAAACTCTTTAGCTTCTTCTGGTGAACGATGAAAAGAGTATCCATCAGGTCTAACTCCCCACCCCCTTTCACTTTCTTCCCATTCTATAGCATATAAAGCCAACAATCCTTTATTTTTAGATTGAGAATCTTTTTTTAATTTTTTATCCGTTTGATAAATATCTTTTAACTCTGCTTTTAATCTTACTACAAATTCTTTTTGCCCATTCATGCGAATGATTATATTTGGATGATTGTTTGCTAATGTATTTAAACTTTCAATTTTTTCTAAATAATTTTTCAAATTTATTTTTTGATCAACCATTGCTTTTGTAACATCTTTGAACTCTTTATATAATGTGAACAAAGCTTCGTTATCTTCTTTTGGAATTTCATAAAAATCAGCAATACAATTTAATTTCGTATCATTAAATTCATATTCAAAACCTTCTTTTTTTGTGAAATCTTCCACTTTTAATTCTCTTGTTTCATTAAGTTTTAATTTCATAATTATTCCTTTTATTTTTCATTATAATTCATTTTATTTAAAAAACAATTATTGAATTTATGAATTATTTACAATAAATGTTGTATAATTTTTCCATAATTTTTTAAATTTTAATTCATATAAAGATTCTAAACCCATTAATAAATTTGAAATATTATCTCTTTGGATAATTTCTACCATTTCATCATTCATATATTCAGCAATCAAATATATATCGTCTACAATTTGCCAACAATCTAACATGTATTCTTCACATTCTTTATCTAATATATTTTGATTAAACATTCTTTCTAATTTTTCAAACTTAGTTTGATAAAGCTCTTGAATACCTAATAAAATATTAATAATTTTATCCTGTTCTATGCTTGTTTCTAAAATAGCCTCATTCAGAGATTTTATTTCTTTTAAAATATTCCAACAACCCATAATTTGATTTTTTACATCTTGTAATGCATAGCTCATTTTTTTCCCCAAAAGAATTTTTTCATTCTAACATTTGCAAATAATTTTTACAATAAAAATTTTCATCATCTATTATTTTTTAATAGAATATAGCTGAATATTTTAAAAACTTTTTATTGCTATTGTATTTTCTATTCGTTTTTTTATAATATTGATATGAACTCAGATAATCAATTTTTACAATTTCTTTTAGAAAAACTTTCAGATTTAACTTATCAAATGAAAGAATCGAATAGTGTTAGACTAAACCTTTATGATTCTAATTTGCAAAAATATCCTCTCTATGATGATTTTTTTACTTTTTTTCAATCCCTTAATATTTCTGAACAATCTTTGTTTGAATTTCTTAAAGAAAAAAAAAGCAATTTTTCTTTAGCACAAATTTTATTTGGAAATGAGTTAGCCAATGATATTCACCGTAAAAATAAAATTGAACAATTTATTCCCTTATTAGAAAATAATTTTGATTTTTTTCAAGAGTGTTTTTCTACTTGTTTAAAAACTCATAAATATATTTCCAATTCTTTACAAAATAAAAATCAAGAATATTTTTTAATGCTTACTCACATAGGATTAAAAAAAGATTATTTTTCTAAAATACCAGAAAAAGAAAAAGAAACTGACTTTCCAACTTATAAAAATATTTTATTGGATTTCAATATTTTTCAACAGGATTATGACATCAAAAAAACTATTGAAATTCTTTATCCTAAAAAGACTCATCAAAAACCATCAGAATCCGACATATTGAAACATTTTATTATGTTTTATGAACCTATTTATGATTTTTTGAGTCATATTAAGGAAGAAAAATGGATTTCTATCATCAACGAAAACTTTCCTCAATCTTCTAATCTAGAAGACTCTTCTCAAAAATTTATGAATGAACTATGTTTTTATTTATTAAAAACACCACTTCAAAAAGAATCCAAATATTTTATGAATATTTTTGATAAACCATTTATTCGCCAATATTTATTACAAGAAAATAAAAAACAATATAATTCTATTCAAGGTATTGATGCTTTATTTATGGTTTCTAATTTATTAAACGAAAGTTTACCTCTTTTTTCTGATTATGAAAAACAACAACTTTTTAATTTTCATGATTATAGTAAAACTTTTTTGTTTCAACAATTTTATACCAAAAAAAATCCTCACCAAGAAAAAGATGATTATTTTCGTACATTAGAAACGATTATTTCTTGTTTAGAAAAAAATACTACTACTACTACCAATAAAACAGAAAGTAGTGTTGATTATATTGTAACTTCCATGTTACTTAATAATTTATTTTCCAATACTTCTATAAAAACTATTGAATATTTATTTCATAAATATCAAAATCATATTATTGGATCTGTTGATTTTGAATTAGCAGAAGAACCCTTTAAACTCTTAGTTGAACGTATTTATTTTCTTACTGATAAAACTCCTCATTTAGATTTCATAAAAAATCATATTCAAGAAAAAGTGATTCTATATTTTGAAAATATTTTAAAAACTCCACAAGATAAAATGTATCAAGCTAGTTATTACATTCAAAATGATATGAAAAAAATAAGTCATTTTATTAATAATTTGTCAGATCATTCTTTTTTCAATCATTTTCATAATAATTTACTTGATTGGGCAAATTTATCTCTTAGTTATTCTCAAAATAGTCAAAAAAATAAATCTATTTATATTGAAAATCATAATATTATGTTTTATCTTTTTGTTCATCTTTCTGCAAATCAAAAAGAGTCTTTTATGGATTGGATTTTAAAACCAGAAAATATTGATCAATTTCCTAATTTAATGATTAAAAATAAAAATATTTTACATTACTATGAAAAAGAAAATCCTAAAATTTATTCTATGATACTTCATAAAATTTTAGATAACTCCAATGCCTTTTCTAAAATTATAGGTAATAATAAAAAAGAAATTAAAAAAATTTCACTTATTGATGATGATGAACTTCAAAAAAAATTACAATATCAGATTTTAAATGCTAAAGTTAACAATCATCGTACTGAAAAAAAACAAGTCAAAATTTAAAGATTCATTATTTCCATTTGTTTTTTTTCATGTAAAATCCATAATTTAAAAACTTTACTTGAAATCTTTCACTAAACATCCCTTTACTGAATTCAGGAAATAAGTGAAAATCATATGTTTTGTAAAATGTACCTATTTTTAAAAAATTGACCCACTTTTTTTCATAATTTTGTCCTTTTTCTGGTTTATCTCATTTTCAATTTTTTTGGGGGTGCTTCTTTTTTCATTCTAAATATTGTATTTATATCTTTGGGAATTTCTTTTGCATATTTGTTAATATTTCTTTTTGGATTATATTCTATAATATATGTTCCAGGACTGACATTAATAGGTTTAAGCCCATTTTCTTTTATATAATTCTTTACTAATTCTTGAGCTTTTTCTTCACCTACTTTTTGAGCAATAATTTCAATCAATGTTAATTTATCAATGATGGTTACATTCCATAAATCTGTGCATATATATCCTTTTTCATGATATTCATGATTCATATTTTCTTTTTGATAACCAAATAAAAACTCTTCTCCTTTTTGATATATTGTTGGAGAACTATTTCCAACATGAACAGTTATAAAACCTAATTTGGCAGCATGTTCTGTTGATTTGATTTGTCCCTTAATAGAATTAATAGAACCATCATATTGGACCGCCTTAGTAAACTCTTCAATTCTAAACCAATCAGCCATGAATAATTTCCCTGTTTTAAACTCTACTTTCACTTCATATAATTTATCTTCTACACAATTTTCTAATGGCTTAAATTCATATTTTTTTTGCTCATTGAGTTTAAAACTCCCAGGAATTACTTTCCAATTCTTAATTATTAATTTAATATTTTCACCACAACCAAAGCAAGGACAGGTACCATTTAATTCATAATGAGCAAAATTTCCACCATTTATTTTTTCAATTAATTTTTCATAATTTTCTTCTAATTTATCCAAATTGTTGATGACTTGTGAAATTTCCATTCCTATATATGTGCTAAATACATAACTTAAATCTTTTTCTTCGTCTTGACTCAATTTATTGTTTAATAGATTTCTAAAATAATTAAGATTATTTGAATCATGGTTTTCACTATTAGATGATAATTTTATTTGATCATTTTTGGCAATATCTTTTAAAAAATGAATCAATTTTTCATTAAATATTTTACCTATTTGATTAAGAATTTCATAATTACCTTTATTTTCAGTATATATTTGAATCATTTTCTTATAATCTTCTAATGTGTAATAATTTTTAAAATTTATCGTCATTTATTTTCTCCTTTTTTTATTATAGAATATTTCTTTCTAATGTAAAGTAAAACAATTTTTCTTTTTTATTGACTCTTTTTCTTTTTTCTTTTATAATTTTACTTTACTTGAAAAAAATAACTATGTTGACTACACAAATGAATAAGAAAAAACCTTGGTTGGCTTTGCTTTATTGCAAGAAGCCAGGGTAAAATTTGTCCCTCACTTCGCAATAACAAAGCCTAGAATATTTTCTAGGCTTTTTTTATTTACTAAACTTATCTTATGGAGAATATTATGAACCAATATCAATATCGAATTCATCATAGAATTGCTGATTTATCCCAATATAGAATTCAACGAATTCTTCCAGAAAACAATTTGCATGTTGTTACTGCTGGAAGAATTTTAGCTCTTAGAACTTATAAAAGCATTATTTTCTTTGATTTGTATGAAGATGGTGAATTTATTCAATGTGCTATTCGTAAATCACAATTTCCAGATGCTTTCCAATATTTTCAAGAACATATTTCTCGTGGAAACTTAATTTGGATGGAAGGTGATTTTGGTACCACACAAACTGGTGAAGTTACTGTTTTTGTTCAAAATATTCAACTTATTAATCGAAATGTAGAACTTATTTCTGATTTGCATGATGGATTTGCAAATGGTAGACAAATTCGTGAATTGGATTTAATGCTCAATCCTGAATCTATGCAACGTTTCCGACAAAGAAGCCAAATTATTTGGAGTATGAGAGAATATTTCCATCGCAAAAATTTTATGGAAGTAGAAACTCCCATTCTACAATCTGTTGCAAGTGGTGCTCAAGCTACACCATTTGTTACAAAATTTCATGCGAATAATCGTGATGCTTATTTGCGTATCGCCCCAGAAACCTATTTGGTTCGGCTTTTAATCGGCGGTATGAGTAGAATTTTTGAATTAGGCCATAACTTTAGAAATGAAGGATTATCTCCTAGACATAATCCAGAATTTTCTATGCTAGAATTTTATGAAACTTATCGTAATATGGAAGACACTATTGCTATGACTCAAGAAATTATTCAATCTGCTATTTCAAACTTACAACTTGATTTATCTTCTATTCCTTATTCTCATCATATTCTTAATTTTTCTCATTTTCATCGTTTTACCGTTGCAGAATCATTACAAAACTTTTTGCAATATTCAGAAGAACAAATTCATGATTCTCTATTTCTTCAAAATATTATGCAACAACATCAAATTCAAAACACAATGCCAAGCCAAAATATTGAATGGCTTCAATATTTAATTTTTGAAGAACTTGTTGAACCTTTACTAATTCAGCCAACATTTATTACTGATTTACCTGTAGAAGCTAGCCCTCTTGCTTATAGTGATAATCAAAAAACAACAGTCAGATTTGAATTGTTTTGTGCTGGTAGAGAAATCGCTAATGGTTTTCAACAAGTTCTGGATTATCAAGAACAAGTTCAACGTTTTGATTTTCAAGCACAAATCAATGGTAGAGATAGTGCAATGGAAGCTGATTTTGATTATATGAATTCTATTCGATATGGAATTCCAACCGTAACAGGATGTGGTATAGGTATTGATAGGCTTATTATGTTATTGACCAATACTGAAAATATTAAAGATATTATTTTATACCCTATTGTGAATTCTTAAAAATTAAACAATGAGTCAGTAACTATTTATTGACTCATTGTTTAAAAAATTTATATTTTTCTTGACTAAAATACTTTTATTATATATAATTTTTTCTTTTGGTGGAGTGGCCGAGTGGTTTAAGGCACTGGTCTAGAAAACCAGCGAGGGTGAAAGTCCTCCGTGAGTTCGAATCTCACCTCCACCGCCAAATTACACGGTACTTATTATATTATGAATGTTTCCGAAGAAAAAGAAAAAATTAAAGAATCTTTTGATTTTTATAAACCCATAGCTCATGTAGCTGAAAAAATTTCTTTATATAATTATAAAAAAATATTCGTTTTTTCCTTTTTAGTAGCATTTGTTTTATCTTTAGGAACATTTCTATCTATCCACCTAAATTCTTCTTGGAATAATCATATTATTCAATCACAAAAAGCTATGATTGCTAAGATTTCTTCAGAAAAAAAATCTTTGATAATTCATGAAGATATGAAAGAAATAAAAATACAAACTTTATCTCTGGATAATCAATCATTAAAACAAAAAGTCAAACAATTAACAGATCAACAAAACGATCAAACTTCAGCAGTTTATTTAAAAAAAATTCATGCAATTCAAAATATCAGTGACCAAGATTTTCAAAATTTTCAAAGTTATTTAAAACAAAATTTGATTATTTATAATCCTGAAGTAAATCTTATGCAAAAAGCTATTACAGATGCATATAATGATGCTTTAAGTCAACAATCATCTAATTCTACTGCTGTTTTATCTATTACTCATGCACAAAAATTAGGTGTATTGCTTATGAAACATCAAAATAATTTAAATCAAATTATCTCTTCTATTGAAAAAATTAAAAATGAAGCACAAAATAATTTACCTATTAATGCTGATGATTTATCTCTTTTCTTTCAATATTATAGTCAATATCAAAGTAAAACAATGATTCATAGTAAAGTTATTGATGATGAAATTCAAAAATTATTATACTTTGATAATTCTAATAATGGTCAAAATATTGATATTAATGCACAATATAATCAAAAAAATAATATTTATTCTCAAGTTCAAGAACTAAATCAAAAAATGAATCAAACATTTCAACAACACTAAATTAAAATTGTAAATGAATCAATATGATGATTTTATTCAAAATGACACGATTTTATTTTTCTAATTCAATCTGAACTGCTTTAAAAGTATTGTCATTGATCTTTTCAAGCTGAAAAGAAACCCTTTCACCAGCATACAAAGTTCTGAAACCCTTTCGTTGAACTTCTGAAAAATGTGCAGATACTTCTTGTTGATTTTCATCCATCTTAATAGAACCAACTCCCTTTCCTTCATTAAACCAAACAACTGTTCCTTTCATGACTTCACTCCCTTTTTTTATTTTTTTTGATTATACTTTATTTTAAAATGATAGACAAGATATATAATTTTTATTATAATTTAAACAACACTTTTTAAAAAATATTATGGAAAAATCTGTACAAGAAAATGCTTTTGACTTTTCTAAACCTATAACCAAAGTTTTAGAAAAAACATCTCGTTACAATTATAAAAAATTATTGTTTTTATCCATCAGTTTTTCACTATTTACCTCTCTAGGTATTTCAGTAACATCCCATGTTTATGAGCATTTTGCACAAGAAAAAGCACAAAAAATATTACAACAACAAGAACAACAAAAGCAGGAACAACAAGAACAACAAGAACAAGAACAACAAAAACAACAAGAACAACAAAAAGAACAAAAAATTTTAAATTTTGAAAAACAACAAATTCAAGCAATGTCACCTGAAAAATTTCAAAATTTTCAAACTTATTTAGTGAAAAATATCACTGTTTATGATACAGAAGTAGAATTTATTCAAACTGTTGTAGCAGATATTTATAACATTGCGGACAATCAAATAGAAATTCCCAAAGAACTACAAAACAAAAATAGATACCTTAATTATCTTGATATGGATTATGCTAATTCTTTAGGTAAAGAACTTATTCAACATCAAAATGATTTAAAAAATAATATTTCTGTTATTATGGAAACTTATCAAAATATTAAAAACAATTTACCAACTCAAGATCAAAATATTCAATTATTTATGAAATACTATCGTCTTTATCAAACAAAATCTATTATTTCTAATAAAAAAATAGATAAAGATATTCAGGATATTCTATATTTTTCTAATGATACAACTAAATACTTAAATTTTAATGATTATTATGATGTTCAAAATCATATTTATCAACAATTTGATAAACTTCATCAAACCATGCTTGCTAGTTTTAACAATGTAGATAATGTATCCAAAAAACAAAAACCTTGATTGTTGTTTTTTAAAATTCATTATTTTTCTTTTCTTTTATGTTATAATTCTACTTATCCCAACCACAACTAAAGGAATCAGATGACTAAGAAAACTGCTCAAAAAATGGAAATTGATCTCAAAAAAATTGAGTCTCTTTATCCTGAAATTTCTTCTTTTTATCATCAAATTGAAGATATTCTGAGTGAACAACTTGTTTCTAAAATGAGAAAAATTAAAGATGAATTTCATTCTGCTTTTGCAAAAAAATGGGAACAAGAACATATTATTTTCACAAAAAATAGCAATGCTCTTGATAAAATTGCATCTGAATATAAACTGAAAAGTTGTTGGTCTATTTCAGAAATTCCTGCAGAAGAACTCAAAAATTCATTTTCCAAGAAAAAAGTCAAAGCACTTGTTTATGAAAATGAAAAAATTGAAATCAATGCTGCCGTTTCTTGGCTTGATATGTGGAAATATGCTGATAAAATCATCAAAATGAGTGGTGATGAACACCATATTTTTATTGAACATTTTATTGAAAAAAAACCTGGTGAATATGAACTTGTAACGGGTTCTTGATACTTTCATTTTTTATGCTATAATTTCAAAAATTAAAGGAGATTACTATGAATTCATATGTTGGAGCAATTTCTCAAAGCACACATTCTGTTCTTGCTAAAACCTTTTCGCTTGTTGGATTTTCTATGATTCCAACGATTCTTGGAGCTTTTCTTGTTTCTCAAATCCCTAATTCTTACTACATGCTACATCCTAGTTTAGCGATGTGGGGTGGTATTGGTCTTTTTCTTTTATCGCTTGGTCTTATGTTTTTTGCTATGCGACAAAGAAACCCTACCGTTGCAATTTCTGCTTTTATGCTTTTTGCTTTTGTCATCGGTTGCTCTATTGGTCCTGTTATTATGGTGGCTCTTCAACAAGCAAATGGCTTTCAAATTGTTTTAGATGCCGCTGCTTTAACCGCATTATCTCTTTGGGGTCTTACTGCTTATGCTGTATATAGTAAAAAAGATTTTTCATTCCTCGGTGGTTTTCTTTTTGTTGGATTACTTCTTCTTATTGGTTCTATGTTTCTTTCTTTCTTTATTCATAGTTCTGTTTTTTATTTAACTATTAACGCAGTTGGTGTTCTTATCTTTCTTGGCTATATTCTTTTTGATGTTAGCCGAATTGTTCGTGGTGGTGAAACCAATTACATTTTCGCAGCTATTCAGATTTATTTAGACATTATTAACCTTTTTATGAATATTTTATCTATTCTTCTAATTCTTACTGGCAATAAAAAATAAAAATTAATGTAAAGGAAACAGGCACACTTCAAACTGTGCCTGTTTTATTTTATGAAAATTTATTCATTTCAACCCATTTTAATTGTTCAAAAAATTTTGAAAAATGGTATTGTATACTCCAAAAAAGATATGGTTTTCCCACCTCAAGAGATTAAATTAGCCTCTTTTTTTCAATCAGCCTATGATTGGATGAATCAAAAATTAAAAGAAAAAATTGTAAAACCAAAACAAGCAGATTATCCTTTTTGGGGATATTTTCAATGGAGTGGAGTTCAACATACAAAACCAGATTTAAGGTCTTCTGAAGCTCACCAATACTGTAAAAAACAACCTTATTGTTTATTAACACTTGAAATTCCTGAAATTGAAATTTTATTAAGCGATTATGATGCTTGGCATTTTGTTTTAAACCGTTGGTACTTCACTTCAAATTCTTTGAGAGAAATGAAAGAGCAAGAATTAAATCAACAAGGATTCTCTCTTTATCGACAAGAACAACTTCCAAAAGAAACTTTAGATTTGATTCAATCATCTTGGAATCATATTTTTGATTTAAAACAATCTGCTATTTTTTTAGAAACATCCATTAAACAAACTACAATTCAAGCAAATTTTTGGTCTATTTCTAAAGAATATCTTCAAACGATTGTTTTATTTGATGGTAAATCTAAAAAACAATCTTTCAATAAAAAAAATTTTCATGTTTTTCAAAAAAATTATATAGGAGACTCTTATGTTACTCATGATTGAATATCTTGATGAAAATCATCAACAATCTCATCTTATTAATACGAATCTTTTAGATGAAAAATTAAAAACTTTTTTAGAACGATCTATTGAAAAAAATGGATTAGCCCTTTTGAAAGGATCTCACTACAGTACTGCATTTCAAAAAGCACAACTTCCATTAATCCATAACTTTCCCATTACTATTCATGGTCTTGTGAAAGTCTATAACCAATCTTATTAATTAAATTTTTGTTTTTTTGTAAATATCTTTTTGATTTAAATGATGATGTAAATTTTTATAGATATTAATCGCTTCAATTTTTTGTAATACTTGTCCAAAATTATTTTCTATTAACCAATTTTTCATCTTATCATTTACTTGAAAATTTAAATCATTTAATAAATAATCAATGTATTTTTCATACATATTATCTTCAGATTGTTTATTCACAAGTAATGAAATTTTTTGCCATTGAATATCATAACTTTGTTGCACAAAATTTTGAAATGTCTTTTCTTGATTTTTCAAATCACATTTTTGCCATATATGTTGAATTTGTGTATTGGTTAAATTAATATTTTCTCTTTCATTATTGATGATTAAATAATTGAAAACTGTCCAACTTAAGGGTGTTATTTGATTGATATCGCATACATTTAATAATGAATCTATTTGTTTATTATTCAACAATAAATGATTTGTGTTATTTTTTACCAATACATAAATCATTAAATTCCAACCACAATTATCAAATTCATCCAAATTACATTTTAATAGTAAATTATATAATTTTTTAGGTGTCAATTTAAAATCTTTATAATGCTCTATTAAAATCATTCCTAAATTTTGATTTTCTTCATTTTTGATAGATGATTTTTGCATAATAGCATTCACTATCCATTTTGTATCTTCTTTTTGAAGAAGATTCAAATTATATTTTTCTTGATTTATCATACTTTATTGCTATCTTCTATATCTGGTTCAAAAAATGACCATTTTACATGAAACTTTTCTTGAAATTTTTCCTCTACAACACTAATATTTTCAATCATTTTTTCTTCTGATCCTGTTTTTTTCATTTGAATTTTTAAAGCAACCATTTTTTCAACACCCCATTGAATGGTAATTAATTTTATGATTTTTTCAACTTCGGGTTGTTCTTCCAAAAAAATTTTCATTTCTTCTTCTTTTTCTTTACCTATAGATTCTCCCGTAATCATTGCCTTTACTTCTTTCATAATACTTAATGCCATTATAATCATCAGTAAACCAATAACTATTGTTCCAATAGCATCAAAAATAGTTAACTTTGTTATAAATGTTAATATTAAAAAAATCAAAGCCGTAGCTAATCCCATTAATGCTCCAATATCTTCAGCAATGATGACTAATAATTCTGAGCTTTTTGTATTCTTGAACCATTTAAAAATATTTTGATTTTTTCTTTCCTCTTTAGAAGATTTAAGTGCTCCCAATAAAGATAAGGACTCCAATATAACCGCAATCACAAGAATTCCAATAGACAGATTTAAATATTTGATAGGCTCTTCATGAAAAAAACGACCTACTCCTTCATAAACAGAAAAAATACCAGACATAAATAATAATAATAATACTGCCACTAACAGTGACCAAAAATATGCAACTTTTGCATAACCCATAGGATGATTTTGATCGGGTTCTTTTTGAGATTGTTTCATTCCAATCAACAACATAATTTGATTAATACAATCTGACCAAGAATGTAATGATTCTGCCATTAAAGAACCTGAACCCGTAAAAAAAGCTGCTATTGTTTTTAAAATAGCGATTCCCATGTTGGAAGCTAATGCATAAAATACTGCTTTTATTGAATTTGTTTTCATCTGTTTTTTTACCCTTCTTTATAATTTATACATTTTTTCTTCTTTTTTATATCGTAAATCTTGATTCAAATGTAACCAAATATTTCTTTTTTCTATCATGATAGATATATCATTGATATATTCTTTATTTTTCAACTCATTGAACATTTTTCTTGTAAAGATAAACTTGTAATCATATAATAAAAAATGAATCATTTTTTGATAATGAAAATCATCATTTTTAGATGTTCTTAATTGAAATAATCTTTCACGATTTATTTTTTCTAAAAAAAAATTGATAGCTTTCCATTGAGATTCATTCGAAGATTTTTTCAATAAAGATTTTATTTGATGATTTGTTAAAAATAAATTTTCATTTTCATTGTTCCATAATACCATACCTAATGTATGGTATTTCCATGTATTTTCTTTATTTAAATCTACTTTCTTTAATAATTCATAAATTTCATCCTTTGATAAATGAATTTCTTTAGATTTATTATTCAAAAGTAAATACATTATTGGATTTGTTTTTTCTTCTGTTTCTATTGATAAATCAACTTTATATAATAAATATTTGAATAGTTTTGGTTCAAAAATTCTCTCTCCATTCAATAAGTCTAACATCAATCTTTCATGATTATTATTCATATTTTCATTCTTTTTTCTATTTGTATTGGAGCGATTAATTGTTTTTTTAAATTTTTATAATTTTCAATAATATTATCTCTTTTTTCAAAAGAAGTCAAAATATTATAATATTGATTTTTATTTAACCATTCTTTTGTTGATTCTAAAATAGGCATAGAGCAATCATATAAAAAACAATCGATATACTTTTCATTATTTTTATAAAATTTAATAATAGTTTTACAAATTTGTTGTTTACCTTCTGTAGAACATTTTTGAAAAAGATATTTTATTTTCTCTTCATCGAATTCTATTTGTTGAAATTTAAAATAATTAATAATATTTTTTTCATTTTGTAAATAAAGACCCGCCTTTTGAATTAAATGAAAAATTTGCTCTTTATTTAAAGAAAGTTTTTGTTCATTATACATTAAAAATAATGTATCCAATATTGTCCATTGACCATAATCTTTTTGATTTAAATCACACTTTTGTAATAAATGAAAAAGTTGGTCGGATGTTAAATGAATTTCATGAGAATAATTATGCCTTAAAATATACATCATCATCGTATATCCATAAGGATCTATTAAATTGAGATTACTTTTTTTTAATAATTCATAAAAATGATTTGTATTAATATAAATTCCCTTATCAACATTATGTATTATTGTATAAATTATTGGATTCCAACCATTTTTAGATATAAAATTAACATCACATTGAGAAAGTAAATTTTTAAACATTTGAACATCTAATTCTTGATATTCATTTGTTTTTTCCATCAAAAAAGCTATTTTTTTTTCAATAACTTTTTTTTCCTTTTTTATAAGCCAATTTTTAATAATTTTCATACTTTCTTACTAACCAAAAACAGCAGAAAAACTTTTCTGCTGTTTTATTTTATTTTTTTAATCTACTTTTTTTCTTAATAACTACTGGAACAGGGGTAGCTTGTTTTTCTTGAATTTCTTTAGTTTTTTCTGCTTCATTTTTTTGCGCTACTTTATGAGCAAATCGTAACAAACTATCACCCCAACCTCCTAAAATATAGGTTTTTTCGTAAAATTCAGGAACCAAAACATCTTTATATCCTGCAACTTGTACTAAATAAACTTGTACATTAGGATTTACTTTTTCTCTATATGTTTTAATTAATTTTGCAACATCAATATGATTTCCTTTTTGCCATCTATAATCATTATAATCTTGTTCATTAATTCCATATAATCCACCATGACCAGCTTGCATGTCAGAATACACAAAAATATGATCCCAATATTCTTTATTTTTGATTGCATTATCAAAAAATAACCAAATTCCATTTTCTGTTCTTTGTCCAATTTTCTCACCAATTTGATTGATTTTTTCCATTTGTGTAAAAATAGATTCTTTTTTACGAACAGACTCCACCTTTAAATCATCTCCAAAAACACCAACATATCCATTTTCTGAAATACGTCCAGTTATCAATGCTGTTAAGTTTGCAATATCAGAAATTTTAACAGTTCCCATAGATGATGTTGTTGTACCTTGAGCAGAACCTGAGTTATCACATAAACTCATCACTTTTCCTTCAAATTGAGGCATTTGTCCAAGAGAAATTTCTAAACATTCCTCTATTGCATCCAATACTTTACCAGATACCAAACCTTTTACCTCTTTATAAGCTGAATAATATCTAAAAGGTAATTGCTGTCCATCTTTGGCTGTATTTATTAATTTAGGCAAATATAAATCAGGATTTACATCATTTTTATGAAAATTTCTGATATTTCTAAGTAATGCCATATGACTCATTAAAGGAATGGCTTTTTCCCAAGTTTTTTGAGATGAACCTTCTTGAGAAATTAATGCCTCCCAAGTATCTTCTACAGATAGTTTGAGTTGACCTTTCATAAGTAAATCAATTTCTTGGCTATGAGCTTTCACTAAATTCACAACATCTACTGTTTTAAAACGACGAGCTTCCATGCGATACTTCGCCAAGCTGTATTCTGATTTTTTCTCAAGAAAATGTTTCCAAGCTTTTTTCAAAGCATTAGGAATAGGTTTTCCAAATACTTGCACTTGATACGCCAATTGAACAGATGCTTCATCTGTTCTTTTCATAATTTGAGAATAGTATTTTCCAATCAACCCTGTTCCACGAACTTTGGAATGATTTGCCGCTCTCACCATAATTACTTGAGGTGTTGTGCGTATATTATCTTCATTGCGAAGACGAACGGCTTCTTTTAAAGTTGCTTCAGCATCAAAATCTAAAGCCTCATCAATAGCTGTTTCCATTAATCTTGTAGAAGAATAATGGCGATAATTAGGTATATCAATCCCTTTGCCTAAAACACTATCTAAATATTTTTCTTCTTGATTATCTACTTTTTCTTCTATTTTTCTAATTAATTTATTAGTATTATCATCTTCATGATAATACATTGGTTCACCAAAAAAACAAGAACTAGCTACAATTCTTAGTTGATGAATAGGATTTTGAATATCATAAGAAATACCATCCATATGATTTAAATGTCCTTTTTTCAATTGTTCATTTGAATAAGGTGATTTATGTTGTGTTTCATTGATTTTCATAATTTTTCCTTTGATATTTAAAATCCAAAATAAAAAAGACACGATACTCGTGCCTTTTCAATAGTAGAAAATAATATTTTTCAATATTTATTTTCTATGAAACAACAAGCTAGATTTTCTATCTTATTGTTGAATTAACACGGAGAATACTGAATTCAGTTTTTTGGTTCTATTATAGTGATTAGATGGAACTGAATTGCTCACTGCCGTATTTGAGATATTATCCTATTTTATATTGTTTGTCAATCATTTTTTTTTATTTTTTTTAAAAATATGATTATTTTTGTGTTATAATTCTTATGTTGCCATTCTGGAGTTATTCATGAACTTTCAATTTAAAAAACACATAGCTTTATTTGATGGGATTATCTCAATCGCTTGTTTATTTTTCGGTAATTTTGTGGAATCTACAATTCTCCATTCTTTTTTTAATTCCAATTCTTATTGGGCTAATGTTATTGGCATACTTCTTGCATTATTTGCTTTTGTTCTTATCTATATCGTAACGTTTAGTCCTAATCGAAAAATGGCTAGAATAGCTACATGGTTTTTTAGTTTTCTTCTTGGTATTTTTCTGTTTATTTAATTTTTATAGAGGTATATGATGCATTGGATTCTTCAAGACAATCTTTTTCAAGAAAAAGCCTACCAAGATCTTCTCAATATTTTAGAAAGATTTCAAATTTCTCATTCTATTCATAAAGTTATTCCTTTTATTGGTGAATTGATGCCCTATCCCTCTTTAGACACTAATAATGTTATCTGCATGGGTAGCTATTCTTTGCGTCATTTTGCTAAAAAAATGGGTTGGAAACCTAGTGTTTTTGACTTGGAACCTTATCATTTTTTAATTCAACAAAAACATTGGAATCAATTTATGATGAATAATGACTCTCTTGTTGGTTCTTTAGAAAATGTTTTTTTCCCAACTGAACAAAACACCATGTTTATTCGTCCCATTGAAGACTCTAAAGTTTTCTCTGGTCAATTGATTGAACAAAAAGATTTTGAAGATTGGAAACAAAAAATTCTTCAATTAGATTATTCAGAAAATGATATTTCTCTTCTTAATAAAGATACATTAATTCAACTTTGTTTACCTAAACAAATTTTAAGTGAACATAGATTTTGGATTGTTAAAGGTGAAATTGTTACTGCATCTACTTATAAAATAGGTCATACCGTTTTTTATAAATCTGATGTTGACCATAGATTTTATCAATTTGTTCAACAAATGGTTGATATTTGGCAACCACTTGATGCTTTTGTCATTGATGTAGCTGAAATTGAAAAAAATGGTGAAAGAGAACTTAAAATTGTAGAAATTAATACATTGAATGCCGCTGGCTTTTATGCTGCTGATATGCAAAAATTAGTTTTTTCATTAGAAGAAAACTTTTCTACTGATTAACAAAAGAAGAAAAAATTGTTAAATTTTTGATTTCAATACTTTTTCTTCTTTTGTATTTAATTCATTTCCTAATTGAACTAATATGTTTCTTGTTTTAATCAAACCTAAGATATCTGTTCTTTTTTCTTCTTGAAAATATTCTATCATTTGTTGAGAAGGTTGAAATAAACAATCATATAATAAAAAATTTACAACTTCATATTTTTTATTACAAGCCAAAATTTGAAAATTTTTTTGCTGCTTTTCTTCTTCTAATTGCATCCATAAATTTTTCAAAAGTTTTTGAGGACAATCATTAAAACAATGATATACAAATATAACAAATAGATTGACATCAAATTCAGCATCTTGAGCCATATTTCCATTTAAAAACGGATACATTTCATCTATAGTAAAATTTAAATGATTATTTTTATTTTCTTTAATCATTATAAATAAAAAACTTTCTTTTTCTTTGTTTTTTATTTCAAAATCACTTTTTTTCATTAATTCTAAAACTTTTTCTTTAGTAAAAAAAATATTAAAAAAATAATTATTTCTTAAAATATACATAATAGGTGTTTCATCATCTATATTTTGTATATTCAAATCACATTCATCAATATGTTTTTTAAATAATTCAACATCATATTTTTTGCATAAATTTCTATTCATTAAATCTAACATTAATTGATTGATATTTTCTTTTTCTTTCATTTTAAATTTTTAGTTGAGTTTTCTTTATTGTATTATTTTTTAATTCTTTTTTCAAAGAATGATATTGTTGTATATTTTCAATCATTGTTAAAAATTCTGTAGCTTTTTTTTGTTTTAAAAAATGAATGCTTTTTTCTTGAATTTGATCATGAAATATTTTTACAAAAAATGAAAAATTTTTCATAACCAATGCTTTGTTACTACGATTGTATTTATAGGCATTATCATAAAAAGAACGAACAGTATCATTAATCATTTTGGGTTGATTTAACATTTTTATATCTTCAAAAATTTTTTTATCTATTTTTTCAGCATACCAACACAAATGATATAGTATAGTATAAGAATTTTTTGGCTTAGTATTAATGTTGGATTTTTTAAAAAAAATATCCCAATGATCATTAATAATACTTATTTTATTCAAATTGATAAAAGTCATTAATACATTATTATTTAAACTATCTTTTTCATTTAAATTTACATTTTCCAAAATATATTCCCATTGGTCTTTTGTAAATGATATATTTGCTGTTTTTGAAATAAACCATAAAATATTATTTCCTATATTTTTTAATTCTGTTTTTTGAATAATATTCCACCATTCTTCTTGTGTAAAAAAACTTTTGTTATTTTTTTCTAAAAAATACAAACCCAACACTAAAGGTTCATTACTTTTTGTAAACCAAGTTGCTTTTGTTTCATAAACAATTGGCTTATTGATTAGTAAAGAATACATAAATAATTCTTTTTCATCAACTTCTTTATCCATATTTTGGATATAATATTCTTTAAGTTTATCATTCATTTTTATAAGGAAAAAGAATTTTTGACATAAATTTTTTTATAAAAAAATTGATTAAATTTTAGTAAATCTGTTATTTTAAGAATCATTTTGATTTTTTGCATATCTTTTTCTAAAGAAATAATTTCAATTTGATTAAAATCTGTAAAAGATGATTCATAACTCTCTAAAAAATTAATTAATTTTTTTTGTTCTTCCTTACACTTTATAAGTTGATAATAATAGTCGTCAATATTTTTAAAAAATTTTGTTTTTTGATATACAATACTTTCATCTTCACCTACTTCTATAATCATGTAAGTCCTTTTTAAATTATTTATCTCGTTATTATTGTATTTTAATTTTTATAAATGTCAAAATCAATTTAATTTGAATTATCCTCTCTAAAATGGAAGCAATAGGCACAAGGAATGCAAAATCTATTTCTTCATGCTTATTGCTTCCAAATTTTACCTCATTTTGCAAGACCAATTTTTCTTTCTTATTTACTTGTGCTCCATTCATTGAGGAAATTCCTCAATGACCTCATGATGAAAAATGAGGTTTCCCTGGAAGCAAGGTGCCAGTTTATTGGGCATGAAATTGAAAATGTCAATGTTGTGATTTATTCCAATAAGTTCAATGTTGATGAGTTGGCAGAAAAGACTGCTGGTGTTTTGGGTAGAATTTCAAAATATATTTGACTTTTTGCGTATTTTTCATATCTTACTCAAAAGTGATGAGGTATGAATGTATGAATGCAACCGTCTTATTCAAAAATTGGCTAATTGGGAAATTTAAAGCATTTTTGAGGAAAATTATGAGTATGAAGTCTGGTGGATCTTCCACTGGAAAATACGGATCAAAGAAGCGTGTTGTTATTAAAAAAAAGGTTGATGTTGACGAATGGGGTCGGGAAGTTTCTGGTTCGCTTATATATAAAGTGATGGATTCAGACGGCAATGTTTTAATGGAATCCAGTGATATAAGCGAGGTTAATCATTGGAGCAATGAAAATAAAGATCGATATGCTTTGTTGCCTTAAAAAGTTAAACCCCCCAACCCCCTTCCAGGGGGAGCAAGTTAGATAGGCAAGGCCCCATTCCTTACAGTCCATTGCTTTGAAAATTTGACAACGATTAAAATACCATGCCTTCTATACCCTAAAAGATATAGGTTTTTTGATAAAAATTTTTATTTTAAAATTCTTTCTCCTAATTTTTCTAAATTTTTAAATTTAATCTTGAAACTATCACTATCTAAACCACCAAACATTATTGCATTGGAATGAATAGCTGCTAAAGCAGATAATAATAAAATTTCAATATCTTCATCATTTTTAATCAGTTCAAAATCTTTAGGCTTTGTTGTATGACATAACATATCTTTTCTAATAAGATTCGCAATATCATAATCTTGATGATATTGTAAAAAAGTTTGATATGAAACTTCAGCATGATTTGGAAAATGTCTTCTACCTTCTTCGTCTACTATTAAACAAAAAGGCTTTCCGCAATCATGATAAATTAAATAATTTTCAATAATTTCTAATTTGTTTTTACACTTTTCAAGAATTTTATCTTTATATAACAATGCCCATTTAGGCATGGGTTTATCATATGGTTCTTCTGATTTTTTTTCTAAATATTTATGCAAAGATTGAAAATTTTTCCAAACATCTAAACCATGATCAAAAATGGTAAATTGATGGATTATATCTTGATATTCGCTTTGCATTGCTGTCATTAATTCTGAAATCTAGATCATTTTTTTCTCCTTAAATTTTGGTTTGATGAACTTCATCTTTTACTATTAACTCTTGCTCTAAATTCTCTTTATTTACTAAAATTTTTAAATTATCTATTGAATCAGCAATCCATTTTTTTTCATAGATTCTTACACCTTCTTTTAAATAGCCACTAGAGGGAATTAGTCTTGTTTCTAATTCTTCTTTTTCTTTTTCAGGTAATTTATTCTTTAAATAATGATGGATTTTTTCAAATAATTGATAGGCCTCTTGAATACTCTTAAATTCTATATCGCTTCTATAAGTTCCATTATTAGATTGACCATCATTATACCTATAGTAAGTATATTCCAAAATATAACTTTTTTTATTCATATTGTTCTCCATAAATAAAAACATTTTTTTCTTCTATTTTAGACTTATTTTGGAATAATTTTTTTTCTTCCTTTAAATAATGGTGTAAATGATGATTGGTATGCTTGAAATTTCTTCCCCAAAGAGTGTATTTTTTAAAATAATGTCTTTGTTCTTCTCCAATAGGGAAAGTCGCAAAAGCAGTTATACCAATATCATTATATGGCTCATAAAAAGAAGCACATTCAATACCTAATGATTGAATATATTCAAGTTCTTGAATTAATTGGTTTTCGTTTTCTATTTGGAAAATAATAATCGAGGAAGTTTGTTGATACTGATTACTATTTTTAAGACCTGCTTCTAAAGCAGCATGAGAGGATTGCACTAATTGTTGTTGTAAGGAAATATCTGTTCTCACAAAAATATAAGTATATGTTTTTGCTTCTATTTGATTGATCTACATCATTTTATTTCTCCTATTGATTAGTTTTCATTATAAAATAGATATTTATAGAAAGTCAACCTTTATTTTAAATGTTGTTTTTTTGAAACATTATTTAAAAAAAACATTGATTAAATTTCGATTTAAAGATTATATCTATAGTTTTTTTCTATAGCAATTTCTTTTTCTTCATAAATATTTTTAATTTGATTGATTTTTTCGTTAATATCTTCTTTTTGTTTCATACTTATTTCAATATCTTGTATTGCTTTTAACATATTTGTTAAAAAATCTATTTTACGTATTGTTCTTTCCTTTTCTATCATTAAATATTCTTTTAAAAATTCTTGATGATATTTTTGATCGATTTCAACTAAATATTTAAAAATAATATCCTCTTTTTTCAATAAATATTGTTGCCGTTTTTGATTTATAATTTCATATTGATTTTCTATAAATGCTGATAATTTTTTTACTTTATTTACAAGCAATATGCTTCCAATAACATATACACTGATACTTGTTAATAAGAATAAAGGAATATTCGATACAATTAATAAAGACAATATCGACATACATAACATAAAAACATAACACACAACCACTTCTTCTGTATTCTTTGGTACAAAAAAATTCAAAAAATCATATAATTTTTCTTTTTTTAAAAATACTTTATCTTTTTGAGAAATAATTTTACAATCTTCCAATATATTAACTATTTCTTTCATTTGCAACCTTTTTAAAAACTTTTTGAGTTTAGCATAATTTTAAAAAATTAACAATTATTTTTTATTCCTGAATCATGACATAAATTATTATTTTTAATACTTTTAAATCCTATTTACCTTCAACAGTAAGTTATGGAGACTTTGGAAAAAGTCAAATCATTGTAAAAAAGCCTCATGCGGGGCTTTTAATTCAATTCCAAAACTATTTTTACTCTTCTGTACAGCTTTTTAAATTTTTTTTATTTTTTCTTTGAATTTATTATTGGCTAATTCTAACATTAAATCTCTTTTTCTTATATTTTTATTATTTTTTATAAATAATTTTTGTAAATTTATATATATATTTACATGTATATCAAAGACCAAAAAAGAAATAACCTATGTTACTTTTTCGTCTAATATTCCTATCATTTTAATTGTTTCTCAAATATTAAAAAAATTATTACTTGATAAAAATATATTACAATATATAATATAAATAATGGAGTTTCATGATGGATCAAAAAGAACAAAAAAAATTAAATAAAGAATTAATGAAAGTAGAAAATCTTGAAAATTTGGAAAAAATTCAACTTTTAGTATCACAAGGAGCTGATGTTAATATTGGAAATGGTGTTCCATTAAGGCATGCAGCAGAATATGGAAATTTAAATATTGTGAAATATTTGGTAGAACATGGTGCTGATATTTATGTAAAAAAAGATACTGATGATTCTTTAAGATGGGCTGCAAAACGGGGAAATTTAGAAGTTGTAAAATACTTAGTAGAACAAGGAGCCAACATTCATGCTCAAAATGATAAACTATTAAAATTAGTTTCTAGAAATGAAAAAATGAATATTGTTCAATATCTTTTATTTGATTGTCAAATGAAAGTTAAACAAGAAACCAAAAATGAGTTATTTGAAAAAACTTTACAATTACTTGAAAAAAGGGATGCATTATTTCAATTACAATTAAGTAAAAAAAATACTTCAAATGAAAAGATAAATAAACCCTTGAAAGCCAAAACTTAATTGCACTAATTTCTTCTTTACATGAATGAAGAATTTTTTTCAACACAATTTACAAATTCAAGTATTAAAAATAAAACCACTATTGTTAGATGGTTTTATTTTCTTTATTACAATTTAAATAAGATTTATATATATTAAAAGGTATCTGTGATAGATAAGAAAAGGTATCTAGTATATTACAATGTAGCTTTTTTTTCTGACTTCATTATATATTAAAATATTTTTTATAACATTTTATTTGGTAGGACAGGCAGGATTTGAACCTGCGACCAACGGATTATGAGTCCGCTGCTCTAACCAACTGAGCTACTGTCCCATTGTGAAATGTAAACTCTACGAGTTT